>Ga0181520_10008646_pt1 | contig 14355 bp, 10 predicted proteins | sample PEATcosm2014_Bin_29_FD_132451 | JGI IMG/M metagenome (GOLD analysis project Ga0181520, IMG submission 132451) | Peatland microbial communities from MTU Mesocosm Facility, Houghton, MI, USA - PEATcosm2014_Bin02_30_metaG | ecosystem: Environmental > Terrestrial > Soil > Wetlands > Peat | place... | reverse complement strand
GCTTGCACCCGAAGGCCGAGCCGCGGCCTGTCGTGAAGCACACGACGTTCGCCCCTCCAGCCACCATCCCGGTTACCGATACCGGGTCGTAACCCGGTGTGTCCATGAACACGAACCCTTTCTCCGTGACCTCTTCCGCATAGCCGTACACTCCGGTCAGGACGCTCGAGCCGCCCTTGGCAACCGCCCCGAGGGACTTCTCGAGGATCGTCGTCAATCCTCCGGCCTTGTTGCCCGGAGCGGGGTTGTTGTCCATAGAACCGTGATTGTCCGCCGTGTAGGACTCCCACCAGCGGATTCGCTCGAGCAGCTGCTCGGCCACCTCTGTGCTGACAGCGCGACTCGTAAGCAGATGCTCGGCTCCGTAGATCTCGGGGGTCTCACCAAGGATCGCCGTGCCACCCTGTTCGACCAGCAAATCTGCCGCGACGCCCAGTGCGGGATTGGCGGTGATTCCCGAGAACGAGTCCGAACCGCCGCATTGCAGCCCGAGGACAAGCTCGCTGACCGGCACGGGCCGGCGAACCGCCGCATTGGCTTGGGGCAACATGTCGGTCAGGTGGGCGATGCCCTGGGCCACGGTGGCTTTCGTCCCGCCCTCTCCTTGGATCGTCATGACGCGAAGCAGGGTCCCCGGGGGCAGTGACCAGGACTCGGCGAGGGTGTCGACCTGGTTGTCCTCGCATCCCAGGCCGACCAGGAGCACGCCGGCAAAGTTCGGGTGACGTGCGTAGCCCGTCAGCGTGCGCCGGAGAACCTCGAGGCCCTGGCCGTGGCCGTCCATTCCGCAACCGCTTGTGTGGGTGAGTGCGACGACACCGTCGACACCCGGAAAGTCATCGAGGACACCAGGTCGGTCGAAATGGCGGGCGATCATCTTCGCCGCCGTCGCCGAGCAGTTCACCGAGGTCAGCACGCCCAGGTAGTTGCGAGTAGCCACTCGGCCGTCGGAGCGGATGATGCCGTTGAAACTGAGGCGATCGGCGACCGCGACCGTCGGTGTGGGCTGTCCCTCACCTCCCAACCGATGGGCGCGTGCAAAGACCCGGAACTCGAGGTTGTGCGTGTGGACGTGCTGGCCCGTCAGCACCGGTGCGGTCGTGAACCCGATGATCTGGCCGTACTTGTGCACGGGGTCCCCGAGGGCGATCGGTCTCAACGCAATCTTGTGACCTCGGGGAATGGTCTGGACAGCCGTTACGACTTCTCGATCGACATGCACCGGGGCACCACTGGGAACCTCCATCATCGCGACGGCTACGTCGTCGTCGGGCGATAGCCGGACGGCGATCACAGGGTCGCGGTCTCCGGCAGTCTCGATTTCGTCCTCGAGCATCGCCCTACCGCCTGTTCCGGCCGGCAGGAGTGATGCCTCGTACTTGGCTCATCTGGCCTTCCCCCTTCGCTGCCCGCCAGGAATAGGACGCCCGAGCATTGCCATTCGGATCTTCGCCCTTGTCAGGGGGGAAGAGGCGATCGCGGCATTACGGGACCTGCTGGTCTCGACAACTGGTCTTCGCGGTGCGTTCGGCTCGGCCTCGATGGTTTCATCCTGACGGCGACTTGTCGAGGCCCGATGAGAGCCCGAGCCGCATCGAGGTCAGCACGTCGTGGTGGCGCGGGGCCCCGGGGCTATATGTTGCGACCAGGAGGTGTTAGCGGTGCGCAACTTCTTCAAAGTGGTGTCGGCCGGCCCCATGTTCTTCGTCAGCGCGTGGGTGTTGATGATCTTCGCAGGGATCGCCCGCACAGATGTCGGGATCCACCCGTTCGGCTACATCACCTCGATGGTGGTCACGATCGGCCTGTGGCTGACGTTGGCTCCGGCGATCGGCGCAGTGGCGCGCGTGCCCATTCGCAAGTCCAAGCGCCGCTGATTCGTCGCGAGCGAGAGGCGGGCCGCCCGGTCCCGCTTCTCGCAGCTGATCAGGCAGTTCACGGGTTCTGCGTGAGCGCGAGGCGGAACACCGGGTGGTCGGGGGCGATCCGCAAGAGGTCGTCATCGGACGCACTGGCGTCGACCCCGCCGAAAAAGACGCCTACCTCAGCTTTCCAGCGCTTGAGGTATGCGCGCAGCACCTCGAGCTTGTCCGCGTCGGCCAACTCTGTTGCCTGGAAAACCTGAACACGCCTTCCTACCCGTAGCTCGCCGGTACCGGCGACGCGGAGGTTGCGCACCCACTGCGTCTCGCCTCGAGGAGCCACCAGATAGTGCTCGCCGGCGAAGCTGAGCAGGTTGACCGGCGTTGACCTCCAATCCCCGCTCTTGCGCCCGCGTACCCGGAGCTCTCGTGATCCCCATACGCTCACGCCCGCGCGGGTGAGCAGCGCTATCGCACGGTTGAACACGTTCCGGGTGAACCAGCCGGGCTCGACGTAGCGGCGAGGCGGTTTCATCTCGGACATGGGCCAATTCTTGCCGCAGTTGGCCGAGTTGTCGACGGGCCATGTGGCCAGCAGCGGATCACCCGGGAGAGGTTCGATCCGATCATCCGTCCGTCGACCGCAACGGCGACCGCTCAACGAGGCGATCGTTCGCGGCTACTCGGCCGACATGGTTGTTCTGGGCCCTACGAGATGGCTGTGGAACGGGCCATTGGGCCGTGCACGGGGGTGACACTGCAGCTGAACGTGCGCGTGCGGCGAGTCGGGCGCGTCGGGCCACCGGGCACTACCAGCTGAGGCCTGGAGTTGGCGGCACAGAGATGAAGAAGGGTCACTCCAACTGTTGGAGTCTGAGCCGTCGCGCCGGGCGCCCACGCCGCGCCACAGGCGAGCAGCGCGGCGACTCCGGTGCCGACCAGCGCCCCCCAAAGGCGGCGGGCGCTTGGTGATGTCCTGCGCACCTGTGCCTGCGGTTGTCGTGTCGTCGCTGGCCTTGTCGTGCCGTCGCTCTTCCGAGCGGTCAAGGTGCTGTTCATGGCTTCCTCCAAACCTTTCACTTGCGGCTTCGGGGCCGACACCGCCACCTTGAAGGAGCCCTCTTCCCAAAGCGTTCCCAGGACGGAAACTGGCCACCGTTCGCCGGACGCCTTCTTGATCAGGTGCCGGCAGTCGGCTCAGACCTGTCCTTGTCCGGCGCCTCAAGACGGCGAGGCCCTCGCAGGGATTCGATCGGCACGACCGATGCTCTCTATCCTTTGTCTGCACAGGTGGTGAATCGTTTGCCTCCTGCACTTGTTTGGAGCGACCACGCCATGAGAGCCGTCGTCTACAGTGCGCCCCGGCAGTTCGAGGTACTTACGGTCCCGATGCCGGTGCCTGGCGCCGGGGAGGTCCGTCTTGCCGTCGAGATGGCGGGAATGTGCGGTACGGACCTGCACATCCACGAGGGGGGCTTCTTCTCGAAGTACCCGCTCACACCCGGTCACGAGATCGTCGGTCGCGTCGACTTACTCGGGGAATCTGTCGAAGGGCTCGCGGTCGGCCAGCGTGTCGCCGCCGACAACACGGTGCTGTGCGGCTACTGCACGTCGTGTCGTCGCGACGAGCCGCTCTTCTGCCGCAACTTCTATTCACTTGGTGTCAACGGGCCAGGAGCATTCGCGGAGTTCGTCATCGTGAGGGCGGAGAAGTGCTTCCCGGCGGACGACTTGAGCCCGACCACGGCGGTAATGACCGAGCCCACCGCTTGCGCCATTCACGGCATGGACGTGCTGGACCTGCGGCCCGGCTCTGAGGTGCTTGTGTTCGGGGCGGGCCCGACCGGGCTCGTGCTCGCACAGCTGATCGTGCACGGCGGGGCGGCTCGGGTGACCGTGGCGGCGCCGACGGAGTTCAAGCTGGCACTCGCCCGCGAGTACGGAGTCGACGCGACGGTCCAGATGGAGAGGGCGAATCCGAGAGCCTCGCTTGCCACCCTGCGTGACGGGGCGCCGGACGGCTACGACGTCGTGGTCGAGGCGACCGGTGCCACCTCGGTCGCCGAGCTGTGCCTGCCCCTCGTCCGCGACGGCGGCACGGTCCTCGTCTACGGGATGTCAGATGAGCAGTCCGTGCTTCCCCTTCACCCCTATGAGATCTTCCGCCGGGAGCTCACGGTGAAAGGGTCCTTCGCCCAGACCCATTGTTTTGACCGCGCCCTCGGTGTGCTCCGTTCCGGACGCGTCCGTACCGAAGGCATCGTCACGCACGAGTTCGATCTTGGAGACTACGAGCGCGCGCTCGAGGCACTCAGAAGCGACCCGTCCTGCATGAAAGCCGTCCTGGTGCCTTGAGAGCACCGCCCGGCGAGCAAGCGCAGAGCCCGCTAAATAGCGGGAGAAGTGGCGATCGGGGCACCGAGTCAGGTACCTGGGTCGTCGTCACCACGTAGAACTAGTCTCTAAATAGGCTCCGGCCAGGAAGGGCGTGGATACCATGCTGGGACTGTCAAACAAAGCGGCGGTGCTTCACGGCATAGGTGATCTCCGGATCGAGGACCGGCCTGTGCCGGTTCCCGGTCCCCGACAGGTCCTCGTACAGGTGGCGTCCGTGGGCATCTGCGGCTCCGACGTCCACTACTACGAGCACGGCCGGATCGGGGACTTCATAGTCCACTCACCCATGGTGCTCGGCCACGAGGCCTCCGGGGTCGTCGTCGGCAGAGGCGACCTGGCCGAGCGCCACGAGCTGGGGCAACGAGTCGCTCTCGAGCCGGGGGTGCCCTGCGGCTCATGTCGGGAGTGCCGCACCGGCCACTACAACCTGTGCCGCGACGTCGTGTTCTTCGCGACACCGCCGGTCGACGGTGCGCTCGCCCGCTACGTGACGATCCACGAGGACTATGCCTTCTCCCTGCCCGACCAGGTCACAGACGACGCGGGCGCCCTCTGCGAGCCGCTGTCGGTCGGGCTTTGGGCTTGTCGCAAAGCGGAGATAAGAGTCGGATCGCGAATCGCGGTGGCCGGTGCCGGGCCGATCGGTGCCTCGGTCACCCTTGTCGCCCTGGCTTCGGGGGCGACGGAGGTCATCGTCAGCGACCCTGTTCCCGCGCGTCGGGCACGCCTGGCGGAGATCGGCGCCACGCAGGTGGTCGACACGTCGTCCTCGAGCCTCGAGGAGGAGGCGACGGACGCGGACGTTTTCATCGACTGCTCGGGCTCACCGGCTGCGATCCTGGACGGCATTCGGTGCGTGCGCCCGGCGGGAGCGGCCGTGCTCGTCGGCATGTGCCCGTCTTCCGAGGTGCCTTTCCCCATCGCCAGCATTCAGAACAGAGAGATCCGCTTGACCGGTACCTTCCGTTACGCGAACACTTATCCGGAAGCGATCGCGCTCATTGCCTCCGGGGCTATCAATCTCGAACGGCTCGTCGATGCACGGTTCTCCCTGGAATCGAGCGAGGAGGCCCTTACCGCCGCGCGTCGCGACCCGTCGGTCTTGAAGCCGCTCGTCCGCGTGGCCTCATCCTGAGCGCCTCGAAAAGCGCCGTATTTGCGGCGCTTTCTCGCAATGGGGCGCTCGGAAACCACGTGCAGGGTTTCGGCCAAGGCGATTCGCACGGGCATCGGACCCGGCCGCGTGCGTGATGGCCTAGAGAAGGGACAACAAGTGGCTGCCTATGGCGGTATCGAGCTCGGTGGGACGAAATGCGTCTGCGCGGTGGGCGACGGTTCGGACGGGGCCTGGGCCGGCAGAGTCATCCCCACGACCGATCCCGAGACGACCACCCGGTCGGCGATCGACTGGTTCCGCGCCGTGCAGCAGACCTCGGGCCCACTCGTGTCGCTAGGAGTCGCGAGCTTCGGTCCCCTCGATCTCGCCATCGGCGCCATCGCCCAGGCAACACCGAAGGTCGCGTGGCGGGGTTGGCCGGTTGTCGACAGGTTCGAGCAGGCTCTCGGTGTTCCGGCTCACATCGACACCGACGTCAATGCAGCCGCCCTCGCGGAGCAGACCTGGGGTGCCGCGCAGGGGTGCTCGGACGTGTGCTACGTAACGATCGGCACGGGAGTCGGAGTTGGGGCGATCGTCAACGGCGCCATGGTCCACGGGTTGTCACACCCCGAAGCGGGCCACATGCGCTTTCCCCAGCATCCCACCGACCGCGATCCCGGTGCCCCCGAACATATGTGGGCCGGCAATTGCCCCTTCCACGGCTCTTGCTGGGAAGGCTTGGCGTCAGGCCCGGCGAGAGCCAAGCGGGCGGCACTGTGGGAGCAGGCGTCGGCAGACCCGCCCGACGCGCTCGTGCTGGAAAGCGAGTACATAGCGCTCGGACTTGTGAATCTCATCTCCACGTACCGCCCCCAACGCATCGTCCTGAGCGGCGGCGTGATGCACGAGGTCGGCCTGTTGCAAAGCGTCCGCCGGAGGGCCTGCGAGCTGCTCGACGAGAGCTACTTCCCCGAGGCACGCGAGATCGAGGACCTCGTGGTCGCACCCGCGCTCGGCGACGCCGCCGGGGTTGTCGGTGCCATTCTGCTGGCTGCGGAACTGAGACCCGGACACATGCAGAGCCGCCCGGTCGGTCCATTGGTCACTCGCATAGCCGACGAACTGGCAAGGACCTAGCGAGGTCTCGTGTTGTCGGAAGGCGGGAACCCGAGGCCCATGTGCTACCGGCAGTTGCTCGTTGTGCCGGCTCGCAGCCTTGTTTGCCGGTCAGGGGGCGGCCTCGCGGCGGATCGTCGATCATCATCTGAGGCGTCGCCGAGAACAGGTCGCGGCGCCATTCAAAGGCGCTGCGCGGGAGTTTGACTGGAGGGTCGGTGAGGTTTGGTCTCGTCGGTACCGGATACTGGGCTCGGGTCACGCATGCAGCGGTGCTGGCGCGTGAGCCTGGAGTCGAGCTCGTGGCGGTCTGGGGCCGTCACGCTGACAAAGCAGAAGCGCTCGGGTCCGAGTTCGCCATCGAGGCCTACACGGAATTCAGCGAGTTCCTGAGCGGTCTCGACGCGGTGGCCTTCGCCGTGCCGCCCGACGTGCAAGCCGAGCTCGCTGTCGCGGCGGCCGGGGCGGGCAAGCACCTGCTCCTCGACAAGCCGCTCGCGACTTCGCTCGCCGCGGCTGAGCGCCTGGTCGACGCCGTCGATCACGCCGGGGTCTCGACCGTGGTGTTCTTCACGGCACGCTTCGACGAGACCAAGCGCCAATGGCTGGCGACACTCGAGGCTGGTGACTGGGAGGGCGCCTGGGTACGTTGGATCGTGTCGGCCTTTGCTCCGGACAGCCCCTATGCCAACTCGCCCTGGAGGAGGGAGAAGGGTGCATTGTGGGACGTCGGTCCGCACGCCCTTTCTGTGTTGACGGCGGCTCTCGGCCCGGTGGCATCTGTCACGGCGGACGGCGGGGCGGGCGATCTCGTCCATCTCGTCTTCCACCACCAAAGCGGCGCCACGAGCACCGCCTCGTTGACGCTCGACGCTCCTCCAGCCGCCATCAACGTCGAGCTCTCCGTCTGGGGCCCGAGCGGAGTTTCGACCATGCCGCTCGCCGGATCGACAGCCGTGGAGGCCTACGGCGTCGCGTTGCGCGAGCTGCTCGGCAACGTCCGGGCAGGCGAGGCGTCGCATCCCTGTGACGTGCATTTCGGCGCCTCGGTGGTGAGAACGCTCGCCGACGCGGAAGGCCAGATCGCGTCCCGTCGCCTTGGCCCGGTCTTGTGAGGTCGACTGATCGACAGTTGGGACATGGCGCCCGTCCTGGATGGGCGCGACGACAAGCGGAGGCAGGGACACGATGATCCTGGGCACCCAGTACTACCGGCCGCCTTTCCCGCAGCGTCAGCTGTGGCACAAGGACTTCGCCGACATCGTGGCGGCCGGGCTGGACACGGTCCAGCTCTGGGCCTGCTGGGGATGGATCGAGCCGGAACCCGGACGCTACCGATTCGAGGACTACGACGAGCTCATGCAGGAGGCGGCCGACGCGGGACTTCGTGTCGTGATCAGCACGATCGCCGAGATCCAGCCTTTCTGGATTGACCGTGAACTCCCGGACACCCACCTCGTCGACCACATGGGCCATGTCGTGCGCTCCTCGCCGAGGAGGGAGTGCAACGTGGGCCTCACACCGGGCGCCTGTTTCGACCATCCCGAGGTGCGGGACAGAATGGGCGCCTTCCTCACCGCTCTCGCTCGCCGCTATGCGAGCTCGAAGACCCTTGTGGCCTGGGACTGCTGGAACGAGACGCGCTGGGCAGTGCACGGCGACGGTTATGTCTGCCACTGCCGCGCGACCGTGCAGTCCTATCGCGAGTGGCTCGCCGCACGATACGGAGACCTCGAAGGGCTGGGCGCGGCCTGGCACAGGCGATATGCCTCGTGGGACGACGTGGTCCCCGGCAAGCAGCCCGGTCGTCCCTACACCGACCTGGTGGAGTTCGAAGCGTTCCTCACCGCCCGCAGCGCCGGGCACGCGGCCTTCAGGGCCGAATGCCTGCGCCGCTCGGACACGAACCACCCGGTCCTGGCTCACTGCGGCAAGCCCGCCGTGTACTCGAGCGGGATGGACTACGAGCAGGCGGTGTCGCGCGGGAACGACTTCGACCTGGCCGAGGTCCTCGACGGCTTCGGCTGTTCGCACTTTCCCGCCTGGGAGAAGATCTCGGCGAGCGAACTCGGGACGCGCATCGAGGCGACCCGCTCCGCCACCGGGAGCAAGCCGGCCTGGGTCTCAGAGCTCCAAGGCGGCCGGGCCTGCGCCGGCTTCGGGGTGTGGCCGGCAGTCGACCCGGGCACCCAGCAGCGCTGGGTGTGGGGCGCCTACGGGCGTGGGATCAAGGCCGTGCTGTTCTGGTGCTGGCGCGACGAGGTCTTTGGACGCGAGGCCTCCGGGTTCGGGATCACGGGCTCGGACGGGCAAAGTGCCGGCCGGCTGGAACGCCTGGCCGGCACGGCGAGGGTGCTCCGCAACCACGAGGCGCTGCTCGATGCCTACCGCCCCGACGTGCCCGAGATCGCCGTCTTGTTCTCGCAGGGCAGCTACCAGCTGGACTGGGCGGAGAACGGCAGCAGCGCTGAGCAGGCCTGCGGCAGCACAACCGGGTGGCTCAGCGTGTTCGAGCGGGCCCAGCTCCCCTACGTGGTCGTCGACGCTCACCGGCCGGGCGGCCTTTCAGGAGTCAAGCTCCTCGTGATGCCCTGGCCGCTCGTGGTGCCGCCGGCGACGGGCACGGCGATCGTCGAGTGGGTGAGGGCAGGAGGGGTCCTCGTCGCGGAGTCGGAGCTCGACGCCTTCGACGAACGGGGCTTCTATCGATATCCGCAAGACCGGCCCACGGCCTCGGCACTCGGCATCTCCAGCCTGGGACGGCGCAGCCTCGACGAGAGCGCCAGTTTGATCGTGGGCACTGATGGCGACCGGGACGCCATTCCCCAGGCGGTCTGGCTCGAGGCTCTCGACACCGCTCGAGCGCAGGTTCTTGGCACCTCTTCGTCCGGCGACGCTGTGGCGACCCGTCACCGGCTCGGGGCGGGCCTAGTCATCACTCTCGGCACCCTCGCCGGACTCGGGTACTCGCGGGAGCGCCATCGGGGCCTCGAGGCCTTTGCCCGCCGGGTGGCCGCGCTGGCAGGGGTGAACCCCATTTTCAGGGTTTCGCCGGACGACGGGGAGATGCTGCAGTGGCGGTCCGGTTTGTCCGGCAGCTCCCGACTGCTCTTCCTCACTGCGGACACGTCCGTCGGCCATGTCACCGTGAGCGGCGGAACCGAGCTGCTCAGCGGCGGGGGGATACGGCCGCTCCTCGGGGGAGGCGCCAGTGAGCCGAGGTACTCGCCCGACGCGTTCGAGTTCGACGTCACCCTGTCCCCAGACGGGATCGGCGTGCTCGCGTGGGGCGACGGGCAACTGTGAGCCTCCGGGCCGAGTCGCCCGGGGTCCGGCCGGATCCGTCAGGAAAGCCTCGCGAGGACCTCGACCTCGAACGGCGGGAGCGTGAGCTGCGCGACGGCCTGCTCGGCGGTGGCCGCCCTCGGTCCGTAAGAAGCCTGCCCGGTTGTCGCGAGGCGCAACTCGACCTGGTCGGGGGACGTGTTCACGAGCACAGCCACTTCTCCGCCGGGGGTGCGCAGGCGGCCCGTGATCACTCTGGGGTCGCCGGTCTCTAGTGGCCTGTCGACGCCCGCCGCGCGGGCGAGGGCCGAATAGAGGCGCCACGTGCTCTCCGGGTTAACTCGGGGAGATCGCGCCGCCATGTGCTCGATCGGATAGGTGCACAGCACCATGGCGCCGGCGCCGACGTCCCGGGCGACCAGAGCGGGCCGCCCGTGCGCGTCGAGGGCGAGAACTGTCGCACCGGCGGGCTCGATCGGCAGGAATGCCCGCGCGGTCTCGCTGCCTGCCACCTTGAAGCCGAGCTCGTCGCCGACTGCCAGATCGCCGAGAGTCCCGATGAATCTGAACACCACCTCATCGTCCTCGATCGGGTCGACGAGCCCGTAGCGGAGCTTGTGGCGGATCCCGAACAGCTCATCGAGCCAGGGCACCCAGGGGCCTACCTGAGAAGGGGCACTGCCCGCGAAGTAGGAGAGGTACACCGTTGCTCCTGCCCGGGCGAGCTCGACCAGGCGCTGGGCACTCGGGGCCATGAGCAGCTTCGCCGACGGGAGGAGGTAGAGCTTGGCCTCATCGCCGAGGCCGTCGCGCTCGCGCACGAGCTTGACCGGCAGGTCGGCCTCCCGGGCGGCGATGTAGGACTGCAGGAGGTTTGCCCTGATGTCCAGGCGCTGGTCGGAGCTCGTGAACACGAGGGCCGCTTCGAAATGCTCGGGCACCACGATGGCCACTTCTCCCGACACCGGCTCCCAACCGGTGTCATCGAGCTCAGCGACGAGACGGGAGAAACGGGCGATCTCGGCCAGTTGCGGTTTCGGCTTTCCATGGCCGTCGGTGAGGCCAAAGTGCATCTCGAAGGGGTGGTGCCGGTAAGGGTCCTCAGCGGCCAGGTTGTCGTAGTCGCAGTTGTTCCAGGCGAGCCAGCCCGTTGCGCCCGCGATCAGGCTCGTGTGCAGTACCTGGCGGTAGTAGTGGGCAGCGTTCTCGTCGGAGGCGAAGTCCGAGCTCAGACCGAACTCCTCCAGCACGACCGGGCGGTCGAACGAGCCGGAGAGCTCGCAGGCGAGAGCTGCCGCCATAGCCTGGCGAACCGGGTCATCCGACATCCCGTAGACGTGGGGTCCGATGAAGTCGACCAGTGGCGCGAGGGCCCTGAGTGAGTAGCCGTTGTCTTTGCCGGAGGTCTCGATGCCCCACGCCCCGTCACCGAGCGAGACCGGTTGGTGCCCCCCTCCGGCGCGCACGGCCTGGACCAGTATGCGCGCCCAAGAGGTGATCTCATCGGTCGTGGCCGGCCCACCGTAGTGGGGCATCTCGTTGCTGATGAGCCAGCCAGCGACGGCGCGGTGGTCAGCGAAGCGCCGCGTGATCTCGTTGGCGAACCAGGCCTGCTGGGAGACGAGCCACACGTCGCGGTACAGATCGCGGTCTTGGCGCCATGACGGGTCCCAGTTCGCGCCCGACATGTGGCCGACGATGAAGGTGGGAATGGTGCGAAGGCCCGCCTCCACGTGGGCGTCGAGGAAGTCCCGGAACCGCTCGAGCACGGCCGGCTCCAGGCGTTCGGGCTCGGGCACGAAGTCGGGCCAGTAGCAGAACGAGCGGGTGACGTTGCAGCCGTGGGTGGCGAGCACCGCCAGCTCCTGGCGGACGACCGCCGCGTCATAACGGGTCCACATCCGCGGCCCGCCGGCGCGTGACCAGAAGTTGGCACCGATCCAGGAACGCTCCTTACCGAGCTCACCCACTCCTCCCACCTTTCCGGCCTCCCATGCTGTGGGAGGCGCTGGTGCTGAACCGCTCAATCAGCGAACTCGCGAGGGGACGCAAGAGCCTTGCTCTCCTCGCCCACCGGTCCCGTTAATGCCGCGACCCGAAATGACCGGCGAACGACGACACGGAAGGACACCTGCTTGGCAACCTAGCCGGTGAGACCGCTCACCGCCGGAGAGGAGCGGGTCACCTCCCTCTGAGGTGTCAGATACTCCCGGACGCGCCACCGCGCGGCGTCGCGACGAGGTTGTGCGGGGGACGTGCGGTCGTCCCGCGGGTCATGAGCTGTCCCCGGGCTTCGCCCGTGCGGGTGACGACACCGCTGTCGATGAGCGCGAGCAGCGCACTCGCCCCGTGGGTGCCCATCGCGGGGATGTCGCGCTTGACCGCGGTGAGGGGAGGGTGCACCACCTGACAGTAGGTGGAGTCGTCCCAGGCGACGAGCGAGACGTCACGCGGGACGGCGAGCCCCATCTCATGGGCGGCGCCCAGGCCGGCGACGGCGAGCACCTCGCTGTCGTAGACGATCGCCGTCGGGGCCAGCGGGTCTGCGAGCAACTGACGGGTCACCCTGCCGCCGCTCTCGGCCATGAAGTCGGTCGTGACGACCCGTGGCGGGAGCGACAGCTCGGCCATCGTGGCGAGATAGGCGTCGGTCCGGACCTGGGTGGCAAGGAACTCCGGCACTCCTGCCACGCGGGCTATCCGCTCGTGACCTAGGCGTGCGAGATAACGGACGACGTCGACGACGGCGCCTGCGTCGTCGCTCCACACCGCGGAGAGGCCCCCTATGCCCTCCGGGCCGCCGATGACGACTGCGGGGAGACCGAGCTCTTCGATCAGCTCGAACCTCGGGTCTTTGAGGCGAGGGTCGACGACGAGCACGCCGTCTATACGCCGCTCCGCCCACCAGCGGCGATAGACGCTCATCTCGGCCTCGAGGTCGTACGCGACCTGGAGGGTGAGGCCGACGGAACGGCGCGAGAGCTCCATTTCGATGCCGGCGATCAGCTCCATGAAGAAAGGCTCGAAGGCGAGTGTCTGAGCCGGTCGTGCCAGCACGAGCCCGCATGCGCCGGCGCGCGCTCCCGACAGGGCCCTGGCGGCGCTGTTCGGGTACCAGCCGAGCTCGTCGGCGATCTTCAAGATGCGTTGCCGTGTGGCTTCGGAGATGCCCGGCCGGCCGTTGAGCGCATAGGACACGGCACCCTTGGACACCCCGGCCCGAAACGCTATGTCAGCGATGGTGACGCGGCGGACCAGTTTCGCTCTCTGAGTCACTGGTTCTTCCTCCTGTCCGCCACTTCGCGACGCCGGCAACGCCGATGCAAGCTTGCGGGAGGCCGTCATGAGCAGTGCCTGTCACCAAGGAAAGAGGTGAAGCGTGTAAGTAGGCCTGTAGGTGCATGGTGGCGAGCTGGCTGGCCGAGCACGATGAGTTCGAAGTCCTTTTTCAAGTCGCTGAGAAAGTGTAGCCCTCCCGGGTCCATAACCCACATACCAGGCCGCCGGCGCTGGGCGGAATGACAAGTGTGGGCACCGAGGCGGTGATCTGATGCCGACGGCGGCGGTGGCGCTCTTGCACCTCGCACCTCTGGAGATCGTAGGCTCTGGACCGGTTCACAAAAGCACCGGCTCTGCATCGGGCGTACGAGGAAAGGCACACCATGGCTAACGAGACCGTCTTCAAGCGCTATGCCGGCAATCCCGTCGTGACCGCGAGCGCTGTTCCCCGCGCCAACAGCATCCACAACTCGGCGATCGTGAAGAGGGGCGACGGCGACTATGCCGGTGTGTTCAGGGTGGACGAGCTCAGCATGGACTTCGTGCTGCACGTCGGCTTCAGCCGAGACGGCATCCATTGGGACATCGATCCCGAGCCCGCTCAGATAACAAGCGCTGATCCCGAGGTGTTCGTCACCAACCAGAGCTACGACCCCCGACTCACCTTGTTGGAAGGCACCTACTACCTCACCTGGTGCAACGCCGGTCCCCAGGGGCCGAAGATCGGCTTTGCCACCACCAAGGACTTCAAGACCTTCACCCAGGGCGAGGACCTGCTGGCTCCCGCGAATCGCAACTGCGTCGTGTTCCCCCGCAAGATCGACGGCAGGTACGCCATCCTCCACAGACCCTCCGACCGTGGGCACACGCCCTTCGGCGACATCTTCTACGCGACGAGCCCCGACTTCGTGCACTGGGGCAACCACCGGTTCGTCTTCGGGCCGATGGGCGGCTGGCAGGGCTTGAAGGTGGGGCCCGGACCCGCACCCATCGAGACCGAGGACGGCTGGCTGCTCATCTACCACGGGGTTTGGCTGAGCTGCAACGGCTACCTGTACTACATCGGTGCCGCGCTGTTGGACCTCGACAAGCCCTGGAAGGTCCTCTACCGCACCAAGGACTACGTCCTGTCGCCGACCGAGATCTACGAGAGGGTGGGCGACGTCCCCAACGTGTGCTTCCCGAGCGCGGCTGTGATGGAACCAGATGACACGCTGCGCCTCTACTACGGCTGCGCCGACACCTGTGTATCGATGGCCGAGGCCAAGCTGCCCGACCTGGTCGGCTTCGTCAAGACCCACAGCTTCTGAACCGCGG
>Ga0181520_10008644_pt1 | contig 14359 bp, 27 predicted proteins | sample PEATcosm2014_Bin_29_FD_132451 | JGI IMG/M metagenome (GOLD analysis project Ga0181520, IMG submission 132451) | Peatland microbial communities from MTU Mesocosm Facility, Houghton, MI, USA - PEATcosm2014_Bin02_30_metaG | ecosystem: Environmental > Terrestrial > Soil > Wetlands > Peat | place... | reverse complement strand
GTTTATATCGCTTTCTTGATCGCTTCATCGCTTGCGGCGCAGTACCGTCCGCCCTCGTTCAATACTCCCAACAGCGTATCCGCAGTGGGCGTTGTGGTTACCGCCTCTCCGTACTACGCAAGTGGATACGTGGCGCAAACGCAGCTTTACTCCTCTTGCGCAAGCGGATCGAGTTCTTGTCAAGTGAACTCTGTAACCGGGTTCAACGTTGGGCAGGTAGTTATCATCGGGATTGCCGGAGCTTCGGCAACCAACTTTGCCGGCATCATATCTTCGATCTCTGGATCGTCGGCTCCCTATACGATTGCATTTACGGCGGCCAGCGGCGCTTCGATTCCCGCGCAGTCGTCTTCCGGGAGTACGACAGGCGCTACTTCCGCTGTCGGTAATACTGTGTGGACCTTCGGCAGTACAACCCTGACTGCCGGAGTGTCGGCGGGCGCTACTTCAATTCCAGTGGCGAATGCGGCTTCTTACTCGCAAGGACAAGGCATTCTTCTAACTGGAGAAGGAACCAGCGGGACCAATAGCGGCGATTATGTGGGGACCATCGCATCCGTGAGTGGCAACACGATCTTTCTTAGTACGCCTACCGGAACCACTGTTTCAGCCGGCGCGAACGTGCAGCACGACGATACCACCGCGTTTCAGTCCGCCATAAACAACGCCTCGGCTCTTGCCAGCGTTCATGTGATCGTCCCTGATGGCTTCTATCAAATCAATGGACCGCTTCAGAATACAGTCGGGGCCAATTCCATTTTGATGATGCCAACCATTTTGTACCTGCCTAGCTTTCCAACTGTCGCGCAGTGGACTCCAATGACTACCGTGGAGATAAGTGGGTTGTCTCCAGCACCGATGAATCAGGGATGGAGTTCAACATCTAGCCCTGGTATACCCCACCTGAGTGGGGCGATTCTATTTACGAACCGAACCTCAGGGAACTTCATCGGCGGTTACGATTCCGTGTCGTATGAAGACATGACCAACGTCAACTTCGTTCCGACTAATTTGACCCTGCGAACGGTCGCCAATAACGGAATAACGATGATCCAAGCCGAGCAAATCGCGGTTTTCAATGGCTCAGGTTTGAATCTCGATACAAGTTCAACCGCAACTACTCCGGCAGGGACTGTTCTCACCAATACAAGCAGTACGGCGATTGTGTTTCCCGGCGGAGGCAATGCGGGAAACAACTCATTGGAAAACGCGGAAGTCTCTGGCTATTACAACGGTATAAAAACGTGCGAACATGACACGTTGCAAAATATAAGACTTGACTCGGATTATAATGGCTTGCGACCACAGGGTTGCTCTTTTGGTTGGTATGGCACCTCTGGCAACAATGTGGCTTTCAATGGGGTTACTTACGCAATATACGCGGATGGGGCAGGTGCGCTAAATCTTTCTGGCGTGAACGAGGGCGGCAGCATGACTGCCGGATTGTACGATCCAAACAACTATCTTTACGGAACCATTACAATGGATATTCCACTTACTTCATTTTCCAAAGTGGGCGGAGCGAAAGTGTCTCTCACCGGGACTGGGTATGCTTTGGTATCCGCTACATCGGGATCTACTCCTGGCTTGCTGGCGAAGATAGGTTCCAATTTCACGTTGCAAAACTCGCTTACGTCGGATGCGCCGGTCAGTATGAACACCGGCACCTCGTTCGATTTGTACGGACCGAGCAACAACTATGCCTGTACAGGGGCCTGCACCGTGTATGTGGGCACTCCCCCAGCATCGCCTGGTGGCAACAAGTTTGAGATACTTGCTGACGACGACGTGGCCGCCGCGATAACCGTTGCCCCTCCGAGCACTGTCCAACTGGAAACTACCGCGCGCACCTCCTATTGCACTGCCGGGCAGAGTCTGGTATCCGGCGGAGCGGTTGGCGATTTTATTTCTTTGCTTTCACGCGACGCGACGCACTATCTTGTGGACAGAGCGAATGGCACATGGACGTGCACCGCATCTGGTAATCTGGACCCCTGGGCTATCTTCTCTACAAGCATCCAGAATTGGTATCGCGGCGACAACCTCAGTTGCTCCACCAATGGCTGTTCCATTGCATCCATCAACGATAAGGTGAACAACGCGAACACTACTGTGCTCTCAGGAACCGCGCCCACTCTTACGGCCAGCGGACTGAATAGTCAGCCGGTCATCAACGTTGGAACGGCTAACTTGGCAATGAGCCTCGGTGGATCGCCATACACGCCGACAGCCTTCTCCGCTTTCATGGTGCTGCAAGTTCCGAATCTCACAAACACATATTGCGTGTTCGGCGGCCTCCAGTACACAGGCGGCTCGCCGGAAGTGCGCATCAATTCCAGCACTGGAGATGTCGAGCTTCTAGCGCAGTCCACGGCGGCCATTGCAACAAGCACAACCGGATTGACCGCTGGCAGCTATCACATGGTAGGCGTGACATATAACTCAACGACGGGAGCCTACGCTATATACTTGGACTCTACTACCGCCAATGTATCCGGCACGAACGTTAAGTCGTTTTCGTCACCCTTGTCGCAACTGTTCCAAGAGGGTGGCTCTAATAAATTTCTTGGGCAGTTGGCAGAATTGGTGATAGTCAACAGCGTGGCCACGTCCACGCAAGTATCGCAGATGATGGGATCGGGCGGCTACTTTCTGACCCGCTACCCATCGCTGCCGTAACAGGAGGAACGAATGTCTGAAAAGATCACGGCGGTATTTGGCTTGAGCCTTCGGGCACAGGACAAGGAACATCCAATGCTCGATAGACGGTCGGACACTTTTGAATTCCCGGCAGGCACCCATGATTATGAGATCAGGGATGCTTATCTTGTCTGGGTGCAGAAACAATTGGTCAGGAGCGTCTCTGTGGTGGAAAGCCCAACCCGGTCAAGAGAATTGAGGCTTCCATTTATTGCTGTGTAAGTTACAATGGATCGACGTACTCCTGGCTCACGCAATGAGCGAGGCACGGCGGGCCAGTAATGGGCCAAACTACCACAGGGGTGCCGCGAATTCGAGTGTGAGGAGCGGACGATGAGCGAAGCGCCCGAAAACCGGGATATGGTATGCGCGCAGGATTGCTGGAAACGAATGCGCGACATGGAAGAGCGCATGACAGCAAAGATGGAGTTGAAAATGGAGCAGGTGGAAACCTTTCAGAGGCAACTATCGGAATTTATTGTGAGAGCCGACACTGAGCGCGAGATTCGCAAGGAGGCGGACCGCGACAACAACACCCGCCTCATGCTGGTGCTGACGATCATCGCCACCCTAGCCGCAGTCGCGGCGCTCCCGCAAATCCAGCACCTCTTTCATGCTACTGTGGAAGCGTGGCCGCAAGTGTGGCATTCGCTGTCGCTGGACCAAATGTGCGCCGCTCTCTGCACGAGGCAAATTTCAACCGGCAACTGAGGAGGAACCCATGACAGAACCGACGAACCCCGTCCCCGACACGCAACCCGCGCGCCCCGACGAGCGCCCGATCCTCGGACCGCCTACTGATACTCCCCATCCCTGCGACGAAGCGCCGCACGGCCTCGACCGGCCTGCGCCGGGGGATGAAAGATGACGTTTGACAGGGACTTTAAGGGGTGCTAGTTTATAAACATGATACACATGAATGTTCCTGTCCAACCTGATTTGAAGAAACTCGTGAAGCGGACAGCATACGCTGAAGACGAAACCCTTCAGGAAGCGGTCACAAGATCGCTGATAGAATATCTGCGAGGGAATAAGGTCGTAGTTTCGCAGAAAGATGAGGATGCCTGGCTGGTTTATGTGGGGGTTCCTGATGTCAACTGAATTTGAACATCGTCAAATCAAGGCAGTTCTGACCTCGGAATTGAACAAGCAGTTCCGCGCATATGCCAAAGCAAAGCGGTGGGGTCCGGGAATCTTGGCATTGGTCGCCATCGAGGAATACCTGAAAAACCATCCGCTGGAGGTTCCCGATGCCCAATGACCTCAAAATCTTCATCGGTTGCGGCTGCATCGTTGTGATTCTGGCGTTTTTCGGCGGGAGGTACAAGTGATGCTCTCGAATATCTGGCTTCACCCGAAGACAACCGTCGCCGGCCTGCTGATCGCCATCGTCACCGTGGCATCCGTTCTTTCCCAGCAGGGCATCACGCTGGGCACGGCTGGCACCGGCACGTGGGTCGGCCTGGCCAGCGCACTCGCAACCGCATTCCTGGGCCTGCTGGCGAAAGACCCGGACGCGCCAACACAGAGCAAATAAATTTTGCGCGGGTCGCGCCCTTCGGGGAAGAGGGAATCCGGTTCGATTCCGGTCGCCCGCGCAATTCACCATCAACTGCGCCCAGCGCCACAACCGCTCGAAAGGAGCTATAGTGAACATCTTTTCCGAAGTCGCAAAAGGTTTCGTCTGGCTCGGCAAGGCCATCGCCGACGCTACAACGTGGGTTCCGCGCATCGTAACCGTGACCGAGGACGTGGGGCAAGACGCGGAGACGCTCATTCCACAAGCGACCACAGTACTCTTGGACGTTGACAACCTCGCCCTCGCCGCAGTGAAGGATGGCGGCGCGACACTCACTGCGGCAGCGGCCCTCACGGCCGCGATTGTCACGGCAGCGGAGGCCGACGCGCTCAATATCGCAGACGACGAAAACGTGGCCGCCGCGTTCAGCGCGTTCATCACGAAGGTCACCACCACAAGCACATGGAGCGACGTGCTCACCGCCCAGCAAAAGCTCGTCACCGACTGGAATAGCTTCGGTGCAGCGGCGGAAGCGGCTCTCAAGAAACTGGACGCTGACGCTACCGGCAATTAACCAGAATCAAGCTCTCCGGGAGTGCAGGCGAAGGAACTGGAGTGGTGGAACGAGGGGTGAAAGGGCCGGGAAACCGGCCCTTTTTTGTTGTCTTCATTTGGTGCGCACCGACTTGGATTTTCGCACTTTGCTGTCTAAGCGCGTCCTGCGCTCTGCGAGAGTTTCGCGCGCATCCACCATGTGGGGTTTGTCGGAGAACATTTCCGGCGCTCCCATGTACTGGCGCACCTTTCCCTCGAAACCTGTCCCCAAACTGTCTGGAGTGGAGTCATTGGCGCTGGCTTCCAATGGAATTTCCATTTGACGCTCTTTGTCCGTCATGGCTCGCGTCCGCACAATCTCCCCAGTGTCGGCGCGAACGTAGGTAACTTCACCGACATTGGGATTGTCGTATGAGAGGATGCACTCGATATTGCGCATCTCAAAACAATTGTTGATGTTGCGTGAGAGCTTACCTATGGTGGCTTCGACTGCCTCCGTGCGGCTTTTAAAGCTGGCCTTTACGGAATCGAACTCCAGTTCGATCTCGGCCAGTCTGCTGTGCGCCTGGGCCTGTTCACGTCCCATTTGCAGCATCTCTGCGTCACTGAAAGTGTGCCGCAGATACTCCGTTACTTTTTCGATGCGTGGTGCCATTGTGTTGCCTCCGTTTGCCCTGCTGGGCCAGGTTATTCGCACAGGTTGTACACGCTCATGCACGAACGCGCTGGAAACATCGGGATTTGGTTCTCGTCCACACTCTGAGAAACAGATGACATTTATCAAGCGATTACCCCCGCGAAGTACTTGCTCACCCACACGCGGCCCAAGTTACCGTGCTTCTCTGGCCTCTCGCTTCGCTTGAAGCCGTTCGTCGGTTTCAGGATGCCCATCTGCGCCGCGCGCCTCATGGCCGGGCCGATGGCGGCCAGGTTGTGAGTGCTGGGCGCGTTGGGCAGCGCCTCGATCTCGGCCAGCACGTCGTCGCTCGTGATCTCCGGCTTCTTCCGCGCCGCGGCCAGCACACAGCCGTCGAAGATTGCCTTCCATCTCTGGTCAGCGTTATCGTCAGCCCTCTTCATTCCCTCTTGTGCTGACACCGGGAAACGACCATTGAAATCAAGCGCAAACTGCATCTTCCCCTCCCGCGAACTCGCCGAAATGCACCCGCTCCCCGCGCTGGTAAATTTTGTGAGCGCCTTCTGCGGTGGGAGCCGATCCGAGATAGATCGGCTTCCCGCAATCCGCGCAGATGCGCTTGCCTCGTTTCTGAGGAAGCAACTGGCCGCAGGTGGGGCAGATGTTAGGCGTTTTTGCCATTGCGTTCTTTTCTTTGAATCGCCCACACCATCAGGGCGGCTTGCGTGGGGGTAAACTGCTGGCGGCTGGGCCATGCCCGCTGCACCCGGTCGAGGATTTCCAACTCGCCCAGGTGTGTCTTCTCCTGCACCTCTTCGACCAGATCGGATAGGGTCATGCGGTGGCCTCTCTTTCAAACAGGCTGAAAAGCTGCTGGCTTGGCTTGAGGCAATGCGGGCTGAACCAAATGCGCTCAAGGTTGCTGTTATCTTGTGATCCGTAACCCTTCCGCGCTTTCCAGGGCATACATTCCCACGACTTCGGCATTCGATGTTCACCCTCCTTGCCACATAGAGCAATGCGGAGCGAAGGGTTGTCGCCGTTATCCTCTGCCCATTTCCGCACGTCTTGCGCTACCGTTTCACCGCATCCCCCAGCGGCATATTGCATATATCCATCGGCGTAAGGCGGATCAAGGAAAACACCCGTAGACCCATGCCTGAAAGTCACAGCAGGGCTACAGACGCGGGACCAGTCTCCGCAACACACCCGCACTCGGCGCAAGCGCGCGGCCAGTTCGTTCATATAGGCAAACAGGAACTCTCGTTTTCCCGAAGCATCGCGGTTTACCCCTCTGCCAGCGTTTCCGAGGTGCGGTAGCTGCCTGTTTATCCCTCTGCCAGCGTCTCCGAGGTGCGGTAGCTTCCTGTTTATCCCTCTGCCAGCGTTTCCGAGGTGCGGTAGCTGCGCTGAGCACCATCCCGATCCAATCCAGATGCACTGGCCCCACACCCACCATCCTGCGATTTTCGCGTCGTAAAATTCTGCGTCCGTCTTCATGCGCTCACGAAACTCTTCCTGAGAGCACAGCCACAAATGCCGTGCGTGCTGATCCGCTTCATTCACCGGCCAGTCTGCGGCATCGGCCACTGCATCGGGATCATGCTGGAGCGCCCGCCAGAAGTTGGCCACCATGCAATCGAGATCGTTGACCGTCTCAATCCCTGGATCGGTTGGCCGCCCTAGCAGCACAGCGCCCGATCCGAAGAAGGGTTCGACGTAGTTCGGCACGTCGCCGAACCGCTCCCACACCTGAGAGGCGGCGCGGCTCTTGCCGCCGAACCACGGGAAGGGAGCCTTCACTGCGCACCCCCAAACAACTCCTGCGGATCGATCCGCACGATGATCTCCACCCGCGCCGGCGAACCATAGGCCTTGATCGCCATGCTTGCCACGATCTGCGCGTCGTCGGCGTAGAGGATGCCCGTCATGGCATCAGTGGTGGAGCGAATCAGCTTGTCCAGGTCCGGCTTGACGACATGAGCCACACGCTTCTTGGGGATCGATGGCGGACGCTCGAAAAAGAACCGATACGCCACCGACACCGGAATGTGCTTGCCAGCGAATAAATCATTGATTTCTGTCCAGGCACGTGCCCTCAGAGCCATCGCTGCGACTTCCTGACGGTATGGCCTCATCTTCGCGTTGTCGCTCGTCACATGGGCTTTGCCGCCCATTACGAACGCTTTCATGCTGCCTTGCGGAACCGGAGTCCCGAACACGGTGAATCTGATCTCAGGCATGGTGTCCCCTTTTTTGTGCGGTGTTCAATTCCTGGCCGCAGAGCGGACAACGAGAGCCGTGTATCGCGCGCTGCTCCGCAATTGCCTCAGCGATCCACTTCCATTCCGTGCACTGCGGCGTTCCGACGTTGGCTGAATGCGCTATGCGCAGGCATTCGATCTCTTTTTCTTGTAGCCAACTAGCGGCGTTGCACATGAATTGCCTCCTCGAATTGCGAAATATCTGCCGGTCCGTTCATGCCGCACACCGCATACAAAAGCGAAGTTCGGCTCCGCAACAACACTTCTTTCCGCCCGGTGTCGGCTGGCTGCGCGGGTAAAACCCCGTGGAGCGGTGCTTGTCCGGGCCCGCGCACTCCCATGCGATCATGTCCATCGATTCGCGCTGGGCGCTGATGCGCTTTATCTCCGCCCGCTTTACGAGCGGCTTCAACTCCGCCGGAGTCGGGAGCCACTTGCCGCGTGGCTGATTGTCGTGGCCCGGCGTAATGTCCGCCCACCAAGCGTCCAGAGCGGCTTCCACGTCGCGCGCCTCGAACTCGCGCAGTACGCGATGCCAGGTGCGCCCCTCTTCGTCCTGTGGCTTAATGCGCTTCGCGCAGCAGGCCTGTTCGTAGATTCTTTTCGTGTCGGCAGGTTTCATTCCCATCCCTCCGTCGAAACGCCCACGGGCTTCGTTTGCTTCCACCGCCCGTCCTCCAGCCAGAAATTCCACTTCACCGGGCCGGCGGCCGCCGCCTCGCGCATCCGGTCAAGCATTCGCTTGGTCGCCACCGGAATCCCACAAGTCTCTTCTTTGGCGAGAATTGCAATCGCATTGCCCATTTTCGCCTGAAGCCCGAAGCTGGCCGCGATTCCTACCCCGTCGAGCACGAAATTCGCGTACTGCCCCCGGCTTAGGCCATCCGGGATCGTGTCTTCGGGATCGGCGGTGAAGTCATGCGATGGTTCGGGGGGTAAGGGGGGCGTTCCCCCTGTCCCTGTCCCTGTTCCTGTTACTGTTCCTGTTAAAGCGATGTTTTGCGATCCGTTTGTGATCGCACTTGCGATAGTTTTTGCGATAGGTTGTGATCGCACTTGCGATAGTTTGCGATCACTCCAGCGGGATTGATTCCCCTTTTTCCCAGCCTCGCTTCGCTTCCTTTTTAGTTCTTCGGATGCCTCGCAATTCCCCTCGAAAGTTCGTTGCGCCTTTATCCATTCCTCATACTCAACCTCGTTTCGCAATCTTCCATTCGTCATCGCAAACTTTCGCAAAATGTGATCAGAATGCTTTTTCCAAAGCCTCTTTCCAAGCCTGCTGATTCTGGCCAGTTCTTCATGGTCAAAAGGCAGGGTGCAATCGTCCGTCTGCCAAGCGGCTAGCAATAGGCACAGATACCCCTTGAACTCCGGCGCTTCCATCATCTGCACGTCTGGACTGCCGAGGAAGCGGTCAATGTAAAGCGGCATCCATTTCTGCCATTTTGCGGACATCTACGAAACCTCCGCATAACGTCGTACCGGGTGCTCCGCCGGCACCGGACCGCGCTTGTGAGCCATGAGACTCTTCGCCGTGTCGAACAGAGTCGCATTACTCTGTTGGCGGTTGGCTCCAGTGACCAAGACCGGAATCGCGGGGCCTGCCAGGTGCATCAGCTTCCCGCGCTTGCGTTCCGAGTCTATCAAAATCAACAGGTCGTAGGTGTGCTTCCCCAGGGCGGCCTTCAACTCACAGGCCGTCGCCGCGCGTTCCACCGTGACGTGGAGCGAGATCGAGAGCGCAAACGCCAGATCGCTTGCCGGTCCCTCGGCTTCGCTCCAGAGCAAAATCTTCTTGCGGGTTCTCATCTGGATACCTCCGGGAAATATTTGTGCTCCACACCGTCCAGCAGCGCGCCCGATTTATGCTTGCCAACTTTGAACGAAACCCTACAATCGCTGTTTGAGTACTCAGAACCCCAATGCATAATAGAGCTACCAAAACCAGTGTCACCCGGACTTTGATTTTGCGGCTCCCATTCTCCCCACTGCTTCATAAAAAAAGGAACCCCAGCAGCCTTGCACTGATCGCGCAGGCCTCGCGCCCAGTCCGGGTGCATGGGCCGCGCGCCGTGGCCGCTCTCGCCGCCACAGATGACCCAGTCCAGTTTCGGGATGGTCTGACACTCAACCCGCGTTCTTTCGCTGCCATCTGCGTTATTCCACTTCTCGATCCACGTTTTACCGCGCAGCGCATCTATCGCGCCGTCCCAGGCATCTGCGGTATCGCACTCGCAGCCTATCCATCCTAGATTGATAGGGCCGAGCATTGGTTCGATACTGATGAATCGCGCAGCAGCGGGAGTGCGAAGAAGTGGCTCGATCCGCTCGTCTGCAATCTGCTGGTTCTCCACGCTCACGCCCTGCCACACATTCGGCAGAGGCCATTGACGATTCTGAGGATCACGGATGGATTCGGGGTCTACCTTGCCGAGCGAATATCCCCGCAGGGCGTTGACGAATGTCATTTCTCCTACACGGCGTTCGGCGGCCCTTAAATAATCCAACCTCCGCTCAGGCCTCTTGGTCAGCACCTGGAAGATGTGCTGCGGGCAAAGCGCCATCGCCGCAAAGACCTGGTCCAGCATCTCATCCGTCACCCATTCGCCGAAGAGATCGGACTGAGACTCGACGAAGATGTGGCGCGGGCGATCCTCTGTGCGGACACCCTCCCGTGTGTAGTTCGGCATCGTTCCACACTTCATCGGCCACGAGAGAGCCTTCTCGTCCATGAACGCCTCGATCAGATCGCGGCTACGCCGGTCGTAGGGCAATCCAGTGCCGTTCGCGGGTAAGCAGCGATGATTGTTCGTTTCAGCGAAGCAGTGTTCGCACCCCGGCGAGACGTGTTCGCAGTGCTGGCCCACGCGCCCCGCCATGCGGTCCGCGATCTCGACCAGCGACGTGTATCCCTTCGCTTGCGCGATCCGCGCCGCATCCTTTTTGACTTGCGCCCGAATCGGCGACCAAGTGCTGTCGCACCATTCGATTCCCTTCTTTTTCCCCATCTCTCTTCCTCCATTCCAGTAACTGTCCAGCGCGTTCGATTCCTACTTCCCTTCCACCGGAAGAGCCGTAACCGGCCTCGAAATCGCATTCATGAACTGTTCGCACCCGCGCTGATCTTCCCAGCACTTCGGGCAAAAGTGGAAAGCGATCTTCCGCATGACACGCGAGATGCCGCCGCTGCGAAAGATGTGTGAGCACTTATTGCATCGAATTGCCCGCATCACAGCACCTCGATATCGATGGCCATACTGCGTTTCATCGTGTCAGTGTGCGGGATTTCCAGAAACGTGACACGCGCTCCTATAGCGGGCAGTGGATCGATGGATTGCAGCCCACGCACATCGCGGCAGTGGAAGAAGAACTCTTGCCCATTTTCGCCGTATATGAATCCACAGCGTTTGTCTTTGATGAACTTGCGAAACGCACCCTTCAACCTGATGGCATCCGACATATTTTCCTCTTTCTTTTCGGCTGTGGTCTGGAGTGCGGTGGCAGCCGCCGCCCGTATTGAGCCGCGCCTATTTCGGGCAAGACCACTGTGGTTACGGTGTGTCCAGGATTCCATCGAGGAAGGCATAGGCTGGTCCTGAAAAGTCGCTCGGGTCGCCGACGCATTCCTCCTCTCCGCTTACAATCTCTACCGGAAACGGCGCGATAGGTTTGGCGTTGTGTTCGGCAAAAAACTGCTCCATCTCCGCATTCAGCCTTAGGACTTGCTCGGTGAAATAGTCGATAACTGCCTCGCCCGTCAGGAATCGCTCTCCAATCTTCCACTCGATTTCGTCGCGGCCCAAGCGCCGATAAAAGAAGCGCAGTTTCTCGTCCTGGATGCGCGGATCGTAGCTCACAAAGTCGGCCCATCTGCGCCCGGTGCAGGCCATCTCCCAGGCGATCTGGGGGCGGTACTGCTCCGGGACCACGCCGCTTTGGATGTACTCAAGGTGCGTGGTCGTCTCCGGGCATTTGATTTCAAGGACACCTTCAGAGCCGACCAGCGCATCGGGAGAACTGCCCGTGAAGTCGTAATCGGGATGGAGCACGAAGTTTACCGGCTCGCACATCAGGCGGAGTGCGCCCTCGTAGTACAGCCGCGCCTCATCCTCCATCGCTGTGCCGAACTCCATCGCTAGCGAAACATAGTGTTCCTTTGCCCGTCCGGTCAGTCGTTCCGCAATCAGTTCCAACTTGTAGGCATCCCGCTTTGCCGAAGGATCGCCAGCTTTCTTGCTGCCAGAGGCGCGGGTGAGAACTGAGACCACATCGGCGATCCGGGAACCTGGGATGCGTCCAATACGGTTGCGGAGCCAAGCGTCGCCCTGCTGCTTTCCGTAAGTAATCCTCACGACCGGCCACCTTTCTTGAGCCGCAAATACATCTTGTTTTTCATTTGGGCGAAGGCTTGAAGCGCCTTTTTGTCGTGCGCTGCCTCGGCGACATCACGCGCCTTGAAGTAGTTCGCCTGAAGCTCTTCGACTGTAGTCGATCCCTCAATCAAGGAAAGGAAATCCGCCGCCACGCCTTCTTCCATGCAGGACTCCGGCTCGTCTTGAGGTGGCCTTCCGTCCGTGTCTTCGTCTTCCGGGGCAAGGCCTAGAATTGCCGTAGCGGTGTAGCGTTCGAGGTACGTTTTTGTGCTGCCTCGCGCTTGGATGGCGTTGCGCCCAGGCCCAACGTCAGGTGCGCCTCCCATCGCTACGGATTCGGAATGCCCCTCCGCATGGCGAAGGGTGCAAGTAACCTCCATCCAATCCTTGTCATCGCGGGAGAGCCGCCAGGAGATGCTCAGGCCGTGCTTGGATAGGGAGGGGGTGGCCACGCGCACGACTTCGCCAAGCTCAACGTGCTTCTTGCCCTTCAGAGGCCCATCCGTGACGAGCTTGGTGCGGGTCAGTTTCACGGCCTCAGCCTTGAAGGACGCGAAGGCTACGTTGAACGCTTGCTTAGCCTGATCAGCCTTCCATTCGCGCTCGATCTCGCGGAGTTGCTTCAGCTTTTCAAGGTCGCCAGTCCGAACAATCTGCATCTGAAGTTCGTGCATGGGGGAGATGGCCGCATTGTAGCGTTCGAGGTACGTTTTTGTGCTTTGCTCAAGCGCCGTCGAGCGCCGGTCCAAAATTTCAATATTCGATGTGGACATGGGGAACCTTTCCTGCCGCGATAGCGGCAACGATGATCTTGGATTGTTCGGGAGAAAGCCCGAAAGGAATGAGTGAGTTTTCCGCATTTGTCGTGTCAGTCATTCAAAACCTCCTCTTGATGCCACTGCGCCTCAAGCGCAGTGGCATAGTCGTCGTAATCCACTTCTTCCGGTTCGCAGTCTTCCGGGCAGGCGATTCCGAGCCATTCGTCGGCAGATTCACCAAGATAGGGGCGGGTCATGGCTGCACCGCCTCTTTTCCTAGCCCGGTAAACCGCATTAGGGCCGCCCCTTCGATGTCATCTTGAAGTTTGGCCAAGTTATCGAAAATTACCTCCGAAAGCGGCACAATCTCGTAGCGAGTGGGGGTGTAGCCCGGATCGCGGAGCGGATAGGCTGGCCAGCGTCCGTCAACGACTTTGTAAAGGGTGTGATGCTTGGCTTTCCACCACTGTTCGCGCATCATGGCGTTCGCCTCCGCCGCTTCGTGGGTGGGCCAGAAGCCGAGAATGGTTACCCCTTCGACCTCGACACTGCCCTTGAATTCCGATATCTTGATTGAGCACAGCGCGACGCAGGGAAAATTGAACTTTGGCATCACGCCACCGCCTTTCTCGCCGCAACCTGCATTACGTCTACGGCCTTATAAAAGCGGATTGCGGGGCAGAATTCGTGATGATGCGCTGGAGAGTTAGGGGTTTCCGAAAGGGCAGCGCAACCGCAAGGATGCCCGCTTCGGATGTAATGGGTGGCAAGCGCATGGCCGGCAAACATCATCTCAACGGTTGCGCTTTCGCGGTCCGGCTCAGCATGAGCGAGACCAGGATTCGAGCACGGAACAGAAGACATAGGAACCTCCGTGAATCCGTCAGGCATGGGGCACCGCCTTAGCGAGGGCGGTTTTAACAGCATTCCAGATAAAATCGTCTGGCAAGTTTTCATCGAAATGTTCGTTTTCCGCCTTTACCCATTGATGCAGGGATTTCAGCGCCTCGTACAATTCAGGCGCGGCTGCGATAAGGTGGGCATTCGCGCACTCCTCTTCAGTGGGCGGGAAGCTGGCGGGCTCGATTCCATACCCGGCGACTCTCACTCGATAGCCATCGATTCCAAACAGTTCGTTGAGGTAATTGAGTTTCCACGGCCCCCTCGTAAAATTTTCTTCGATCATTGCTTCTCCTCCACAATCTCAATGAAGCGGAACGGCCACTCGTGGCCACATTTGGCGCATCGGCACTTATCCCACAGCGGCCTGCCGCGCAAGTCGATCCCCGAAGCCCGCTCCAGGGATGTGATGTAAGGGGAGCCGTCGGCATAAAGAGCGATGAAGTTCGGGCTTCCGCACTGTGGGCATTGGTCTGGTGTTCTCATGGAATTCCTTTCTTCGCGGCTGAGTTAATCTTCGATAGATTCAGCGATGGCCCGCAGTTCGCGCCACGTTGCCCCCGCTGCCCGCAGTTCGCTCCACGTGGCCCCCATAGCCCGCAGTTCGTTCCACGGGGCCCCCGCTGCCCGCAGTTGGCTCCACGTTGCCTCCG
>Ga0181520_10008642_pt1 | contig 14360 bp, 15 predicted proteins | sample PEATcosm2014_Bin_29_FD_132451 | JGI IMG/M metagenome (GOLD analysis project Ga0181520, IMG submission 132451) | Peatland microbial communities from MTU Mesocosm Facility, Houghton, MI, USA - PEATcosm2014_Bin02_30_metaG | ecosystem: Environmental > Terrestrial > Soil > Wetlands > Peat | place... | reverse complement strand
CCCTTTAATAATAACAAGCTTTGACAATTCTTGTTATACTCACACTTTTGACGTCGCTTCCATCCCAACGCTACTCCTTCAGCCCCAAGGACCATCCTTCGAACCACCGCGATCCGCTCCAGCCCTGGCTGACCCATCGCCGTTACGTTAATACCCTGCACAGCATAAGAAAACCTGTCGCAACGCGTCTTCCGGGAGTAAAGTGGTGCGGGGATTTCCCCTCGAAATATGCAGGAGGCTGCAATGTTGAAGCCTTTTCTGATGGTCCCGGTTCTGGCTCTTTTCGCCGGACCGGCTTTTTCGCAGCAACCCGCGCCGGCTCCCGCCGCCCCCCAGGCGGCTTCGCCGATCCAGTCGAAGATTCCTCCCGAATATGCGGACAAGGTGAACCCGGTCAAGCCGACGAATGAGTCGCAGGCGCGCGCCAAGAAAATGTATGGATGGGATTGCGCCATGTGTCACGGTGAGCACGGCGATGGCAAGGGCGACGTAGCAGCCGATCAGAAGCTCACCCTGCGCGACTATCGTGATCCCGCCTCGCTGAAGGGCCTGACCGACGGCCAGATCTTCTACATCATCCAGAACGGCGTGGGGCAGATGCCTTCCGAAGGCGACCGTGCCAAGCCCGACGAAATCTGGAACCTTGTGATTTACCTGCGGAAGATGGCAAATGGGCAGGGGCCGGCGACTGCCTCAGCTCAACCGCCAGCATAAAGCTCCTGAAAGAGAGCCCGAAATCACTCTTCGCCGTGCGTTTGGGCTTCTGCGCCGCACGGGAACACCTGGCCGTTTTCAGCGCATCAGGTTCACTGAGACGCTCAAGGTCAACTTCTTCCAACCCTTGTCTGTCGTCCACGCTGTCGCATCTTTGGCGATGGCCAGTGCGAGGCAGGCACGGTCCCCGAGCGACAGCCCCAACGCGCGCGTTTGTCGCGTGAGCCCCGCCGCAATCCGCGCCTGCTCCGCAGTGAATGGCTCCGCGGACGGAAAAAGCGCACACACATGCCGCCACGCCGCCGACGGTTCGCCGCCCTCGCGGATCAATTTCGTCAATACCTCCGCGATGTTGACCGTACTCGCGATGGAACCCGCGATCATCTCCTCCGTCAGATTTTCTGCGCCTGGCTCCCCGTTTAAAATCGCCAGCATCGCGGATGCATCCAGCACGATCCTATTCACGGCGGGCGGCATCGCGGCGCTCCGCAATCAGTTCCTCTGAAAGCAATCTGTCCGCGGCGACGAACTTCCGCACAAAACGCCTCGCCTCCCGAATGCGATTCGACAGGGTCGAGATGCGCATTTCGTTATTTTCGACGCGCGCCTCCAATTCGTCCCCCGTGCGAATCCCGAGAGCCTGCCGAATGGACGCGGGGATCACCACGCGCCCCTTCTCACTCACTCGAATACGAACTGGCTGTGCCATCGATGCCCTCCGGTACCACTATTATAACCGTGTGCCACTCCTATAAAGTGTGCCACTCGGGCAAGACCAGGGGATCACGATGCACCCTCGGCCCGGCGTTCGCGGTCGACGCATCCGGCTCGATTTCCCCTGTCTTTCCTTGACACTACCTCTGCCGTACGCGATTCTATAAGTCAGGCTTCCCTGCGAAGATTCGTCGTTTGTGTGCTTCGCCGGGAGGCCATTTCCAGGTATCCAGTTCCAGGGCATCCAGGTCCAGGGTATTCATGCCCTGGGCGCGGGCGGGACTTGATTGACACGCTGTCCTGAGGGCTCTTCCATGGAAACTGATTCTGTCGTGCGGCGCTGACGGCCCTATCCGTCCGGCCAGAAGGACTGTGCGTTGACCTTCATCGCTTTGCTGGCTCCTTTCGCCCTGCCTACAGGAATTGCAGGGATGCTGCCCTTCCTGCTTATCATTGTCGTTTTCTATTTTCTGCTCATCCGGCCCCAGCAAAAGAAGCAGCGGGTGTGGCAGGAGATGCTCGGAAATCTCAAGCCCGGCGATCGCGTCACCACCACGGGCGGCATTCGCGGCACCATTCTCTCCATTAAGGAAGATGTGATCCAGCTCCGCGTTCCCCCTGACAACCTCCGCATCGAGGTGCTCAAGAGCGCCATCGGCTCCGTCACCCAGGACGAGGCAAAGTAAAGACTTCATGAAAACGAATATCAAGACCAGACTCATCGTCATTGCGGTTGTCCTGGTGGTATGCGTCATCGGCATCATCGGGATTCCCCAGGGCGTCTCGGGCTCGGCCCTGAGGCAGTCGCTGCTCAACCGCATTCACCTTGGTCTCGATCTCAAGGGCGGCATGCACCTCATTCTTCAGGTCAAGGTCGAAGAAGCCATCGGCGCGCAGACAGATACCGACGTTGCCGCAATGCAGAGCGACCTGCAGAAGAACGGCATCGTGGGCGCAACCGTCACCAGGCCCGATCCGAACCGCACGGATTTCATCCAGATTTCCGGTGTTCCCGCCAATCACACCAACGATGTTCGCTCCATCCTCGAATCGAGTTACAGCGCGCGATTCGACATCGCGCCGGGGGTCGCCAACACCTGGACCCTCACCATGAAGCCCACTGTTGAGAGCGAGGCCAAACAGCGCGCCCTCGACCAGGCCATCGAGGTCATCACCTCCCGCACGAACACACTGGGCGTCAGCGAGCCCATCATCGAGCCCTATCAACTCGGCAGCTATCAGATTCTCGTCGAACTGCCGGGTGTCGACGACCTCGGCCGCGTGAAGGACGTTATCCAGTCCACCGCCCGCCTTGAGGCCCACGAAGTTATCGGTGGTCCGTGGCCCGACAAGCAGACAGCGACGCAGTCTGTTGGCGGCTATCTGCCGCCGGATGCCGAACTCCTCCAGAGCGTCCCCGGCGCCTCCAGCAGCGGGAGCACCGGCGAATGGTACGAGCTGCGTAAGATTCCCATCTGGGGCGGTACAGATATCCGCGACGCACAGCCTGGTCACAATCCCAACACCAACGAGCCGGAGGTGGACTTCTACCTCACCAACGCGGCGGGCGACAAATTCGCCGCCTGGACGGGCGCCAACGTCGGCAAGGACATGGCCATCGTCCTCGACAACCGGGTCCAGGAGGTCGCCGTCATCAAGGGGCAGATTCGCGACCAGGGCAATATCTCCGGTGGCGGCATCACCGAGCAGCGCGTGAAAGACCTCTCCATGCTGCTGCGCACCGGCGCACTTCCCGCCTCCATCGAGATCATGCAGGAAACCACCGTCGGCCCATCCCTCGGCGCCGATTCGATCCATCAGGGCGTCGTCGCTTCTATCGTTGGCATGCTGACCGTGATGGCCTTCATGCTCTTCTACTACCGCGGCGCGGGCATCAATGCCGACCTTGCCCTCTTCCTGAACCTCGTTATTCTCCTCGGATTCATGGGTTACACCGGAGCCACGCTCACTCTGCCAGGCATCGCCGGCGTCATCCTCACCATTGGTATGGGCGTCGACTCCAACGTGCTCATCTTCGAGCGCATCCGCGAGGAGCTGCGCGCCGGCAAGTCGCCCGCCGCATCTGTCGATCAGGGCTTCGCGCACGCGTGGACGACCATCATCGACACCCACGTCACCACCATCGTCTCCGCAGCCATTTTGTTCTTATTCGGCACCGGGCCCGTAAAGGGTTTTGCCGTCACTCTCACCTTCGGTCTGCTCGCCAATCTGTTTACGGCGGTCTTTGTCTCCCGCGTCATCTTCGACGCCAACCTGAGCCGCAAATTGCACGGCGAACCGATTTCGATCTAAGCACTGCGGCTTCGAGTGATTTTCTTATAGGCGGATTTTCGTGGAACTGTTTCATGACCCCAAAATAGACTGGCTCGGGAAGAAGTGGTACTTCCTCGGCTTTTCCCTCATCTTCAGCGTCGCCGGCCTTTTGTCCATCTTCTTGTGGCACGGCCTGCCTCTCGACGTTGACTTCCGTGGCGGCACCGTCGTCCGCGTCAAATTCGACCAGAAACCCGATGCCGACCGCATTCGCTCCGCCATGAACAAGGCCGGTCTCAGGGATGCCCGCATTCAGCAGCCCTACGGCCCCGCGGACAACAATGAAGTCCTCATCACCTTGTCTCGCAGCGCCACCAGCGAAGCCGCCATCGATCAGGGCCGCGCCACCGTCGTCAGCACCCTCACCCAGAATTACTCGGGCGTCGGCGCCCAAAATCAGGGCAAATTGGATCTGGACACGGTCAGCCGTTCCGCTCTCACCTCCTGGCTCGAGCAGAATGACCCCGAACATCTAGGCAACACCACCGACGCGGAAACGCGCTACCAGAGCCAGGCGAACGCCGTTCTCCATTACCGCGACGACGAGCACAGCGGCATCATTCAGTCGGTCGACAGTCTCAATGGCGTCGTCGATCCAGCGGTGGTGACGGCCTTCCAACAGAATTCCTGGCTCTCCGGCTTCTCCGTTCGCAGCGTCGAAATCGTCGGCGCCCAGGTCGGCAAAGTGCTGCAGCACCAGGCCGAACTCGCAACCCTTTATTCACTCGCGGGGATGCTGGTCTATCTCTGGTTCCGTTTCGAGCTCATCTATGGCGTCGCCGCCGTGGTTGCCTGCTTCCACGACACCATCATCACCATCGGCGCATTCAGCCTCAGCAACCAGGAAATTTCCCTTACCGTCATAGCCGCCATCCTGACCCTCATCGGCTACTCGATGAACGACACCATTGTCGTCTTCGACCGCATCCGCGAGAATCTCCGCCTCAGCCGCCGCGAGCCCCTCGCCGTTCTGGTCAACCGCAGCATCAATCAAACCCTGAGCCGAACCGTCCTCACCTCCGGCCTCACGTTCCTCACGGTCCTCTCGCTCTTCCTCTTCGGCGGCGAGGTGCTGCGTGGCTTCTCCTTCGCCCTGGTCGTCGGCATCCTCATCGGCACCTATTCGTCGATTGCCGTGGCCGCCCCGATGCTGGTGGCGTACCAGGACTGGCGCTCCAGCAGGGGCCGAGCCGCAACACTTCCCGCTGCGAAGAAGGCCAGGGTATGATGCTGGCATCCCGCTTTGCCTCCGGAATCCTGCATCCCAATAAGTGCAGGAACCCCCTCCGGAGTGGGATCGGGTGTGCATCCCGCATCGGAATTGTGTTATAGAAGAGAACCGGCTTAGTATGCCGGAGAACACAGTCGAAAACCGGCCGGCTTCCATTCGCGCTTCCCCAGCGCACAGAATCCGGACGGCTGGGAACAAATCGGGGCTACTGCGGTGTCTATAGAGGTTGTCAACTACTGAAAGGTCCGAGGTCGGCCATGGCCATGTTTGAGGACATCCTGCTGGAATCCGGGCATCAGATCAAAACCAAAAGCAAGTACTACACAATCGTTGGCTTGATACTCAACGGTTCGATCCTTGCCGCGCTGATCCTGTACCCGCTCATCTATCCCGAGGCGCTGCCCAAGTCGATGATGGCGACACTGCTCGTCGCCCCGCCGCCACCGCCACCGCCTCCGCCTCCACCTCCGCCCCAGGTCGTGCATGTGCAGAAGGTGGTCTCGGAGATGCTGAACAACCAGCTCACAGCCCCCACCAAGATTCCCCACGACATCAAGATGGTCAAAGAAGAGGCAGCGCCTCCGTCCACCGGTGTTGCAGGCATGGAAGGAATGGGCTCCGCTGGCGGGGTCATGGGTGGCGTTCTCGGCAGCCTTGGTACAGGCCCCGCCCCGACAATCAAGGCTGCTCCGCCCAAGAAAGTCGTCGTTTCCATGGGTGTGATGGCCGGCAATCGCATCGGCGGAGAAACGCCGCAATATCCAGCCATAGCTAAAGCCGCGCGCATCCAGGGAACCGTGGTCCTCCAGGCAACGATTTCCAAGAATGGAACAATCGAAAATCTGCGGGTTATCAGCGGCCCACCCATGCTCCAGGCGGCCGCATCGGAAGCCGTCCGCAGCTGGAGATATAAACCGTACCTCCTCAACGGTGAACCTGTGGAGGTCGAAACTCAGGTCAACGTGGTCTTTAGTCTCGGTAGCTGATTCAGCCGCCCGGGCCGGCTCGGCCGGCTCAGGGCGGTCTCAATGATTTTCCGGCCTGCCCGCCTTTTCCGTGAGCAGGTAATCCGTTAGCGCTCTTTGGCTTTTATCGCAGCGTCGCCTCAGGAGGAAAGATTCAGTGATTCTCGCTCAGATCAACCATCTCGTCGCAAACCCGGCGTCCTTCGGCTTCTTCTTTCAGGAAGGCCAGACGGTCGGATTCAGCCCCATCGACCTCTGGAACAACATGGGTTGGCTCGCCCGTGGCGTTGTATTTGTCCTGTTCATCATGTCGATCTGGTCCCTCGCCGTTATGATCGACCGCTATCTCTACTTCAACGCCGCCCGCAAGCAGTCCCGGGAGTTCGCCCCGCGCGTTGCCGGAGCCCTCAAGGAAGGCAAGCTCGACGAGGCCGTCAAGGTCGCCGATCGCAATAAGAAATCCCACCTTGCCGAAGTCGTCACTGCCGGCCTCCAGGAATTCCGCAACTACGGCGGAGGCGGAGCGGTCAGCGTGGAGCAAATCGAATCCTCCAAGCGCGCCCTCGAGCGGGCCGAGGCCATCGTGCACGCCAAGCTGAAGAGAGGACTCGGCAGCCTGGCCACCATCGGCTCTACAGCTCCTTTCGTCGGCCTCTTCGGAACCGTCGCTGGTATTCTCAAGGCCTTCCAGGAAATTGCGACCCAAAAGACCCCGGGTATTGGCGCGGTCGCTGGTGGCATCTCCGAGGCTCTCGTAACCACCGCTTTCGGCCTCTTCGTTGCGATCCCGGCCGTGTGGCTGTTCAACTACTTCACGAACCGCGTGGAGGCCTTCGACGTCGAGATGGACAACTCCTCCAGCGAACTCATCGATTACTTCATCAAGCAGAGCAATCGCCGGTAATCGAGGGAGCAGGTCCCAGTGAGCCGATGCTGTGGCTCACCGGGGTTCGGTTGAGCGAGAATCTTTTCGCCGGGAGGGGCCTCGAGCTTCGCTCCCGGCGCCTGATTGCGGCCAACCCAGCGAGAAATCGGATCGGAGCATACCGAAATGGCAATCGCAGTAAGAAACGAAGGAGCCAAGGTCAACGCAAACATCAACGTCACCCCTATGGTTGACGTGATGCTGGTGCTGCTGATCATTTTCATGGTCATCACCCCCATGCTTCAGAACAAGGTCAACGTCGATCTCGCCCAGAGCGCGAACGCGACGCCTATGGATGACGCCAACAAGGAAGACTCGGTAGTTGTGGCCATCACCCGCGACAGCAGAGTTTACCTGGGCCAGAACCAGACTAGTCTGGCCAACCTTGGCGGCGAAGTCCGCGATATGCTGGAAAACAAAACCAGCAAGATCGTCTACTTTCGCGCCGACGCCCGCGCTCACTACGGCACCGTGATGGATGCCATTGACGCTGTGCGCACGGCTGGAGTCGAAGAGGTGGGCATGCTCACCGAACAACAGCAGCAGATATCGACCACCAGGCCCTCTGCCGCCGGCGGACAGTAACCTGAAACCGCGGAAGAAGAGTCAAGAAAAGAGGAATTGAACCATGTCCATGAGCGTCGGCGGATCCAGCGCCCTGAATGCGGAACCGAACGTAACTCCTCTCATCGACGTGCTGCTGGTGCTCCTGATCATCTTTATGGTCATCGTGCCGGTCACGCCCCGCGGCCTCGATGCGCTGGTGCCCCAGCCCCCCAAGAATCCCAACCAGGAGCAACCCAACGACCGCACCATCGTCGTACAGGTCCAGGCGGGTGGGGGAGGTGTTCCAACTTACATGATCAACGAGACACCCGTTGCCAAAACCGATCTCGAGAGCAAGCTCAATGACATTTACGCCAGTCGCGCCGAGAAAGTGATGTTCGTCAAGGGCGACCCAAATCTGGACTTCCAGGCCGTTGCATCCGTAATCGACATCGGTCACGCGGTCGGCGTAGATCACATTGGTCTGATAACGCCGAAGATTGCGGCTGGCCAGTAGGGCTGGCTGATCTTTCGGGGGTTCTGGCCGAGGGTACACACTGGTTACTTGCCATCGGCCACAGGAGAATTACAATCGCTGTCGCGTGGCTTTTCAGGCTCCTGGCGAGCTGAAGGAGAAGATAAACAGAATGAACCGAATTGCACGTTTACCGGTGCTGGCTGCCGCCACGATTCTTGTCGTGGCGTCCGCAACCGGCTGCAAACGCCTCGAGGCCCGCGATCAGCTCAATAAGGGTGTGCAGGCCTACAAGCAGGCAAAATACGAAGAGGCCATCGACCACTTTCAGCGCGCCGTGAACCTCGATCCCACCTACCCGATGACCCGGCTCTACCTCGCTACAGCTTATGCCCAGCAGGTGGTTCCCGGCCTTGATACTCCCGAGAATGAGAAGACCGCCCAGATGGCGATCAACGGCTTCCTGCAGGTCCTCAAAGAGCATCCCGACGACATCACGAGCCTCAAGCAGATTGCCGCCCTCAACTACGACCTCAAGAAATTCGACCAGGCCAAGCAGTGGCAGCTCAAGGTGCTCCAGGCGGATCCCAAAGACGCTGAAGCCGCTTACACTATCGGCGTTGTCGACTGGACCCAGGCCTATCAAAATGCTATCCACGCCTTGCAGAGTGCTGGCCTCCAGGACGATGGCCAGGGCAATCCCAAGGCGCCCAAGCCTGTCTGTAAGACGATTCAGGACGAAAATACGCCGCTCGTCACTGACGGGCTGACGTACCTCCAGAAAGCCGTCGATCTTCGCTCCAACTACGACGATGCCATGCAATACCTGAACCTCATGTATCGCCGTAAAGCCGATCTCGACTGTGGCAACGACGCTGCCCGCAAGGCCGATCTTGCCTCTGCGGGCGACTGGGTCCAGAAAGCCATGGGCGCTCGCAAAGCCAATGAAGCAAAGGCCAACGAAAAAGCCAATGGCGGCGTCGTAATGCAGTAGCCCCCGCAACAACGTCATCCCGCCGAAAGGCCCTCGCCTCCACGAGGGCCTTTTGCTTTCCTCCGCCGCACCAGCACCCGCATCCGCTCCTGGCTCCCGTTTCCCGCTCCTGGCTCCCGTTTCCTGGCTACCGGCAGTTTTCTCTGTACGCTGAACGCTGTACGCTGTACGCTGACCATCGGTGTTTCGCAAAATCCTCATCGCCAATCGTGGAGAGATCGCCCTCCGCATACTTCGGGCCTGCCGCGAGCTGGGCATCTGCACTGTCGCCGTCTATTCCGACGCCGATCGCGCTGCGCTCCACGTCCTCGAGGCGGATGAAGCTTACCGGCTCGGCCCCCCTCCCGCCAGCGAATCCTACCTGCGCGGCGATCTTATCCTCGATTTCGCCCGCCGCACCGCAGCCGACGCCATCCATCCCGGCTATGGCTTTCTCTCCGAAAACGCCAACTTTGCCCAGGCCTGCGAGCAGGCCGAAATCAAATTTATCGGCCCGCCTTCTTCAGCGATGCGCGTCCTCGGCTCCAAAACCAACGCCCGTCAGGCTGCCGACGAGGCCGGTATGCCTCGCACTCCCGGCTGCATCACAGGTCTTGCCTCACCTGAAGAGGCTCTCGATGTCGCCGCAGCCATCGGTTATCCCGTCATGCTCAAAGCAGCCGCCGGTGGCGGCGGCAAAGGCATGCGTGCCGTTGCCCGCGCAGAAGATCTGCCCTCCGCTTTTGTCGCCGCGAGCAGCGAAGCTGAACGCTCGTTCGGTTCCGGCGAAGTCTATCTCGAAAAACTCATCGATCGCCCCCGCCACATTGAAATCCAGGTCCTCGCCGACGAACACGGTCACTGCGTTTCACTCGGCGAGCGCGAGTGCTCCGTCCAGCGCCGCCACCAGAAGGTCATCGAAGAAGCCCCTTCCGCGGTCGTCGACGATCACCTCCGCGGCCGCATGGGCGAAGCAGCCGTCCGCCTCGCACTCTCGGCCGGCTACACCAATGCCGGCACTGTCGAGTTCCTGCTCGATGACAACCGGAACTTCTACTTTCTTGAAATGAACACCCGCCTCCAGGTCGAACATCCCGTCACTGAACTGGTCACGGGGCACGACCTCGTCCATCTCCAGATTCGCATCGCTGCCGGCGAGCCCCTTCCCTTCGCCCAGCAGGAGATTCACCTCCGAGGGCACGCGATCGAGTGCCGCATCTACGCCGAAGATCCGGCCAACAACTTCACGCCCTCGCCCGGCCGCATCACCCGCCTCCTGCAGCCCGGTGGTCCCGGCATTCGCGAAGACTGCGGCATCTACGAAGGTTGGGTTGTCCCCATGGACTACGACCCGATGCTCTCCAAGCTCATTGTTTTCGCGCCTGCCCGCGACCTGGCCATCGCCCGCATGCTGCGTGCCCTCGACGAGTACGTCATAGGCGGCATTCGTACCAACCTCGACCTCTTCCGCCAAATCCTGCGCGATCCCGAATTTCGTGCTGCGCGGATCGACACCGGCTATCTTGACCGCCTGCTGGCTTCATATCCTCCCGGGGCAGTCAGTCCTCAGCCGGATGCTCCGCCCATACCTGCCATCGCCGCGGCTGCGGTCTTCGAAGCGACCAGGACCTCAAATGGCTCCGCCGCTGGGGTTCCGCCCTCCGTGAGCGCATGGAAAGACGCCGCACGCCGGGAAGCCATCGGCGGAATAGCCTGGAACCCCTCGCGCCGATGAAGTTCAACCTCGAAATCGACGGGCAGACACGTCAGGTCGAAATAGATCCGGCCGAACTCCCCGGCCAATGGCGCATTCGCATCGATGGCGAAGATGTCGAAGCCGACGCCCATTTGATTCGTCCAGGGGTCATGTCCCTGCTGATTGCGGGAAGCGCCCACCGCATTGTTCTTGACCACGGCTCCGGCGACTCCGCGGTTCACATGGGCCGTCACCGCATCCCCTACCGCGCCGAAGACCCCCGCTCCCTGCGTTCCCGCCGCCGCCACGCCGGATCCGATGGACCTGTTCCTGTGAGAGCCTCCATGCCGGGCCGTGTCGTGCGCGCGCTTGTCGAGAAAGGCGATCATGTCACCCTCCACCAGGGCATTCTGGTCATTGAGGCTATGAAGATGCAGAACGAACTGAAATCCCCCAAAGACGGCCGCGTCGCTGAGATCCGGGTCTCCCCCGGCGATACCGTAGCCGCTGGCGATACCCTCGCCATCATCGAATGAGACAGCAGGGAGCCTGGAGCCAGGAGGTAACCGCCAGCTCCCAGCCACTGGTTTAACGCTCCCGGCTCCCAGCTCCCGGCTGCGTTACTGCTGTTGCGACTGCTGAATCTGCAGCAAAGGCTCAGCGGGGGGCGGGGGCGCTTGCGCCTTCTCCACCAGCATCGACCAGTCCTCTGGAATCGGCAGCTCCCGGTCGAGGTCCGGAGCTGTATCCGATGACGTGACCTGCACCGCTACATATAACTCGCTGTCTGTGCGTCCGCGAAATAATCCGCGGGTCGGAGGAACATCCGCGTAATCCCGCCCCAGCGCCGTGCGAATGTGCCGGTCGCGCGCAATCAGCGCATTCGTAGGATCGAAACCCACCCACCCCAGCGCCGGCAGAAATGCCTCCACCCACGCATGGGTTGCGCTGGACGTTGACCGGTCACGATCCTCGCTGCCGTGGTACAAATATCCGCTTACATAACGGCACGGAATCCCCACATGCCTCACCAGCGCAATCATGATGTGCGCGAAGTCCTGGCAAACCCCCTGCCGCGTCCGCAGCGCCTCCTCAATCGGCGAGTCCACCCGAGTCGTCTGCTTTTCGTAGCTGAATTCCTCATAAAGCCTGGCGTTGATCTCATGCAACAGCTTCAGTGGATCGTCCCGCCGCACCACGTCGAATTCCTTCGCCAGTTCCAGCAGTTCCGGCGTGGGCTTCGCAAACTCGCTGGGCAGCAACATCTCCCAGTAGTCCCCTTCCGCCACCAGCACGTCCAGTTCCTTCCATGCATCTCTTCCCAGCGAGCCTGGAATCATAGCCAGCGGCTGGTGCTCCACCACGGCCTCCGCCACGATCACCAGCTGCGCGTGCCGTCCGGGAATATCGAAATGGTGAATGTTATTTCCCAGGTGATCGCGATAAGTGAATACCCGGCAGCGCGGGCTCACCGACAACGTGAAGGACAGGCAGCGCTGGTTGCTGTCGCTCCTCGGGTGCATGCGCACCTCCATCGCGCTTTCGCTCACCGATCGCCCGTAGATGAACTTCGTCAGATGCCGCACAAAATAAAAATGCATAGAAGCGATCTCACAATCCCGGAGACAAAATGACGTGCCGCTGATGAGACCCGCCCCCGGAGCAGGGCTCATGCTGCTGGTCGAAGCAAAGACCCCAAACCTGAAATCGCTTCCTCTACACCGCCAGTGCCGTTTCCACTGAGTACTGGATGTACACGGTATAGACCAAATCGTGAATCTCCCGGCATTGTTCCAGAATGCGCCGCAGATAACGCACCGGTTCCTGCGCCAGAATCTCCCCGATCTGCGCAAACGCCAGCGTCGATTTCAGCCGTCCCGCCACCCGCATCAACTCGCCACCATGCTGGGTCCGCGTATGCTGCTGGATCGCCTCCAGAGCGTTGTGCAGCGCGTCCACCGCATAACGCACCGAGTGCGGAAAATCGGGATCCAGAAGCAGAAACTCCAGAATCCGCTCGTGGGTCAGATCCGAAGTATGTACCCGGCAAAACGCCTCAAATGCCGTACAAATGCGCAACAGCCCTACCCATTCCAGGTACTCGCCGGCATCGTCGGAGTCCTCGCCGAGAAAAACCTCGCGCTCATAAACATCGAGCAGCGTAGTTATCGACCACGCCCGCTCGAGATATCGCCCGACCCGAAGAACATGCCATCCCTCACCATGACTCAGCGTGGTATCGGTCACCCCCTGGAACAGGTGAACACCATCGATGATCGTCGGCAAGAACTCAGCCAGATTCCGTTCCGAAGGCATTGCTGTGCGCAGCCGGCTGATCTCGTGGAACAGGCCATTCAGCCTTTGCCACTGCTCGGTGCTGATCTCGTCCCGAATCTGTCGCGCATTCTCGCGCGCCGCAAAAATACACGCGGTAATCGACGCGTGCTTCGTTGTGTCAAAGCAAAGAGCATGCACGAGGGCCGTCACTCCCACCCACCGCCCTGGTTCGCCCGCCATTCCTGCGGCGTCATCGTTCCAGCCCAGTCCCTGCGCCGCTCCCACTGCGGAAAGCACCCGCTGCCAGCGCCGCTCCGCGCTCACGCGTGAGCGGTCCAGCATCAACCCCATGTTGATGTCGATCAGCCGAGCGGTATGCTCGGCCCGCTCCAGATAGCGCGTGGTCCAGTACAAACTATCGGCTACTCGCGAAAGCATGAGCCTCCTGACTGGTGCCCAGCACCCACGTGTCCTTGCTCCCCCCGCCCTGCGACGAATTGACCACCAGCGATCCCTGCCGCAGCGCCACGCGCGTCAATCCGCCCGGCACAATCGTCACCTTGTCCCCGAACAAAATGTACGGCCGCAAATCCACATGCCGCGGTCCGATCGATCCATCCTCCAGCAGGCACGGCGAGCGCGAGAAATTCAGCGTCGGCTGCGCAATGTAATTTCGTGGATCGGCTTCGATCCTCCGCTTGAACTCCTCACGCTCCGCCGCCGAGCTCTGCGGTCCCACCAGCATCCCATAACCGCCCGACTCGCCCACCGCCTTTACCACCAGCTTCTCCAGATTCTGCTTCACGTACTCCCGCTGCTTTGCGTCTGTCAGCAGATACGTCTCCACGTTGTTCAGAATCGGATCCTCGTCCAGGTAGTACTTGATAATTGCCGGCACATAAGCGTAAAGCGCCTTATCGTCCGCGACCCCCGTGCCGAAAGCATTCGCCAGCGTCACGTTCCCCGCTCGATAAGCATTGAACAACCCCGCCGCCCCCAGAATCGAATCTCCGCGAAACGCCAGGGGATCGATAAAGTCGTCGTCTACCCGTCGATAGATCACATCCACGCGCTTCAGTCCCGCCGTCGTCCGCATATAGACCACGTTGTCGTGAATGACCAGATCGCGGCCTTCCACCAGTTCCACGCCCATCTGCCGCGCCAGCCACGTGTGCTCGAAATACGCGGAGTTGTAAACCCCCGGCGTCAGCACCACGATCGTCGGCTCCGGCCTGCCTTCCGGCGCCAGCGACCGCAGCGTCGCCAGCAGCGCCTGCGGGTAATGATCGATCGGCCGCACCCCGTAATCGCGAAACAAGCTCGGCAACGTACGCTTCATGATCCGCCGGTTCGTCAGCATGTAGCTCACGCCGCTCGGAACCCGCAGATTGTCCTCGAGCACCACGAACTCGCCGCTGTTCAGCCGCAGCAAATCTGTGCCGGCAATCGCTACATATACGTTGCGCGGAACCCGCAGCCCCCGCATCTGCCGCCGGAATTGCTGGCAGGT
>Ga0181520_10008641_pt1 | contig 14360 bp, 10 predicted proteins | sample PEATcosm2014_Bin_29_FD_132451 | JGI IMG/M metagenome (GOLD analysis project Ga0181520, IMG submission 132451) | Peatland microbial communities from MTU Mesocosm Facility, Houghton, MI, USA - PEATcosm2014_Bin02_30_metaG | ecosystem: Environmental > Terrestrial > Soil > Wetlands > Peat | place... | reverse complement strand
GACCGCATCGGCGGCTGGATCAGCTACCTGCTCATGATCTTTGTGGGGGGCTTCGTTCTGCGCCTGCTGCTCACGCCTGCTCTGGTCCTCGTGTTTTCATTCCTTTTGCGCCTCTGATTCCCGCCGTCCGCTCCCCGCTCTGCCGCTACAATGGAATCAGGTTTTTGAGCGCTTTTTTGAGTGAGCGGCGGCTTTTCTTTGCTCGCTGCAAGGACGCCTCCGAAGGCGTCACCGAGGACCACAGGAGAATTGACGCGCCCCATGCCCGAACCCCTCACTCCGTCGTCCCGCCCGCGCGTTCTCAGTGGCATGCGCCCAACGGGAAAGCTCCATTTGGGCAACTACATGGGCGCCTTGGCCAACTGGGTCAAGCTCCAGGACAAGTACGACTGCTACTTCTTCATCGCCGACTCGCACGCCCTCACAACCGATTACGCCGACACCAGCCAGATCGCGCCCAACACCGTCGAGGTGATGCTCGACTATCTCGCTGCCGGCCTCGACCCCGAGCGCAGCGTTCTCTTTTTGCAGAGCCGTGTACTGCAACACGCCGAGCTGTTCCTTGACCTTGCGATGATTTCACCGCTCGGCTGGCTCGAACGCGTGCCCAGCTACAAGGAGATGCAGGAGAACCTCTCGAGCAAAGACCTCACCACCTATGGATTCCTCGGCTACCCCGTTCTCATGGCCGCCGATATTCTGCTCTATCAGCCTGACTTCGTTCCCGTGGGTCAGGATCAGCAGGCGCACGTGGAGTTGACCCGCGAGCTCGCCCGACGCTTCAATGGGTTCTACAAGCTCGGCGATCGCGAGGTTCTTCCCGAACCCAAAGTCCTGCTCACGCCCTCGCCGAAGCTCCCTGGCACCGATGGCCGCAAGATGTCGAAGAGCTATGGCAACACCATTCTCCTGAGCGACCCCGAGCCGGTGGTGCGCCAAAAACTGAAGACCATGGTCACCGACCCCGCGCGCGTCCGCCGCACTGACAAGGGCGATCCCGACAAATGCCCCGTCGGCGACCTGCACAAGGTTTTCTCCTCCACCGAGACAATGGCCAGGGTTTATGAAGGCTGCCGCTCGGCGGGGATCGGTTGCATCGAATGTAAAGGCTGGGCCGCCGACTCGCTGGTAAAGGTGCTCGAGCCGATCCAGCAGCGCCGCGCTGCGACAACAGAAGATCAGGCCATCGAGATTCTCAAGGCTGGTTCACGCCGCGCTGCGGCCCGCGCCGAGCAAACGATGATCCAAGTGCGCAACGCCATGCAAATGACGTTGACGACCGTCACGCCCGCATGAGACAAACGCGGAAACGCGCCGGATGAACGGCAGGAACGAACCACGGGGGCAATCGGGGTTGGTCGGGTCAGGAACGTGCAAGTGATGCAAGAGAAAGTCCCGTGGTGGCGTTGGGCATTCGAGTTTGCGCTGAGCGGAATCCGCTCCGGTTTTGGGCTCTTCCACCGCAACGGAAAAGTTGAGGCTGGCCCAGAGACGAATGCGGAACGCTTCGTCGCAGCGCCTGAGAGCGTTGAGGCCGAATGGATCGACGTGAAGCCCGTTGAAGTTGAGACGATGGGGGTCGAATCGAACGCGCAAGAAACGGCTGAGCTCGAAGGTATCCTTAGGACCGAAAGTAGACCCGAGTCCGAGATCGGCCTTAGGCACGAGAATAGACAGAGCGAGGTCGAATCAGGTACGGGAGAAGCCGCTGAAATCGAATCTGAAATCGCGTTAATCGAGCCGGATGAACCCGCAGAGCTTGAAGCACCCGAAGAAGAGATTGCGTTGACGAATGCATCCCCACAACCCGATGAGAGCGCAACCGGGCGCGCGCCCGAACCGCCCGCCGACACGGCAGTTCCAGCGCCAGGCCCATCCGCCGAGCTACCCTTCGACCCGCCGTTGGCTGCCGAATCGCACATCGCGGAGCCCACCACCGCCGAGAAAGTTGCCGCGGCGCTCAAAGCTCGCGGTGCAGATGCCGAGCAATCGCCTTTCTCGGTTTTCGTAGGCCAGATTTACGACGGCCCGCTCGACCTGCTGCTCGACCTCATCCGCAAGCAGGACATCGACATCTACGACATTCCCATCGCCAAAATCACCGCGCAGTTCCTGGCCTACGTGGACCATCTGCGCGCCAGCGACATGGACGTAGCCGGCGACTTCATCTACACCGCGGCGTTGCTCATTCACATCAAGAGCAAGATGCTGCTGCCGCGCTCGCCCGTCGGGCCGGAGGAGTCTGCCGAGGATCCGCGCCGCGAGCTGGTCGATCGCCTGCTCGAGCACGAGCGCTTCAAGAACGCCGCGCAGATGCTCCACGATAAGCAAATGCTCGAAGCCAACACCTGGACCAATCCCGGCGTGCGCGAGTTCCGCGAGGATGCGGGAGCGGAGCCCGAAATCGCCGCAGACACCACCGATCTCGTGCGCATCTTCCGCGACATTCTGGAGCGCGCGCGCAACCGCCCCATCATCAACGTGGAGGAAGACTCCGTCACCGTTGGCCAGATGATCCGTTTCCTCACCCGCCGCCTCACAATGGAAGACAAGCCCGTGGCCCTGCGCCGACTGCTCAGTCACACGCATTCCGAGCGCGCGCTTATCGCCATGTTCCTGGGTCTGCTTGAGCTGGTGCGCCTGCAGGCCATTCTGCTCCGCCAGGACCGCCAGTTCAGCGAGATCTTCGTCAAGAAAAACACCGGGTTCGAGGCCGTGGTGAACGAAGGACTTGCCGGCGCCCACGACGACTGGCGCTGATCGCGCCTGCCGGATTGTAAACTGACCTTGATGAATTCCATTCCCCGAAAACTGCGAGACATCGCGCTCGGCGTGGCGCTGCTGCTGATCGCCGGGACCGCAACTCTCCGTGCGCAACCGGCTCAGCAGCCCTCGCCGGAGGCCGAGCTGGCGCAGGTTCCGTTGCCCGAGCCTTCGGCCAGTGCTCTTCCGTTGCCTGAAGATCGCGGCGCTGCCGATCTTGAGCAGACTCTGAAGCGCCTCGGCACCACGGCCAGCGTGCTCTTCATCGTTGCGCATCCTGACGACGAAGACGGCGCGCTCATGACGTACCTCTCTCGCGGTCTCGGTGTACGCGTCACGCTGCTTACTCTCACGCGCGGCGAGGGGGGCCAGAACGCGCTCGGCGCCGAAAGCTACGATGCGCTTGGCCTCATCCGTACCAACGAGCTCCTCAAGGCCGATCAATATTATGGCGTGCGGCAACTTTGGGGTACTGAAGTCGACTTCGGATTCTCCAAGACACAGGAAGAGGCCTTCTCAAAATGGGGCCATGATCGCGTGCTTTATGACGCGGTGCTGGCGGTGCGGATGGTTCGGCCGCAGGTTATCCTCTCGACTTTTGTCGGCGGCGTGAGCGACGGGCACGGTCATCACCAGGTCTCCGGGGAAATCGCGCAGGAAGCTTTCAAGGCCGCGGCCGATCCCAATGTCTTTCCCGAGCAATTGAAGAATGGTTTGGAGCCCTGGCAGCCGCTCGCCGTTTACTCGCGCACTCCATTCGCCCCCATCACCAACGGCCAGATGCTCGACTATGCTACCGGCAAGTGGGCGCCGGCGCGTTTCCGTAATTACCTCACCGGTGAGTGGATCGAAGGCGCACTGCCGGCGGACGTGACGGTTCCCGTCGGCACATGGGACGCAGCGCTAGGCCGCACCTATGTGCAGATTGCGCGCGAAGGCTGGGGCGAGCAAAAGTCGCAGTATGGTGGCGCCGATCCCGCGCTCATCGCCCCGGATTCATCGAGCTACCACTTGTGGGCCGCCGCACCGTCGGCGGCTGCGGTCGGGGCGGAAAAAAATGATGCGAGCCTGTTTTGGAACGCGAAGGTTCACATCGCCACCGGTATCACGGGTCTCACGCGGCTGGCAGGAAGCACACCGCCCAAGTGGCTTACGGACGGCCTCGGCCAAATCGAGAGCGGCCTGAATGCATTTACAAGCGACTGCAAGAACCAGAGTGGCGTTGATGCCGCGCACAACCTCGCACCGGTCTATCGCCAGACGCTCGACCTTTACACGCGCGTGAAGGCAAGCGATTTTGACGCTGAAGCGAAGGCAGGACTTGAACTCGAACTCGGCGAGAAGATCGAGCAGTTTCAAACGGCGCTCAGGGATTTGCTTGGCCTCGACCTGGTTGCATTCACGACAAACGGCGGCACGCAGGGTTTCGGGGGGCGCGGCGCATCGGCCGATGAGACGGTGCGAAGCGTGTGGCCGGGTGAGAACTTCAGCGTTCGCGTACATCTCGCGCAGGGATTGGACGCGGCGGAGCTGACTCGAGTATGGCTCGTAAGCAGCGATGGAGCCTCATGGAAAATCGACCAAGCCGATGGACCGATCGACGCAAAGCAAGCCGCGGCTCCGGCGAGCGACAAGGTCTTTCACGTGCGGGTTCCCGACGACGCGACGCCGACCGAACCTTACTTCACACGGGCCACCACCGAGCAGCCCATCTACGACCTTTCAAATGAAGCCTGGCGCGAGCGCTCGTTCGCGCCCTATCCAATGTCAGCCTGGGCGGAGTTCACCTTTGATGGCGTTCCCATCCGGATTGGGCAGCTGGTGCAAACGTTAGCTCGGGTCAACGGGGTCGGCGGCGTCTATCAGCCGCTAGTGGTCACACCGGCCATCGGCGTGCGCGTCGAGCCGGAGGCGCGCATTCTTCCGCTCGATGGTTCGGCGCTGCCGGTCAATATTACGGTTCACGCCGAGCACGACGCCGAAGGGTTCGTCGTGCTCCAGTTGCCCGAAGGCTGGCGCGCCGATCCCGCACGGCGCGAATTTCATTTAAAAGACGCTGGCGACACGGAGCCTCTCGTGTTTTCGGTTACGTCTTCCGGCGACGTCGCTGCCCGCGCCTACACGATCAAGGCGATCGCGCACGTCGGCAATCAAAGCTACTCGATTGGTTGGCAGAGCATCGGCTATACAGGCTTGCTTCCCTATAACCAGTACGAGCCCGCGGAGCTTCGTACGCGCAAAATCGACGTAAAGCTGCAGCCGGGGCTGCGCGTGGGCTACGTGATGGGAACAGGCGATCATGTTCCCGAGGCCATTGAGGCGCTTGGCATCACGCCGCACCTCCTCACCGACGACGAGCTTGCCACCGCTGACTTGTCGCAGTGGAACGTTCTGGTCGTCGGAATTCGCGCGTACTCGGTGCGCCCGGCGCTGGCCGCTGCCGAAACACGCCTTGAGCAGTTTATGGAGCGAGGGGGGACGGTCGTGGTGCAATACCAGGGCAACACGTTTCCTGCGCCGCTGCCGGTTGCGATGGGCCGCTTTCCCGAGCGCGTGGTAGACGAGCAGGCGCCGGTCAAGCTCCTCGATCTCTCAAACTCGCTTCTCACCTCGCCCAATCAAATTACATCCGCCGATTTTGACGGATGGTTCGAAGAGCGTGGTCACGGGTTTCTCGATCACTGGGACCCCGGATACACGGCGCTCACTGAGACCGCCGATCCGGGGCAGGATCCGCAACGAGGAGGGCTCCTCGTCGCGCACCGCGGAAGGGGAACCTATATCTACGTCGCTTACGCGCTCTATCGTCAGTTTCCTGAGTTAGTACCGGGGCCTTACCGCCTTCTGGCCAACTTGCTCAGCGCGGGCAAATGAAGAAGGCCGGCGATGAAGCCGGGCTCTCTTGCATATTTCGACGACGAGATGCAGTACAACACTAGAAAATCAGCCGCGCTGTCATCACAAGGTTGTGATTGTAAGTGTGGAATTTGCTGGTCGCGATCTGCATCCCCGCGCCAAACGCAATCCCAGGCCGCGCCTTGGGATCGGCTGGGTGAAATGCGCACTTGCCGATGATCATCCCGGGGGTGAGGAACTCCTGAGTCTTCCCGTCATTCGTTCCACCCTTGTAGAACGTGGCGTTGCTCTCTATCTCCGGCCAAAACAGCTTGGCCAAACGATACTGTGCCACAGTGTTCCACAACAAAGGCCGTCCCGAGGTCGTCGTAGCCGGGGCACCCGTCGGCAGGGTGGCACCTAGCGATGTCTGCACGTCGAAGTTCCCAAATCCCTTGCCGCCGCCCACGTTCGGCTGCACGCTGGCATTGGTCGAGCCGTTCTTGAAACTGCCGGTGGGCACCGTGGTCAGCACCCATGCGCTTAAGGTATATGCCCCGTGCGTTTGGTTACCGCTGGCGATCCGGTACTTCAGCAGGAATGAGAAATCTCCCCAGCCATCCAATGCCTTTGAGTTGTGCTGGATGTATGGGGGCAGATTCGCCGCCAGTTCGGTGTTAGCCCAGGGAACCAGATTCACGCCCTTGCTGTTGTCGTAGTTCCACGTGTCGGTAAGAGCAGGTGTTACCTGCCTCGTAAAGTCGGTGCGCGCCACCTGGATGAGCCCGGTGTAGGTGGTGACCAGTGGAACCGCCCAGGCAGGCTGTTTGGCTTGCGTGGCTGACGTGCGAGTCAGCCATTGGTTGAAGAATCCGTTGGGAGCGGGACCTGGCGGGCCGCTCTGCGCATGCACACTGGCAGACGCCAGCACGATTAAGAGGGAAAGGGGAAGCTTTCTCATGGTAATGACAGAGCATGACGGACGGGACGGTGAACCGGCAACACACCATCGGACTAGTTTTCCCTCAACCAAACGGACGAGCGGAAGGACGGAAGCCCAGTCCTTTCCGCAGGGGAAAAGTCTTCAAAGATCTTTATTTCAAATACAGGAGTTAGCCTCTGAGTCAATGGGACTTGGGCCGCGTTTTCTTCTTTAAAAGAATGTGAATTCTTCAAATCTTAACATTGCTCTGCGAGTCTTGTATGTGGAACGAAAAGGGAGGTCTGCCGGCACGAAGATCCATCGGTGACCACTCCCCTGGTTTTTCGCGCCGATGGGAATACCGCAGATCTTTCTAATCATGATTGCGTCCGGGATGCAGCAGTGAACTGCGTCCGTTGTGTACGAGGGCGCTGCCACCTACCAACATAATCCCAAATGAAAAGAGAGGCATAAATGAAATTGACATTGAAGGCGGCTGCCGCGGCGCTTATGGCAGTCAGTCTCGTTGTTTCCTATGCACAAACCAGCGGTTCAACTCCGCCGGCCAAAAAGCACGCTGCGGCCAAGAAGTCAGCTGCTCCGGCTGGCCCCACGGTGCAACAGCAGATCGATGATATGAAGCAGCAATTTCAGGGCGAGATTGACGGCCTGAAGGCGGATCTTGCTTCCAAGGATGAGCAGTTGAAACAGGCGCAGCAGGCGGCGGCCGATGCGCAAGCGGCAGCAGCCAAGGCCGAAGCGGATGCCACGGCTCAGCAGCAGGCGGCCACTGACAATGCGGCGGCCGTTTCCACTCTGCAAAGCACGGTCAGCGACCTGAAGGCCAACGCAGTCTCGCTCGCCACCACCGTCTCCGACGAGACGACCAACATCAAGAAGTCGATCAACAATCCCGACGTCCTTCACTTCAAGGGAATCACTCTTTCGCCGACAGGCAGCTTCCTGGCCGCAGAAACTGTGTGGCGTCAGGGAGCCACGGGCGGCGATATCAATACGCCCTTTACCGGCGTCCCACTGGACAACTCCCAGGCGGCGCAATTGAGCGAGTTCCAGGGTTCAGGCCGTCAGTCGCGCATCGCCATTAAAGCCGTGGGTAAACTCCCCACCTTTACCATGACCGGCTACTACGAGATGGACTGGCTGAGCGCAGGCGTCACCTCGAACAACAACCAGTCGAACAGCTATACTCTGCGCCAGCGCCAGCTGTGGGCCGACGCCAAGACAAACAGCGGCTGGGATTTCTCAGGCGGTCAGGGATGGTCGCTGGCGACGGAAACTACGGCAGGTCTGACGCGCGGTACCGAGATTCTGCCTGCCACCATCGACGCGCAATATAGCGCTGGCTTTGTATGGGGGCGCCAGTACAGCTTCCGCGTATCCAAGGACATCGGCAAAGCCGTTTTCATCGGCGCTTCCGTCGAAAACGCCGAAATGTTGAATCCGTCCGGACAGAACACGCCGACCAATTATCTGTTTGGTTCCACTGGAACCGGCGGCGGACTCTACAACCTGAACTCCAACTACTCTTTCAACTACACTCCCGACTTCGTGGTGAAGATGGCCTTCCAGCCCGGTTGGGGCCACTGGGAAGTGTTCGGCATCGACCGCAACTTCCGTGACCGCATCTATCCCTGCGCAACCGTAACGGCCACCTGCACGGTGCCTACGACAGCCACGCCTTCCAACGCCACGGCCACTGGTGCAGGCCTTGGCGGCGGCTTCCGTGGGCCGCTCGCCGGTAAGTATGTAACCGTTGGCCTTAAGGGTCTTTGGGGGCAGGGCGTTGGCCGCTACGGCTCTTCGACCATAGCCGACGTCACCCTTCGCCCCAATGCAATGCTCTCTCCCATCCACGGCTTCTCCGCGCTTAGCACGCTCGAGTTGAATCCCTCGCCCAATTTCACGGCCTACTTCAACTACGGTGCCGACTATCTTGACCGCGACTATGTACTAAGTGGGACCACCCAGGTCGGCTACGGCACGCGGAGCGACAACATGTCGGGCTGTCTGGTTGAGCCCACCACTCCCACCGCTGGCGCAACAGGCGCCGCACCTGTCGCCCCCTCCAATTGCGGCGGCAGCAACAAGGACGTGCAGGAGTTCACCGCTGGATACTGGTGGAACATCCACAACAGTCCCAAGGGGCGTCTGCGCCAGGGCATCCAATACAGCCTCTTCCGCCGCGATCTCTGGTCCGGCGCGGGCGGCACAGCCAACCCCGGCAACGGCGCACATGGTGACGACAACATGATCTTCACTTCGCTCCGCTACTACCTGCCGTAAATCGACACTTAGTTCACACAAAAAGGGCAGCCCCACGTGGACTGCCCTTTGTATTGGACCGAGGAAACAGCCGATCGCAAGAAATTGGCTAATTCTTTCCGTGGTCTTTGAAGTTCAGCGCAAAGTAATAGGCCGTGTACGAGTGGCTGGTCGTCACGTTGGTCAGGAAATCGCCACCGCCGAAGTAGCCAATGCCGCCTCCCAGGTTGAAGTGCTTATTAAGCTCATACCATGAGTAGCCATCGATCTCCGCTCCCACATGGCGGCCGTGGTCGGTCTTGTTGGTCACGATCGCGCTTCCCGAGGTATTGTAGATCGAGTCCAGCGCATCAGCCGCCCAATCGTCCAGCGCCTGCACCGTGAAGGTGAGCCGCCGGTGGGGCTCAACGGTGGCTCCAGCCCGCACCGTTTCAATATTCTGCCAGCCGAAAAGGTCGGTGATGCCAAAGCGGTCGTGAGCGGTCGGGTAGATCGTGTCAAACGTAGAGTGTGATCCATTCTGTGCCGGATTGCTGTTTCCTGCGGCATAGTCGTATTGCGAAAAGACTCGCGGTTTGGCCGATACATGGAGGAACTGGAAGGACGCGCCCGCCTGCGCTGCCCACGCTCTAATCGGTTCCGGTCCCACCTTGCCGTTTTCGACGATCAGCTCCCCTGAATAATTGAGCGCTGTGTGAGTTTGCGCCTTGAAGCGCAGGCCTTCAACCTTCTCGTTCTCCTTGCCGGTGGTTTTGGCGGCGGCCGGTTCTACGACCTCTTTCGGCTGCACGCGCCAAAGGAAGAACGGCTCAAGGTTCGAATGCGGCGCCAGGTTATCGATGCGAGCGTAGGCGCCGTAAATGTTGTTGCCTTCCTGGTGCGGGCTAATGCCATTGGCTTGCGGCACGACAGCCGATGCGGCGAAGATGCCCAGGTGCTCGCGCTTCGCGTTGAGGTTCAGCACCGCCGCATCGTAGGACCGGGCCTGGTTGCGCCATTCGGAGTCGGCGATGATGGTGTTGTTGTAGTTGATAAGCTGCCGGCCCACGCGCAGACTAATCCAATGCTTTTCGGGATTGCCGATCTCAACGTAAGCCAGCTTCAGATCCCATCGAACCGTGTTCGGTGGGCCGATCGGCGGGTTCTGGAATCCCGAACGGGCGTCCTGCACCTGCGCCGTTACCCGAAACCAGCTTACCGTGTGAAGGTCCACCTGGAACCGGAAGCGGTTCAAGATGTAGGAGTCATCCACTTTCGCCTTGAAGCTATTGTTTTCGTACCCCTCGTACCGGAATCGCTCCTCGGCCTGCACGTCGATCCAATTGGGCAGCTTTTCGTCCAGGTAAGTCGCTGGGGCAAAGTCGTGGAAGTCGTACGGCGCTGGGTTACCGGTGGTACGAAAGGCGGCGCCGTTCAGGAAGCTCAACGGGTTCGATGCAGGCCCCGTAATGTATGCGCCGTTGTATCCTGACGTCGCGTTTCGCGTGGTAATGTCGTCTTGCGCGGCCAGGGGTGCGACCGCTGCCAAAGCAAACAGAAAGAGCGCAGTAGAGATCGATAACGGCAGCCGGCGCAGGGAAGCAGACGTGAGAGCAGAAAGAGCTTTTTGCACTTTGGATCCTCCATTGAGTTGTGAAACCGAATCTGGATTTTGGAATCTGGATGGGCCGAGACCTTAGGCCTGCGGGCCCGCATGGGGCGGCAGAACTCTATCGACAGGCGGGACGACAACAAGGCCTATCAATCACGAGCGCAGCAGTGATCGATCGCGGCGACTGGCGCAGAGAAGCAGATGTAACAGCACAAAGAGCTCTTCGCACTTTGTTTTCCCCTTTGAATTTTGGAAGCTGGATCGGTCGGGACCTTATGTCCACGGAGCCGCATGGGAGCGGCGAACCATTATCGACAGGTGGGACAACAAGTCATAGCAGTAGCTTCTTAATGTACTAGGAATTATCTGTCTTTAAAAGCTGTTCGATAAACACCGTACCGAATTGCAAGACGCGCCGCCTCGCACAGCTACTACCTGCCGTAAGCATGTATTCCAGGCACAAACAAAAGGGGCAGTCCGTAATGGACCGCCTCCTATCTCTTGCGTTAGCGTCCTGACTTCGCCTACTCCGCCGCTTCCACCGGCTTAGTCTGCGCTACCGTCCAGTCCGTCGCGCCAACCTTGAACCGCGCGAACCGCCGCACCGTGATGTTCTCGCCCAGCTTGCCCACCTTCTGCGCAATCAGCTCCTTTACGCTGATCGCCTGGTCCTTGATGAACGGCTGCTCCAGCAGGCAAACCTCTTCGTAGAACTTTGCCATCTTTCCGTCCACAATCTTCTCAATCACCGGAGCCGGCTTGCCCGTTGCTGCGGCCTGCGCGCGATAAATTTCCTTCTCGCGCTCCAGATCCTCCGTGGTTACATCCTCGGGCTTCACGTAACGTGGATCGCTCGCCGCGATGTGCATGGCCACGTCCTTCAGCAGCTCCTGGAAGTCCTCGGTCCGCGCTACAAAATCGCTCTCGCAGTTCAGCTCCACGAGTACGGCAATCTTGCCGCCGGCATGAATGTAGCTGCCCACTGCTCCCTCGTTGGTTACGCGCGAGGACTTCTTCTGCGCCGAGGCCATGCCCCGCTTGCGCAGCACAACAAACGCGTCTTCCATGTTTCCCTTGGATTCCTGCAGAGCCTTCAGGCAGTCGCCCATCGGAGCGCCCGACTTCTCGCGCAGTTCTTTCACCAGTTTCGCATCAATCTTCTCAGTCACTGTCGTCATCTCTCTTTTTCCCTGGCCGCACGCGGCCTTAATCATGGTATGCGTTTAAGATTTCACAATCATGTTGCGCGCCGAAGAATTTCCGACATAAGAAAAGCGTGGCGCTTGGCGAAGCGGCCACGCTCTTTTGAATTCAGTGCGTGCTTCCGCGCAGAACAGCTACTTGGCGCTCTCAGCCACTTCGTCCTCTTCCAGAAGGGTCGCGACGGCAGCCGGCGCCTTGCGGATGCCCCCGCCCAGGGCCGCTTCCAGGTCCACTTCCTCAACCGGCGACGACTCCGCCGAAATCGCTATGCCCTCAACGCCCCCTTCACTCACTTCCGCGGCTGCCGCTTCCGGCGCCTCTTCCGTGAAGGCCTTGTCACTCAGCAGGTTCACACCCTCCGCAGCTGAGTCGGCAACCTTCGATGTAAACAGCCGAATGGCGCGCAGAGCGTCGTCGTTGCCCGGAATCACGTAATCCACTACCGTTGGGTCGCAGTTGGTGTCCACCACCGCAACGACCGGGATGCCCAGCTTCCGCGCCTCCTTCACCGCGATCGTCTCGTTGTTTGAGTCCACGATGAACAGCGCGTCAGGCAAACGCTTCATATTCTTGATGCCGGCCAGATTGGCCTGCAGATGCTTGCGCTCGCGCTCCAGCTTGATTACTTCCTTCTTGGTCAGCAGGTCGTAGCGGCCGTCCGTGGCCATCTCATCCAGTTCCTGCAGGCGCTTCACCGACTTCTGCACCGTCACCCAATTGGTCAGCAGACCGCCAAGCCAGCGCTGATTAATATAGGGCATGCCCGCCCGCGTCGCCTCTTCGGCCACCGCATCCTGCGCCTGGCGCTTGGTGCCGACAAACAGAATCGTCTTGCCGCTGGCGCACAACTCAACCACAAATTTCGACGCTTCCTTGAACAGCTTCAGCGTCTTTTGCAGGTCGATGATATAAATTCCGTTGCGCTCCCCGAAGATGTATTCCTTCATCTTGGGATTCCAGCGCTTTGTCTGATGCCCGAAGTGAACACCCGCTTCGAGCAGTTCCTTCATGGTGATAGTTGCCAATTGTCCTCCTTCGTGGACTGCATCCGGGTTGGTGATTCTGTGGCCCGGATTTATCCCCTCGCGGGGAGATTTGGTAAAGCAAGGTGTCAGATATCAGGTGTCAGTTTTCAGTAACAGCCGATTGCCGGTAACTGATCCCTGAGCCCTAAAACCTGATCCCTCGCAAGCGCCTTAGCGCTTGCTGAACTGGAACCGCTTTCTCGCGCCCTTCTGCCCGTATTTCTTGCGTTCCTTCTGGCGTGCGTCGCGAGTCATCAGTCCCTCGGCCTTGAGCAGCTTGCGCAGCTCAGGGTTGAACTCAACCAATGCGCGTGCAATGCCCATCTTCACCGCGTCGGCCTGCGCTGAAACTCCGCCGCCGCTCACCGTGGTCAACACATCGAAGGTCGCCCCGAGCTCGGCCACCACCAGCGTACGCTTGGCGCTAACCCTCTGCTGCTCGGTCACAAAGTGTTCTTCGAACTTCTTGCCGTTGACTTTCCATTCGCCCGTGCCGGGACGCAGAAAAACTCTCGCGATCGCCGACTTGCGCCGCCCCGTCCCGTAATACTGAACCAGATCCTCTGCCATTCGTATCCTCTTAGCTCTCAGCCGTCAGGCTTGTCTTTTCTTGTCCCTGTCTCTATGTCGCCAGTTTCTGCCTTACAGAACAACCGGCTTCTGCGCTGTGTGCGGGTGCTTGTCGCCGCGGTACACCTTCAGTTTCGCCCCCATGGCTCGCCCCATCTTGCTCTTCGGCAGCATGCCCTTGATCGCCTCTTCCAGAACCTTTTCCGGCCGGCGGTTGATCAGCCGCGTAAACGACTCCTCGCGCAACCCGCCCGGGAACCCCGTGTAGCGCCGGTAAACCTTCTTTTGATCCTTCAATCCCGTCAGGCGCACTTTCTCCGCGTTGATCACGATTACGTGATCACCCATGTCGATATACGGCACATATTGGGGATTCGTCTTGCCGCTCAGAATCATCGCGGCCTTGGTCGCGAGGCGCCCTAAGGTTTGCCCGCTCGCGTCCACCACATACCATTTGCGGCTGATATCCTTGCCGCTCGGAATAAAAGTCGACATCTCTCTGCTTCCCTCGAAAGAATTTGCCCGGTGCCTCGAACAATCGGCTATTGACTACTAGCTGCCGGCTGCCATTTCACAAACAGCGCATTCGCCCACGCGTTACGCGCGGGCCAGAACCTCTACCCACTGCCAAACAAATCTGTTCGGGTGAGAAGCTGCGCGAGCTGGTTCTCATCGGAACCCTGGCTGCGCCGGACCACGTTCCCCGGGTCCCGCAGCCGGTGGCCTGTTCCATCAGAGGCTCGCCAGAACCTCTATCAGATAAGGTCCGGGGGAGCTCACCCGCACCTCAGGCGCAACACCGCGCAAGACCTCTAGAATACTCAAAAATCAGCCCTAAGTCAACGAAAGACCGGCCGGTTCGTCCTGTGGAACAAAGGGAAAAATGAAGTGCCCTGCCAACCCTCCGCGCCGTGAACTCCCCGTCCAATCCCTGCGTACTTGCCTACATTCAGAAATCGGCGTCCAGAAGCTAAACCACCTCAGCCTCGCTCATCTTCGTTTTCGGAGGGTTCGAACATGCTTGTCCAGGACGCTCAACGTCACGTACGTACAGTCTTTATGGGTGGATTCTGGGGGCAACTGGTCTCGTCGGCGATCTGGCTTGCGTCGGCGGCTCTCGCTACATGGAGCACCCCACGTGCGGCGATGTCAACCCTTGTATTTGGCG
>Ga0181520_10008640_pt1 | contig 14361 bp, 10 predicted proteins | sample PEATcosm2014_Bin_29_FD_132451 | JGI IMG/M metagenome (GOLD analysis project Ga0181520, IMG submission 132451) | Peatland microbial communities from MTU Mesocosm Facility, Houghton, MI, USA - PEATcosm2014_Bin02_30_metaG | ecosystem: Environmental > Terrestrial > Soil > Wetlands > Peat | place... | reverse complement strand
TTTGGCGCATTGTTCTGCCCCGCCTGATACGCATCTGGGGCTGGCTTCCGGCCCTGCAAGAGCGATTCCACGTCCAAACTCAGTCTGCAAATGCCTGAAAAACGACTTTTTCAGGATCGACTAGATAACTGAAGATATTGAACAGCATCTCCACAGTCCTCCGCACCCGTCCACGTGTGTCCGGATTTGATCCGGAGTGGCACTGCTCATCATTTTGCGGCTGTGGAGCGAGTTGAAAGCAGACGGGATGAAGTATGTTCATGCAACCGTCTCGATCTCGACGCGGATTCGCCCGAGACCATCGCGCTCTCTATCGTTGCGGAGATTCAGAAGTCATTCACTAATGCCACCGCGCTGCCCTTGCGCCAGGTGCGAGCCACCGCACTGGCCGTCTCCTCTTCAAGCCCAGCCGAAGCCACTTTGCTTGAGCGGCAGAGTGCGGACTCTCGTTCCTGTGGCGGCGAAGATGCCATTGCACACCGCCGGTAGAATGGGCGGCAGAGTCGGCTCGCCTAATCCCGTCGGTGCGTAGTCGGTCTTGCGCCAATAAACTTCGATCTTCGGCGTCTGCCTCATCCGCATCAGAGGATGGTTATGGAAGTTCGACTGCTGGATTCTGCCATCGACCAGGGTGATCTCCTGCCCCATGTGGCTGAGACCCTCTATGACTCCGCCATGCGCCATGTTCTCCGCCGCGTCCGGGTTGATAATCTGGCTGCCCACATCTCCCGCAGCCCAGACTCGATGCACGGTGACCTTGTTCTGCGCGTCGACGCTCACGTCGGCAACTTCAGCAAAGTAACCCATATGGCAGAACCAAGCCGCGATACCCATGCCGCGACCCGGTTGCTTACTCCGCTTGGCCCAGCCTGACTTCTCCGCAACTAACTCAAGCACGCCTTTGAACCTTTCCGGGATAAGAACTTCCTGTCCCGACGGCTCGTGATCGCCCACGGGGTCGTGTTCACCAAAGGACCAGCTGGACTGCTTATTGCCGAGCAGATCAAGCTGAAACTCGAGCGGATCGCGTCCCGCCGCAAAAGCCAGTTCATCGAGAAAGGACTGCGCTACCCAGCAGTAGGCATTGTCGCCGGGTGCGCGGAGCGCACCTGTGCGCAGCATGAGCGGCTGCTTCGAAATGAATAACGTGTAAGCGGGCGGAAAACCGGCAGGATATGAGTCCTGCCCAATGCCGCCGCCGGAAGTCGCGTTCTTTTCATCGCCATAGGTGATGAAGTGATGGCGCCAGGCGGTGAGCTTGCCCTGCGCATCAATGCCGCCTTTTAAGCCCACCGTTCCGCCGGGGCGGAACGGGTCGTGTGCAATGTCATCTTCTCGGGACCAAAGCAACTTGACCGGCGCATTAATCTGCTTGGAGAGCCATCCGGCCTCGACCAGATAGTCGTTTTGGAGCCGCCGGCCAAAGCTGCCCCCCGAGCGCACCATGTGAGTGGTGATATCGCTCTCTTGGATGCCGAGGGTTTTGGCTACCAAAGAGAGGCCGTTGCCAGGCAGCGTACTAGTGGACCACATCTCCAGCTTGCCGTCCTTCCAGTGCGCCGTTGCACCCTGGGGCTCCAACGTGACGTGTGCGATGAACGGATATTCATAAGTGGCCTCGACGACCTTGGCCGAGGCCTTAAGCGCTGCATCCACATCGCCATATTTGCGCAAACTATTTGTCGGCGCAGTCTTCAGTAGTTCCTCTGCCCGCTTTTTGAATCCCTCACTGCTTTGAGTGGCCGCAGGACCAAGGTCCCAATCGACCTTGAGCTGCTTGCGAGCCTGCTGCGCCTGCCACCAGGTGTCGGCCACGATTGCGATGCCTGGTTCCATGCCCGGCTCCCACGGCGTGAAGGCGGCAGGAGTGATGCCGCCATCGATGACCAGGACATGGCGCACACCCGGCAGCATTTTGACTTTGTCGAGGTTTGCGCTTTTGACTTTGCCGGCGAAGACGGGAGCCTTCTCAATCGCTGCATACATCATTCCCGGCACTTCCACGTCGATGCCGAAGAGCGGCTTACCGGTCACAATCGCAGGGGTGTCAACTCCTCGCTGCGAGTGGCCGATGATGCGGTAGTCCTTGGGGTCTTTGAGCTTTACGCTGTTGAGAGCGGGCGCGGGCAGCGCCGCCGCCTTGACGGCAAGCTCGCCATAGCGCGCGGAGCGTCCTGAGGCTGCGTGGAGCACGCGGCCGGATTGCGTAGTGCATTCTTCCGCAGGCACGCTCCAAGTTTGCGAAGCTGCGGTGACGAGCAACTGGCGTCCAGCTGCACCCACGCGGCGCATCGGCTCCCAGCCCTGAGGCGTATTGTGAGAGCCTCCGGAAAATTGACGCCCGTATATCTTCTCGTTCAGCTCCGCCTGCTGGATGCGAACATCCTTCCAATCGACGTCCAGTTCCTCGGCAATCAGCATGGGCAGCATGTTACGCATGCCCTGGCCAGATTCAGAAGCACGGGCCATGATGGTCACCACGCCATTCGGATCGATGTGGATGAAGGCCTGGGGTGTAAGGTTGGGTGGCGTTTCCGGCCCCTGCGCCGCAGTGAGGGGAGAGAGATAGAGATCGAGGGCAAGGCCTCCACCTGCAAGGGCCGTCAATTGTAGAAACGATCTCCGGTTCATGCGCATCGGATGGCCCTCCTTTACGTGGTGCGGGCCGCCGCGCCCGCTTCTGCAGCCTGGTGGATAGCCTGACGGATGCGCGTATAGGTTCCGCAGCGGCAGAGGTTGCCGCTCATGGCGGTGTCGATCTCCGCATCCGTTGGGTGGGGCGTGCGCGCCAGCAAGGCGGCGGCTGACATAATTTGACCGGCCTGGCAGTAGCCGCATTGCGGCACATCCAGCGCATCCCAGGCCAGCTGCAGCGGGTGCAGGCCGTCCGGCGAAAGTCCTTCAATCGTGGTAATTGGCTGGCCGCCGATCGATCCCAAAGTCGTCATGCACGAACGCACCGCATGACCGCCGACCAGGACAGTGCAGGCGCCACAGAGCCCAATGCCGCATCCGTACTTGGAACCTTTAAGGTTCAGAATGTCGCGTAACGCCCACAAAAGAGGAGTATCAGGGGGCGCGTCTACCGAGGCAGCCATGTTGTTGATATTCAGTTTGATTGGCATCTGTTCACTCCACAATCCGGTAAAGGGAAGAGGATCGGTGACGAACACAAGCTTGAGTCCGGAGTTTATCAAATCCCAGCTTTCGTATTCCAGCGGGAGGGGCGCCCGGGAGTCGAGGAAACACATTCCACAACTCCCGGTGAGTCGAATCGCCTCGGGGAAGAGTCGGCGATCATACGGGACTAACCCATAAGAGTAACCGCTGGATTCCCCATTTTTCTTGGTCTACTTCTCAAGCGTGCGGATGTATGCAACGACCGACTCGATCTGATCGTCGCTCAGCTTGCCTGCAAATGGGGGCATCTTGTTCTTGCCCTTCTTAACGACGGCGATCAGATCTGCGTCCGGGGCATTGACGATCAAGGGGTCCTTAAAGGGCACAATCTTCGCGACTCTACCGGCAGGGGTGGCTCCCAAGCCATCTGCTCCGTGGCACATCTGGCATTTCGCTTTGTACGTATCAGCCCCGGCGCTCTGGGCGGATACTGGTTGGACAAAAGAGGCCGCAAGGTAGATGATTGCGATGCTTTCGAAATTCAGTTTCATCGTTCGCTCCTTTGCAACAGCGGTTTCATCTCGTCCGCTGGGATGGCGGGGGACACCTGTCGCCTCCGCTTTTACAATATTTCCTTAAATCCTTGGCCTCCCAGAACTTTCCGCCCAGTTGAATGCCCAAAGATCTCATATTCTCTAGCCGACATACTTGATCATCTGCATAAATCCGTAATCCATATGAAGTTGCATGTGGCAATGAAACAAGGAATCTCCGGGGTTGTCCGCGACAAAATCGATCGCAACCGTGTCGAGCGGCATGACGTTAATCACATCTTTTTTTAGTCCGCTCAATTTCTTGTCGCCAATCTGCATCACCTCAAAGCTATGACGATGCAGGTGCATGGGGTGCTGATCGGGGCTGGAATTCGACATCACAAGACGGTAGCGTTTCCCCCGCTTCACCAAGATTGGGTCCACATCAGGCCATGATTTTCCGTTGATTGCCCAGGTGTCGAATTTGGAATCTCCCTTGGCGCCCTCGTCTGAGAAAACTAGGTTGATGGTTTCGTCCGGCGCGAGAGCAGGTGCAGTGCCGGCGAAGATAGCGTAGTCCCAGTCGGCATGCACGGGGTCTTTCCATACAGGCGTCCCGGTCTTTCCCGCATACTCCACGACCACTCCGAGTCCCATGGCACGGCTTTTCTCCAGCGTGGAACCCAACACCCAGACGCCCGGAGAGTTCATCTCCACAATTGCGTCGATCCGCTCGGCCGCCGCAAGCGACAGAACCTCGACAGAAGAGGGATTTGGAACCGGGTTTCCATCCATAGCAATTACCTTAAAGGCATGTCCCGGTAGCGCCAAGACCACGTTTTCGGTTGCGCTCGCATTCAGAAAGTGCATCAGAACGCGTTGCCCCGCCTTTACGCGCACAGGTTCTCCAGCGCCGAGTCTGTGCTGGTTGATGGTCGCATATTGATATCCGACATCCGAACCAGGAGTGGACGGAGCGTTTGCGGACTCTGCCTGCATGGTCTCAGCCATGGGAACGAAGCTCGGCAACCAATGATGGATGGCGAGAAAAATCTCCTGATCGAAGTGGCCTGGCGCCTGTTTCCCTTGCACCATCAAAAAGCCAAATTGCCCGGTGTATGTGCTGAGCGACAGATTCGACCCTGCGCGTGCATGTGTGTGATACCAACGCGTTCCAGAGGGACGAGGCGTAAAACTGTAGCGCACCCGGCCCCCCGAGGGAATCATCGGAGAACCTTCCTCCATGGCGCCATCGTTCATTGAATCGATCGCTAGGCCATGCCAATGCACGATGTCGGGATTGCCGGATGCATTGAAAACGTCAATCTTCGCAGGCCTTCCCTCCTGCAGACGCAAGATGGGGCCTGGTACCTGTCCGTTGTACGCAATAGTTTCGATGATTACGCCCGGAGATATCTCGAGCTTGCATGGTGCAATCCTGAGAGTGTAGTCGGCATGTGAGGTGTCAACAAGTGGCTTGCCGTTACGCTTGGCTGCGCCTCCAGAGACTCTTGCCTGTGAGGAGAGCATCGAATTCAAGAATGGTTCTACCAGTAACGCGCCGACTGATGTAGCAAAGGTTCTTCGATTCATGGCGACCTCGTGAGAGTCCCAGAGCGCGAGATCAAGCTTCTCACTGGCGCTGGGGCGATCTGTACAGTGGGATGTGTTCGTGTGGCGCAGCGTCAAGGAATTCAGTATTTCCAGTATGGGCGCATCGATTTGTATATTACTCCTGGATGACCGGCATCCGTCCCCGTTCTGAGTTTTGACCTGGGCTGGATCCCCGGCAGCCCCAAACCGGGATCGGAGACGAGCCGGCGACGATCCACTCTGAACCCGCGCTAGCACGCCTTTGATGGCTTCACAGCGAGCCGCCTTCGAGAAATACAATGCATGTAGAACTGACAGGAACGTACATAGTGCGCCATTTCTTGCAGAGTTTGTTTGCCCCCCAGGGTTCAGCCGGACGCTTTCGAAAGGTCATTGGCACGATCAATGCGCGCCGCCGCGAGTTGCGCCAGCAATCCAGCGGAGAATTGAAAGCTATTGGAAAGTGCGCTGAGACTCTGACGGAGACCGTCGCCGTCACCGCTGTGGCCGCGGAGCGATTGCTGGGACTGGATATGTTCGACGTTCAACTTCAGGGCTCGCTTGCGCTTTGCGATGGGATGATCGCGGAGATGCAGACCGGCGAAGGAAAGACACTGGCCGCTGTTCCGCCAATTGTCTGGTATGCGAAGGCTGGCAAAGGCGTCCATGTGATGACCGTGAACGACTATCTGGCCCAGCGGGATGCCAACTGGATGGGGCCGATCTATGAGTTCTTCGGCCTCTCGGTAGGCTGCATTCAGCAGAGCATGAGCAGTGAAGAGCGCAGGCAGGCATATCTCTGCGATATCACCTACGCCGTGGCGAACGAGGTCGGCTTCGATTACCTGCGCGATCAGATTGCTCTTTATCCTCGCCATCAGGTTCATCGCCCATTTGCCGCCGCGGTAATCGATGAGGTGGACTCGATTCTGGTCGACGAGGCTCGAATTCCGCTCGTTCTTGCCGGCGGTCAGTCGACAGATTCGGCTCTTGTCTACCGGGTCGATCAGCTGACGCGCCACTTCAGGCGCGGCGTCCACTATGGATTCGATCAATATGGCCGCAGCGCGTCTCTGACGGATGCCGGAATTCAGGCCGTGGAGCGGGCCTTCGGCTGCGGGAATCTCTTTGCCGAAGGGAATCTGCGGCTGTTTACGGCGGTTCAGGATTCGCTACATGCACATGGCTTGCTGCGGCGAGACGTGGACTATCTGGTGAAGGACGGCGCCATCGAATCTGTGGACGAGTTCAAAGGGCGCATCGTGCCGGACAGGCGCTGGCCCGCCGGTCTGCAAGGCGCCATTGAGGCCAAGGAGGGAGTCGCAGCCAAGGCGCAGGGCAAGGTTCTCGGTTCCATCACCATCCAGAATCTGATCGCGCTTTACCCGCAAATCTGCGGCATGACGGGCACCGCCGCGACCCAGGCCGGGGAGTTTCGTTCCATCTATGGGATCGATGTGGAGGTTATCGCGACCAATCGTCCGGTCATCCGCGTCGACCTACAAGACAGGGTTTTTCAGACGAAGAATGAGAAGGAACAAGCGGCTCTTGCCGAAACCCTTCGCATCCATCAGACAGGACGGCCGGTGCTAATCGGGACGGCGAGTGTGGAAGAGTCCGAGCGGCTCAGCGCCGGCTTGGGCGGCGTTCCTCACCATGTTTTGAATGCCCGCAATGAACAAGAGGAGGCCGGGATCATCGCCAGGGCGGGTGAGCCGGGCGCGGTGACGGTCTCCACCAATATGGCCGGCCGCGGGGTGGATATTCGTCTCGGGACCGGTGTGGCGGAGCTGGGAGGCTTGCACGTATTGGGCCTCAACCGGCACGAGAGCCGCCGCATCGACCATCAACTGCGAGGCCGCGCCGGACGGCAGGGCGATCCGGGCAGTTCGCAGTTCTTTGTTTCGCTTCAGGACGACCTGCTGGTCAAGTACGGCGTCGATCAACTCAATTCGCCCGACGCTCCAGCGCGCATCCAACGGCTCATCGAAGACCAGAATCTCCAGATCCGGCAGTTTCTTGGTAAGTACGAAGGCGTGGTCGAGGGGCAGCGGCAGGCGGTGCAGCAGCGCCGCCAGGCCATTCTAACCGGCGAATCTGCCTGCGCATCGGAACTGGAGAGATTGGTCTCGCTGGCTACGATCGACGATCTCTGGTCGGACCACCTGGCTGGGGTCGCCGGACTGCGTGAAGCAACGCAATGGGTCTCGTGGGCCAACCACGACCCACTGCACGAATACCTCAAGGACATCGATAATATGTTCCAAGCCATGCAGGCGGCGGTTGCGGATGAGATTCCGAAGCGGCTGGCGCAGGCCGAGGAATCCGGTTTGAATCCATCCCAGCGGGGCGCGACCTGGACGTATCTCACCACCGACATGCCGTTCGGAAGCATCGAAGAGAGGATCGTCAGCGGCCTAAGGCGGATGATCGGAAAACATGACGGCTACTAGCCGATCTCTGGACCAATTTGGGGCCGGGCTTGTTGGGATTACTTCCGGAATGACGACTCGTCCGCAACCTGCAACGAACCACCAGTCGATTATTCTGTTGAGTTCTGCGGGATGTTCCCGCCAGCTGAAAATGTCATTTGGGTCTGCTGGCTGCTCGATGAGCCCTTCGAAGATACTCTTCTCTCCATGGTCGAGCGACGGGATTATCACGGCTTTGGCTAGACCGCGCGATTTCTTGAACTCCAAACTCGAAGGGTCGCAAACACCAAAAGGAGAGGATTGGACTCAATGAAGACATCATGGCAAACGGAAGCAGGTGTTATCGTATGCCGATGGTCTCAAACGGGGGAACGCATCCAGGACAACCCGCCCTGGCTTCAGGAGGCTGCACGAAGCGGCGATCGGAGCATTACATTGGCGATTCCGGAATCCACTACGCACAGTCCATTGGGTTGAGGTGAATGGTTCGTTCCTAGGAATGCCCTATGGAGTGTGCCCGGTAGGTCAATGATTTAGAGTTGGAGCTCACTCCGTGACGGCTATCCGGCTGGCATCATACTATTTCTCACATGGCGACCAATCACTCGGAACTCCAGTTTCGGCGCAGACGCCATCCCCTTAAAGAATGACTTCGGAAGATTTGCAACGCGGCTCGAGTATATTGTCGGCAGGGCATTCTTGTTGCTGTTCCGGCCCCTGAGAGACCTAATCCCGGTTCACGCTTAACGGAGGAGCTTATGTTTCGAACGACATTGCGCTTCATTCCAGTTTTCGTGCTTCTCATATGCGGGTCTGCAAGCTTCGCGGGATCCAATCGACTGAGTTCCGCTGCCAAGGGGATTAATACGGCTAACGCCCCAGTTCCTATGCCGCTCGTCAGCGGCAAGAAGGTTTTCATCTCCTTTGATCTGGGCGACGTGCTCGCCTTCCCTTCCGTCTATAGCGGAGGACCAGAGCGAGCGTACAACGAGTTCTACGCCGACATGAAGCAGTGGGGCCACTACGAACTCGTCCTTGATCCCCAAAATGCCGATCTGATCTTCTCGATCCGCTTTGTGGAAGGCGGCGGCCTAGCCTGGCCACAGATTCGCCTGGCAATCAGCGACGCAAAGACCCACGTTGTACTTTGGGGCTTTGTCGAGCAGATCAATGGCGCTGTCTTCAAGAAACATCGCGATCAGGCTTTCTCCAACACGGTCATGTGGCTCGTGAACGATGTGCAGGAGTTGCTCGTGCCAGCATCGCCGCCGCCATTTAACTTGGCCGGCGAAACGAAGACACGCATCTCGGATCAATAAGGCTCAGGGTTTTGCCAGCTGCTAGTGTACACCGATGCCGAGGGCATTCATCTTGCAGCAGTCGTCACTGCGTCGGGCAGGGACCGTCGATCCGGGCAAATGACCAACCGGCTCCAACCCTGATTTGGGGCATTCAGGACCTTTGGTTGGCGCTAGTCAGGACCAGGGAAGGTTGGCCGACAAACCGCCCAGGATCCACGTCATCAAGATGCTCTGGCGCCGAGAATCTACTGCGTCGATTTCCACGATCTGCGGTATACTGGTCTTACGCTCAGTGATTTGGACGCGAGTGACGACTTGGCCTCGAACAGGGCCGGTCAACCTGGCACATATTTCCCCAAGCCCCTACAGCGTGTACCCATCGGTCTCCTTCCCGGCGACTTCATTCGGAACCGTGTGACGGTTGGCGAATCGGCTGAGCGCTCGAGTCTTGATTGACTTGAACATTTGTTCCCTCAGAATCTGAGTGACACGCGCGATGTACCGGGGAATTGTGGAGCGGGTAGCCGGTCGGCAGAGAGCCGGCAGGCGTAAAACAGCAGCGTGGGTCAGCTCCGGGCCGGCAAGCACCGAACGTGCATGTCGGCCAGTCCGAAGGACGAAATTGGTTCTCTCTTACGCAAAATCCAGTGCAGGAGTGTGCGGGTGTATCTGCGCGTGCCTCCAGTCAGGTTCCGTTTGCAGGCCCTCGGGAAACAAGGGCTCCGGGACCGCGGGAAAGGCATAATCTTGACGACTCAATTCTCACAGTTTCCACTTTCGGCTGCGCTCATGGCGCGGCTCAATGCCAACAAGTTTGAAGTTCCCACGCCGGTGCAGGCGGCGGCGATTCCGCCGGCTCTCGAAGGCCGCGACGTGCTCGCCACCGCGCAGACGGGAACCGGCAAGACGCTCAGCTTCCTCATACCGATCATGGAGATGCTGCAGAAGACCGAAGGCCGCGAGGCGCAGGCGCTGATTCTGCTGCCAACGCGCGAGCTGGCCATGCAGGTTGAGGCTGCGTTTCGCGCACTACGCTCGAGCAATGGACCGACGGCGGCCGTGGTTGTGGGCGGGTTGTCCGAGCACTCGCAACTGGAGGCGATGCATCGCGGAGCGCGCCTGATTGTGGCCACTCCAGGGCGGTTGGAAGACTTTCTCAAGCGTAAGCTGGTGCGGCTCGACCAGGTCAAGCTACTGGTGCTGGATGAAGTGGACCGCATGCTGGATATGGGCTTCCGGCCGGCGATTGCGCGCATTGCGGGCCTGCTACCTCTGGGACGGCAGACGCTGTGCTACTCCGCCACGCTCGAAGGCGCGGTCAAGGATGTGGCGCGCAACTATCTCAGGAACCCGGTGCGGATCGAGATCGGCTCGGTGCTCAAGCCGGCCGAAAACGTGGAGCTTCGCACTTTTGAAGTGGATTCCGACAAAAAGCAGGAGCTGCTCGAACACCTCCTCGACGCCGAGGAGGGCAGCTTCCTCGTGTTTGTGCGCACCAAGCATGGCGCCGATCGCGTTGCGCGCCGCCTCAGCCGTTCAGGCTGGTCGGCGACGCAGATTCACGGAGACCGTTCGCAGGCGCAGCGGAACCAGGCACTCAAAAGCTTTTCCGAAGGCCGTCACCGGGTGCTGGTGGCAACCGATGTGGCGGCGCGTGGCATCGACGTCGCCAATGTGGCGCACGTGATCAACTTTGACTTGCCCAAGCTGGCGGAAGATTTCGTGCACCGCGTGGGGCGCACGGGTCGAGCTTCGGCGAAGGGTGTGGCGTCGACGTTTGCGATTCCGGCTGAGCGCGGCGACCTGCGCAAGATTGAGCGGACACTGGCGATCGCGATGAAGCGGTTTCGAGTCAGGCGTGCGGATCAGAGAGCTGCCTAGCCCGGCTCAACAGTCCGGCTGCCGTGGGGCCGGACGGACGGTTGAAACACTGAAAACTGAAAACTGCGCGAGTAACCGGCAAACCTTCTCCTACGTGGTTCTCGGCCTTCCAGAACTTCGACAATCACAGCCTGGTTTCAAGATTGCTTTGCATTCTTACTCGCAGCGGAGGCATAAGCCGGGCGGATTAAACGTGCCCACCGCTGGCAGCCCCTCGACGACGCCAATTTCAACCCTCCTGGTGTCTCTGGCGGCTAGGAGCCTATATCAATCCAACAGCGGCTGCTTCCCCGCCCGGAAATCATGTATTTCCTCTCCATCAAGAAGTCGTCCTCAACCCTCCCGACCTTGCTTGCTTGTCAAGGCAATGGTCCGCTGCGACTTGGACCGGGCTGGCTTATGAGTGACTGGAGTAGTCCAGGTGAATTCACCTTTCCCAAAAGCTCAATAGGATTGAGCGGCTTTACCAGAAGCTCCCACTTGTGTCCGGCTTGGCGGGCGGTTTCGATCAGATCATTTGTCTCTGCTTGACCTGAGAAAAGGAAGATTTTGCACTCAGGGAGTGATGCCTGAATCTTGGCGCAGATCTCGATACCATTCATCCCCGGAAAGATCACATCGGAGATTACGCACTCCGGAGCGAACGACGCCAATTTGTCGAGCGCGGCGCCCCCATCGTACACTGCCTCAGCTTGGTGTCCCTCCGCGTTCATGATCATCACCAAAGTGTCGGCTACGGCTCGTTCATCATCGATAATCAGAATTCGCATGAGCCCTCGGTACGCAATGCAGTCCCGACAAATTCTGATCGCGGGTTTCAAGTACTTTCGTCCGCCCCCCTGATACTACAATCGGAATCACGGCATTCAACCTGCAGAATCTTCATCGCGCGAAGGCGCCGCTTGGCACTCCTGATTCGCAGTTCTCTGTCGGAAAACGCTTCGATACGCCATCTTCTTGGCCGGATGGTAAGAATACCGAGACGGCGGTGCCATGCCTCTCGCTTCCCGTTCTGCTTTTTATCTGCATGCCGCCAGCGTGCTTGCCGACGATACCGCGCGTGATCCAGAGGCCTAGACCGGTACCTACATCGGCCTTGGTTGAAAAGAACGGCTGAAATATCTTTGGCATGTGTTCAGCCGTGATCCCAACTCCCGTATCCGCAATCGTAATCCTGACTCCGGGAGTTTCAAAGCTATTCCACTGGCGAGTTCGCCGGATTCTGATCGTAAGCGTCCCACCTGAGGGCATTGCATCCATCGAATTGGTTAGCAGATTAGAAAATGCCTGACGAATTTCTCCCGCAAGGCCCATAACTTCAGCGTTGCGATCGAACCGCTTGTTGATCCTGATATTCCTAACTTCCAGCCGTCTCTCATACAAGACCAGTAACTCATCAATGGTGCTGGCACAGCTCATGCGCGTTGCTGCCGTTGTTTCACGGAAGAAACCAAGGGTTTGCCGCGCGATGTGAGCAACCCGTTCCAGCTCTTGCCTGGCAGAACTCAGGTGCGAGGCAACACTATCGGCATCAGGCAATTCGGCTTCAGCCAGATAAACAAGATTCGTAGCAGCCTGTAAAGGATTATTGATTTCGTGGGCCACGGTCGCGGCCAGCCGCCCGGCCGCCGCGAGCTTTTCGGTAGTACGCAGGGCGTGTTCCGTCCTCTTGCGCTCTCGAATATCCCGGGCGATCTTGGCAGCGCCGACTACCCTTCCCTGCTCATCTTTCACCGGCGACACCGATAGTGACACATCGATTCTGCTGCCATCTTTTGCAACTCGCACAGTCTCAAAACTCTCGATCCTTTGCCCGTTCCTGATCTTGCCGAGAATCATATCTTCATCGGAGTGGAGCTCCGGAGGAATGATGACTGTAATCGGCTGGCCAATCATCTCCTCCTGGGTATAGCCAAACATCCGCTCGGCCTTCGGATTCCAGCTTGTGACAATCCCATTCAGGTCTTTACTGACGATCGCATCTTCTGAGGATTCGACGATGGCAGCCAGCCTTCGCCGGGCGTCCTCCGCAACACGCCTTTCTGTAACATCACGTGCGATAGCCAGATGCACGATCTGCCCATCAGAATCTCGAAGCGGAGCGCTATGAGTCTCCATGTGATGCCGAACGCCTCGCAATCCGATGATGTCGAACTCTAAGGAGCCTCTCTCTCCCCGACAAATCCTCACGTTAAACTCTTTTAACCGCTCCCGGTCTTCCGATGCGATCAGCTCATATTCGCTTCTTCTAATCACCGCCGCCTCGCACTCGGCTCCGACCAGTGCAAGGCCTACTGAATTTATGTGCAGTAACGTGCCATCGGGGGCAACAATCATCACGCACTCGGGCGTCGCCTGAATAATAGTGCGAAAGCGTTCCTCGCTCTGCTCAACGACTCTTCGAGCAATCACCCTGTCGGTGACTTCGATCGAGTGAACGAGTATGCCCTCAACCATCCCCTCCGCATCTCGGAGCGGCTGGTAGACGAAATCCCAATAGCTCTCGCCCGGCTGTCCGGTCCCTGATCGATTCAGCACCGCCTTCATCTCGCGACCGCTGCGTGGCTGTCCAGTCCGATACACTTCATCCAGCAAATCGAAGAAGCCTTGTCCCTCAATCTCCGGCAAGGAATCTCGGACAGTTTTGCCGATGAAATCCGAAGCATTGGCTCGTCCTGTCGCCCGGATGTAGTGCTCATTCACATACGCCCAACGATGACTCGAACCTGTCGTTAGACCGATCGCAGCAGGAATCTGGCCGAGCAGTTCCTGGAACCGGCTTTTTTCAAGCTCGGCCTCGGCGCGCACCATCGATTCGCGATCTGCTACGCGAAGAGGCGCCCTCCGCTCACATTCCACATCGCCGGGCCGACCAGCGAAATGAGCGCCCATAATAACCTCCTGCCGCTGAGAAGAGGATTCGCCGTTCATCAATTTAGGCACATAAGGCCATCAACATGGCTCACTAACCCGCTCCGAGCGCAACCCGATAACTAATCACGCTTTTAGCGCCCACAAACATCATGGCCGCCTTCCTTTGTCCTTCGCTTGATTCCTTGCTTGCATGCAGCAGAATTGAGAGACGTTGCCAGTCAAGTAACGAACGCTATCGTCGCACTCTCTTACCGAAAACGGCAAAACCATTCCAACCTTTGTTTCTTCGGCCTCTATATGGTCAATCGCATTGCCGGTTCCTTTGATGGTGGGACACCGGTTGCCACGGCGTGATGAGCGGCCGATGTCCCCCAAGTTGATGTTTCTCACGGCAGGTGCCGTCGTAATCTAGTTTCTTAAGGTACTTTGCTGCTTGTTGCTGTCGCGCGCATTTCTCACATAATCGTGAGATGCCTGAATATGAGCGAACTGTCCGGTTAGGGTTTGGCGAATGGGCAGCGGGAGATCTTTCTCCAATGCTTCTTTGTACGCGCGCTTAGCTTCATCCTCGGCCCGCTCCGCGGTGACGAGAAGCGTGTGATCGCCGCCACCTAGTTTCACCTTTAG
>Ga0181520_10008639_pt1 | contig 14362 bp, 11 predicted proteins | sample PEATcosm2014_Bin_29_FD_132451 | JGI IMG/M metagenome (GOLD analysis project Ga0181520, IMG submission 132451) | Peatland microbial communities from MTU Mesocosm Facility, Houghton, MI, USA - PEATcosm2014_Bin02_30_metaG | ecosystem: Environmental > Terrestrial > Soil > Wetlands > Peat | place... | reverse complement strand
GGGATGTGGTTCCCGATCATGGCGTTTGTGGCCTGCGGATTTGAGCACAGCGTGGCGAATATGTATTTCGTTCCGGCGGGAATCCTGCTGGGCGCGGGCGTGACCTGGCCGCAATTCCTGGTCTGGAACCTGCTGCCGGTGACGTTGGGCAACATCGTGGGGGGCATGGTATTTGTGGGCGTGGCGTATTCCTACTGTTTCAAAGGAGAACTCTCCCCTGCGACTCTGGACCGCCCGGCGATAGTGGAACGCAAAGCAGCGTAAGAGCAGTGACGAGTGACAAGTGACGAGTGACAAGCACGCGAAGGACGAAACTCGAAACTCGAAACTGGAAATTCGAAACTCGCCGCGATTTTCGAGCTTCGATTTTCGAATTTCGGCTCTTGCTTGCTCGTCACTTCAACAATATGGTGGAATCTATGCACACAACGATCCAACAGCTCATTTCACAAGGTCCGGTCCTCACTGACGGCGCCTGGGGAACGGAATTCCAGGCGCGTGGTTTGGAAGCCGGCGAATGTCCCGACCATTGGAACCTGACGCACCCGGACCGCGTGGAAGAAGTCGCGCGCGCTTACGTGGAGGCGGGTAGCCAGGTGATCCTGACCAACACGTTTCGCGCCAACCGCCTGGCCATGGAGCGCCACGGACTGGCCGAGCATGTGCGGGAAATCAATTTGCGCGGAGTGGAAATCTCCCGCCGGGCTGCCGCCGGCCGAGCCCGCGTTTTTGCCTCCATGGGGCCGAGCGGCAAGTTGTTGATGATGGGAGAGGTCAGCGAAGACGAACTGATTGCGGCTTACACCGAGCAATCCCAAGCCCTGGCGGAAGCCGGCGCAGATGCGCTGATCTTTGAAACCATGAGTGAATTGGCGGAAGCCGTAGTCTGTGTCCGGGCGGCGCGTCCCACGGGATTGCCGGTGATTGTCTCCATGGCATTTGATTCCGGCAAGAATCTGGACCGCACCATGATGGGAACCACGCCGGAGGCGGCCGCCACGGAACTTACTGCCGCGGGCGCCGACGTGATTGGCGCCAACTGCGGGCAAGGTATTGAAAGCTATGCCGCCCTGTGCCAGCGGCTGCACAATTCCACCACGCTGCCCATTTGGATGAAGCCCAACGCGGGGCTGCCGGAACTGGTGGAGGGTGAAGCGCATTACCAAACCGCGCCGGAGGCCTTTACCCGGCACGCACCGGCCTTGCTCGCCGCAGGGGCGAATTTCCTGGGCGGCTGCTGCGGGACCAGTCCGGAATTTATCCGCGCACTAAGAAAAGCACTAGACACCAAGCAGTAGGCGAAAAGCAGAAGGCGGAAAGCGGAAGGCAGTCCAGCCACCGGCGAGAGCCGGGTTGAAAAGTCTGTGACTTGGACCAACTCACACGTAAGTGGGCGGACCTTGCAACCCCCTCACCCCCGGCCCCTCTCCCCCAAAGGGGCGAGGGGAGAGGTAATTTAAATTTACTTCCCTCGCCCCTTTGGGGGAGAGGGTGGCCCGCAACCGGCGTTTTCATCAGTCCGTCAGCCGACGGAGACGGGTGAGGGGGTCAAAACCCAAGGGTTGCGGAAGTAGTCGCAGGCCAGAAGGCAGCGAATATATACCGCCGTGGTGCGGAAACGCAGAGTAGGTGATAGGGTTTTACTGGCACCTGGCACCTGACACCTAGCACCTTCCCCGCTCCGCGCCTCTGCGGTGAAATGGTCATAGAAAACCTATGCGTTTTAAACTTATTAGTTGCGAAATCTTCTTCCGCGAGTTTTGCGCCTGTGTGGCGCGCTCGCCCCACACCATTGACTTCGACTTTCTCCCCAAGGGTCTGCACGACATCGAGTGCGCGCAAATGCAGGCGCGCTTGCAGGCCGCCATCGACAAGGTGGAGGAGCGCGAATACAACGCCTTGCTGATGGGCTACGGGCTTTGCAACAACGGCACGGTGGGCCTGACCACCAAGTCGATTCCCTTAGTGATCCCACGCGGGCATGACTGCATCACCGTCTTTATGGGTAGCGCCGCACGTTACATGGACTATTTCAACAACAACCCCGGCGTCTATTTCGAGACCACAGGTTGGCTTGAGCGCGGCAAGGCGGACGGATCATTGGGACAACTCGCGCTGGGCAATAAGTTGGGACTAACGCAGAGCTACGAAGAGATGGTGGCTAAATACGGCGAGGAAAATGCGAAATACCTGTGGGAAGAGTTTGGCAAGAATCTGGCGCGGCATTATGGCCAGACGACCTTCATCGAAATGGGCATTGAATGCGATGGCACCTTTGAACAGCGCGCGCGCGAAGAGGCCGCCAAGCACGGATGGAAATTTGAAAAAATTGCCGGTGACATTGGGCTGATTCAGCGCTTCGTAAATGGCCAGTGGGACCCAAAGGAATTCCTGGTGGTCCCGCCCGGCCACCGCATCGCAGCAAGCTACGATGACGGAGTGATAAAGGCAGTGAAAAGTGACGAGTGACAAGCAAGCGGGAAGGCAGTGACGAGTGACAAGTGGCGAGTGACGAGCGGAATTGCCGATTTTCGATTGATGATCGAAACAAATCGAAGATCACTGCGGGTTTCGAGTTTCCAGTTTCTAGTTTCCAATTTCGCCTTTTGCTCGCTCGTCACTTGTCACTCGTCACTTGTCACTGGTTCCTCAGCACTCGTCACTGCTCCTTGGAGGCTTTTATTCAATGAATTCTCTTGAGCGTGTTCGTACGGTAATGGCGGGGGGAATCCCCGACCGTGTTCCCGTGTGCCTGCACAATTTCATGCTGGCCACGCGGGAGGCAGGCGTGCGCATGGAAGACTACCGGGTGAATCCGGAAGCCATTGCCCGCGCGCATCTCCACGCGTTGGAGAAGTATGGGCACGACTGCATTGTGGTGGATACTGATACCACGATGCTGGCGGAAGCCCTCGGAGCCCGCTCAGAATGCGCTCCCAATGAACCCGGCCGCATCGTGGAGCCTGCCATCCACAGCCTTGATGAAGTTGACCGCTTGAAGGTAGTTAACCCGGATACGGATGGCCGCGTTCCCGCTCTGCTTGAGTCCGTCCGCCTGTTGTCGAAACAGGTGGGCAGCGAAATTGCCATTCGGGGCAACGCTGATCAAGCCGCTTTTGGCCTCGCTTGCCTGGTGCGAGGCATTGAAGATTTCCTGATGGAACTCGTCGAGCAGCCTGACAACCCCCGCATCGCCCAGCTTATGGAGGTTTGCTATCAAAGCCATCTGGCCGTGCATCGAGCGCTGGCCAAGGCGGGAGCGCACCTTACCTCGCTCGGCGATAGTTTGGCAGGCCCGGACGTTACTTCGCCCCGGATGTTCGAACGCTTCGCGCGTCCCTACGAGGCACGCCTGGTGAATGACCTTAATGCCGACGGCATTTTCGTGGTGATTCACATCTGTGGCGACACCAGCAAAATCCTCGACCAGTTGGCGGAATACGGGCCCTGCGGATTCGATCTCGACTATAAAACCGACGCCGTGAAAGCCAAGCTAACCGCGGGGAAAGGCCACGTGCTTTGTGGAAACCTCGACCCCAGCAGCGTCATTGCCCAAGGCACGGTGGAGCAGGTTCGCGAAGCCACTCGCAAACTCATCGCAACCTGGAAGCCGGGAGGCCGCTTCATGCTGAACTCGGGCTGCGCCATCCCGCCAACCACGCCGCCGGAGAACATCCGAGCGCTGGTAAGCGCCGCGCACGAGTTTGGCGGATACTGAAAGCAGTGACGAGTGACAAGCAAGCGGAAAAGCAGTGACGAGTGACAAGTGACAAGTGACGAGCAAGCGGTTAAAAACTAGTGACGAGTAGCAAGTGATGAGTGACGAGCAAGCAGTCAAGGACGGTGACAAGTGACAGGCAAGCAAGAAAAGATAACGCCTCCCACCAACGAGAAACCGGAAGGTTATGAAGATTTGCTGGTCTGGCAAAAGGGTATGGCGCTGGTAAAGATGGTTTACCTGATAACCCGGGCTTTTCCGCGCGACGAAAGGTTTGGCTTGGTTTCTCAAATGCGAAGAGCAGCCATTTCCGTCCCGTCAAACATCGCCGAAGGTCAAGCAAGACACTCAACCGGTGAGTTTGTGCAATTCATCTCAATTGCTGAAGGCTCAGTTGCAGAACTGAATACGCAGCTCCTGCTGAGTGTCGAGCTGGGTTTCTGTACGAGTGACCTTATAAGAGAGTCGGCGGAGTTGGCACAAGAACTACGGCGCATGCTGAACGCGCTACGACGAAAGCTGCAAGGGCGTTGAAAAGAAGTGACGAGTGACCAGTGACAAGTGACGAGCAATAAGCCATATATGGACTTGCGTATTACCGCGAAACTTGGAGGTTATCTGGCACGTAAGGAGCCTACGTTTGCGGCCTGCTTGCCGCTCGACACTGGTTTTCCCTGCTTGCTTGTTACTCGTCACATGGCACTTGTCACTGCCTTTTCCCGCTTGCTCGTCACGCGTCACTTGTCACTGGCTTTTCCCGTTTGCTCGTCACGCGTCACTTGTCACTTGTCACTGGCTTTTCCCGCTTGCTCGTCACTTGTCACTCGTCACTTGTCACTTCTATGGGGATCTAATGCTATGACTGGACGCCAACGCATTCTCGCACTGCTTGATGGCAAGCCCGTGGACAGCTTGCCTTTCATGCCCATCACTATGATGTTTGCGTGCGATCGTATTGGCGCGAGGTATCGCGATTACGCCACGGATTACCAGGTGCTGGTGGAAGGTCAGACCCGCACCGCCGCCGAATTCGATTTCGATTACGTCAACTCCATGTCCGACCCGGCGGGGGAGGCGGCGGACTGCGGCGCGCCCGTCAAGTTCTTCCCCGACCAGCCACCCGCCCTCGATGAAGCGAACGCTCTCCTGACTGACAAGTCCATATTGACAGGACTGAAAGTTCCGGACCCTTACACCAGTCCTCGCATGGGCAACCGCTTGCGGGCGCTGGCGCTCCACCGGCAGCGGTTGGGCCAGGAAAAGCTGATTGAGGGTTGGATTGAAGGTCCTATTGCCCAGGCTGCCGACCTGCGCGGCATCAACAACCTGATGGTGGACTTCTTCGACGACCCAAAGTTCGTCACTGACCTGTTTGAATTTGTCCTGGACCTTGAACTTAGCTTCGCCCGGGCGCAGGTGGCGAGCGGCGCGGAGTTGATTGGCGTCGGCGACGCGGCGGCCTCACTCGTGGGCCCAAGGTTTTACGAAGAGTTTGTGTGGCCTTACGAAAAACGCATGATGGACGGCCTGCGCTCCATCGGGGCTCGAACCCGCTTACACATTTGCGGCAATACCCGGCCGATTCTTGGATTAATGGGCCAACTCGGTTGCGATATCATCGATCTGGATTTCATGGCTCCGATGGCCGAGGGGCGGGCGGCCATGGGGCCGCGGCAGGTGCTTTTGGGCAACATCGACCCCGTGCGCGTGCTGCGCAACGGTATGCCTGACGAGGTTTACGCCGCCGTGGCCGAATGCCACTGCCAGGCCGGTAACCGGTTCATCGTGAGTGCTGGGTGTGAAGTCGTGCGCGACACTCCGCCGGAAAACCTCCGCGCCATGCTGCATTATGCCCGGGAACACGCGGTGGCATGAGAATTGCTCCCTTGTTTGTTGGGGAGGGGATGGACCGTGATTTCTTAGCTCATTGAGCCGATTCCCTCAAAAGGCTGGAAGGGCGGGCACCTCGCAGTCGATGCGGAAAGGCTCCATCCGGCGTACTCCCACAACCGCAGACTTTCGACAAGTCGCGTGTTTTCATAAACGTAAATCGCATGCGCTAGCCTGAATGGGGCTCAGCCGGGAACGCAGAAGCCAATCCAGACGCGCCGTGGTTCTATCCGTGCAAAAAGGGGATTTGCCCCTGTCCTGAATAAGATGGCAGAGTTGTTATGAATAGCCGCGAACGAGTTTTCGCCATGTTGGAGGGTCGGCCGGTGGACTCTTTGCCGGTAATGCCCATCACCATGATGTTCGCAGCCGATCAAATTGGTGCTAAGTACTTCGCCTACACCACCGATTACCACATCATGGCGGAAGCGCAGATTCGCACCGCGGAGGAATTTGATTTCGATCATGTATCGGCCATTGCCGAAACTAGAGAGGCACCCGACTGTGGGGCCACGGTGGAATACTTTGACAACCATCCGGCTTCCATTGTCGAGGCGCAGGCTCTCCTGGCTGACAAAAAGGCGTTGGCTCGACTGAAAGTCCCTGACCCGTTGGGCGGCGGACGCATGCACGATCGCGTCAAAGGTTTCGCTCTACTGAAGCAGCGTGTGGGCCGCGAGAGAATTGTGGAAGGCTGGATGGAAGGTCCGTGCGGGGCGTCGGCGGATTTACGCGGGATCAACGCCCTCATGACCGATTTTTACGACGATCCGGTTTTTGTGCGCGACCTTTTTGATTTCGTGTTCGAGGTGGGGATGCGATTTGCCCGGGCGCAGGTGGAAGCCGGTGCGGACGTGATTGGCATAGGCGATCCCGCAGCGTCGTTGGTGGGGCCGAAGCTCTACCAGGATTTTGTTTGGCCTTACGAAAAGAAGATGGTGGACGGCTTGCATGCGCTCGGAGCCCGCGCTCGACTGCACATTTGCGGCAACACGCGGCGAATTCTGCACGACATGGGCCGGCTGGGTTGCGACCATGTGGATATTGATTCCATGGCGCCAATGGCGGAAGCGCGGGAGAAAATGGGACCGGCGCAGGTGCTGTTAGGCAGTCTCGATCCGGTGCGGGACTTGCGTAATGGCACGCCACAGTCAGTCTACTCGGCGGTGGGGGAATGTCATCGCCAGGCGGGGTCACGTTATATTGTTGGAGCGGGCAGCGAAGTGCCACGTGATACGCCCGCGGCGAATGTCAACGCCATGGTACGCTACGCACGGCAGAACCATGCGGGGGCAAGGTTAGGAGCCAGGAGCCAGGAGCCAGGAGTTAGAAGGAACCATTCCAGCTTCTAACTACAAAAGGATGCCCGAAAAGACCACACATCGCGTAATTCTAAGACCTGTGCAGACGTAACTGACCGCTCCCGAGGGAACCGCCTTGCGCGACTTGCTGTTTGCCCAGGGGGTGGAATTTCCCTGCGGTGGGCATGGTCGCTGCCGCGGGTGCCGCGTACACGTGTTGGAAGGTCATGTACCCATTAATGATGCCCAGCGCGAGCGCTTGAGCGCGGAGGAGCTTGCCCAGGGCTGGCGCCTCGCCTGCCAGTGTACGCTTGAGGATGATCTGGTCATCGAGTTGCGCCAGTGGGATGCTGCAATTCTGGTGGATGATACTCCATTCGTTTTTCAGCCGCGCACCGGCCTGGGCGTGGCGGTGGATCTGGGAACCACCACGCTGGTCACGCAGTTGCTTGACCTCACCACCGGCCGGGTGCTGGCGGTGCGCACGGCTCTGAACTCGCAGGCGCGCTTTGGGGCTGACGTCATGAGCCGCGTGCAGTTTGGCGTGCCGAAGGATGGAGAGAAACAACTCCGCGATCTGATCCGCCAGCAGATCGGAAGCTTGATTGAACAATTAATATTCGCCGCCCAAATTCCGGAAGGGAAAATCACGGATGTTGTGGTAGTGGGCAACACCGTGATGCATCATCTCTTCTGTGGGCTGGATGTTGAGCCGCTCTCGCGATACCCATTTGAGTCGGAGAACCTCGGTCTGCAGTCATTCCGCGGTCAGGATCTTGGGTGGAAACTCACCGGCGATGCGCACGTGCGTTTTCTGCCTTGCCTGGGCGGGTTTGTGGGCAGCGACATTCTGGCTGGCATTCTGGCTACGAACCTTGGCGAACGGAACGACCTGAACGGATTGGTGGATTTGGGCACCAATGGAGAGATCGTGATTGGCAACCGTCAGCGCTTGTTGTGTGCCTCCACGGCCGCGGGGCCGGCTTTTGAGGGAGCGCGGATTTCCATGGGCATGCGCGCGGCGACGGGCGCCATCTCTGAAGTGATCGTGGAGGACCATACGGTCAACTGCCGCGTGTTGGGCAACGTCCCGCCCCAGGGTTTGTGTGGGAGCGGACTGGTGGATGCGGTCGCGGCGGGCCTCGAATTGGGAACAATTCAGTCCTCTGGACGTTTCGCCGACAGCCTGGGCGCATGGACACTGGCCGCGCCCGTGGTGCTGACGCAAAGTGACATCCGCGAACTGCAACTTGCCAAGGGCGCCATCGCCGCCGGCATTCGAATGTTGCTCGACCGGTTTGGCGCTTCCGCGGGGGACCTAAAAAAACTCTATCTTGCCGGGGCCTTTGGGAACTATATTAACCGCGCCAGTGCACAGCGCATTGGCCTGATCAGTTTCCCCCTGGAGAAGGTTGAGGCGGCGGGGAACACCGCACTCTTGGGAGCGAAGCTGGCACTCTTTCGCCCGGAGGAGGAAGATGGCTCCTATGCCAGCCTTCGCCAGCGAACCGAGCACGTGGCCCTCAACGCCGATCAAAGTTTTCAAGAAACCTTTGTGGAGGAAATGGTATTTCCATAAGGTACCTACGCCTAAAGTAAAAGGGAGACTCGTATGACACGATTCGAAGAACTTCAACAGGCAATCATTGATGGAAAAGCTCCTGTCGCCAAAGAGCTGACGGACAAGATGCTGAAGGAAGGCATTCGCCCCGGCGAATTTTTCCCCAAGGCAATCATCCCCGCCATGGACGAAGTAGGACGCCGTATGCGGGAATGCGAATTCTTCATTCCCGAAGTGCTGATCGCAGCCCGCGCGGCACGTGCCTCCAGTGACATCCTGCGGCCGTTGTTGGTGGGCGCGGATGCCATGGCTTCCGCCGGAACTGTTGTGTGCGGCACCGTAAAAGGCGACCTGCATGACATCGGCAAAAACATTGTGGCCATGATGCTGGAAAGCGCAGGCTTTAAGATTATTGACCTGGGCGTCGACGTTACCGCGGAGAAAATTGTTGATGCGGTCCGCACGAACCAGGCTGGTCTTGTGGCGCTTTCGGCACTGCTGACCACGACCATGGTGAATATGAAGTCCGTGGTGGAAGCATTGTCTGCCGCCGGCCTGCGCGACAAGGTAAAGATAATGGTAGGGGGAGCGCCCGTCACTGATGCCTGGGCTCACTCAATTGGCGCCGATGGCTACGGCAAAGATGCTCCCGCTGCCGTGGAGTTGGCGCGGCAACTTGCGGCTGCCTAAACGGTACGCCACCCCACGAACGCTACAGCGCGTCGCGGCCCTTGGGGCTGCGACGCGAAGGCAGGAATTTAACCATGCTCAGCTCACGTGAGCGAGTTCGCCTCGCTTTGGAGCATAAGGAACCAGACTGCGTGCCCCTTGACTTGGGCGCAACCACGGTAACGGGAATGCATGTTGACACCGTTTACCGGTTGCGCCAGGCACTCGATTTGGATTCGCCGGGTACGCCTGTCAAAATCATTGAGCCTTTTCAGATGCTTGGCGAGATCAAACCTGATCTTCTCAGCGCCCTGGCCATTGATACCGCCCTCATAAGCGGTACCGGGACGGCATTCGGCTTCCCGCTGGATGGATGGAAAGAGTGGAAAACCTTTGGCGGTTCACCGGTGTTGGTGCCGGGCGGGTTCAATACCCAACCTGAATCCAACGGAGATTTGCTGACTTACCCTCAAGGAGATCGCTCCGCACCGGCGTCTGGCCGCATGCCCCAAGGCGGATTCTACTTCGATGTCATCGTCCGACAGAAGCCCTTTAACGACGAGGACCTGCGGGTTGAAGATAATCTGGAGGAATTCAGCGTCATTTCCGATCAGGAGATGGAGCATTATCGCCGCAGCGCTGAGGAGCTCTACACGCAAACAGATAAGGCGCTGGTGCTGAATCTGGGAGCGCTTTCGCTCGGAAACATCTCACGTATTCCAGGACCGGGGCTGAAGTGTCCAAAGGGAATTCGCGATATCGAGGAGTGGTACATCAGCCTGAGTACGCGCCGCGAACACATCTACAAGATTTTCGAGCGCCAGACCGAAATCAACATGGTGAATCTGCAAAAAATCTATTCGGTGGTCGGCAACCGGGCGATGGTCGCTTACCTGACGGGCACGGACTTCGGCGCACAGAATGGGCCGTTTGTTGCTCCCCAGACTTACCGCAATCTCTTTCTGCCCTTCCACAAACAGGTCAACGATTGGGTGCACCACAATACATCCTGGAAGACGTTCATCCACTGTTGTGGCTCCGTTTGGGCTCTGCTGGATGATTTTATCGCGGCGGGCTTTGACGTCCTTAACCCCGTCCAGTGCTCTGCCGCCCACATGAATCCTTTCGACCTGAAGAAGAAATTCGGTTCCCGAATCACTTTCTGGGGAGGAGGCGTGGACACGCAAAGCACGCTTCCCTTCGGCTCTTGCCAGGAGGTGCGCTCGGAAGTTCGCGAACGCATCCGAGCCTTTGGTCCCGGGGGCGGCTTCGTCTTTAACGCCGTTCACAACGTCCAGGCACTCGTGCCGGTGGAGAACGTCCTGGCCATGTACCGAACCGCACGCGAGTACGGCAAATACCCGCTACGCCTGGATAGCGCAGCGTAGTTCAAAGGCAGTGACGAGTGACAAGTGACGAGTGACGAGCCAAGAACGGTGCGCTCGTCAGTTGGATGCTTGAACGGTTGCTTGTCACTTGTCACTCGTCACTTGTCACTGGAGGCTCTTCATATGACATCACGCCAACGCGTCAATCTTGCTTTGAACCATAAGGAATCTGACCGCGTGCCGGTGGACTTGGGCGGCAGCCCCGTTTCGGGGATGCAGGTCGATACGGTTTACAAACTTCGCCAGGCGCTCGGCCTGGATGCGCCCGGTACTCCGGTCAAGGTGGTGGAACCCTACCAGATGTTGGGGGAAATCAATCCCGACCTGATGGACGCCTTGGGCATTGACGTAGTCGGTCTGGCAAAATCTTCCACGATGTTCGGATTCAAGAATGAAGGATGGAAGCCCTGGACGACCTTTGGCGGAACGCCGGTGCTCGTCGCGGCAGGCTTCAACACTGACCCGGATGAGAATGGCGACATTCTGATTTATCCCGAGGGGGACAAATCCGTGCCACCCAGTGGCCGCATGCCCAAAGGCGGTTACTATTTTGACTCGATCCCGCGCCAGCTTCCGTTGGACGACGACCATTTGAAGCTCGAAGATAACATCGAAGAGTTCTCTCTTATTTCTGACCAGGACTTGGCGTACCTGGGGCGCGAGTCGGAAAGACTCTGGACTGAAACCGACAAAGCGGTGCTGGGGAACTTCGGAGGGACGGCTTTTGGCGACATTGCGCTGGTCCCGGGCCCGTGGCTGAAGCACCCCAAGGGCATCCGTGGCGTTGAGGAGTGGTACGTCAGCACCATGACGCGCCGCGACTTTGTCTATAAGATTTTCGAGTACCAGTGTGAAATCGGAATCAAGAATCTTGAGAAGGTTCACAACGTCGTTGGCGAGCGCGTCAACGTAGTCATGGTTTCGGGAACCGATTTCGGCCATCAGAACGGTCCCTTTATCTCTCCCAAAACTTATCGCGACCTCTATCAGCCCTTCAATAAAGCTGTGAACGACTGGGTGCACAAGAACACCACTTGGAAGACCTTCATCCACTCGTGCGGATCGGTCCGCACCTTGCTTCCCGAGTTCATTGCGGCGGGCTTTGACATCCTCAATCCTGTGCAATGCTCCGCGTCGTGCATGGCGCCGGAGGAACTGAAGCGGGAGTTTGGGGACCAGGTGACTTTCTGGGGCGGCGGCGTAGATACCCAGAAGACGTTGCCTTTTGGCTCGGTCGAAGATGTTCGCAATGAGGTGCGTTCGCGCGTGAAGATCTTCGGCAAGGGTGGTGGATTCGTCTTCAACTCCATCCACAATGTGCAGGCGGGCGTTCCGGTAGAGAATGTGTTGGCCATGTATGAAACCGTGCGCGAGTGCGGCGGATACCAACTGGCCAAAGCGGGTTGAGTTGGTGTGACTCGCATCCTTCCGGGGTGAAAGGCCCCACTCAAACCCAGCAGAATTTAACCAAGCCCTGCCGACGTCTGCCACCAAATTTACGACGTCGGCCCGGGTGGTATAATCTCCCCAGGCGCAACTTTACGGGCACATTTCTTATATTCGACTTTGATTCATGGCTGACCAACCGATACCTATAACCCCAGGCCCGCAACTTTACGACGTTGCCCCTCGCCGCTTCTGGCCCGTCGCCACGATTATTCTTCTTGCCCTCAACTTTATCTTCTTCGCGTTGGAAATCTATGCCGGCGGTTCAGACAACATCCATGTTCTCCTGAACCTCGGAGCTGCTTACGGCCCTTATTTGCGGCGGGGGGAATATTGGCGTCTGGTCATGCCCATGTTCCTGCATGGGGGGTGGCTTCACATCCTGGGGAACAGTTATGCGCTCGTTTTCCTGGGACCGATCCTGGAGCGCGTGTATGGCTATGCCCGCTACGCCACCATTTATGTGGCATCCGGCATTGGCTGTGCGTTCCTTTCCATGACGATTTCGAAAAACACCTCGGTGGGAGCTTCCGGGGCCATTTTCGGGATTGCCGGTGCGATGCTGGTGACCGGTTACATTCACAAGGATGTGATTCCCCGGCGTTGGGGCCGTGCTTTCGGGCGGGGGATGATTCCATTCATTCTTCTCAATTTCGCCTGGGGCCTTTCGGTGCATGGCATTGACAACTGGGGCCACCTGGGAGGACTCGCCAGCGGCGCGCTGCTGGCTTTCATCCTTCCGCCGCCCCGGCACGACCACCCGTACGGCGAAATAGCCGAACCGCCTTCGCAGGCCATGGTGGTGCTTCCGCTGGCCGTGGTAATTCTCGCCATGGCCGCAACCGCAAGGTATTACAAAACCGTTCAGGCCATGGATCAACTTCTGGCAGAAGGTGAGCGATTTGGATCTGTCCAAAGGTACGACCAGGAATACGACCGTTTCCAACAAGCGCTCCGCTTGGCTCCCCGCCAGGAGCTACCCCACGAGGAGATGGGCACGTATTACCTGCGGCGCGGGAAATTCGACCTGGCCATCCAACAGCTCCAGGAAGCAATTCGCTTGACGGAGGGAGATGACAACCAACCCCGGCTTGAACTCGGGATGGCTTACCAGCTAAAGGGTGATCCCACCGAGGCGCAAAAGATTTTTGAAGGTGTAATCGGGAAAAATCCCAAAACCGACCAGGGGCGAAAACTGCTTGCTGCCAATTACTCACTCTTGGCGGATCTCTGTACCAAGCAGAGGCTTTATCGCGACGCCATCGACGATTACCAGCAAGCTCTGCGCCTGGCTCCTGACTTTGCCGAGGCCCACAACAACCTGGCGTGGCTCTATGCCACCTGCGATGACCCGAAATTCCGCGACCCCAAGGCCGCGTTGGAACACGCCACCCTCGCCGTGAAGCTTACGGACTGGAAAGAGGGCGAGTCGATTGACACCCTGGCGGAAGCTCACTACCTGAACGGGGATTATCAGCAAGCCGTGGAGATCCAGAAGAAAGCCCTGGAGCTGGAACCCAATAACAAGGAACTGCAAGAGCACTTGGCGCGCTACCGGAAGGCCGCGGGAATGTGAAGGGTAGCGCGAACGTTCGAGGACTCGCAATTCTATTCACCGCAGAGGTGCGGAGACGCAGAGAAAGAGCTTTTCGCTTTCATACCTCTGCGTCTCCGCGCCTCTGCGGTAAATAAATGCCTACCACCCTCCGTCTACCGTCTACCGTCTACCGATCACCGACGTGTGCTCGTGTACCGGTTGCGACTCGTTATTGTCATCGGGATGCCCAAGTTTATATGGCCCGGTGATAGCGCGCGAGGCTTCATCCGCCTTAAAGCGCAGGTAAAGTTTCTCCTCCCGCGTTGCCTGTGCGTCATCATTCAGGCCGCGATAGCAGAGCATCAGATTATAATGCGCTTCCAGGTCTTCCGGATCGACGGCCAGCGTCTTCTGCAGTTCGGCCACGGCATCGCGATACTTGCGCTGCAAGAACAGCATGCGGCCCATCTGGTTGCGTACCACGCGGTCGCGGGGATACCTTGCGGCGGCTTTGGCAAACTCATCAAACGCCTCGGGATATTGCCCATCAGCCTTGAACGCGAGGCCGCGAAAATAGTGGGCGCTTGCCAGGTCAGGATTTAAGGCGAGAGCTCTTTCCAGCACCGGTTTTGCCGCATCAATATTGCCTTCCTGAATCCGGGCGCGTGCGATGTTCACCCATCCATCCGCATATTGGGGATCGAGCTTCGACACATACTCGAATGCCCGCTCTGCGCCCTTCAAATCGCCCTGCAACAGCAGGCCAATGCCATAGTCGTTCCAACGCTCGCGGTCTTTGGGGTCAAGAGCCAGGGTTTCCGCAAACGGCGGCGTGCCATGCGGGACCACGGC
>Ga0181520_10008637_pt1 | contig 14363 bp, 9 predicted proteins | sample PEATcosm2014_Bin_29_FD_132451 | JGI IMG/M metagenome (GOLD analysis project Ga0181520, IMG submission 132451) | Peatland microbial communities from MTU Mesocosm Facility, Houghton, MI, USA - PEATcosm2014_Bin02_30_metaG | ecosystem: Environmental > Terrestrial > Soil > Wetlands > Peat | place... | reverse complement strand
GTGAGCTCGGTCATGGCACTGCCTTTAAAGTCTTCCTTCCTGCCGTCGGCGAGAATCTGATGGTCAAAGAGCCATCGGCCAAGGAGCCGAAAACTGCCTCCGCGTCGGAAACGGTCCTGGTTGTAGAAGACGAGGAAGGGGTTCGTTCACTGATTCGCCTGGCGCTGGAATCGGCCGGATACGCCGTGTTGGAAACGGACGATCCTGAAAGCGCTTTGGCGGCGTGTACAAACCATGACGGGCCCATCGACCTATTGCTGACCGACGTGGTGATGCCGAGCATGTCCGGTCCCTTAGTGGCGGAGAAGGTTGCCATCTTGCGGCCTAGCATTAAGGTGCTCTACATGTCGGGATACACCGACGATGCCGTGGTGCGCCACGGTGTGCTCGGCTCCAATAAGCCCTTCATCCAGAAACCATTTTCGCCGGCGGCGTTACGCCAGAAAATCCGAGAAGTGCTGGGTGGCGAGTACTGACTGAATTTCCGAAATTGAAAGGTACCCAAACGAATCCAGGCCCATTTTTTGCGGCTGGGACAGGACCGTCTTTCCGTGAACGTGAGTGGATATGGCGAAAATCCCTACAACTCTGCGCGCAAAGACGAAGCCGCTACCGGGCTTCCCGGCCAGGAATAGATGACAAAATGTCGGCTAAGAATGCCTTAATCGTGTCACTGGGAGTGACTTCATTCCGGCAAGTGACGATATTTCGGCATGTCAATCGCGAAAAACCCTCCATTACCCTCCTTTGATCATACCGTAAGTAACATAAAATAAGTAACTTAATTGATGCAGTGGAACAGCAACAGTTTGGCCTGGGCGTTGCTTATTACCTGGCTTGAAACTTGAGGAGAGCGGCCATTATGCTTCGTATTACGACAACCGAGGTCGGTGACAAGGTTTCGCTAAAGCTGGAGGGCAAAATCGCGGGCGCCTGGGTGGAGGAGCTGGCGCGGTGCTGGCAAGCCTCGTCCCACAACGATAAAGGGCTGGTGGTGGACCTCTCTGGGGTAACATTTGTTGACCCCGCAGGCAAGAAGCTGCTTTGCTCGATTGCCGCCGGCGGGGCGCAATTGGTGGGCTCGGGCCTGATGCCGAAGTCCTTGATTGACGAGATCTGCGTGGATAAGCCTCTCGAGAAGGGCAGCAAAGCGCCGCACAAGTTGAAGCAGGAAGTCACTCATCTCCTTCTTGTTCTTATACTTCCCTTGCTTGCAGCCACGCGCACGCAGGCCGCGGACACTGGCCCCCTGCGGTTGACCCTGCGTGATGCCGTGGCCACCGCGCTCAAGGAAAACCCCCAGGTGCAGATTGCCACCCTCAGTTTTGCCGAGAGCCAGGAGGACAAATCCGTCGCGCGGTCGGCGCTGTTGCCGCAAGCCGGAGTAGAAGTTGTCGACCGGGCGATGCGGTTCAATCTTTACGCGGAGTTTGGCAGCAAGTTTCCGGGGATTCCCGAGCATGCCGGTCCATTCCAATTCTTTCAGGCGGGCCCAGGCGTAACGATGCCGTTGCTCGACCTCACGTTGTGGCGGCGGTTGCAAGCAGCGCGACAGGGAATGAGCGCCAGCCAAGCGCAGGAAACCACCGTGCGCGAGCAAATTGTCCTTTTGGTGGTCTCACAGTATCTGGCGGGAATGCGGGCCACTGCGGCGGTGCAGGCGGCCCAGTCGCGGGTAGACTTGGCGCAAGCCCTCTTCGACCAAGCCGATGACTTGCAGAAGCACGGAGTCGGCACGGGAATTGACACTTTGCGCGCGAATGTCGAGTTGCAAAACGAAAAGCAACGCCTATTGGAAGCCCAGACGCAACAGAAGGTGGCGCTCTTCGGCCTGACTCGACTGCTCAATGTGGACCCGCAGCGGGAGATCGAACTGGCCGACACGCCGAATTTTTATGCGACGCCGCAAATCGACGCCAATCAGACTCTCGAGCAGGCGTATGAAGCGCGTCCGGAAATGAAGGCGCTCGATTCCCAGGCGCACATCGCGGAACTTACGAAGCGCGCGGCGAGTGAGTCGCGTCTCCCGACGCTGAATTTCGCCGGCACCTGGGGTGAGCAGGGGTTGTCGGCCCCCAGCGCCATCCCGGCCTACATTTACCAAGTCACTGTGGATGTGCCGCTCTTCACCGGAGGTAGAATTCACGCCGAGATCGCCAAGGCAGATCTGGAAATCAAGCGAGTGGAGCAAGAGCGCACCGAACTCCGCAACCGGATTGCGCTGGAAGTGAAGACGTCGCAAGCGCAACTCGACGCGGCGCAGCACGAAGTGGACGTAGCCAACCTGGGAGTGAAACTGGCGCAAGAGGAAGTTTCGCAGGCCCGCGACCGCTTCCAGGCGGGTGTGGCCAACAATATCGAAGTCATCAGCGCGCAAGACGCCCTAGCCCGCGCCAACGATAACCAGATCGCCGCGCTCTACGGATACAACCAATCGCGGGCGGACTTATCGCACGCCATTGGCCAGATCGAAGGAATTTATTCCAAGTAGGTGACAGGTTACAGGTGACAGGGGACAGGACACTGGCAAGGTGAAGGGGAGTGAATGAGATGCGAACGGCAACAAGATACGGTTTACGGGAAGTGTTCAAGAGTTCGCGGTCACGCTTCATTGGCTCCCGGTTTGCTGTCGCCCTACGGCCTGTTCCCTGGTCCCTGTAACCTATAACCTGCTTTTCAAAGGTGTTTAACTATGCCGAGTACAGATCCCAACGTTGTTGAATTGGAAAAAGAATTAGGCAGCGCCCCGCCGGGCAGCCCGGAGGTCCCGGACAAGAATCCCTCGCGCTGGGCTGACCCCATGGTCCGCCTCGCCGCCATCGGGGCCGCGGCCGTCCTGGCGATTGTCGTGGTGGTGTTGCTGCTTTACTACCACAATCGCGTCTCCACGGACGATGCGGAGGTGGATGGGCACGTGGTGCCGATCGCCGCCAAAGTTTACGGCACGGTCGCCGAGGTGTTGATCCATGACAATGAAGCGGTGAAGGAAGGCCAAGTGCTGGTTCGCATTGACCCACGCGATTACCAGGCGCGCGTGGATCAGGCCAAGGCGGCGCTGGAGCTTGCCGAGGCGCGAGCGCAGGCGGCGGGGGTGGGCGTCCCGCTAACCCAGGAGACTACGGACAGCGCCACCGCCGGCGCCGATGCCCAACTGGCCACTGCTCAGGCGAATTACGACAAGGCGAGGTTTACCTACGAGCGCGATTCCACGGCGGAGCTGGCCCTTGCGCGCGCCAACATGGCGACGCAGAAGGCCAACAATGATCGCGCTCAGGCCGATCTGGTCCGCATGAAACCCCTGATGGATAAGGGTGAGATCTCGCAGCAGCAATACGACGCTTATTTGGCCGCCGCGCGCATGGCCGAGAGCCAATTGGAAGCCGCGAAAGAAAAACTCAATTCCGCCCAACAGGGAGCGGAGATCGCTCGCCAATCCATGCTGGCGGCCAAAGGGCAGGTCGACCAGGCAAGCGCGATGGTTGCGCAAGCGAAGGCAAACCATCGGCAGGTTTCCATTCACGAGGCCGACAAGGCTTCCGCCGTGGCTGCCGTGGCCAAGGCCCAGGCGGATATGGAAGAGGCACAGTTGGAGTTGAGCTACGCCACCATCACAGCTCCTTCGGATGGCGTGGTGACAAGGAAGTCGGTCGAGGCCGGACAGATCATTCAGCCCGGCCAGGGGCTCTTCACGCTGATCCCCCTCAACGATGTTTGGGTCACAGCGAATTTCAAGGAGACCCAACTTGCCAAGGTGCGTCCCGGCCAGAAGGCGGAGATCGACGTTGACATGTATGGCCAGACCGTTACAGGGCGAGTCGATTCCATCGCCGGCGCCACGGGCGCCCGCTTGAGCCTGCTGCCGCCCGAAAACGCCACCGGCAATTACGTGAAGGTGGTGCAGCGGATTCCGGTCAAAATCTTGCTCGACCCGGACGCTGCGGGCAAGGACATTCTGCGCCCCGGCATGAACGTGGAAGCGACCATCATTACGAAATAGTGGTTAGGGGTTGGGGGTTAGGGATTGGGGGGTATAAGAGGTCGATGCTAGGAGTTTAGACCCCAGTCCCCAACGCCCAGCACCCAGGTTGGGGATTTGGGATTAGGGGGTAGCTAACCCCTAACCCCTAGCCCCAACCCCCAGCACCCAGAAAAGAGGGGCCATGTTCCGCGTCGTGACTTTAGCTCGGGAGTACGGAAGTGGTGGCGGACGGGTCGCCCAGATGGTGGCGGCTCGCTTGGGATGGAAACTGCTCGATCGCTGCCTGGTGGAAAAAATTGCGGAAGCCGCCAGGATCGATCCTCGCGTGGCAGAGAAATTCGACGAGCGTCCCGACCCTTGGTTCGACCGGCTGGCGGAAGTTTTCTGGCAATCTCCGGGCTTGCGGGGTTACATGTCGGGCCAAGTGCCGAACCGTTTTGATGGCGAAGTGGCGGCGCACATGACCCAACGAATCATCGAAGAGGCGGCGGAAATCGGCGATTGCGTCATTGTGGGGCGGGGAAGCCAGTGCATCCTCCAGCAGCGCGAAGATGTTTTCCACGTTTTCGTCTACGCGCCCCGAAGTCAACGGTTGTCGCGTGTGCTCCGCCGCGATGCCCAATTGTCGAAAGCCGAGGTGGAGAAAAAACTGGATGCGGAAGATCATATCCGCGCCGCTTACGTTCGCGATCACTACAGAGAAGACTGGCAGAACCGCCATCTGTATCAGTTGATGATTTCCTCGTGCCTGGGAGAAAAAGAGGCGGCTTCCATTATTCTTTCCGCCCTCCACTCTTCCCGGGCCCAGGCGGCTTGACGAGGGTGTAGGGGAAGTGGGTCGAGGCCGTTCCCATCCGTAGGTTTCACCTACGGCTACTCATGGTCCTCCCCTGCGGGGAGGGCGGAAGACGGCGACCAAGAATCGAAACGTGTCATGAAGAACTTATTCGACCGAGCTCGCGAGAACGGTCAGACTCACCCCTGGATAATTGCCTTCACAGTGATGCTGGCGGTTTTCATGGAAGTGCTCGACACCAGCGTGGCGAACGTCGCGCTTCCGCACATCTCCGGCAATCTTTCCGCCGGCGTTGACGAAAGCACTTGGGTCCTGACTTCATATCTGGTTTCAAACGCCATCGTACTCCCGCTCACCGGCTGGTTCTCCTCACTGTTTGGCCGCAAGCGGTTTTACATGACCTGTGTGGCCATTTTTACGATCAGTTCACTGCTTTGCGGGATGGCGCCCAGTCTTGGCTGGCTGGTGTTTTTCCGCATCCTGCAAGGCGCCGGCGGCGGAGCGTTGCAGCCTATCTCTCAAGCCATCCTGCTCGAGAGTTTTCCCAAGGAAAAGCAAGGCATGGCGATGGCCATGTTCGGAGTGGGCGTGGTCATGGCCCCGGTTATCGGCCCCACTTTGGGCGGCTGGCTGACCCACAGTTATAGCTGGCGATGGATTTTCCTTATCAACATTCCGGTGGGAGTGTTCTCCCTGATTCTTACTTACTTCCTGATTGCTGACCCGTCCTTCCTCAAGCGCAAAGGCTTCAAGGGAGGAATCCATATCGACTTCATCGGGTTGGGCCTGCTGAGCGTGGGCCTGGGATTCCTGCAAGTGGTTCTGGATAAGGGCCAGCGCGAGGACTGGTTTGAATCGCATTTCATCATGGTCTGCGGCGCTTTGGCGTTCTTTGGCGTGGTGGGCGCCGTGGTGTGGGAACTCAATCGCAAAGATCCCATCGTGGATTTTCGTTTGCTCAAGAACCGCAATTTCGCGCTCGCTACCTTGACCATGTTCATGCTGGGGTTCGTCATGTATGGGAGCACGGCGTTGCTTCCCATTTTCCTTCAGACCCTGCTGGGGTATACGGCCATGTTGAGCGGGCTGGTCCTTTCGCCGGGGGGACTCATGGTGATCATTATGCTTCCCATCGTGGGCAAGCTGGTGACCCATTTCGACGCGCGCTGGCTGGTGATTTGCGGTGTCGTGATCGTGGCCACGTCGCTGTTTCATATGGCAAGGTTTAACCTGGATATCGATTTCCGCACCGCGATGATGGCGCGGATCTATCAATCAGCGGGGATGGCTTTTCTCTTTGTCCCCATCAACGTCATGGCGTTTTACTTTATCCCCAAAGAGAAATTCAACAACGCCACGGGGATCATCAATCTGGCGCGCAACATCGGCGGCAGCTTCGGGATTGCCAACGTGGTGACCGTGCTCGCACGCCGGGCCCAGTTCCATCAGGGCATGCTTCTGAGCCACATGACGCCACTCGATTCGGCCTACCGGGAGATGGTAGGGGGATCGGCAAGGTTGCTGTTCGCGGCCGGATCAAACTCCACGGACGCGCAGCTTCAGGCGAGTGGCTTGGCGTATGGGCTATTGCAGCGGCAAGCAACCATGCTGGCGTTTGTGGACGATTTCTGGTTGATGGGGGTGATGTTTTTGATTCTGATCCCCCTGATGTTTATGATGAAGAAGGCCCGGCCACAAGCAGGGGCTGTGACCGCGCACTGAGCGCGGCGAAGACTTTACACGCTCGGCGCGACGGGACGAGTTCGACCGGAGTTTTGAAGCAATCTCAGGGCACTCGGGAAAAACCGAAAGTGAGCGCTCAAAGTGTTAGGGGGCTCAGCCCCCTGCTCCGCGGAAAGGCTCTGCCTTTCCGGCCCGTCGCGTCCATTCTCTTTTCCTCCGCGCCGACCGCCTGGGGCGGGCGGCGCGGAGGGGGTCGATTAGCGGGGGTCCGGAACGGAAAGGCGAAGCCTTTCCGCAGAGCAGGCGGCGGAGCCGGACATCATCATCCAGGGTCCGGCCGCAATCGATAGGTTGGGGCTTCAGGGTGATCATCCGGGGTCCGGCTGCAACGGACAAGCTTCGGGCTTCTGAGTGAAGCATTACCGGCACGCTCGCCCGGGCGCTACGATAATTTATGAACGGCATCTTTAACGGTCCGCGAAAACACGGCGAGGTTAATCCCTGGCTCATTGCCGTCACGGTGATGCTCGCTACTTTCCTCGAGGTGCTCGACACGAGCGTCGCCAATGTGGCGCTGCCGCATATTGCCGGCGACCTTTCCGCCGGCGTCGATGAGAGCACTTGGGTTCTGACGTCTTATCTCGTCTCGAACGCCATCGTTCTTCCGCTCACCGGGTGGCTGTCGTCCCTTTTCGGCCGCAAGCGCTTCTTCATGGTTTGCGTTGGAATCTTCACCATTTGTTCTTTCCTATGCGGCATTGCGCCCAGCCTCGGCCTGCTGGTCATTTTCCGCATCTTGCAAGGGGCGGGCGGCGGCGCGCTTCAGCCGATTTCGCAAGCGATTCTGGTGGAAAGCTTCCCCAAGGAAAAACAAGGCATCGCGATGGCGGTGTATGGGATGGGCGTGGTGGTGGCGCCGGTCGTCGGACCTACGCTGGGGGGCTGGATCACCGATAATTACACGTGGCGATGGATTTTCTTCATCAACATTCCCGTCGGCATACTTTCCCTCGTCTTGACGGCTTTTCTGATCTACGATCCGCCCTACCTGATCCGCCGGAGCCTGCGCGGCTTGCGGATTGACTACATGGGGCTCGGGCTGCTGAGCGTGGGGTTAGGTTTTCTGCAAGTGGTTCTGGATAAGGGCGAGCGGGATGATTGGTTCGGCTCGAACTTCATCATCGGCTGTACCATCGTGGCCGTGGTGGGCCTGGTCGGCGCGCTCGTCTGGGAACTCACGCGCGAGGACCCCATCGTGGATTTTCGCATGTTGAAGGATCGGAACTTTGCCCTGGCTACGTTCACGATGTTTATGCTCGGGTTCGTGCTCTATGGCACCACCGTGCTGCTTCCCCTCATGCTGCAAACGCTCATGGGTTACACGGCCTTGCTGAGCGGACTGGTGCTCTCGCCGGGGAGCATTTTCACCATTCTGGCATTGCCGATTGTGGGCCGCCTAACGCAGAAAATGGAGGCACGCTGGCTGGTGGCTTTTGGACTAGGTATCACGGGCCTTTCCCTGCTGCATATGTCGTCCTTCAACCTGCAATTGGATATCTGGACGGCGGTCCGCGCCTGGACGTTTTCCCGCATCGGCATGGCGTTTCTGTTCATTCCCATTAACGTCACGGCCTTCTATTTCATTCCCAAGGAAAAGATGAACAACGCCACCGGCATCATCAATCTCGCGCGCAATATCGGCGGCAGCGTGGGCATCGCTAACGTGGCCACGCTGCTTTCGCGCCGGGCGCAGGTGCATCAGGCCATGCTGGTGGCTCACCTTACGCCCTACGACGCTCCCTACCGCAATGCCCTCCAGGGCGCGCAGCAAATGCTGATGAACCAAGGCGCAAACCCCGCGCTCGCCCACATCCAGTCGCAGGGCCTGATTTATGGCAACCTAATCCGGCAGGCCAACATGCTCGCCTATGTCGACGCTTACTGGCTGCTGGGATGGACGTTCATCGCCATGATTCCGTTTATGTTTTTCATGAAAAGCGCCAAGCCCCGCACCGGCGCATCCGTCGCCGCCCATTAGATCCATAGATTACACAGATTTCGCAGATTCCATAACGGCCAAAACGGAAGAGCCGCGGACCTAAAGAACAGGTCCGCGCCACGTTTTTAGATTGTGATATTGTCAAGACGTATGGGAACCCAGTCTTTTGACACTTCGGCGGACGCAGAGCGCGTGCAAATCGAGATTCTGCGCGCGATGCCTTCTTGGCGGAAATTTCAATTGTGGAATGATCTGAATATGTCGATGCGCAAGATCGCGCTCGCGGGCCTCAGCCAACGATTCCCCTCGGCCACGCCACAAGAATTGCACCGACGGATGGCAACAATCCTTTTGGGACCGGAATTGGCCACGCGAGTGTATGGGCCTGAGCCCGATCCTCCCACCATTGGCTGCCGAAAGCGTTCGCAGCCCGGACCTGTCGTTTAGGTCCGCGGCTCTTCACATCCGAGCAAGTCAGCAGCGATCGGTACGGAAAAGCCGCGGACCTACCGAACAAGTCCGCACCACCTAATCCAAAATCAAAGTCCGAGGACGAGCTTATCGACGCGTTTGGCCACGTCGCGGAGGTAGGCTTCGTCTCCGCCTTCGAGCTCCGTTGTGGTCCAGCCCGTATACCCGACGTCGGCAAACGCCTTGCGCACGGCCGCCCAGTCGATGTCGCCATCGCCGAGGTTCACGAACCTCGCGGTGACCGGGTCCCAGCCCTTTCCCATCTTGAAGTCTTTCAAGTGGACCTTGGCGAAGCGCTTGCCCAGCGTGTGAATCCAGTCCTGCGGATAGCCGTAAAGAACCACATTGCCAACATCAAAGTATTGGCGGATCCAAGGGCTATTGAATTCGTCCACGTACTTCCTCATCTCCAGCGGGCTGAGCAGAAACTTGTTCCAAACTTCCTCGATGCAGATTTTGATCTTCAACTCTTCCGCCAGAGGGATCAGGGTGCGAATGTTCTTCTGCGAGCGCGTCCAGGCATCCTCGTAAGTCGTGTCGGCGTTCACGACGCCGGGAACCAGCAGCACGGTTTCGGCTCCCCACAGCTTGGCGTTGTGGAGGGAGATCTTCATTTTCTCGAGCGACGTCTTCACGATTTCGGGGTCACTCGACGAAAGCGGATGATCCCAGTGCGCCATGTTCATGACGGAATGGATGGGAACCTTGGCGTCCTCCGAGGCCTTCTTGATTTCCTCGGCCACTTTGGGGTCTTCGGCGGTCTGGCCTTCCACGCCTTCGAATCCGACGTCGCCGGCGAGTTTGAAGCGGTCCGCATAACTCATTTCTTTGGGCAGCATTTCGATTTGCACGGCCTTTTTGATGCGTCCAGGCGGGGGCGGCGGTACAGCGACTGCGAGACTGCCTGCCACCGGAACCATGGACGCCAGCGGCGCCGCGCAAGCTGCACCTACGGAAATTTTCAGAAAATCTCTGCGGGAAGAATTTTGTTTCATGATGACCTCCTGATTTGGCTACCGCCGAGATCTATGTCCCGACGCCTTATGAATGTTGAATCTACTGTCGCGCGGTTTTATGCCGCCGCGCTTGCCAGAAAGTTGGCGGAGTAAACCTAAGCTCGTCCAACTGGTGGTCTGGTCACTGACGGCCACCTGCGGCTACGCCGCTCGCTCTGCGGAAAGGCTTCGCCTTTCCGTAGCGGGAGGACGCCCACCAACCCCCTGCACGCTGCCTGCCCCGACTACTCGGGGCAGGCGGCACGCAGGAAAGAGAAGGAGCATGCCCGGCCGGAAAGGCGGAGCCTTTCCGCGGAGCAGAGCGGCAGAGCCGCATACGCCGAGCCAGAATTAGGCAAACTTCGTGATATCGATTTTGGGCTCGTACACTTCCTTCGACTTTTGCAGTTCTTCCCACGTGAGCGGTTTGCCGGAATAAGCGGCGTTGCGGCCCAACATGGCGCTCATGGCTGATTCCGCTCCCAGCGCAGCCTGGTTCAGGAACTGGCCGCTGGTGATGCTCGAGACAAACGCCTTTTCCTTTTCCGAGTCGGCATCGTCAAGCGCACCCTTGAATTTTCCTGCCGCGGAAAATTCTGTTGCACCACTGGGCTTCATTCCCGCATCCCAGGGATTCTTACCGACAATATTGACACGCCAATCGTAATGCGCTTCAGCGCTTCCATCGGACCCGAAGAAGTGCACGGCGGCGTCAAATTCGGGATGGTCAAACTGCGTTGATCCAAAGCTGATTTGCACGTTGTCCGGATAGGTAAAGAGCACGTTGAAGTTGTCCTTGCAATTTCCGGTGTCGGCGCGAATCTTGCGGTCGCACAAGCCCACCGCCTTGATGGGATGGCCCTTCAGCATCCAATTGCACATGTCGATCACGTGGATGTTTTGCTCGACAATGATGTCGCCCGAAAGTTCGCGATCCCACACCCAGTTGCGCAGGCGCTTTTCCTCGGGTGAGGCGCCGGCCCATTCCGGCCGGTCGATGTGGGCGCAATAGTAGTAGGCGAGGCCGCATGCGACCTTCCCGATCGCGCCTTCCTGAAGGCGGCGCGTCATCTCCACCATCGGCGGAGCGTTGCGAATCTGGAATCCGACGGCGAGGCTGAGCTTGCCCTGCGCCTGTTCGCCGATTTTGATGACGTGGTGTGCTCCCGGCACGTCCACCGCCACGGGCTTCTCGCAATAAACATGCTTGCCTGCGGCGACGACGGTTTCAAGATGATGCTGGTGGTAGTAAGGCGGAGTGGTAATAAGAATAAAGTCCACTTCCTTCGAGGCGGCGATTTCCTTATAGGAATCGGGACCCTTGAAGAGTTGGGCAGAATCAATGGCGGAGTACCCCTTCGCTTGCTGGATTCCGTCGAAATGCTTGCGCCCCTTTTCCAATTGGTCGGCAAAAAGATCGGCGATGGCGGTCACCCGCGCGCCGGCGTTCTCTACGAAACTTGTGGCCTCTTCCGTAGCGCGGCCACCACAACCGAGAATTCCAAAGCGAACCTGGGAGTTCGCGTCCGTCCCCCGCACTTGCTGCGGCTTGAGGATCGTAAAGCTCGCTGCCGCGGCGGCAACCCCCAGAAATTCCCTTCGGCCTAACTTGCTCGTTTTTTGATCGATCATTTCCACTCCTCCTTGTTATTTAGGGATTAGGGTTTAGGGGTTAGGGCTGCCAGCGCGCGACTGGAATTTGCCACGTCCGCCTAACCCCCAATCCCTATTCCCTGACCCCTATGTTTCTTAAGTAAATATCCTTGAACCGAATTTTCACTCCGCCGCCGGTGTGAAGCTGCAACCCGATGACGCCCTCGGTGAAATTCGGTTTTGGATCGGTAAAGTCCACGCACGGCACACCGTTCAGGGCGGTGACGTAGTGGACTCCATTCTCTGTAATGACCAATTCATTCCATTCGCCGGGCTTGATGGCATGCTCGCAATCGGGCGTGCCCATCGCCACCCAGCCGCGATGACCGCTCTCATAAATGGAGCCTGTATTGCGAGTCGGGTCGACTTCCACTTGCATGCCTTCGATATCCGGACCAGTCGCAGGCGTGTTGCCGGTAATGCGCGAACGGGTAAAGACACCGCTGTTTCCCTTCTCCGGATTGAACTTTACGTGCAATTCAAAATTGCTGAAGGTCTTCTTGGTGGTGAGATAACCATAATGCCCAACGGTGCTCTCACCCACGATGTTTCCATCTTCGGCGACCCACTTTTCTTGTCCGTTATTCACCCAACCTTTCAGGTCCTTGCCATCGAAAAGGGCAATCCATCCTTTTCCCGCGGGTTTCTGAGCCCACGCTTGCGAAGCGAGCAATAATCCAAACACCGTCACGAGCACACGTTTCATGTCGGAACTCCTTGGTCGTTTTCTTTGAGGTTGCCACCCAAAAAGGGCGCGATCCTCGTCCGGTCCGCGCGAACCGGAAAGGGACGATGATATTCGCAATAGCAAACGAAATCTATAGGAAAGCGAAGTGGAGCATGGTGGACGCTTCCCGAAGCGGTTCGCAAAGCCGCTGCTGGGACCGCGGACAGAGACCGGGACGGTGATTCGTTCGCGACAACCCTGTGTGTAGAGATTCAGGTTATCATATCGTGTTTCGTGGGACTTGGGAGCCCAAGAGAGCAACAGCAGTAAAGGAGGAGACTCATGCGCATACGCTTTGATACGGTGGCAAAAGACTGCGGATTTGCCCGGCCGCGAGTATATCGATTGAGCAAGGGGGTTCGATGGCGGGAGCGCTTGGTGGTAATGGCGTCCCTCGGCGCAATGCTGTGGGCGTTGACCTTGCCATCCAGTGGAAGAGCCCAAGAATCCGCTTCGCCTGGCGCCGCGGAGGGCGGATTGCAGCTCGCACAGCCCATCGACCCGGGCCAGGCTTCTCCACACCTCACCGTCACGCTGGAAGACGCTCTTGCCCGCGCGGAGAAAAATGACGCACAGTTCTCCGCCGCGGTCACCGATGCCAAAATCGCCCGGGAGGGCCACGTGCAGATGCGCGCCGCGGGGCTCCCTTCGCTGGGTCTGCAAACTTCGGCCCTCCTCACCCAGGGCAACGGCGAGATTTCCACGGGAAGATACGTCACCAATGACGGCGTCCATGTGTACCGGCAGTGGGGCGTGGTGCATCAAGATTTTTCTCCAGGCACACTGACCATGCTGGGAGATCGAAGGGGTGCGGCCCTGGAGGCGTTGGCCCGTGCCAAGGCCGAAATCGCGCGGCGGGGGTTGAAGGTCACCGTCACGAAAGACTATTATGCGCTGGTCGTATCACAGAGAAAATATGCGACGGCGGAGGAAAGCCTGAAACAATCAGACCGTTTCCTGGCGATGGCGAAGGACGAGGAGAGCCAGGGTGAGACCGCGCACAGCGACGTCATCAAGGCGCAGATTCAGTTCAATCAACAGCAGGCAATATTACAGGATGCGCAGTTGCAGATGGAAAATGACCGCTTGACGCTAGCCGTCCTGCTGTTTCCGACCCTCACTGAAAATTTTTCTGTCGTCGACGACCTGGACCAGGGACAGAGTGTGCCGCCTTTCGGCGATGCACGAGCGATGGCGGAAAAAGAGAATCCGAACCTGCGTGTGGCGATGGAAGCGTTGCGGGATTCGAATCTTGGGGTTACCGCCGCGCGCTTTGCGATGCTTCCTTCCATCACCGCCGATCTTGATTATGGTATCGAGGCCAACCGCTACGCTTTCCGCAGCGTGGCAACCGCATTTCCGGAAAAGGGCCCGCTTCCCAACCTTGGATATTTTGCTACTATAACCCTGAATCTGCCCGTTTGGGACTGGGGCACGCTGCGCAGCAAGCTCCGGCAGGCGGAGGATGCCCGTCAGCAGGCGCGACTGGAATTGACCCTCGCCCAACGCGAGTTGATAAGCGAGTTGTATTCTTCCTACAATGAGGCGCGGACTGCCAAGACCTCGGTGGACACCCTGCGCGAGACCGCCGACCTGGCCAGCGAGGAGTTGCGATTGACAACCCTGAGGTACCGGGCGGGGCAGGCCTCGGCTCTGGAAGTTGTCGACGCGCAGACCACGCTTTCGCAAGCCCGGAACGCCTATGATGACGGCCAGGCGCGCTTTCGGCTGGCCCTGGCGCAACTGCAAACGCTAACGGGAGCCTTCTAACTGAGATTGGGGACTTGGGTATGGCCGACCACTCGATAACCGCGCGGCAAGGTACGTTGGCTCCGCCGAAAATTCTCTCGCTAGGGACTTCGGGTTCGCTTACCTCTGGCGTCATTCTCGGCACCCTGCTGGCGGTTGCCGTGTGGCCGGCATGTTCATCAAGAGAGGCCTCTGAGGTCGCCCCAAGTGTGGCTGTCCAGGTGGCGACGGCGGAAACCGAAAAGATGGAGCACAAGATATCGGCCGACGCGGTCATCTTCCCGCTGCGCCAAGCGGCAATCGTGCCAAAG
>Ga0181520_10008636_pt1 | contig 14363 bp, 12 predicted proteins | sample PEATcosm2014_Bin_29_FD_132451 | JGI IMG/M metagenome (GOLD analysis project Ga0181520, IMG submission 132451) | Peatland microbial communities from MTU Mesocosm Facility, Houghton, MI, USA - PEATcosm2014_Bin02_30_metaG | ecosystem: Environmental > Terrestrial > Soil > Wetlands > Peat | place... | reverse complement strand
TTCGCCGCGTACTATTAGGTATAAAGCGCGCTGAAGAAGATTCAGCGTTGATTGCTCTTTGACAATTTGACCGGCCCCCGGCGTAGCGAACCGGGGACCATTATGCGCGGCGCCGACCTGCACAAGTCGGCGTCCGCGCCGGCCGCTGCGCGGAACTTGCCCAAGACTTGGGGCCGGGCAACGGTCACGAACCGCCCGCATTTCCCGTGACGACAATTAATTATTTTTATGACTCTGCACTTAAATATTCAAAAGAGAACGCCGTGTGTCCTACCCCTAGATACTATACAGATGAACATGCACCCAAAAAATGGCACAAAACTGCACCAAAATGGCACGGTTTGCCAAAAAATGGATACAAATTGGTAACAAATTGCCTACGGCCTTCGGCTGTGGCAAGACTATCGTTAGAGTGTCAAACGTTTTTTCCCCCGCAGTTTCTCCGTGTGAGCAATACCTTTAGCGAAAGCAGAATACACACATGGACGTACAAAATCGACGCAAAAACGCCAAAAGGCCCCTTTTTTGGGTCAAATCACACCACTGCCTGACCCGATACGGTGGGTTGATCTGGGCGGGCAAGGCGGGAGAAACGCTGCGGAGAGCGTTTTTTCTGACTCATGCCCACTGCGACGTCCTTATCCCTGAAATTGTTCCTGAAATGGACCACTCAGCCCTGCTGATCCTCGAACCGAGAGTACAACGCAGACCCGCAGAATCGGCCGATTGCCCGGGCCCGGATCGGCAAGGACTGCCTGTGCGCGAGATGTTCGCCCCTATCGGCGCGGCCCGGCGATTCCGCTGCCCAACGCGCCTAAGTCCTTGGCATCAAGCCACAAGCGACGCAATCTCGGATTGCGAGACGCGCAAATTGCGAGTTGGGCACACTGCTTGCTCCTGGGGGCGGCAACGTACTCTTCACTTCTTCTCTTCAGAATCATTTCGAGCTATTCAAGGCACGGACATGCCGTACGGACTCTACATCTCGGCCGAAGGCGCACAAGTCCAGAGCAGGCGGATGGAGGTCATCGCCAACAACATTGCCAACGTCGATACCGTGGGATTCAAGCGAGACCTGGCGGTCATGCAGTCGCGCTATGCCGAGGCGATCCAGCGGGGTTCGGTGTCGCCCGGCGAGGGGACCCTCAACGACATCGGCGGCGGCGTGCAATTTCGCCAGACAGTGACCGATTTCTCGCCCGGACCGCTGCGAAAGACCGGCATCCCGACCGACGCGGCCATCCAGGGCGAGGGCTTTTTCGTCGTCCGCAAGGGCCAGGAACAGTTGCTCACCCGCGCCGGCAATTTTCGCGTTACGGCTTCCGGCAACCTGGTCACACAGCAGGGTTATGCGGTCCTCGGCGAGGGCAACGCGCCCATCAATATCAGCCCCACGGCGGGCCATTGGGAGATCGATGCCTCGGGCACCATTTCCCAAAACGGTACGCGGCAAGAATTGCAAATCGTGAAGCCGGCGTCGCTGAGCGACCTGGTCAAGAGCAGCGAAAACCTCTTCCGCACGACAGGCGCCGTTCAGCCGGTGGCTGCGGGACAGCGGTCCGTCTCCAGCGGTTGCCTGGAAATGGCGGCCGTGCAACCCACGACCGAGATGACCACCATGATCGAAACGTCGCGAATGCTCGAAGCCAACATCAACGTGATGAAAAGCCACAATGAAATGCTCTCCGGTCTGATCGGTATTCTCAAGGCCTGATTTTCCCCCGGTATATATATCGTCCCCTAACAAGCCAGCGATACCATGAGTACTCAAGCCCTTTACACCGCCTGCACGGGCATGAATTCCATGCAGGCGAAGCTCGACGTGATCGCCAACAACCTGGCCAACGCGGAAACCACCGGCTTCAAGGCCGACCGCGCCAACTTCGAAGACCTCTTCTATCGCCAGGAAAAGTATCCCGGCTCGCAAGACAGCAGCGGGAACTATACGCCCACAGGCATTGCCATCGGTACCGGCAGTCGCTTGCAGAGCACACAGAGCAACTTCACGCAAGGCTCGCTGCAGCAGACAGGAAACAGTCTCGATTTGGCGATCCAAGGACAGGGTTTCTTCCAGATCAAGGATCCCTCGGGCACTATCTATTACACGCGGGCGGGAAACTTCTCGCAAAATGCCAACGGACAGATCTGCATGGGATCGGCCAATATCGGCCGCTTGCTGGAGCCAACCATCACGATTCCCAAAGATGCCACGACGGTATCCGTGAGCACGGCGGGTATCGTTTCCTATCAAACCGCCACAAGCACAACGCAGCAGCAAGCGGGCACCATTCAGATGGCCAATTTCATCAACCCCCAGGGCCTGCTAAAAATGGGCGAAAACCTGTACCAGGAGACCGACGCCTCGGGCACGGCACAGACCGGCGTTCCCGGTTCGAACGGGTTCGGGACCACGCAACAAGGCTCGCTGGAACAGTCAAACGTCGATCCGGTGAGTTCGTTGATCGACCTGATCACAACGCAGCGGGCATTCGAAATGAACTCGCAGACCATCCAGGCCGGCAACGAGTGCTGGCAGACCATCAACAATCTCATTAAGTAATTGAATAGATCATGTACAAGCAGCATGCAACGCGGTCGCTCTTCGCTGAGCACCTGTTTAGAAACAACTCCCCTCTCCCGTACGCGGGAGAGGGACAGGGTGTGAGTTATTTCCGGACAGGTACTAAGATCGTCACGAGCTGTCTCTTGATGGTGGCCATCCTCTCGCAGCATGCTGCGGCCGCCGAATTGCGGCTGCGGACGACATGCAACCCGGCCGGGGCGGTGGTGACTCTGGGCGACGTGGCCGAAATCGATTCCACCGACGCCCGGCAGGCCGCCTCCCTGGCGGCGGTTGAGCTCTTCCCCGCCCCTGGCGCTGCGGAACAGCGGTCCGTCAAAGTGCGCGAGATTCAAGACCTGTTGCTCCTGCGCGGCGTGAATCTGACCGAGCTGCGTTTCTCCGGTTCGAGCGAGGTCACGATCCAGGCCGTCGTCGCGCGGCCGGCCGTTGCGGTCAGCAAGCCGGTCCCGGTGGCCGAGACGCTGCGGATCAAACGCCGCGTCTGCGAAGCCTTGGACAAGTACCTCACACAGCGAGCCGGGACGCCGCAAACGTGGTTGCTGGAATTCGAATTGACCGACGAGCAGGCCCACGCACTGATGGACCCGGTGCGCCCGATCCGCGTCGCCGGAGGCTGTAGCCCCTGGACCGGTTCGCAGCGGTTCGACCTCACGGTCGAGGGACCAAAGGAGCCGGCCCACGTGGCGATCGAGGCCAGCGTCCGCATCATTGCCCCCGTGGCCGTAGCCGTGCATTCACTGGCCCGCGGAGCGGTGATCCGTGAAGGCGACGTGGAACTCCGGCAACTGCCGGCGGCGGACAAGATCGCCGGCGCCCTGCACGCGGTTGAGGATACGATCAATCACGAATTGGTCCGCCCCGTAGCGGCCGGCAGCGCGGTCACGAGCGATTGCCTGCGTGCGCCGCTGGCCGTCCATCACGGCGACGTCGTCACCGTCTACGCCCAGAGCGGGTCTGTCCGCATTCGCACCAACGCCCGTTCCCACGACGAGGGCAGCATTGGCGAACTCGTGGCGGTCGAATCGCTCTTGAATCGCAGCACGTATTACGCCCGCGTCAGCGGGGTTCGCGAAGTGGAAGTTTATGCCCGGCCGCAGAAAATTGAAGGCCAGCCGGCCGGCGGCACGCCCTAGCACGGATTACTGGGAGGCTATCCGAGAAGTTTCCTCACCCCCTGCCCCTCTCCCGCCTACTGGGTACAGCAGGCGGGAGAGGGGAGACTTTCCGGATAGCCTCTGAAACCACCACCCTCAGGAAGAGGACTATTATCGTGAAACGTCATTTCCCCCAAATCGCCCGTTTGTCGCTCTTGGCGGTCAGTGTCCTGCTCGGCCCTGCGGACCGGGCAGCGGCCCAGAACAACAGCCTGTTTGCCGCGGAACAACAACAGATTGCCGCAATCTCGGCCGCCACGCCGGCCGACAGTACCCAGCCTCTCACGCCCCCCATCAAAACCACCCGGGTTTCTGCAACTCCGCCCGGAACCGTCAAACTGCCGGGACCTATGACCCTGGCCGAATCCTCCTGGACCTACCAGGCGGCCGCAGAACCCAGGATCGTCAAGCTCAACGACATCGTGAAGGTCTCGGTTGCGATCAATTCGTCCGTGACCAGCCAAGGCTCGATCGATCGCAAGAAGACGGGCCACGGCTCGCTGACGTTGACGGACTGGATCAAATTCTATGGCGGGAACCTGGGCGAAAACGGCGGGGCCAACGGCCAGCCGCCCTACGGCACGCCTTCAATCCGTGGCGACATCGACAGCCAACTCCAGGCGAATGGCAACTTGCTGACGAAAGACAAGATGAGTTTCACGATCAGTTGCCGCATCGTCGACAAACGCCCCAACGGGAATTGCATCTTGGAAGGAACCTGGAGCGTCCGCGACAACGAAGAGAACTGGGAATACGCCTTGTCGGGCGAGATCCGCCCGGAAGACATCAAGCCGGACAATTCGGTCGTCAGCGACACCATCGCCGATCTGAAGATCGTCAGGCGGGAAGCGGGCCATGTTCGCGACAGCTACCGCCGCGGTTGGGCCTTGGAATGGCTCGACAAGTGGCAGCCGTTCTAGGAGTCTGTTCCGAAAGGCCGGGGCCCGTGTTGGAGTCCCGGCTTCAGCCGGCTAAAGCCGGGACTCCAACACCTTTGGGAACCGACTCTAACTGCGACAATAGCTCTTGTGAAGATAAACTCATGATCCCCATAATTCGAAATCTCCGCTGCTCCCATCACGTCCCAGTCGTTGCCCTGCTGGTCATCGCCGCGGCAGGCCTAACCTCGCCGCCTACCGCCTCGGCCGCTCGCTTGATGCTCAAGAGCATCTGCCGCATCAAGGGACAGGAAGAGAACACCATCCAGGGCTTGGGCGTGATCGTCGGCCTCAAGGGGACGGGCGACAGTGCCAGCTACCTGCCGACGATCCGCAGTGTAGCCAAGATCATGACGATCATGGGCAATTCGCCCGCGGCCAACGCCATCGTGGATTTGAAGGATACGAAGAACGTGGCACTAGTTCTCGTCACGGCCACGATTCCGGCGGCCGGCGCCCGCCAGGGCGACAAGATCGACTGCGTCGTCAGCTCGATCGGCTCGGCCAAGGGCCTGGCGGGCGGCCGGCTGTTCCTCACGCCGCTGATCGGTCCCGATCCCAAGCATCCCCGCGTCTACGCCTTTGCCGACGGCTCCGTCACGATCGAGAACGCCGAAATGCCCAATACCGGGCGGATCCACGAAGGCTGCCGGCTGGAAGAAGAGTTCTTTCACGCCTTCACCAAGGACAACCGCATCACGCTCGTCCTGGACAAGAACCATGCCGATTTCCAGGTCGCCCAGGACATCGCCGACCTGATCAACAGCCAGATGGGCAAGCAGGTCAGCAGCAGCGCCCCCTTGGCCCATGCCTTCAACCAGGGCAACATCGTAGTGGACATCCCCGCCCAATACCGCGACGATCCGGTCTCGTTCGTATCCCAGGTGCTCTCGCTGCCGATCATGGAGCCGCGGACCGTGGCGCGGGTGGTCATCAACGAGCGGACGGGCACGATCGTGATCAGCGGCGACGTGGAAATCGGATCGGTGGCCGTCACGCACAAGAACCTGACGATCGAAGCGGGCGGCCAGAGCGCCACGAAGCCGTTCATCGGCGTCGATTCGGTCGATGCCGGCGCGCCGAAACTCAAAGCCCTGGTCGAGGCCCTGAACGCCGTGCATGCTCCCAACGCGGACATGATCGAGATCATCAAAGGCCTGGACCGCGACGGAAAGCTGCACGCCCCGTTGATCATCGAGTGATACCGCGTTCGACAACCCCCAACCAGAACGACTATCCCATCCCGTCTTGAAACACGTCCCCAGCGAGGAACCGCCCTATGAACAGCATCAACCTCCAATCGCTCGCCGCCGCCAATCCGACGACCCTTGCGAAGATGCCGACGGCCCCTTCGGCCAACGCCGCCGATAACCCGGCCTTGCGCAAGGCCTTCGATCAGTTCGTAGGCCAGACGTTCTATGGGCAAATGCTCCAGTCGATGCGCAAGAGCCAGAGCAAGTCCGCCTATTTCAACGGAGGACGGGCCGAAGAAGTCTTCACTCAGCAGCTCGATACGGCCCTCACCAAAAAGCTCTCTGAGACCAGCGCAAGCAAACTGAGCGGCCCCATGTACAACCTTTTCACTCAGCAGCGGAAGTAAATCGACCATGCCGACTACGACGAACACGCCTTCCATGCCATCCTCGCTCGAAGCCGACATGGCTGCCCTGCTGAACGACCTCTTGGCTGGCCAGGGCGAACTGATGGCGGTCTTGAATCGCAAGCGGAACCTATTGGGCGCCATGGACCGCGAAGGCCTGGCCGCCATCGCCGGGGATGAACAGCACATGCTGGGCGTCCTGCAAGATTGCCTCAACCGCCGCCAGGCCCTCTTGGCCCGCGCCGCCGCCGAGGGACGGCCTGCGGCCAGCCTCCAGGCCCTCACCAACTCCTTGCCCCCCCGTCAGCGGGAACCGCTGGCCCGCCAAGTCGCCGCGGCCGGGTCCAGGGCAAAATTGCTGCAAACCCAAAGCCTTACCAATTGGATCGTCATTCAACGGACGCTCATCCATCTCTCACAACTGTTAGAGATTATCGCGACTGGCGGTCGGATTCAGCCGACATATGGAAAAGCAGGACCCTCGCGATCCAGCGGGGCATTGCTTAATCAGGAGGCCTGATGTCCCTCTCCACTTCCATCCAGATGGCCAGCGCAAGCTTGCAGGCGAACGACGTCGCCTTGCAGGTGGTGGGACAAAATATCGCCAATGCCAACACGCCGGGCTACATCCGCGAAAACGTCAACTTTACGCCCGGCCCCAGCCAAACCGACGGCAACCTGGTCGAAGGTACGGGCGTCCAAGTCCTCTCCATCACGCAACAGGTCAACACCTTCCTGGAGAGCCAACTCCGCAACGCCAACGCCAACCAGTCCAGCGCCGATACCCTGGCGAGCACTTACACCCAATTGGAAAACATCGTCGGCGCGCTCAACAGCAGCTCGGACTTGAGCAGCGCGATGAACCAGTTCTTCAGCTCCATCTCCGACGTGCTCAATGAACCGGGAGACGAATCGGTGCAGCAATCGGCCGTGCTGCAAGGCCAGACGCTCGCGCAAACCATCAACAGCATGGCCAGCCAGGTCGAGCAGGCGCGCTCGTCGCTCGACAGCCAGATCAGCGGCATGGCGGCGGACATCAACGGCCTGACCAGTCAAATCGCCCAGCTCAACACGCAGATCGCCTCGGTCACCGGCGGCGGAAGCTCGTTCAGTTCCGCCAACGGCTTGACCGACCAGCGCAACCAAGCTCTATCCAGCCTCTCTCAACTGCTCGGCATCCAGGTCACTACCCAGCCCGACGGATCGGTTTCCGTCTTCAGCGGAGACACCAACCTGGTCGACGATGGCACTTCGCAGCAGGTCAACGTGGCCCAGTCCATCAATGACGGGATCACAGTTTCCACGCTCGAGATGCAAGGGACCAACGCGCCTCTGCCGGCCAGTTCCGGTGAATTGCAGGGGCTGATCAGCTCGCGTGACGACGTGCTCGGCGGGTTTCAGGACCAGTTGAATTCTTTTACCGCCACGCTGACCAACGAATTCAACAAGATCTATTCCGGCGGGCAAGGGACGACGGCCTACACGCAGACCGCGAGCCTCAACGCGGTCAGCGATCCCAGCGTTCCCTTGAACTCCTCCCAGGCCGGCCTGCCCTTCACCCCGACCAACGGTTCGTTCCAGATCATCACCACGAATACGCAGACGGGCGCCAGCACCACGAACAACATTCCCGTCACCCTGCTGGGGGCCGGGCACGATACGACGCTCAATAGCCTGGCGGCGGAAATCAACGGCGTCAGCGGCTTGTCGGCCCAGGTCTCCAACGGCACGCTGACCATCTCCTCGACCAGTCCCAACACGCAGTTCGCCTTCGGCAAAGACACCAGCGGCACGCTGGCCGCCCTGGGCATCAACACCTTTTTCACCGGTTCCCAGGCGGGCAGTATCGGCGTGAACAACACGCTCTTGCAAGATCCCACCAAGTTCGCCGCCAGCAGCGGGGGAGTCGGCGCGGACACCGATAACGCCCAGACCCTAGCCGGTTTCCTCACGCTCCCGCTGGCCTCGCAAAACGGCGCGACGATCCAGACGCTCTATAACACCATGACCAACGGCGTGAGCCAGAATTCGGCCAACGCCACAGCTACTTCCAACGCCGCCGATACCCTGCAATCGACGCTCTCCAGCCAGGAAACGGCATACAGCGGCGTCAATATCGACGATGAAGTCGTGAACATGATGAACTACCAGGAGGCCTACCAGGCCTCGGCAAAATACATCTCCACGCTGAGCGACCTGCTCAGCATGCTGGTCCAGTTGTAGGTCCCAACCATGAGTAACGTCATCGGCATCTACACTTCGGGCGTCAGCAACCAGGCCATGCGCGACCAGTTGTTGCGCCAGCTCAACGCCAATCAGACGCAGATGTCGCAACTGGAGACGGAGATCAGCACCGGCTACCAGTTCCAATTGCCCAGCCAGAATCCCCTGGCGGCCATGCAGGTCGAGGGCATCCAGAGCATGCTGGAACGCAAGACCCAGGCGCAGACCAACATCAGCACCAACCAGAACTACCTGAGCCAGACCGATTCGACCCTCACCAGCGTCTCGGACCTTCTCACGTCGATCCAATCCACCGCCCTCAGCGCCGTCGGCTCAACGGCCAGCAGTTCCCAACGCCAGACCGTCATCCAACAGATCGACCAGGCCGTCCAGCAGTTGGTCTCGCTGGGCAACACGCAGTTCAACGGCCAGTCTTTGTTCAGCGGCATGAACTCGGCCGAAACGCCGTTTTCCGTGAACGCCGCGGGAAATGTCGTCTACTCGGGCAGCGCCGAGCCGAACCAGTCCTACGTCGACGTGAACCAGATCATGGCCACCAGCATTACCGGCGACCAGGCCTTCGGGGCCATCTCCCAGCCGGTACAAGGCGCATCGCTCACGCCCGCCCTTTCCCTGGATACGCCCCTGGCGGATCTCAACGGCGGCAAGGGCGTCGAGGCCGGAAGCATCGCCATTTCCGACGGCCACACAACGAGCATCGTCAATCTCAGCGGGGCGCAAACGCTGGGCGACGTAGCCACGCTGATCGAGCAGAATCCGCCGGCGGGACGGACTGTCGAGGTCGACGTGACGCCCACCGGCTTGACCCTGCAACTGCAGCCCGATCCGGACTACCCCTCGGGCGACAACCTCTCGGTGCAGGAAGTCGGCAGCACCACGACGGCCGCCGACCTGGGGATCTTGAACGTCCAGGGCACGGGATCGCAGTCGCTGGTCGGACAGACGCTTACCTCGACCATCGCGCCCACCACGCCCCTGAGCAGCCTGCTAGGCGCGCAGGCGCAGGCGAACATTCACTTTGGCGTGCCCAACAGCGACATCATCCTTCAGGCCAATACGCCTGGGGCCGCGCTAAACGGGATTACCGTCCACTTCGATTCCAATGCCTCCGCTGCCGGGGACGAATCGGCCACTTATGACGGCAGCACCTTGACGGTCCACATTTCCACCTCGCCGACGTCGGCCAGCCGGGCCAGTCAAATCGTCGCGGCCATCAACAAGGTGCCGGGCTTGCCGTTCACCGCCAGCCTCGATCCCGCCGATCAGAATGGCGGCGGCCAGCCGCCCATCACCAGCCTGCCGGCGGATACCACCACGGCCGGCGGCAGCGGCACTTCACTCGATACCTCGGGCCTGCTCATCACCAGTGCCGGCAAGACCTACACGGTCAGTCTCAGCGGCGACAAGACGGTCCAGGACCTGCTCAACGGCATCAATGATTCCGGGGCCGGATTGGAAGCCGAACTCAACCCGGAAAAGACGGGGATCAACGTCGTCTCGCGGGTCAGCGGCGCCGATTTTACCATCGGCGAAAACGGCGGAACCACCGCCACGCAACTCGGCCTGCGGACCTTCACCGCTTCCACACCGCTGAGCCAGTTGAACTCCGGCGCGGGGGTCGGCGTCAACACGACCACCGCCGGCGGAACCGATTTTACGATCGGCGAAATGATCGACGGCACGGCGGTTCAGGTCCCCGTGAGCATTGCCGGCGATACCACCGTGGGCGACGTCATCAACACCATCAACACGGCCGCCCAGAAGGCCGGAGCAACCTTCAGCGCGCAACTGGCGACCACTGGGAACGGCATCGAGTTGACCGATAGCAACCTCGGCGCCGGGCAGATCACGGTCACCGCCAATTCGCAGAGCACGGCGGCTGTCGACCTGGGATTGGTCCCGGCGGGCGAGACTTCGGCCAGCTCGCCGCTCCCCGGCACGGCCAGCGGGACCGAGGCCTCCGACAGCAACAACGAACTGCTCATTCAGGCCGTTGATCCCACGAGCTACGGCAAGCTGCAGGTCGTTTTCAACACCGATAACAATCTTAGCGAAGGGGCGGAGACGGTCCAACTCACGGGCAGCACGCTGACCTTCACGATCTCGCCGCAAAGCACGGCCAACGACGTTATCGCCGCCCTGCAGAACTCGGCCTACAGCGGCCAGTTCACCGCCTCGTTGGACACCTCCAGCGATACGAACAACAACGGCACGGGAATCGTCCAGGCGCAGACTATCCCCATGACCAGCGGCACGGCAACCCTGGGATCCAACAGTGAATTGACATTCCAAGCTGTCGATCCGGGCACCTACGGCAACGCCCAGGTCCAGTTCCAGGTCAACCCGGCGAGTACCGCGGGAAACGAGACCGTGAACTACGATCCGACGGCCGACACGCTGACCTTCACGATCTCTCCGCAAAGCACGGCCAACGACATTATCGCCGCACTGCAAAACTCGGCCTACAGCGGCCAGTTCACCGCCTCGTTGGACACCTCCAGCGATGCGAACAACAACGGCAGTGGAATCGTCCAAGCGCAAACCATCCAGATGAGCGGCGGCCAGGACAGCGCCACGCCCGGCGGCACGGCCAGCGGGACGGAGGCCTCGGCCGGCGACAACGAATTGCTGATTCGGGCGGTCGATCCGGCCACCGACGGCAACGCGCAGGTCGCCTTTCAGACCGATTCGAGCCTGCCGATGGGAGACGTGGGAGTACAATACAGCGGCGGCACGCTGACCTTCTACATGGCGCCGGGAACCACAGCCAACGACATCGTCGGCGCGCTGCAGAATTCGGCCTTTAGCGGCCAGTTCACCGCCGCGCTGGATACCTCCCACGATCCGGACAACAACGGCAACGGAATCGTCCAGCAACAGACCATTTCCATGACCGACGGCGCGGCGGCGCTGGGATCCAATAGCGAATTGCAAATTCAGGCCGTCGATCCGGGCACTTACGGCAATGTGCAGGTCCAGTTCCAATCCAGCCCCCTGATTAACCCCGGTAGCGAAACGGTAAGCTACAATCCCACAGCCGGTACATTGACCTTCAATATCTCGCCCGAAAGCACGGCCAACGACATCATCGCCGCGCTGCAGAACTCAGCCTGCGGCGGCCAGTTCACGGCCTCCTTGGACACCTCGGCCGATCCCAACAACAACGGCAGCGGCGTCGTGCAGTCGCAAACCATCCAGATGAGCGGCGGCCAGAATACCTTGACCGGCAGCGACACCAACCCGCAGCAGACCGACAGCGTCTTCAACGCCCTGATCAAGCTCGGCGCGGCCTTCCAGGACAACAACAGCACGGCCATCCAGCAGGGCATGACCTTGTTGAGCAACAGCATGCAGACCGTCAACAGCGCGCGGGACCAGTTGGGCGTCCAGGAGCAATCGCTCACCACAATCAACACGCAGATCAGCAACGAGCAGATCAGCTTGCAGTCGGCCATGTCGAACCTCTACGACACCGATATGGCCAGCGCCGCCGCGGATTATACGAGCGCCGAGATCACTTACCAGGCCACGCTGCAAACAACCGCCAGCATCCTCAAGACGACGCTGCTGAATTACCTCTAATCACTCAAGTTCCATTGCAGCCGCCGGGCGATTCCTCGCGCCACGCTGCGGGGAACCAAGCGCGCGCCCGTGGCGCCGAGGTAGTTGATCCAACCCGGCACAACCAGCAACTTGCCGCGGCGAAAAGCCCGGTAGCCGATCTGCGCGACCGCTTGGGCGGTCATGGTTTGCAGCTTGAACAACAGGGCGTCGCCCATCTTGGCCGTCTCGGCAAACTCGGTCACGGTCGGCCCGGGGCAGAGACAGGTGACCGTCACGCCCGTAGAAGCCAATTCATCGGCCAGGGCCTCGCTGAAGGAGACCACGTAGGCCTTGGTGGCATAATAGACGGCCATGAAGGGGCCGGCCTGGAACGCGGCGGTCGAACCGATGTTGAGGACTCCGCCGCGACGGCGCTCGATCATGGCAGGAAGCAGCAAGCGGGTCAGGTGCGTCAGGGCGGCCACGTTCACCTGGATCATCTCCAGCTGCCGGCCCACATCGAGTTCGGCAACAGGCCCCAGCGCGCCGAAACCGGCGTTGTTCACCAGCACGTCGATCGCCAGGCCGTCGCGGACCAGTTGATCGGCGATCGCCTGCGGGGCATCGGCCCGGCCAAGATCCGCGGGGACAACAAGTGCTTCGACCCCATGCTGCTTGCGCAACTCGGCGGCCAGTTCCTCCAGTCGCTCGCGGCGGCGGGCGACCAGGACCAGGTTGCTCTTGTCGGCGGCGAACTGCCGGGCCAACTCCCAGCCGATCCCGGCTGACGCGCCGGTGATCAATACGGTTTCCGTGGTCATTGGTGGTCTCCTAATGGTTTCCTGAATTGTTCGGCCGCCCTATTATAACGGACCAAGCGATGCTTGACGCGGCGGTTGCCAGGGTGTAAAACCACGATAGATGTTCGGATATGTGGTGCGGGCGTCCCGCCTGCCCAAGAACGCAGGCGAGACGCCCGCACCACAAACTCCTCGGGCGGAGGCCATGCTATGGGCAGCAAAACGACGTTCGAATCGGCCAGCCGGCAGTGGCATATCGTCAGCCGCTGGCACGAATATGAAGGCGAGGCGCGAGCAAACCTGCTGCGCATCGCGGGGATCGGCGTCTTTTACATGATTGAGTTGCTCGATTACCACGGCTTGCGACTCGGCCCGATCGAGATCCCGGCCATCGTCTCCAAGCCGTTGCACCAGGTCATCACCGGGCTGGCGCTGGCCTGGGCACTGACCGGCATGGCTGTGCTGCTGTGCCAGAAGCACCAGATCTTCCCCGCCGGGCTGAAATACGCGACGACGACCGCCGACCTGATCTTCCTCACGCTTATGCTTCTGGCGGCCAGCGGACCACAAAGCCCGCTGGTGATCGGTTATTTCCTCATTATCGTGCTGGCGACGCTGCGGTTCAGCTTAGGACTGGTCCGGTTCACGACAGTTGGCGCGGTGGCGGGTTACCTGGTTGTATTGGGCCAGGGGCGCTGGTTCCGCGATCCACCGCTGAGCGTGCCGCGCCACCAGCAACTGATCATGGTGGTCGGATTGGCGCTGAGCGGCGTCATCCTGGGGCAAGTCGTACGCCGCGCTGCCCGCATGGCCGAAGAATACAGCCAGCGCGTGGCCGCGTCCGAGGAGGCACCGTCATGAGTGACGCCCCTATGTCTGAGCGGAAAGTCTGTCCCCACTGCGGCGCGCTGACTCGGCCGCGAGCGGAGTGCTGTTGGCTTTGCTGGGCCACTGTCGAGCCGACGTGGGCGGCGCTCGCGCCGGGCCAGGTCCCGATGGGGTTGCCCGAGTCGCGCCGCCCGGTCCGACGAGAAAGCGCAGCGCGTTCCGCTAGGCCTGTCGCTGGCCCCGCCCATTTCCAGTTCGGCCTTTCGACCTTGATGCTGATCGTGACGTTGGTCTTGATCATTGGCGGCACGAGCATGATTCACCCCGGACTCGGAGTAGTCGCGGCCGTTGTCGTCGCAGCCGGGTTTCTAGGCGTAATCACGTTTGGCGCGGCAGCACCAAAGGGCGTTCCGCTAACTAGCGGACAAAAGGTTGCGGCTTTCTGCGGATCGGGCTGTATCACGTTCTTATTGCTCGTGATTATCGGCATGGTCATCGCGGTGGTAACTGTCATAGCCTTTTTCATCAACTGCGTAAATTCCATACACTCCTAATACTACAGCGCTAACTTGAGTTCCATTTACATGCGGGAGTTTCTGTCAGCTTGATGCCCATGCTCCGCAAAACTCGGCGAGTTTCTTTGGTATGGCAACGGCGAGCACAGGCGTTGCG
>Ga0181520_10008635_pt1 | contig 14365 bp, 13 predicted proteins | sample PEATcosm2014_Bin_29_FD_132451 | JGI IMG/M metagenome (GOLD analysis project Ga0181520, IMG submission 132451) | Peatland microbial communities from MTU Mesocosm Facility, Houghton, MI, USA - PEATcosm2014_Bin02_30_metaG | ecosystem: Environmental > Terrestrial > Soil > Wetlands > Peat | place... | reverse complement strand
CGACAAGATGGAAGCGATGAAACACTTGCTCGAGGCGCGGGTCGGTATGCCACTTCTCGCCAAGCTTCATGCCTGCATAAGCCAGGCAGATGTACCACGTGATTGAACCCAAAGAGGTGTAGACGTGAAAGCGCAGGCGCGGCATGCGGGCGATTCCCGCCGGGATGGAAATAAACGTTTGCACCACGGGCATCATGCGCGCGAGCAGGACCGCGATCGAACCATACTTTGCGAAAAACGAGCCCATGCGTTCCAGATCGTGATGGCTCATCAGAACCCACTTGCCGTAACGCTCCACGAATGGACGTCCGCCTTTGGCTCCGATCCAATAGCCGAAGGCCGAGCCGACATTGCAGCCCACCATTCCGACGATCGCAACCAGGAAGAGATTGAAGCGGCCGAGATAAACGAGATAGCCGGAGAACGGCATGATGAGTTCGGAGGGGAGCGGAATTCCGGCCGAGTTGATGGCCATTAATGCAGCGATTCCTGCGTAGCCCCCGGCGCTGATCACACGGGTCACGAACTCCACCAGCAGGGCCAGGATTCTTTCACTCATGAGCCTTCCCAGTATATAGGGCGGCGCTTGCGCGGCACTCCGTGGCGCTCGCGCGCTTTTGGGTTTTGGTTGAGGGATGCGAGAAAGGAGGGGTGCACACGTCTGCAATTGTCATTTATAGTATGGTCGGGATCCCCGAGGAACAAGCGCTCGATGTGACGCACGTCCCGAGCGGCAAGCGTTATGCGTTTCCTTATGAGGGCCACCTTTGGGTCTTCAACAATGCGGGCAAAGTCACAAAGTACCAACATGTGACCGATACCGCACAGCACCAAAGGATGGCGAAAGGCGAGTAGTCCAGTCGCGACTATTTTCGTGAGTGATGCGAATTGAAGCCGGCGCAGAGACGGACGTCGAGCCAGCAATAGCAAACCGCCGGCCAATGCCTGATGGCCCAGCCACAGTGGTTGGGGGACAACATTCAGTCCCAGTCGTTAGGATGAAGTGTGTCCAAGGAGGCTCCGTGCCCGAACATCCGCCGGTTCCGCTGACGCTTGAGGGCTCAAGCGTGCTGCACCAGTTCTTTCATTTCGACTGGAAGGCGTGGAGGGGCGCCGCGCCGAGCGAATCTCAAAGGGGCTGGCCGAGCGAACGTCTGAGCGCCGTGGACGACGAGTCCTTCGCGGCGGGCGGACGTGGAGACATCGTCGCCAAGGCGATAGAGACGCTGAAAACGCTCGAACGGAAGGATGCGAACGCGCCGGCTCGCTCGGCGCTCTATTCGCAGCTCGGGCACAAGGGCGATTTGATGCTCATCCATTTTCGCGACTCGCTGGAGGAGCTGAATCAGGTTGAGCTCGCGCTTGCGCAGACACCGCTCTACGATTTTCTGGAACTGCGCCATTCTTATGTTTCGGTTGTCGAGCTCGGGCTGTACGAGTCGTCGCGCAAGACGTACGAAGCAGCGACGGCCAAGGGATTCGAGGCGTTTTCTGCGGAGTGGAATGCCGAGATTGCGGCATCACTGGAGCGCGGCGCGGAAGCGATGAAGCCGCGGCTGTGGCCTGCGATTCCCGAGGCGAAGTACCTGTGCTTTTATCCTATGGACCGCAAGCGTGGCGAGCAGGTGAACTGGTACACGGTGCCCTTTGCCGAGCGGCAAAGGATGATGCACGAGCACGGGATGATCGGCAGGCGATACGCCGAACAGGTGAAGCAGATCATTTCCGGCTCGATTGGGATGGACGATTGGGAGTGGGGCGTCGACCTCTTCGCCGACGATCCGGTCGTTTTCAAGAAGCTGATCTACGAAATGAGATTTGACGAAGTGAGTGCTGTGTACGCGCTCTTCGGACAGTTCTTCATCGGCGTGCGGTTGCCGGTGGAGAAGCTGGTCGGATGGCTTGAGGGCAGACCCTAAGTACGCCCGCGACGCCTGGCCCACCGGAGAGTTTACACTCGCAGTGATGCCCGCGAAGAAGCCAGCCAAGAAAGCACCGCCCGCAAAATCCGCGAAGAGGACTCCGTCCAAGCCGGCAGGGCGTGGCGCGCTTGCGGTAGAGCGAGTCGATGCGATTTTGAAGGGGCTCGACGAAGCCTATCCGAACGCAGTGTGCGCGCTCCATCATCGCTCGCCGTGGGAGCTGCTGGTGGCAACGATTCTGTCGGCGCAGTGCACGGATGTGCGCGTGAACATGGTGACGCCTGAATTGTTTCGGCGCTTCCCTACCCCGGCGGCGATGGCAAAGGCAAGTTTGGCGGAGCTAGAAGAGCTGATCCGGACAACTGGCTTCTTCCGCAACAAGGCCAAGTCAATTCAGGGCGCGGCGAAGAAGATCATCGCGGACTTCGGCGGTGAAGTTCCGCAGACACTCGCGGAGCTGATCACGATTCCCGGAGCGGCGCGCAAGACAGCCAACGTCGTTCTCGGTGTGTGCTTCGGCAAGGCTGAGGGCGTGGTGGTGGACACGCACGTTTTCCGCATCGCGCGGCGGCTCGAGCTGGCCAAGGGCGACACCGCGGAGAAGGTAGAGCAGGAGCTGATGCAGGTTTTGCCGCGCGACCGGTGGATCAGCTTTTCGCACCAGATCATCCAGCACGGCCGGCAGGTGTGCATGGCGCGGAATCCCAAGTGCGACCGGTGCAATTTGGAGCCGCTGTGCCGGTCGAAAGATAAAACTTGGAGTTCGTGAAGAAGCGGGGCTGGCGGGGTTGCCGGAGTTTGCGGGGTTAGCGAAGTTAGCAGGTTGGCGAGTTAGCAAGTTAGCGAGTTGGCGGGGTCAGCGGGTTTGGCGGAGCTACTGGAGGGCGCGAGTCACGGCCTGGATGAGGCCGGGGACCTCGGAGGGGCTTGCTTCAGCCGCAGGTTGCCAGCCGAGTTCGCGGAGAGTCTGGCTGGTGATGGGGCCGATTGAAATGGCGGCGACGCCGGCGAAGGGAAATTCGATTCCAGCCTGGCGCGCGGCTTCGGCGAGATGCGTAGCGCTGGACGAGCTGGTGAAGGCGGCGGCGGCAATTCCCTTTTGTAGTGCTTCTCGCAGAAGTGCTGGGGCAGATTCGGGCATGACGTTTCTGTAGGCGTCGACGACGTCGACCGTTGCACCGGCGGCGCGGAGAGCATCGGGAATGACGTCGCGGGCGACGGCTGCGCGCGCCAGCAAGACTTTCTTCCCGCGCGTTTGACCGGCCAAGCTCTTCGAAAGACTTTCTGCGACGTAGGACTCTGGAACGAGCGCGACCGCGAAGCCTGCCTGACGCGCTGCAGTGGCCGTGGCTTCCCCGATGGCGGCCACCTGCGCCACCTGCGGTGGGGCAGCACTTTGGATCGGAATTTTTAGCTGGGATAGACGCTCGGCAAGCGCACGGACCGTGTTGGCGCTGGTGAGGATGAGCCAATCGTAGGAATCGAGTGTGCGCAGCGCCCGATCGAGGGGGCGAAGATCCTCAGGGGGGCGAATCTCGATGACCGGAACCTCGACGGGCTCGACGCCTAGGGCGCGCAGGCCTTCGCAGAGCTTGCCGGCCTGGTGCGCGGCGCGCGTGACGAGGACGCGCTTTCCGGCGAGCGGCAGCGCGACCATCAGGCGGCTCCGCCGGGAAATTTGCTACCCGCCGCGAGCAACGATGCCGCACCTTGTGCGAGGAGCATCTCGGCGGCCTCGTGTCCCAACGAAACGGGATCGGTGTTCTGGAGCGGCGCGTGAAGGTGCACGCGGACGATCTGTCCTGAATCCGGCGAAGCGACGACGCCAAAAATCTCGACCCATGAGCCGCTGGAATCGTTTTGAGCAAATGACGGACGGCAATGAATTCCGATGGGAACCTGGCAACCGCCGCCGAGAGCGGCGAGGGCCGCGCGCTCGGCCGTAACTGCGAAGCGCGTGTCGGCGTGGTCGAGGAAGGCGACAGCGGCAAGGGTCTCCACGTCGCCCAAGCGGATTTCAATGGCCAGCGAACCCTGGCCGGCGGCAGGACAAAAATCCTGAGGATCGAGGCGCTCGCGGACCCAATCGGTTTTGCCGAGACGGTCGAGTCCGGCGGCGGCGAGCAGGATTGCGTCGACCTGGCCTTCAGAGAGCTTGCGAAGACGCGTGTCAACGTTGCCGCGAAACTCGACGGCCTGAATGTCGCTCCGCAAGGCCTTCAACTGCGCGCGGCGGCGCTGGCTACTGGTGCCGACGCGCGCGCGGCGCGGCAGCTGGGCGAGGCTCGCATGCTTGACGGAAACGAACACGTCGCGCGGGTCTACTCTGGGCGGCGTTGCCGCAAGAACGAAGCCTGAAGGAAGCTCGGTGGGCAAATCCTTGAGCGAATGAACGGCGAGATCGATGCGGCTGGCGGCGAGCGCTTCCTCAATCTCCTTGGTGAACATACCCTTCGAGCCAACCTCGGCGAAGGTCACTTCCTGCAGGCGGTCGCCGGTGGTTTTGATGATTTCGATGTCGACTTCGTGGCCCTGGACGCGGAGCAGCTCAGCAATGTGATTGGCTTGCCACAAAGCGAGTTGCGAACCGCGACTGCCAATGCGGAGCTTCATCGGCGGGCCTCGGTGGCGGGTTGGTGGAATGGGTGCATAGATTGAAGTTTTACATAAGGCCCGGGCCTAAAGGCCGGGCGATTGTTGCATCCGGTTTCAGGGGCCTAAAGGCCCCTGCTCCCTCCGGTTCCTTCGACACGCAGCAAGAATCGCATTGCAGGTTCTTTCGCCCCTACGGGGCTGGGTTATTTGGGCGATACCATCCCCGGGTTGCGTTCGCCGTTTGCGGCTCACTCCACCCGGGGCTAACTTCTTCGCCCCCTCCGTGGGCGGTGTGTGCGAAGCGAGAACTCTCGGTATCCGAGGTCCCCAAAAGCGAGGGACCTGGGGCACCCAGCAACGCGAAGTCACGAGACTTCCTCAAGACTTTTCTTCGCTTCCGCCTCGGCGCTTCCATCCAGACTTTTCTTTGGTTCCGTGGCCGACGCGGGATCAGCATCGCTTTTAGGCGCTACGATCGGGCTGGCCGGATTCGTCTGACTTGATCCGGCTGGCGGAGCTTCGCTCGATGCGGCCGACGAGACCGACCACTCCTCGCACAGCGCGTCGAGTTTGACGGAATCGCCCTCGCGGGCCGCCTGCTTGATCGCCTGCATGGGCGGATGGAGGAACTTGTTCACGAGGCCGCGCGTGAGTGCCTCGACGGCTGCAAGTTGCTCCGCGTTGAGCACTCCGAGACGGCTGTGAAGACGCTCGATTTCGGCAACGCGAATCTCTTCTGCTCGCCTTTGCAGGGCGACAATCGCCGGAGCGACGTTGACGGTGCGCTGGCGTTGGTGGAAACGGTCGACTTCCGCGGCTATGAGGGCCTCGGCGTCAATGGCCTGGCGGCTGCGCTCTTCCATGTGCGCCACGGCCACCTGCTGCAGGTCGTCGATGTCGTAGACGAAGATGCCGTCGAGTTTGTTCATCTGCGGGTCGACGTCGCGCGGGACGGCAATATCGATGAAGAACATGGGGCGATTGCGGCGCCTGTGCAGAAACGCCTGGCCATGCTCAGGGCGGAAGATGGGATGCGGCGCGCCGGTAGAGCTGATGACGATGTCGGCGCGGCTGGCAGCATCGTAGAGTTGGCCGTAGTCGACGACTTCGGGGACGATCGCGCCCTGAAACTCCTCGGCCATGCGGCGGGCGCGCTCGGCGGTGCGATTGCAGACGAGAATGGCTCCCGCGCCTTGCTGCACGAGGTGGCGAGCGGCGATCTCGCTCATTTTGCCGGCGCCGACGAGGAAGACCGTGCGCCCCTCGAGCGAGCCGAAGATTTTGCGGGCGAGATCGACAGCGACGGAGGCGATGGAGACGGAATTGGAGCCGATGCCGGTTTCGCTGCGCGCTCTTTTGGCGGCGGCAAAGGCGCTTTGAAGCAGGTGCTCGAGCTGGCCGGAAACGGTTCCCGCGGCGCGCGCGACCGCGAAGGACTCTTTGACCTGGCCGAGAATCTGCGGCTCGCCGACGACCATGGAATCGAGGCTGGCGGCCATGCGGAAGAGATGGCTGACGGCTTCCCTGTCGCGGTATTCGTAGAGGTGAGGCGCAAGGACGGATGCATCGATTCCAAATTGGCGAGAGAGAAACGTGGCAACGGAAACGTCGTCGCCTTCGACGGCTGCGAGCAATTCCACACGGTTGCAGGTGGAGACGATCATGCACTCGGTGACCCCGGGCATGGCGGCGAGAGCGCGCGTGGTCTCGGCCAGCTCGTCGCGGCCGATAGCGATCTTCTCTCGCAGCGCGATGGGCGCCGTTTTGTGGTTCACGCCGATGAGTGCAAGCGTCATTGGGGACCGAACCTATGCACCTGGCTGAAGAAGTTCGTGGCCCAAACGGCCATCATCACGACCAGCGCCGCGCCGGAGACGTAGGCGGCCCTGCGTCCACGCAATCCAATACCCCGCCGCACCCAGAGCAGCAGCACATAAACGGCCCACATGGCGAAAGACGCAAGGATGTTGGGATCGAGAAAATAGGAGGCGCCAAGCGAGGTTTCCTGCACCAGAACGAATCCCATCAACAAACCGAGGGTCATGCAGGGAAATCCGAATTCAAGAGTGGCGAGAGCCAGACGCTCGAGCGTATCGAGCGGCGGTAGCCAGTTGAAGGGCGCCCAACGCCCCGATTGTCCCGGCTTGACCTTGGCCTTGATTCGCCGCTCCTGAACGAGGTAGAGCATGGAGGAGAGCAAACTAAAGCAAAGCGCGGCGTAAGCCAGCAGCAGAGCGATGATGTGAGCTACGAGCCAGCTCATCCACACACGCTGCGACGGAAACCGGTAGCTTCCGGGCCCGAGCGCAGGAATGAAGACGAGGAAAAACGTGGCCGGGAGAGCAAAAAGGCCCAGCGAAATAGCGTCGTAGAGCCACCAAACGAGGAAGAACAGGCCGGCGACGACAAATCCCAGCAGTGACTCGATTTCGCGGACGCCGACAGGCATCCAGCGGTGGGCGAGGACGAGCATTTCGACGACGGAGACGAAATGAAAGAAGAAGGCCAAGCCGCCCAGGTGGACGCAGGTCTTCCGCCAGGGGATGGAGTTCGAGAGCACCGCCGGGAAGACGGCGACACATCCACCGGCATAGAGAATGGCCGCAACTCGTAGCCAAAGCAGGTACATGGCAGTTTTACGGTATAGGCGTAACCATTCAGTATACTGTGATGCAAATCACCTTTAGCGGCGATGAAGCGGACGACCTGAAGAGGGATCGCTCAGGGAGGGGACTCCCGAGTAGATGAAGGCATGGCAGGGCTGGGCGTGCTATTGGTTCTGCGGGACCTCGCCGATCACGTGAAACCGAGGCGTGTTGGCGCGCCAGGAGTCCTGAAAGAAGCTTTGCGCCCGATCGCGTTGGATCTGGAGCAGGTAATCCTCGGCTTCATAGACGAGCTGACGAATTGTGCGATTGTCGGCCATGCCAATGGATCGTTCGATGGCAATGAGCTTTTGGAGAAGGATAGTGCTATTCATGAAACGCGGCCCTCGGGGTTCTATGGGTTTGTAATCGAGGAAGCCAGTTTGCCCGGAAAGTCAAGCCCTTGATGTGCCTTAGGTCACGTGGTTTTTCCACAGGAGAGAGGGACCGACCAAGGCCCGCCGCGGTGATCGGCGGCGGACCCAGGAGCCGGGTTGGTTGCTGAAGGTGCGGCGGTTGCTGTTACTGTTTGGTTGCGGTGAAGGTGTCAACGCGGCCGCTGAGCTTATCGGTGTCGACCACGGTCATCGTCTTGCCATTGGCGGAAACGGTCATGGTGGAGACATCGGTGACGGTGCCGTCGCGCTTGTCGGTCTCCTCGATGGTGTGGGCGTTGATCTTTTTGAGGGAAACGGCGTCATAGCCGTATGCGCCATGGACGGGATAGTCGTTGCCATCGAACTTTGCGGTGTAGGTTTCGCCCGTTGGCTCCGTCATGGTGATCTCGTCGCCGCTTGTTTTGTAAGTGGTAAGGAGCGCACTGCTGTTGCCGCTCTGCTTTACGATGACCCAATCGCCTGAGGTGGCATGCACGCCGGAGACCGCGTTGCCGATGCGCTTGCCGACGGTTTCAAAGGTCGTCGATGGACCACCGCTCATCGGATGGCCGGTGGATTTGACCGTAAGCGTCTTGCCATCGGCTGAGACCGTGCGGGTCTGCTCGAAGATCACCGTGCCGCCTTTCTTACCGACGGCGGTGATGGTGTGGTCGTCGACGATGGTGACGCTCAACGTGTCGTAAGAATGGCCGGCGACGGGGTGATCCTGGCCGTCGGCCGCAATGTCGTAGGACGGGTTGCAACTGCCTGTGCAGTGATACCATCCCTGGCTGATGTAAAAGGTGAGCGGCTTGGGGCTGAACTTGGTTTGCGCAAGGTTGATGAGCCAGGTGCCGTCGAACGGCGACTGGGCTTGAGAAGCTGGGGCCGCGCAGAAGGCGGCTACAAGAAACAGCGCGCAGACAACAGAACGCTTAGTGCTGGACATTTACATCTTCCTCCTCTGGGGAATTTGAATTTCGCGTTTTGACCGATGGCCCGTTTTGTGGGGAAAAGGCTCGGCCCGGGTAACCGAGCGATTCTACATCCGAACGGCGGCTGCTGAGTAGGTTTGTTTTGCGGGAATGGGCGATGCGGGGCGAGTGGCTTGAGCGGGCGCGATGTCGGGCGCGGTTCGGGCGCACGAGGGGGCGATTCGGGGCGCGACGCCGCTACCGCGTCGGCGCGGGCGCACCGCGCTCTTCTCTTTTTTTGGACGAGAGCGATGCGATAGCGGGCGGGGGGCGGCGCGCGTTCGCCGGCAGAACGAGAACCCTGCCGTCGCGGCACCGCCATACACGGAAAACCTACTGAGGGGTCGTGGTTGTAGTTGTCGTATCCGTGTGCTCTTCCGTACCGGGGGTTGTTTTGGTCTTCGTCTTCTGCGTTTCCTTGGTTTGCTTCACTTGATGGTGGCGGTTGTACTTCGTTTTGGTTTTGTCGGACTGGCTGGTTTTGGTTGTTGGCTGATCCGGAGTCCGCGTCGTGGTGGTGGTGGATTGCGTGGAGTCCTGTGCCATGACCGGCATCGACATTGCAAATACGACCAGCGATCCGGCGACAACAGCGCATAGTTTACTGGAATTCATTCGATTCTCCTTTTGACCCTCCGGAATGTGGACCTCAAGTTGCGCACGGATTCCGGTCGCGGCGTGCTGCTTTCCTTGCGATATACCGATGCTCGACTATCGCTGAGCGCAATTCTGAGCAGAAAGGCTCATTGCGTGAGACGGGAATCGGCGGAACGCTCCGGCGATGAGGGTGTGAGAACAGCTTGCCCTTGAGCTGTCCCATCGCGATACTCTTAAAGCCAGCGTGAACCGAAGTGACATTCAACCCGCGGCTCCGCCGTCTCAGCTTTTGGACGAGAGCCGAGCACGCGACGAGTCCGCGCTGACGGCAGGCGCTCCGCGCTCCCCGCTTTTGGACGAGAACCCTGCAGGCGACGAGTTCGCATTGACGGCGGTGACCGTGGATCGGGAGGCTGCCGACAAAAGCGCTCCGGAGCTCACTCCGTTCATGCGCCAGTGGGCCGCAGCTAAACACCAGAATCCCGATGCTCTGGTGTTCTTCAGGATGGGCGACTTTTACGAGCTGTTCTATGACGACGCGGCTGTGGCCAGCCGGGAGCTGCAACTGACGCTGACGGCGCGGGACAAGGAGCGCAATATTCCGATGTGCGGCGTGCCGTATCACGCGGTGGAACAGTATGTGGCGCGGCTGCTGCGGAAAGGCTATCGCATTGCTCTCTGTGACCAGATGGAGGACCCCAAGCTCACCAAGAAACTGGTGAAGCGCGAGGTGACGCGGGTTCTGAGCCCCGGAACGGCGCTTGACGCGGGGCTGGGACAGGAGCAAAACAATTTTCTGGCGGCGCTGTATGAGGCGGACTCCCACGCAGGCGGAAATGACAAGAACGCCGCGAGGGTGGGGCACCGCGACGGCATTTGCGCGCTGGCGCTGCTCGACGTTTCGACCGGCGAGTTTCGCACGATGGAGTTTCGCGGGGAGCATGCGCGGGCGCTGGCGATTGATGCGCTTCTGCTGGCTGCGCCGAGTGAGGTGCTCTTCGCGGCAAGTGCGGAGACGCCGGCGCAACTGGAGAAGATTCCTGCGCGGACGCGAGTTGAGGACTGGGTCTGGACGCGGGAGTACGCGGTTCCGCTGGTGGAGCGGCAGTTGAATGTGCGGTCGCTTGAAGGATTTGGATTGGATGGACACGAGCCGGCGGCGATTGCTGCGGGAGCTGTGCTGCATTACGTGCGCTCGACGCAGAAGAACGACGCGCTGCACATTGACAGCCTGAAGTTCGAGGAGCATTCGACGGCACTGGAACTGGATCAGGTGACAGTGCGGAATCTGGAGCTGGTTGAGCCGCTCTTCGCGGGGCAGGATGATCGCGCGACGCTGTTTCACACACTCGATGCGTGCCTGACGCCGATGGGCAAGCGGCTGCTGCGGACAACGATTCTACGGCCGCTGAACAACGCCGAGGAGATTGAAGCGCGGTACGAGGCGGTGGCCGAGGCGCACGCAGATTTGCTCAAGCGCGAGGAGATTCGGCGAGCGTTTGGCGGAATTCTCGATTTGGAGCGGTTGCTGGCGCGCATCTCGCTCGACTCGGCCGGGCCTCGCGATGTGCGTGCGCTGGCGGCGAGCCTGGCGCGGTTGCCCGGCGTGAAGACAGCCCTCGATGCGATGGCCGCGCGGCGGTGGCGTGCGGTTGCTGTGCAACTCGATACGCTCGACGACGTGACTGCGCGCATTGTGAAGACGCTGGTGGCCGAGACGCCGCTAACGCTGGTTGATGGCGGCGCAATCGCGGCGGGAATTGACACAGAGCTGGATGAGTTGCGATCGATTTCTTCGTCGGGGCGGCAGGCGATCGCGGCCATCGAGGACCGTGAGCGGCAGCGAACCGGAATCGGCTCACTGAAGGTGCGCTACAACTCAGTCTTCGGCTATTACATCGAGATTACGAAGGCGAACATGGCGCTGGCGCCGGCCGATTATGAGCGCAAACAGACGCTGGTGAACGCGGAGCGGTTTACGACGCCGGAACTGAAGGAGTACGAGCGCAAGATTCTCTCCGCACACGACAGGTGCATCGAGATCGAGAAGCGGATTTTTGCCGAGCTAAGAAAATTCGTGCTGGAGAGAGCGGGGCGGATTCGGCGGAGTTCGGCGGCGGTGGCAGAGGCGGACCTGCTGGCGTGTTTTGCGCATCTGGCGGCGGCGCGGCGTTATGTGCGGCCGAAACTCGCGGACGAGCCCGTGCTTGAAGCGGTTGCCGGGCGGCATCCGGTCATTGAGCAGTGGTTGGAGGAGACGCGCGAGGGGCGATTCATCGCCAACGATCTCTACCTGTGCGCTCACGACGACTCTGCTCCAAAAAGTGAAAGCGCGCCAGCGCCATCGCCGAGCCTGTTGCTGGTAACCGGGCCGAACATGGGCGGCAAAAGTACATACTTGCGGCAGGCTGCAATGCTTGTGTTGATGGCGCAGATGGGGAGTTTTGTTCCGGCCGAGAGCTTGCGGCTGGGATTGGTCGATCGGATTTACACGCGAATCGGCGCCAGCGACAACGTGGCCCGCGGACGGTCGACTTTTATGGTCGAGATGACGGAGACGGCGACGATTCTGAACACGGCGACGAAGAGGTCGCTGATTCTGCTCGACGAGATGGGGCGCGGGACGGCGACGTTCGACGGACTCTCGCTGGCGTGGGCGACGGTGGAGTACCTGCACGCCGAGGTGGGTGCGCGAACATTGTTTGCGACGCACTACCATGAGCTGACAATGCTGGCCGAAAAGCTGCCGCGTGTGCGGAATCTTCGCGTGGGTGTGAAGGAGACGGCGAGCGGAATTGTGTTTCTGCACAACATTGAGCCGGGCGCGGCCAGCAAGAGCTATGGGATCGAAGTGGCGCGACTGGCGGGGTTGCCGGCGGCGGTGATCGAGCGGGCCAAGCACGTGCTGCGGCAGCACGAGAAGCAGGAGCGGCAAAGTGTACAGGTGGAGACGGAGGCTGATCCGATGCAGTTGACCATCTTTACGCCGCTCTCACAGAAGATTGTGGACCGGATTGAGCAAACGGACGTGAACTCGTTGACACCGCTGCAGGCGCTGAATCTGCTGGAAGAATTGCAACAAGAGATGAAGGAAAAGAAAGAATAGGAATCAAAATGCGAGAAAGATTGGGGATGCGAGAAGAATGACGCAAAGTTTGCGAAATGCGGCGGGAAGTTTGCTCGTGGTGGGGCTCGAGGGAACGGAGCTGACCGCGCTGGAGCGCGCGTGGCTCAAGCTCTTGCGGCCGGCAGGGATTATTCTTTTTTGGCGGAACATTGAGGACGCGAAGCAGACGCGGGCGCTGCTGGCCGAGGCGACAAAGTTTTGCACGCAGCCATACACAGCATTTGTCGATGTGGAGGGCGGAACGGTGGACCGGCTGCGCGATGCGCTCGCGCCGATCGCACCGGTGGAGGTGGTTGCGTGTGCGGCGAAGTTGAGCGAGAGTTCGTGCGACCCCACCCTTGGCGCAAGAAGAAAGGCGCGCCAAGGATGGGGCACCCCGTCATCTCTGGCGCGCGAGCACGGCGAATTGATTGCGCGGGCAGTGAAGGCGTTTGGATTCAACTCGCCGCTGGCGCCGGTGCTCGACCTTGGATTGCCGGAGTCGGAAAAAGTATTGGCAACACGCTGCGCTGGACCCACTGCGGCGGAAGTTGTGGCGTATGCACGCGAGTTTCTGGCCGGGCTTGCGGCCGAGGGCGTGGCGGGTTGCGGGAAACATTTTCCTGGGTTGGGCGGAGGGACGCTCGACTCGCATTTGGAGACGCCAAAGATTCGCCGCACGTGGAAGCGGTTGTGGCAGGAGGATCTGGAGCCCTACCGCGCGCTTCGGGACGAGTTGCCGATGGTGATGGTGAGCCACGCGGCGTATCCATTAACGAAGGAGAAACGGCGGCCGGCCAGCGTGTCGAGCTTCTGGGTCGGCGAAGTGCTGAGGAAGCGCATTGGCTATCGCGGCATCGTACTCTCGGACGATCTGGAGATGGGTGGCGTGGCCAACTTCATGCCCATGGGAGATGCGGCGGTCGAAGCTGTGCGCGTGGGCTCGGATCTGCTGCTGATCTGCCACCATCCGGAACCAATCCTGAACGTGTATGAAGCGCTGATCGCTGAGGGCGAGCGATCGACGGCTTTCGGCAGGCAGCTGCAAGCGCGGGCGCGTGAGTCGCAGCGGAAGCGGTTGAAAACTTTTCGCACAGGAATGCCAGCGGCGGTGAGTCCGCGGCAGTTTGAGGCGCTGCGCGCGCGGATTCTTCGCTTCGGCGAAAAGGTTGCAGTCCAGTGCCAAGGCGTAGGCCATGGAACGTAGCGCGCAGGAAGTGATCGCAATTATCGAGGATTTCGCCGAGGGAACCGGTGGTACCCGCGATTGGGATGATTTCATTTCGATCCGAATTCGCGATCCCTTCCTCGAGTCCATCCGAATGGAGTGTGCGGAAATGCCGGATAAGTATCCTCCCACGACGATCGGATTCTATTGTGGCGATGAGGGGCTCAGTCGGCTGCATAGAATCGCTGCAGACCTTAGAGTCCGTCAAAGTGAATTGAATTCTGGACAATGATGACTTACGGCAAAGGCAAATTTGACATCGACGCAAAGCCGATGATCGTGGCGGGAGTGATGAGCGGCACCTCGGCCGATGGGATCGACGTGGCCGTGGTACGGATATCGCTATCCCACCCTAACCGCAGAAACAAAAACGCGGTTAGGATGGGGCACCCCCATCTCGGCCAGCCGAAGCTCACGCTGCTGGCGCATGAGGCATTTCCCTTCCCTGCTGTGCTGCGGAAGGCTGTGCTGGCGGCGATGGATGCGAAGTCAACTTCTACTGCAGAGCTGGCGCGGCTGAACTGGCGGCTGGGGCTGGCTTATGCCGAGGCGGTGAAGAAAACCGCGCGCAGAAACAAAGCGAAGCTCGAACTGGTGGGCTGTCACGGGCAGACGCTCTACCATCAGGCGCGTGCGGAAGCTTACGCGGGCCGAAAGTTTGCCTGCACGTGGCAGGCGGGTGAGGCGCAGGCGATTGCCGCATCGCTTCTAGTTCCTGTCGTTTCGAATTTCCGGCCACTCGATATGCTCGCGGGCGGGCAAGGCGCTCCGCTTGTTCCCCTGCTCGACTATGTGCTCTTCTCGGACGCGAAGCGCGGGCGCGTTCTGCAGAACATTGGCGGAATCGCGAATCTGACGGCAATTCCCGCAGACGGCGGCCCTGAGCAGATCATTGCCTTTGATACGGGGCCGGGGAACATG
>Ga0181520_10008634_pt1 | contig 14369 bp, 3 predicted proteins | sample PEATcosm2014_Bin_29_FD_132451 | JGI IMG/M metagenome (GOLD analysis project Ga0181520, IMG submission 132451) | Peatland microbial communities from MTU Mesocosm Facility, Houghton, MI, USA - PEATcosm2014_Bin02_30_metaG | ecosystem: Environmental > Terrestrial > Soil > Wetlands > Peat | place... | reverse complement strand
GTTCTGTTGAACGTACCATTATGGATATGCACAATATGGATGCATCATCTGATCTGGGTGTAGCTTTGGATGGTTACCTGTGGAAAGGATTATCCGGAGATTCCATTAAACCAAACGTGATAGGATATTCTTTACAAATGGGTAATGGAAATTCCGCTAAACCTGAAAGTGATATTTTTAAGAAATACAGATTATCAATATATACCAGTTTATTACAGCAAAAACTTACTATTGGTGTATATGGTGACATATATACAGCTTCAAATTCTCCCGTAATTTCAAGGGTTAGTACATATAAGGGGTATATAAGTTATAAAACTAAAAAGTTCAAAATTGGTACAGAAGTAGTTACAGAAAACTGGAGTAACGGAGCTACTTTATATACTAAAGCACATCAGGATGTTCAAGTGTTTGGCTGGTCAATATTCTGTTCCGGAAAGATTCTGGAAAACCTGAATTTTTTCGCGAGGTTGGATATTTTCAATCCTGATATAAATTACCATGCTTCAGATACTGTTCACAGTTTAGTTTCAGCACCAGCAGGTATTATTAAACCTTCTTATTTACCTGTTGCAAGTGTTACTGCAACTACTCCTGCTGCACAAAATTATGTATATTACACTAACAAGGCTACATCCACACAAATTGCTCAGGCAGCTATATTTTCAAGACAAATATTTTATACTCTTGGTTTAGATTATACGGTAGATAAAAGGTTCCATATCATGCCAAATATCTGGGTAACCGACTTTAAGAGCTTGGTTAACATACCAGGAGCTACGCATGCAAACTTTGATTATGATTTTGTACCCCGTGTAACATTCTATTATCTTTTCAATGGTTCGAAGAGTGTGAATAATAACGGGATGGACAACTAAAATTAAAATGCAGCAGGTGAGTAGGAGTGTATAAAAGTCTTTTAGCAGAAAATTTTGCAACCCTTTCCTACTTTCCTGCCACTCTGCTTTATTTTTTAACACAAACAAAAAACCGAAAAACATGAAAAAAACAGCAATATTAACTTTAGCGGCAGTTACACTTATGAGTGCTGCCTTTGCACAGAAGGTTTCTTTCAAGATTAAAGGCAGCGATACCTGCCTTCCTCTTATACAGAAAGAATCGGAAGTTTATCAGAAAAATAATGCCGGTACATCAATTACAGTTGTCGGTGGCGGATCAGGTGTCGGTTTCGCGGCGCTTATTGAACGAACTACTGATATCGCAATGGCTTCACGTAAAATGAAGATGGATGAATCAGAAAAACTGATTAATTCACAAAAGCCTTATAAAGAAGTCATTTTTGCTAAGGATGCCATTTCAGTAATTGTAAATCCTTCAAATAATGTAAGTCAGTTAACACGTGAACAACTCCAGGGAATCTTTACCGGAGCAATAACCAACTGGAAACAGGTTGGCGGAGCTGATTTAACAATAACAGTTTATTCAAGAGAATCAAGCTCAGGCACATTTGAATTTTTCAAAGAAAGTGTTCTTAAAGGTAAAAACTATGCGTCAACAGTATTACTGGAACCGGCAACCGGAGCTATAGTACAAAGCGTAAGCCAGACTAAGGGTGCTATAGGGTATGTAGGACTTGCTTATGTTGAAAAAAATGTAAAGGCATTAAAGGTTTCATATGATGAGGGTAAAACATTTATTGTTCCTTCTGTTGTTAATGCAAAAAATAATACTTACCCAATTACCAGACCCCTGTTCGTATATTATTTAAATACAACAGAAAAAACTGTAAAACCATATGTTGATTTTTTATTATCTGCAGCTGGTCAGAAAATAGTTAGTACTGAAGGTTATGTACCTCTTAAATAGCAAATTAGTGATTTAAGAATAAGTTGATTTCAGATTCTGGGTTTAAGATTTGGGTATTTCGTAATTACAAATCTAAAATCCAGAATCCAGTATCTTAAATCTTAAATCTTAAACCTAAAATCATTTTCTTCCTTCTTCCTTCTCTCTTAATGTCTCACGTCTTGATTTCTGACCCTAATATTATATCCTGATGAACAATAGATACAAAATCCTGATAGTGGATGATGAGCAGGATATCCTGGAATTTGTAGGTTATAATCTTAAGAAAGAAGGTTTTCAGGTTCTGCTGGCTAAAAATGGGAAAAGTGCCATTGAATTAGCTAAAAGCATTCAGCCTAATTTGATTTTATTAGATGTTATGATGCCTGAAATGGATGGTATTGAGACCTGTGAGCGTATAAGGGAAATTGACGAATTAAACAGGTGTATTATTGTGTTTTTAACGGCCCGGGCAGAAGATTATTCTCAAATTGCCGGTTTTGAAGCCGGGGGTGACGATTATATCACAAAGCCGATACGGCCGAAAGTTCTGATAAGCCGGATTCATGCCTTGTTGAAGCGAAATTCACATACATCGGATTATGAACAGAACGAATTGCAACTAAAAAATCTGGGAAATATTTCCATAGATATAGAGAAATATGTGGTAACGGTTGAAGGTAATGAAATATACCTGCCAAAAAAAGAATTTTCATTGTTGCAGCTTCTTACTTCAAAACCTTCCAAAGTTTTTACCCGGGAGGAAATTTTCGAATTTATCTGGGGCAATGATATATTTGTCGGGGATCGTACAATTGATGTCTATATACGTAAGCTACGTGAAAAAATTGGTATTGACAAAATAAAAACAATTAAAGGGGTAGGGTATAAGTTTGAGAATAAGGTTTAGCCGTAATTGAATTTAGGAAAGTAGGAGAGTAGGTTTATAAGTTTATAGGTTTATAAGTTTATAAGTTTATAAGTTTATAGGTTTATATGTTTATACGTTTATATGTTTATATGTTTATATGTTTATATGTTTATATGTTTATATGTTTATAGGTTTATAGGTTTATAGGTTTACGGGTTTATAGGTTTATAGGTTTATAGGTTTATAGGTTTACGGGTTTATAGGTTTATTGTTTTTTTATAAACATATAAACGAATAAACTTAATTTCCTCATCGTTTTTAACTTACAACTTACAACTTTCGACTTAGTTTTCTACTCATTTGGTTTCCTGTATAACGGTCCTGTTATGGGTGTCGGGTTTACAGTAACCGTTACCGGTTGTATTGCAAAGCATCCTGTGATAGGCACGGTTCCTTTAATATAATAAGTACCGGCAGTGGCAGTAGCTGGTGTATTATAAACAACCGTTGCTGCGGCGTTTGTCCAGTAGGAATAAGTTAATCCGGCAGTAGAACCTGTCGTAACGGCAGCAGCAGTTAAGTCAACAGTAGAAGGAGAGCAAACAGGGGCAGGAGTGGTTATTTTTACCGTAGGTACAGGATTAATAAATACCTGTACTATAGTAAGAGGTGAGGCACTCATACAAGTGCCGCTAACGGCATTTGCATAATATGTTGTACCTGAAGTTAAAGCTGTCATAGATGATAGGGCCGGAAGAGTAGGAGGATAGGCCGGACTTGTATACCAGTTTACAGTTCCTATAGGAGCTGTAACTGCAATATTTCCTATAGTTGCCGAGTTGCAAAAGTTTTGAGGCGTAAGAGCTACCGGCTGTGTAGGCCTTGTAGTGCAGGCTATGGAAACATCACTCACAGATTGACATGTTCCGTTACTAATAGTCCACTGTAAAATATATGAATTGGGTAAAACACCGTCAAACTGGCTGGTTGGGCTGTTTGGATTTATAACGGTACCTCCTGTTCCGCTGATAATGCTCCATGTACCGGTTCCAACAGCAGGAGTATTACCGTTCAGGGTAACTGAAGTAATCCCGCATACAGACTGATTTGGTCCAGACGTTGCTGTAGTAGGTGTGGCATAAGCAGTTACAGGAGTTGGATCAACCACACCTGTACCACTACCATACGTAAAACCTGTTAAGGTGTATATAGCAGAAGAACCTGTAAAGTTTGTTGGTAAAAGGTAAGGAATTGAAGTAATAATAACAGGAGGTTGGGCTATACCATTAATATTGTAATTAAGTGTATAATTAAATGGGATACCGGATGGTGAAGAGAATGTAACAGGGATGCCCTGAGTACCACAAACCGGTCCTGATGGAGAAAGTTTAGCCTTAGGAATTACTTTTTGTAAAGCTGCCAGGGCAAAATTATTAGAAGATACCGGTAAAGATACAACTGAAGTAGTGAAAACAGTTCCGTTGTAGTTGTTCCCAGACCCGGTTGAAATGGTTGAATCCCATGAGCTGGAAATGTATTTGGCGACGCACATGTTTGACAAACCTCCGGGAGTTACGAGAGGTGTAATGTCACTGTTCGGGTAATAATTCAGGTTGATTATTGCCTGACTTGCTGAAGCCGGAGTTACAGTCCAGTACTCATCCCAACTGACTACATAAAGCGGAGAACTAAAACTATTTGACGTTGGGTTTGGATTGAAATATTGCCCGGTCCATAACAATGGTCCTGTTTGTGTAGATGAAACTGTGATACGGTTCCCTGGTATTGTACCCTGGCCAATAGGGAATAAAAAGTTATCACCCTGGTTAATATTTTTGCTCAGAGGTCCATTAACGTATGAAGCAGAACTTCCTCCGGCAGGAATAACACAATTAATTGCTGAATTGTTTAAAGTGAGGGTATTGTTTGTGGCAGTATTTATCAACCCGTTGGTAAGCAATAAATTCCCGTTAACCGCTATGGCACCGCCAGTATTAATAGTAATACCCGCACTATTGTTTATTTCAAAGTTATTGAAGGCGTTATTGCCTGTAAAATTCCCAATAGAACCGCCAATAGTTTGTGCAGATGAACCTGCAAAAGTAACAGTGGCATTTGTTCCTGTACCACTCTTAAAAGTACCGCTATAATATTGCATAGTACCCTCAATTATTAGTTGCTGATTATAAACGCTATTATCAACTATAGGGTTATCAGATCCTTTCCCTATAATAAAAGAATTACAGATTGTAAGTACCTTATCCGGTAATGTCCTGGTTCCGGTCCCTGAAAACAATAAATTAGGAATTGTGCTGTACAGGTCAGCGATGATTGTATAATTCCCGGTACCACCATATTCTAAAGTACCACCTGATAAACAGTTCAGGAAGGATGTGTAATTGCCTGCAGGAAAAGTACCGCTTTGAAGCGTTAATGTTCCGTTTCCGGTTACAGTACCAAAGCTATGACCATATGTCCCCGCATTTATAACAAGCTTTCCATTAATTGTTGTCTGGTAAGCTGAACAATTATTTGTAGTTACAATAACTGTATCACTTGATGGAATAATTACGATGAAACCATTAGGCCCTGTAGTAAGGTTATGCGGAGATCCGCCGGTTTGCTGCCATGTGCCTGGAGTGTTCCAGGCTCCGTTGTTAACAATGCTGGTATAGGTTGGAACAGTTGCAGGGAAGGAAGTACCAATACCAGCAGTATATTCTCCGCTCAGGTTTTCTGTCCCGGCTTGATAATAAAACATCATGGAATCTCCGGGGGTGGCATATAAATTGTTAGCGACGATACTCCAGTCTGTACCCGGGGAAATTAGCCAGGCTGTCTGGTAACTGGTTTCCGGACCTCCAACTACGTCACTTGCCAGGTAGTGCAGGGTTAATGTGCCTTTGATTTGAGATATGCCTGTACTTTGTATATCCCAGTAATATTTTAATGCATTGGTGGGGTCAAGAATTGTGGGTTGTGTAGAGTTAATGTTATTTATTCTGATTGAGGGGTAATCCGCACTGGAATCAATAGTAAGCATTGCAGGAGTGTACTTGCCGGAAGTACCAATAGGATAAAAAAATGATAATGGTGCTGATGGTGAGACTTGCGGGAAGAATTTATTGATTCCGCTGTTACCCAGTACGCCACTCGTTGTAATCATTTTATTTGTACCGAATTTAGATCCATTTTGATAGATGTTACCATTCACCTGAAGAGTGAGTATATACTGCTGAATATTAAGAATACCACTTGTCATTGTAAATGATTCGTTAAGGGTAATACTATTATTTAAAACAGCCCCTGAAGCATTGTTTAATTCCAGCCAGCCAAATGTTCCTGAACCTGACACCTGTTGCTGGGATGTTCCAGTTAAACCTATGCCTGAACTATTAGAATTATTATCGGTATATTTTCCGTTATTGGTAAAATTCCCTGACACACTAACTTTACCCGGGCCACAGATTAATGTACCTGAACTTATGTTAAGATTATTAACAGTTATGTTTCCATTTAGAGTAAGGGAGGTCCCCGGATTAACAATCAAATTATTGAAATTTGTGACCGCGGTACCTGTAATACTTTGAGTTCCACTATAAGATGATGAATTGGATGCACTAAATGTAGTAATGTTATTACCAAAACTATATGTGCCGTTATTTATCAGGTTCCCGTTAAAAATAATATCAATGCTGTTACCTGATTCGGAAACTGCGTTTAGTGTACTATTGTTATTAATTGTCATATTGCCATTAACTATAAGCGAGTCAACCATAAGCATAACTTTAGCTGTGGTTGCTGCATTAAATCCGGTTATAGTAATATTGTTTAAAGGAATATTGGCATCAAGCTGATATACCTGACTTCCAACAGCTGCCGCGCTTGGTCCGAATAAAATGGTGCCCCCTGTTACAGAACCTGTCTGAGGTCGCAGATAAAGGTCCCCGAATTCACTGCTAACAGCACCAACTCCGCGAACAATTGTAAGTGTTGAAGTTCCTGACATGTTAAACTGACTGCCACTATTAAGTACTTCAAGCTTAGCATTTGAAGCTAAAGCAGCATTACCGTTAATGTTAACCGAGCTGTTCCCTGTTTGGGTATAACTTAACACACCTGCTGCATCTGAAGGATTACGCCTAATTGCGCCATTTACTATGAGGCTGCCACCATCCACTTCGATAACAGATGATCCGCCACTTGAATACTCTATGTCGTTATGAAAACCAGGAGCTGCTGCCGGCCCTACATATACAATACCGGTGTTACCTGCAGCAAGTGTAAGTTTTCCACTCAGGTACATAGTATTCACATTTGAATTTGCATTTGCTATTAAGACATTCGATGGTGTATTTATGTTAAGTCCGGCAGAAGCAGGAATAGAAAATGTACTTCCTTGTGAAATGGTTAAATTCCCGGTGCGATTATATATCAGGGTCCCATTTTGCATGGTTAACCAGTTATCGGCCGGAGTCGTCAGAGTTCCGCCAATATTGCATGTTAAAGTAGTGGCTTGAGAATTACCTTTATTAACGGTCATATTATTGATAATAGTAGTAGTGCTGGTTCCTGAAAAAGTAGAATTGTTCAATCCCTGAAAAATCAGATTACAATAATAGCCAGAATTAAGAAGTGTAACGAAAGGAGCACCTGTTGAATTATTGGTAAAATTTCCACCTATGTATATTGCATTTGATTGTACAGCACCATTTGGAACTCCATAAACAGGATTTTGTACATCAATATAACCATTTGCGGCAACTAAAACATTACCATCTACAATAATTGTTTGGGGGACTACTTCGGGCATAAAAATAAATGTTCCGGTATTTACATAAAGGTTTCCGGTAACATGTATTGTTTTTTGAACAGTGGGGTTATAAACGTTAGAATTGTATGGTGCTATTTGTGTATTCCAGCTTACGGCAATCCACGCGTTTACATTATCGCCACCACAGGTAAGATTACCCTGAATAGAAGTTAAAGCATTATTGGGAAGGACTAAATTATCACCTCCTTTGGCAGTAACCATAAGGTTACCGTATGAGGTTACATTTGCAGGTAATATATATAATGCTCCGGTTGTTCCATCGATATCATAAAATTCGGTGGTGCCTCCGTTTGAATTAAAGGCTGAAAAATCCCCTGAAGGAAACGAAAACACAGAAGGTACTCCTGATACCGGAGTTGTTACTCTAAATTTGCCATTACCACTAGCAAAACCAGAAACAACGCCGAAATTACTAGTGGAATATGTATATGCGTCTAATGCAGAACCTTGTTCAATAGTAAGGCTGGCACATTTTTGTGCAGAACCCTGACCTGCAGCAATACCATTGTTAAGATATACTGAGTCATTGCGGGCAGGATAGTTACCAATGATTACAATATCTGATGAACCGGGTATCCTTGATGCTGCTGCACCGTTCGGACCTGTGGTTGACCAGGTGGTGGTAAGGTTCCAGTTACCACTTTGTCTGCTGTAAAATTTGGAAGGAACGCCAAAATCTGCTGGTAATCCAGCTGTATAATCACCATCTATAAAACTGACATTGCTTAACCATGGACTACCTATAATATGCGAGGTTGTGTTAATACTGGCACTATTACCATTTGTCCATGTAAATGTAGATTCGTTATATATTGCTGGTACATAATTAGTTACCTGAGCAGGGTTAGGCACATCTGCCGGATTGTATGTATACATTTGTGTTACAGCTCCTGCAGCAATTGGTGTAAATCCGGATGATTTAACTTTCCAGTAATAAGTGAGGTTTACTCCTTTTGTAGTAGTTGCAGGCTGCTCTATACCCACAGGGGTTACAGTTATATTACCCCAGTTTGCCTGTGATGCAGATATGTTAATAGTTGCAGGTGTATAAACCGCAGGTAAGGAAGGGGTCAGGGTAGGTGCACCTATTGGAAATATAAAGTTATTAGAACTGGCTGAATAGGTTTTAGTTATTCCACCATCTCCGGACAATCCATTACTTTGAATATAACAGCTTGAAGAGAAACCGGGAGTTGAGGTAATAGAACCGGTAGCTGTAATAAATAAATTATTAGAACCAATAGTAAATATTTGATTAGAAACCAGGTTTAATAAACCATTAACCGTAATAGCTGCAGTTAACGAAACCGGAAAATTGTTATTATGTATATCAAGGTTGTTAAATATTCCCGATCCGTTACCATCAATAGTTTGCAGGATTGTGCCAACCATAGCTATTTTTCCTGTGCCATATTCGGCACCTGCATTGTAGACGCCGCCTGAAACATTGATAACGTCACCGCTGTCCCTCAGTACTCCGTTTACTATCATAAGAGAATCTGCAATATTGACAGTGTTTTGAGTACCAGCAAAAACCAGGGCACCGGAAGATGATTTGTTAATAATTAAACTGTTTAATGCCAGTGGTGAAGCAAGATTTACTTTAAAAGTTTGTTTTCCATTACCGTTAAATATAGTCCGGTTTGCACTGGCACCGGTACATAAATAGTTAGTACCGGAAGCAATGGTAAAATTACCTCCTATATCGACATTTAAAAGATTGGCATTAAAAGTTCCTGATTGAAGGGTAAGGTTCTGTAATATGGTTAACGGATTTGTATTTAATTGAACAGATGATGTTCCGCTTGCCTGATTAATAGTCAGGTTTCCTAATGGAGCCACTGTGTTTATTAAATAATTGGCATCAGTACCTGAAGGAGTTCCTGTTGTAGGAATAACCTCAATATTTCCTCCTGATACATTGATATTTGAAGTTGGACAACCAATATATAAAGCATCAGTTGGGGAAGAAGTACCACAAACATCATAAAAAACCACGGTACCGCCCGACATAGCAAATCCGTTACCTGCGTTACTATTAATACTAAAAGTTGCAATTCCGGGAGTCGCATCGGTACCGTTAGCAATTCTTGCCGTATTTATTACAGGGGTAGTGAGGCCGGCAACATTAGTATAGGGGAAAGTATTTTGAAAACGGCCCCTGAATATAATATTACCACCGGTCTGTGAATAGGAAATAAGTCCTGTGTTACCACCTTCAGGGTTGTGGAACTGTTTTGTATCCACGGTACCACCGTTTAATATAAATTGGCCTGAGGCATAACTCCAGTAAAGTAACCCGGATGATTCACGGGTAGAAAGGTATCCGTTGTTTACCTGCAGGTTTCCCAAAATTGAAAGACCGCTTCCTGGCCCTGAGGTATTTATTCCATAAGTGGCATCTGAAGTGGCGGAAAGGTTGTAGGCTGCATTTACTTCCGAATAATCATCAGATGTAGCCAAAACTGTTACGAAAGGGTCGTTAAGAATAATTGCACCATTGGCAGGGATAATATAATCGCTGGAGGCTACATTTGTAGTTACTGAGGCGGTATTGCCTTCGGTAAGTGAAGGAATGGCGATTAACCCTGTAAGATTTAAAGTGCCATTATATACCCATAATGCTTTTTTAATGTTTGGGTTGGCCCAGGAGGCTCCAGTTACATCAAACACAGCTGTATTGGCTCCAAACAACCTGAAATTATTATATGCAGAGGAATATACATTGAGTATGTATGTCTGATCAGTACCTTTATCAAGTACCAGGTTGTAAAAGTCCGTAATTCCGTTACAAGTTAATGTATTGTTAGTAGATCCCTCGAAATAAACAGTTGCCGCCCCATTTGCAGGGAATGCATTAAATTGCGGATAAGGTTGGTTAGTAAACCTGACAGTACCATTGTTCGTAAAATTGCCATTGACAACTAACCTATGGGTTTCGAGGTTATAATAATTAATATATGGAGCACCACCCGAGGTTGCAACAGTATTTGGCTGGTCAGCCCCATTGACCGTATTTCCTGTACCAACAGTTATTGAGGCTCCGCTATTTACCGTTAAATTACCGTTTACAAATACCTTTACACGTTGTGCCGTAGCATCATTGATCTGGAATGTACCCTGTTCAACAAGCAAATTGCCATTTAATGTAAGTGCTGATGAGTTATTAAAGAGAACGGTATTGGATGGAGCGTTAATTGTAAGATTATTATGAGTTAACTGGGATATAGTTACTGAATTATCATATTCTGTAGTACCTCCCCCGGCAAGGATAAAATTATTTATGGCAGCACCCGGGAAATAATCAGCTACATTCGATCCAAGCTGAAGGGTTCCTTGACCGTTTAATGATTTTAAGCCGTTGGTAAACTGGTATGAAGTCATGTTAAGGTAAGCGCCGGTATTGATAGTAATATTCAGGTTGATGGAAGTAATATTAGATGACAGGGATACAGTTCTTCCGGTTAATATGACTACAAAATCTTCAAAACCAGGAACAGAATTGCCTGATTGCGGTGTTGACCCGCTTGGGTCCAATGTCCAAGTGGTATAATTATTCCAGTCTCCGGATTGATATGAATAATATGTTGTAGGCCCACCTGCAGACCAGTATGTACTGGCAGCAACGGGTAAATTTGTGTTTGTTACAGTAAATAAATTTGATAAGGGTGTGGCAGATGTGGTGCCGGTCGCCGGCGGAGTTACCCAAATGGTACTTCCGTTTGGCTTATTCCATACGGTATAAGAGGCTGGGGTACCGCTTATCTCTCCCGGATCGTAAGTATAAACAGCAGTTACTGTTTTTGCTGCAGAAGATTGAAGATCCCAGTAATTTGTAATAAAACCTGCACTAAGGAAACCAAATACATCCCGGGCACTTATATTTCCGGCTGCAGCAGCAGAAGGAGTTATGGTAACCGGAGAGTAATAATTTTTTCCACCATTTATTGAACCTATAGGGTAAATAAGTCCTGATGCAGTGTTAGCGTTACGAATCAGATAGCCGGTGCCATCAGTTGCAATCATATTTGCAGAGCTGAATGTGCCCTGAATAGAATTAATTGCATTGTTGCTGATGGTTAAATTATTATTACCTGTTTCTATCTGACCTGAATTAAGTGTAAGAATATTGGCCACAGTGGTTGAGCCTGTTAAAGTGTTAATTTGTCCGTTTGATACGGTTAAATTATAATATCCGCTTAAAACAGGAATTACTTGTGGTGAAGCACCATCAAAATTAACAGTACTTGTATTTATAATGTAGGCAAAAGGAGTAAAACTTCCGCCAATATTTATTATTCCTGTATTGCCAGTTAAAGTGGCACATGTTAAATTGCCTGAAACGTTTATTGTTCCCGCATTCAATGTAAAGTTACCACATAACAAATTACCGGATACATTTATAATTCCGTTATTTGTAATTGAAACCGGATCGGTAGCAGCAAGAGTCAGATTACCACCCACATTGAAGTTCCCGGTAGTTAATGTAATAATAATTGCATTGTTACGTATAACATTATTGACAGTAAGACTGGATGCCCCTATAGACAGAGTTGCTGCACCTGATAGATTAAGATTATTGGCTGTTACAACACCACTGATTGTTTTAGTATTATTTCCTGATAATGTTAAACCATCATATGCAGTGTTGATTAATGTCTGGGCTGCACCGCTATAATTGACTGTATTTCCGGCAGCTACTGCAGGTGATGCTGTAAGGGTAGTTATTGCTGAGGTGCCGCCAATATTTAAAATTGAATTTGCACTTTGGATAAAACTACCTGTGCCTGCAAGGGCTGTTGTAGCTTTAACAGTATTCCCTGCTGCGTTTGTTAATGTTCCGGGACTGGTAACAGTTAATAAGGTCCCGGCTGTTAAGGACGCATCATTATTAGTATAGGTACCTGTAATTGTAATATTCGGAATAACAATTGCATTGATGCCGGCAAATGACATTAAACTGCCTGAAAAAGTGTGAACTCCTGTGCTGGCAGTATAAGTGCCATTATTAATAAGGTTACCTGCGAAACCTACTACAGCTGCTGCATTTTCAGTTAATGTACCATTTATTGTAACATTTGAACCAAAGGAAAGTGTGGCTGCCACAGTTTCTGTAACAGAACCGCCGGTATTAATAGAAAAAGGACCGGAAAAGGTCTTTACGCCGGTTGCATTGTTTATTGTCAGAGTCCCGCTTATGCCATTGCCTATAGTTGTAGTACCCGAAACGTTAATTGTAAATCCGCTTATTGTAAATGTAGTACCATTACCGACGGTAAAATTTCCGCCAATAGCAAGATTAGCCCCGGTTGTTGCCGTGGATGTACCACTTAGGGTAAAATTATTGGCTATTGTTGCTATTGCCCCAAAAGTTTCAGCACCACCACTTAGTATTAAATTGTAATAAGGTATTACTTTCAGCGTTTGTCCGGTTCCGGTATAATTAATGGTGTTACCGGTGGCAGTTGCAGTAAGAGTAGTAATGACTGATGTGCCGCCTATATTTAATATCCCGGTTGCACCATTTGTCAATGTTCCTGCACCTGCAAGGTTTGTATTAACAGTTAAAGTTTCATTGTTTGTATAGGTCCCTGAAAATGTAGCCGATGGAATTATATTAACGGAAGAGCCGCCAATTGACATTGCTGCTCCTGAGAAGGTGTGTACCCCTGTACTGGCAGTATATGCCCCGTTATTTGTAAAATTACCGGCGATGCCAACTGTTGCGTTTCCAAATTCAGTTAATGTGCCACTTATGTTTACATTTGATCCAAATGCCAGTGTGGCTGCAGCAGTTTCGGTTAAAGTGCCGCCATTATTTATAGTTAAATTACCGGTAAACGTCTTTGTTCCTGTAGCATTGTTAATTAATAATATTCCACTTGTTCCGTTTCCAATGGATGTAGTCCCGTTAACTGTAAAGGCATATCCGGCAGCTGTAAAAGTGGTACCATCTGCAATAGAAAGACTGCCGTTCAAAGTTATTGCAGAGCCGGTAGTCACCGAAGTTGTTCCACTTGTGATAAGGTTATTAAAAGTTGTAGCCGCGGTTCCCCCTATTGTCTGCGATGTGCCGTTAAATATTACTGTACTTGAAGCAGGTGTGAATGTTGCTCCATTATTTGTCCAGTTACCGTTAATTGTTAAATTAAATGCCCCACCCATTGTTAAAGTAGCGCCGTTGTTAATTGTTATGTTATTACATATACCACTTACAGCACTATAATTAAGAGTACCATTAATAATTAAATTACCACCTGTAAATAATGAATTGCCGCCATCGGCCATACCTGATGCTGCTGATACGGTTAAAGTGCCGGCTACGGCAGCAGGAGTTGTAATAGTTTGAAAGGTTAGGGTTACCGCAGTGGCAGCTGTACCGCCACCAAGTGTAAGGTTACTGCCGGTAACAATGTTTAATGCGGGAGTGGCAGTGGAATTGCTGATTGTTATTGTCACACCGGCCGCACCGGACAATGTTGCATTTACAACACCGGATAAGCTCAATGAATTTATGGTAACCGGAGTTGCCAAAGTAATAGTTACAGCTGTATTTATTACCACATCATCTGAGGCAACAGGTGTTATTGCCGGATTCCAGTTTGCAGCAGTATTCCAGGCTGCACCTGATACTCCAACCCATGTTTTTGTTGCCCCATAAGATGAAAAAAACATTAAAGTCAACAGGGAACAAAACAGGCTGATCCTTTTCAACATTAAAAGTAAATTCATATTACCCATATTTATTCCGTGATAATTGGACTTAGTCGCTACATTGCAGATAAGTATTTTCATAATTTACAGTTTTTGCACTAAGTATATTGTATAAAATAAATAACCATTATAAATTAATATAGT
>Ga0181520_10008633_pt1 | contig 14370 bp, 15 predicted proteins | sample PEATcosm2014_Bin_29_FD_132451 | JGI IMG/M metagenome (GOLD analysis project Ga0181520, IMG submission 132451) | Peatland microbial communities from MTU Mesocosm Facility, Houghton, MI, USA - PEATcosm2014_Bin02_30_metaG | ecosystem: Environmental > Terrestrial > Soil > Wetlands > Peat | place... | reverse complement strand
GCCTGCTCCGGGCGCTTAAGGTTCTTTCTTGTCTGTCAAAAATTTCTGAAGTTCCTTGGTAAAAGCGTTTATATCCTTGAATTGCCTGTAGACCGAAGCGAACCTTACATACGCAACCTCGTCAAGCTTGGCAAGTTTTTCCATAAGCATCTCGCCTATAATATTGGAAGCCACTTCCTTTTCCATTCTTGAGTAAAGCTGTTTTTCAATATCGTCTATCACCTCATAGAGCTTCTCAACCGATATCGGCCTTTTTTCACAGGCCTTTGTGAGCCCGGATAGTATTTTGTTTCTGTCAAAAGATTCCCGCCTGCCGTCCTTTTTGATAACCATCGGCAGCGCGTGCTCGACCTGCTCATATGTCGTAAACCTTTTGGCGCATTTCAGGCATTCGCGCCTGCGCCTGATCGCTTCGCCGTCGCGGCTTTCCCGCGAATCCACCACTTTATCTTTTTTATATCCGCAGTACGGGCATTTCATATTTTCCCCATCCTTTTCAGGGCTCCAAGCTGGGTTGAGGCCCTTGTGTCGGAAGGATTGATTTTCAGCACTTCGTTATAGCAGTCGGCGGCTTTTCCAAACAAGCCCGACATTTCATATACACGGGCAAGGTTGAGCCAGCCTTCGGGGTAATCAGGCTTTACATCAACCACGCGCGAAAACATATCGATGGCCCTGTCGTATTTGTTTATATTGACGTAAATAATACCCAGGTTGGAAAAGGTCGAAAGCTGCGTCGTGGTGTCCCGGTACCACTGTTTTTTCGGGTCAACGGCCTGCTCATAAAAATAAAGCGTATCATTAATACGCTCCTTCCCCTGGAGCATAGTCATATAGCCCATATAGCTGTACGGCACGGCAAAATCAGGGTACATTTTTATATATCCCAGGCAGATATCCGCCGCTTTCTGCCATTCTTTCCTGTTCATGTAAACAGTGGCAAGATCAAGCCCGAAATAGGCGTTGTTCGGATCCCTGTTAATGGCCTCGTTGTAGTACTTTATAGCGTCCTCATTTTTTACGGGATCCAGCGATTCGCCGTAATGCTTGTATACCCTGGCCAGATTATTATAATTATAGCCGTTCATCGGGTTCATCTCAATGGTGTGTTCGTGAATGGACGCCGCCTTGTTTATAAGGTAAAGTTTCTTCTGCGGATCCGTTTCCCTGTGCATCAGTTTTTCATATGAAATGCCGTATTTAACCCAGTATATTTCGCTGTTGGGGTTCATGTCCGTTGCGGCCTGGAAATACTGCACCGCTACATCATCCTTGTCCGAAATGCTGGCAATATTTCCGACTTTGTAATACATATCTCCCACCCATTCCCTGAAAAGCAGGACGGACATGAAAGTCAGTATTATTATCACCGTGGAATATACTATCACGCCATTGCGCGTGACAAACGAGGAAATCCCGCCCGGAAACTGCGCCGAATATATTTTTTTGGGTGATGTGTCCAGGGAAATCATCAGGCCGAGCGCCATCCAGAAGAATATGCCGTAGGCAACCACGGTGTAATTAAAAAGCCCCTGTATAAGGTATCCTATCGTCCCCATAAGTATGGCAAAAGCCACATAGCGCCTGTGTGAATCCTTTTCTCCAAAAACAAGATTAAATGCCTTTTTGAAGAAAGCAACAAGCAATAGCAGGTAAAACGACATCCCCACAATACCCTGTGTTGCAAGCACCTGAAGAAAAATATTATGGGTTTTCTCCGGGGTTCCGTTCCATTCAAGCTGCCAGTATATAGGGAACCTGTAATAAGGGAACATTACCTGGAAGGTGTCGAGCCCGGTGCCGAACAGCGGATAATCGCGGAACATCATCAGGGCGCTCTTCCATATATATACCCTGGGTGTAAGGGTCATGCCGTGGAAAGAAAAAAGGTTCTTTGACCTGTCCCAGATCATGAGCATGGCTTCCTGAACCTTCGGGACAAAGAACATAAGAAGGGCGGCCACCCCGAACATTATGAACCAGGTCTTGTTCTTTTCAAATAATTCCTTTTCGCCTTTTCTGGAGTCATAAACAGTATACGCGCCTATGAGCGCAACCGTCGTAATAAAGCTCAGCATGCCCGCCCTGGATTTGGTCAGGAACAGCACTACCGTGGAAAGCAGAAGAACCGCGAGGATTCCAATCTTTCTGTCCATTTTATGGGTTATAAAGAACATTATAAAAAGAACGGGTATTGTTTCCACCAGATATGCCGCCAGAAAATTAGGATTGCCGAGTGTTGAGAAAAACCTGTCCGGGCTGTATGTGTCGGGGTTCCACATGACAAAGTCTATCCCGAAATTCTGGGCAAGCCCGTAACCGCTTATGACGAGGGTGGATATAAGCATCGCCGTCAGGAGCTTGTAAATTGTGGCGGTTTTTTTCATAAAATTTACGGTTATAAAATAAAGCAGGAAATAAAAGAGCATGGTAAGTATCCCCTCAAAATCCTCGTAAACACCGAAAACGGAAAGGTAGCCGTTACGCGTTATTATTGTTGTTAAAACACAGGCCGCGATAAAACCCAGCACCGGAAAATCAAAGTCGGTCCGGGCCAGGGTTATTTTCCTGTCCATCAGCATCATAATCAGCCAGAGGGCGGCAATTATCAGCAGAAAAATCTTCAGTACAAGCAGCTTGTTTATCTCAAATACATCGTTGGTCCTGGTATAAAATATTACCGGCACCAGCACCGTGACCGCAAGTATGGCCAGCTCAATTATTTTTTCAAGGTACTTTCTCGCTCCCATTTCATTACCTCATTGTTTTTTTCGGCAGTCAAAGAGTCCGGAAGGCTCCCCTTTATTTATTGTATACCGGGAACTTTGCGCACAGCTTTTTTACCTTTTCCGTAACACCCTTTAAAACAACTTCATTATTCAGGTTCTTCAGGACCTCGTCGATCCAGCCCGCGATTGCAATTATTTCTTTTTCTTTCATCCCCCGCGTGGTTACCGCGGGCGTCCCTATCCTGATGCCGCTGGTGATAAACGGATTCTGCGTGTCAAAAGGCACGCCGTTCTTGTTCAAAGTTATGCCGGCTTTTTCAAGCGCGAGCGCCGCGTCTTTTCCGGTGATATTATCGGGCCTTAAGTCAACAAGTATAAGATGGCAGTCCGTGCCGCCGGTGAGTACTTTATAGCCTTTCGCGATGAGTTCAGCCGCAAGAACCTTTGCGTTGGCAATCACCTGCGCCTGATACGCGGCGAAAGCCGGTTTCAGCGCCTCTCCGAAGCATATTGCCTTCGCGGCTATAACATGCATTAATGGCCCGCCCTGAAGCCCCGGAAACACGGCTGAATTAATTGCTTTTGCGTATTTTTCCCTGCACAGTATAAGCCCCCCGCGCGGCCCCCGAAGCGTCTTGTGCGTGGTCGTCGTGACAAAATCGCAGTAAGGCACCGGATCCGGATAAAGCTTCGCGGCCACCAGCCCCGCGTAATGCGCCATGTCCGCCAGCAGCAGCGCGCCGACCGAGTCTGCTATCTCCCTGAACTTTTTAAAATCAATATTCCTGGGATACGCGCTTGCGCCAGCCACAATTATCTTCGGCTTTACTTCAGCGGCTATCTTCGCTATTTCGTCATAATCAAGAAGAAATGTATCCTTGTTTACCCCGTATGAATGCGCCTTATAAAGTTTGCCCGAGGATGACGCGGGCGCTCCATGGGTAAGGTGCCCTCCGGCGGCCAGGTTCATGCCGAGTATGGAATCGCCGGGCGCAAGCATCGCCAGGTAAACAGCCTGGTTCGTCTGGGAACCTGAATGGGGCTGAACATTGGCGTGCTCTGCGCCGAATAATTTTTTGGCCCTGTCTATTGCAAGCTGTTCTATAGAATCGGAGTTTCCAACTCCCTGATAAAACCTCTTCGCCGGATAGCCTTCCGCGTATTTATTCGTAAATACGGAACCCTGGGCCTGAAGCACGGCCTCGTCCGCGTAATTCTCTGAGGCAATCATAAGGAGGGTTTCCCTGTTCCTTTTAACCTCGAGCTTTATGATTTCCGCGACTTCTTTGTCCACTTTTTCAATATACTTTGTAAAATCCATGATTTTCCTCCGCCGGATATTTTTAAATTACAGGTTTTTTTCCTCTATTGCCCTGAGCTTGCCGAGCCTTTTTTCATGCCTGTTTCCCTCATATTCCGCCGAGAGCCATATCCTGACTATTTCATCGGCCAGAGCCTTGCCGATCATCCTGCCCGGCAGGACAAGCACATTTGAATTGTTGTGTTTCCTGGCAAAAAGGGCCGTGTATGTGTTGTCAACAAGCGCCGCGTATATGCCCTTGATTTTATTTGCCGCGATAGACATCCCTATTCCGGTGCCGCATATGAGTATTCCGCGGTCATATTTCCCCGATATTACCGCTTCGCCCACTTTTTCCGTATAATCAGGGTAATCCACGGACTCTTCGTTATACGGGCCAAAATCCTTATATTCAATCTTCTGCACGCTTAAAGATTTTTTTATTTCTTCCTTAAGCTCCCATCCCGCATGGTCGCTTCCCAGGGCAATTTTCATTTAGTCTCTCCTTGTGTTTTTTCAGCCGGCGCCGCGGTCGGAGTTACCGGTCCGCCGCTTGCCGCCGCTGTCGGCGTAACAGATTCCCCTGCCGCCTCCGCGGCCGACGAAGCCTCCTGCCTGGCTTCATCAATAAGGAATTTATGCGTTGAATTATAATCGGCCGCGGTTCCTTTTACCGTAAATATATCCCAGAGCCACGATGCCGCGAACATCGTCAGTCCGGTAAAGAAAACTATCCTGGAAACATTCAGGCTGTCCCCCTGATCGTTTGGCCCGAGCACCTCATTTAAACTTATACCCATTATTATCACGGATACTATCTCGGCGCTTAACAGGGACATCCCCATGTTCTGGTTCTTCGCGTAAAATTGCCCCGCGCCGTGCATGATCAATCCCGGGAAAAGGGCCTTCTGCAGCCCTTCATCCTCATTTAACGGCACCACAAGCGTATTTACTTCCGCGTCTTCCTTGTTTATATATGTTTCTTCGAGCCATGACGAGGCTGTTGTAGTGTGCTTTATGAGCCTGACTTCTATCCATGGAATTGCCAGCAGCCTGCCCGTGGGCATCTGGACATTCAGAAAATAGCTGTCAAAACTTTTTACTTCGGCTGAAAACTGCTGGTCGTCCTTTAAAATTATCGTATCAGCAAAAATAGGGACGCAAAAAAGAAGTGCAGCGGCCGTTAACGCAGTTATTTTTTTCAACATTTTTCCACCTTTGCCTTTAAATAACATAATTTCCGGGGCTTCCGGAATTGTGCATTTTTAGCTTTATCCTGAAGGTTTTTCTTCAAATTAGATTATATATTAATGAAGGTAAAAGGTCAACAATGGGTTTTTCCTGCTTATTTGAGCTGCGGCACTATAATAAACTTCATCGCGCTCTTCTGCTCGCCGTCAAGTTCAAGGTGGGTAAATTCCGGCCTTATGAGAATTTCAACGCCTTCAGGGCCTATATATTCCCTGGCGATTGTTATGGCTTTCATGGCCTGGTTTACGGCTGCCGGCCCCATAACAACAATCTCAACATCCTTTTTTTCCCTTATATTATTGACTATTGATCCCGCGACCGACTTTGGATTGCTGAGAGCCGCCACTTTAAGCCTGATGAGTTCCATTTTTCCTCCTTGAATTAAAGGCCCAGGGATATCCTGTAAACCTCATTTTTATTTATATTGAGGGCTTCCGCGGTCTGCCTGACAGCGTCCCTTTTTGTCGACCCAGATGCAATCAGCCTGCGCAACTCGGCCTCTATCATAGCGGCGTCGGCCGCCGGCGCCGGAGCTGCCGGCCCCAGTACAATGATAAATTCTCCTTTGAGATTTTCCTCGTTTAATTCAAGGCCGACTTCGCCGGGGGTTCCCCTGAATACTTTTTCATGGATCTTTGTAAGCTCCTTAACCACGGCGGTTTTTCTTCCCGGCAGGAGCGCGGAGATCATCTCAAGAGTGTCTTTGACCCTGTGCGGCGATTCAAGTATAACGCAGGGAACTGCAAATCCGGCAAGCTCTTTTAGTTCGTCGGATTTGGCCCTCCCTCTTTTCTCAAGAAAACCGTAAAAAAGAAAACGCGAGGGGTCAAAGCCGGAAAGGATGACAGCGCTTAAGACCGAGGATGGCCCCGGCACCGCCTGGACGGTTATACCCTCCCTGACGCAGGCTTCAACCACCACAAAACCCGGATCGGAAATAAGCGGCGTCCCTGCGTCGGAAACCATGGATATGTCATTTCCGGTTTTTAAGAGTTTAATTATTTCTTCCGCGCGGGATTTTTCATTATGTTCATGATATGAGATGAGTTTTGATGTAATACCGAAATGGTTAAGCAGCTTTCCCGTCACCCTGGTATCCTCGGCGATAATACAGGCGGTTTTTTTCAGGGTTTCAACCGCCCTGAAAGTCATGTCGTTAAGGTTGCCTATAGGGGTCGAAACAAGATAAAGTGTGCCTGTTGTCATATGCGTCGCTTTTATCCCCTTTTAAAGATACGGCCTAAAAATATTTCTTGTACTCTTTTATCTTTTCCATGATGTTATGGTTTTCCAGGTTCATGGCCGCGATCTCGCCCCTTAAATCTTCGGATTCCTTTTTCTTATAATTGGCGACCACCACCAGCCTGTGCTTTTCTTCCCTGTAGCCAGTCTCATACAGCCCGAGTACCAGCGAAACCGCGAATATTACGGCGTTCTCGGCAATAAGCTGGCGTGTCTGGCCGACCACCTCATAAAACGCCAGCCCCCATATTACGGCCGACACCAGCATCACTATAATTATAATATCCTTCATCTGCATGTGCACCGCCAGAAGAATCACGGCGATTACCACCAGCTGAAAAGGCGCGTGCATGAATTCATTCTCCGGGAGCAGCGCGGAAAGCGCGATTGCGGCCGCCAGAAGAATTATGGAAAGAATAAGGGATGTTTTTTTATCAGACATATTTTTCCTCCTCGAGAACCCTGCCCAGCATGGACCCTATAATATCAAGAAAACGCAGGTCCTCCTGGTTAAAGCACCCGGGCTGGTCTGAATTTACCCTTAAAATCCCGAGAACCGCGTCCTTTACAAATACCGGGACGGAAATAAGCGAGCGTATGTTCTCATCGCCGTCGGACTTAAAGCGTATTTCCTTGTCCATGTCGGTTATAATTATGGACTTCCTGTTTTTCAGGATGAATTCGTCAAAATTTTTAAGATAAAGGCTCTCCACATCCGGCTCGCCTGTCAGAAGGTCGTCTTTTTTATCGGCCATGATTTTCATAACTTTGTCGGATTTTGTCAGAAAAAGCGATATTGATTTTTCTTTGTGGAAAATATCGATAACATTCCTGAGGACATGCCTCATTTTTGAGGAAAAATCAGACTGGCCCGGGAGGCTGTCGTATATTTCCTTGAGTTTTATATATTTATCCAGTTTGGTTTTATTTGACTCTATGCCTGTGGCGAGATTTTTCTTTTCTATAATCATGGCGGCGTAATCGCCCTCAAGGGTTTTCAGCTGGTCCTGTGTGGAAGAGAGCATAAAAACGCTGGTATCGCCCACCTTTTTCACAATAAAAAAACAGGCGTACATGATGGCCAGCCCGGCAAGCACCGGGATCATCTGGGCCTCGCCCGATACCGCCTTGAATATCGCCAGCACATAAAGGACGGTGCCAAAAATCAGGAATATAGTGCCCGCCATCGGCCCCAAAAGCAGGTATCCGCCCACCACTACAAAAGTCGATGCGAATAACGCCGGCTGCCACCAGGAATGGCTGGGAAGCACAAAAATGGACGCCGCCATTGCCGCGGCTGTAAGAAAAATCAATATTCTTGTAATGTTCTCAAACACTTTTTTCATCTGGTTTGCTCCATTGTCGGTAAATGTTGTTGTCGTTTTATAAAGGCGCTTTTATTTTATTCGCCCATCGAATCAAGTGTCTTTAAATTTGTCTTTGCGGTATCGTCCGAAGGATTTATCTGAAGCGACCTTGCCCACTGGGCCCGGGCGTTTTTGTAATCCTTTTTCTGGTAATAGGCGTTGCCCATGTTGTTGTAAATGGGGGATTTTGTGGCGTCAAGCTTCAGGGCCTGTTCCAGGATATTAATTGCGTCCTGTACCCTGTTAACCTTAAGGTAAATGGAACCCAGGTTATTATACGCCATCGCGTCTGTGGGTTTGAGCCTCACAAGCGATTCAAAGGCTTTTACAGCTGCGTCAAAACTCCCTTTTTCAAAATAAGCCATTCCAAGCTTCTTATACACAAGGTCGTCGTTCGGGTTTTTTGATATCACATATTCCAGCTCCGGAATCGCGTTGCCGTTGTCTTTTTTTAGCAGATAATCAAGGCCGAGCCTTTTATGGGCCTCAAGGCTGTCCGGATTCAGCTGTATGATCTTTCTCCATATATCCATTGACTCGTCTATCCTGCCTTTATCATGTTCATCATTTCCGAGCGACAGATAGGACGCCTCAAGCTTGCCTTTGAGCTCCGCGTATGCCGGCTTTAATTTAAGCGCCACTTCCCATTCTGTAATAGCCTCAAGCAGCATTCCCTTGTCGGCAAAAACATCCCCCAGGGCCTTGTGCACAATCGGGTCCGACGGGTTTATGGATATTGATGACTGAAGTTCTTCTATTGCGTCGTCAAGTTTTCCGCTTTCATAGTATTGCATTCCGAGTTCGTAGTGGGTAAGGGTGGAAGCGCAGCTTATCATAAAAAGAACAAGGAACGCGGCCAACAAATACTTAATTTTCATAACGCACCTCCCGATTTGCATATAAAAATATGGGTAAAATTATAATAACACATATTTGGGATTTGTCAATAATACATGGAAAAGTAAAAAGCAGAAATTAAATATCCTTGCCAAAAAATGTCAGTTATGTTATATTTTTAGCCTGATTACGAAAATTCAAGGAGGCTTAAAACTATGGCAAGATCATGTATTATTTGCGATAAAAAACCGGTAACGGCCAATAATGTATCGCACGCGAAGAACAGGACCAAGACCAGGAACAAACCGAATTTACAGCCTGTAAAGATTATTTTGAACGGCAAAGTACAGAGGGCGCTTGTCTGCACCCGCTGCTTAAGGTCCGGAAAAGTAAAAAAAGCCCTTTAAAACACAGAGGCAAACAATAAAAACCGCGGGAAACCGCGGTTTTTTTCTTTTTAATCCACCCTCTCCACGGTAAGGACGTTCCTGACTTTCCTTAATGCCGCCATTAATTCCGTTAAGTGCTTCTGCCCTTTTATGTTCACCGCAAGGTCGGCCTGCAGATGATTCTCGTAGGCCAGGTTGGAATTAAAGGAGCTTATCAGGGCGTTGTTTTTGGAAAGCGTGGTCAAAATGTCGCTTAAGAGCGAATCTGTATTACGGCCGGTGACCTTCATGCGGCACATATAAAAATTATCAGCTTTTTCGTTCCAGTTGACTTCCATTACAGGCGCGTTAATTTTTGCCATGGCCAGGGTGGAGCAGCTCTTTCTGTGGACCGATATCCCCTTTTTGGTGAATATTCCCGTTATCTCGTCGCCCGGCACAGGATTGCAGCAGCGGGCGAATTTATAGGCCACATCCCCGAATTCACCCTGGACAATAATCTCGCCTTTCGCGATGCCGTGCGTTATGTGCGGGTGGACGGCCTTAAAATCCTCGCTCTCCCTCACAAATTTTACGATATGGTTGGCTATCTTGGAATCGGAGAATTCACCGTAACCTATGCCGGCAAGTATATCCTCTTTATCCTTAATATTGTACTGCTCCAGCAGGGCTCCCCATGCCTCTTCCGGAACACCGTCCAGTTTGACGTCAAATTTTCCCAGCCTGTCCACGAGCAGCGAGCGGCCCTTGTCAATATTTTCCTTTATATTCTGGTTTGTACGCAGCCAGTGGCGGATCCTGTTTTTTGCTTTCGCTGTTTTCACTATCTTGAGCCAGTCAACCACCGGGTGCTGGTTTGTCCCTTTAAGGATATCCACCATGTCGCCGTTTTGCATCTCGTATTTTAATGTCACCCACTTGCCGTTCACTTTTGCCCCGATACACTTGTCTCCCAGGTCGGAATGCACGCTGTACGCAAAATCAAGCACCGTGGCCCCTTTTATAAGCTCCTTTACCTCGCCCTTCGGTGTAAAAACAAAAACCTCCTCGTCAAAGAGATCCACTTTTAGTTCCTTTATGAATTCCTCGCTCTCGCGCACAGTGCCGTGCCATTCAAGAAGCTGCCGCACCCAGGCGAATGCCGTGTCTGTCTTTTTATCAAAGGCCTTTTCTTCCTTGTAGTTCCAGTGCGCCGCGATCCCCTCTTCTGCAAGTTCATCCATTTCTTTTGTTCTTATCTGTATCTCGACGGGCCTTCCCGACTCGTCTAATATGGTGGTATGAAGCGACTGGTACATATTGGATTTGGGCATTGCTATGTAATCCTTGAACCTGCCGGGCAGGGGTTTTAAATAATTGTGTATTATTCCAAGTATGGTGTAACAGGCGGCTTTTGTGTCGGTAATAACGCGCAGGGCAAGGAGGTCGTAAATATTTTCGAACCTCTTGTTGTCGCGGGACATTTTCTGGTATATGGAATAAAAATGTTTCGGCCTGCCGACAATTTCAGCGGTGACTCCCTGCTTTTTAAGTTCCTCATAAAGCCTCTCTTTCAGGGCTTCCACCCTTTTCTCGCGTTCTTCCTTTCTTTCAGCTATCTTCTTTGCTATATCGCGGTAGGCTTCCTGGTTTATCACGGAAAAAGAGATGTCCTCGAGTTCCGACTTTACCTTTTCCATGCCCAGCCTGTGCGCCAGCGGGGCGTATATATTTAGTGTTTCCTGGGATATTATCCTCTGCTTTTCCGGTTCCAGGAAGCTTATCGTCCTCATATTGTGGAGCCTGTCGGCCAGCTTAATTATGATAACCCTGATATCTTTGGCCATGGCAAAGAACATTTTTTTCAGCGATTCGCTGAATATCTGCCCCCTGGTCTTGAAAACCTTGGCCGTAACATGGCTCACCCCCTCAACGAGAAAGGCAACGTTTTCACCGGATATTTTTTTTATATCATCAACGGTAAAAGTGGTGTCTTCAATTACATCATGCAATAGTCCGGCCGCAATGGTAGTGGCGTCCATTTTCATATCTTTTAATATGCGCGCCACTTCGACAGAATGGGATATATAAGGCTCTCCCGACATCCTGTTCTGGCCCTCGTGCGCCTTTGATGCCATATCAAAAGCCGTCATGATAATTGTCGAACCCTTTTCGTCAAAACCTTTTGCGGCAGAGAGCATCTGCTCCCTGAACAGGCCGGTTTTATCTTCCAAAATGCGCCTCGCAGTCGTTGTTGAGTATTTTAAGTTCAGCCTCAAGGTTTTTTCTTATTATTTCAGCGTCAGCATCGGATACGTCCGGCGCTATCTCAACCGGGTTGCCGAATTTAAAAATTCCTTTTGAAAATGGCATCGGCACCTGGAACCTGTCCCATGAAGTGAGCCTTATCCTGCTTCCCCAGGCGAAGCCAAACGGGACAACAGGCAGGCCCGTTAGCTTTGCGAGATAAATGGCCCCTTTGCCGACGCTTCCCGCCGGGCCCCGGGGGCCGTCCGTATTTATTGTAATGTCCCGCCCCTCTTCCGCGAGTTTTTTTAGTTCAAGGAGCCCTTTCGCGGCGCCTTTGAACGATGAACCCCTGGCAATGACGAAGCCGAAGCTTTCGGCGACGCGGGTCGCGATCTCCCCGTCTTTGCTCAGAGATACCAGCGACACAATGCCCCTATTCCTGTAGTAGCAAACCGGCGCAAGAAGTATCGAATGCCAGAATATATAAATATATTGCCTTTTTTTATTCTGGTAAGGCGATATTCCGGCTCCGTTGAGTTCCTTAAAGGAAAATGTCGCGGCAAGCCCCTTAAATATCAGCGTCCCGGCCGGGAGCACAATGTTAAGCAGCAGCCATTCTTTTATTTTTTTCATAGCCATCCTTTTATTTTAAAAAAAAAGGCGCAGGATAAACCTGCGCCTTTTTATCTGTTAGAGCGCCTGCAAAGCGCGCTTTTATCCCAGTATGTTGTCTGATTTTTCCTCTTTTTCTTCATCATCTTCTTCTTTTTTCTTGTTCCTGCCGGCAATTATAAAATATATAACCACCGCCGCTATGCCGAGCAATATAAGAAGGAGGGCCAGTATGTTGGGCTGTCCGCCTTTTTTCGCCTTTTTCGAAGGCTCCGGGATAGGTGTCGGCTGCTCTTCCGTATTTGAAGCTGACGCCTCGGCCACAGAAGCCTCTTTCTTTTCCACCGGCGCCGCGCTCACGTGCTTTTTAACGTGTTTTTCCGTGCTTATGCCGGCTACCGCGCCTTCCTGAATTCCCTCTTCTTTTCCTGAAGCCTGGGCCGTTGTTGTTACATTTTCAGCCGGCGGCCAGTTAAGTTCGGTCGCCTTCTGTTTCGCTTTTTCTATATCCACGGCTGTTATGTTCCTGGGGATTATAAGCCTCTGCCCCTCGTTGACTGTTTTAAAATCATCAATTATATCCTTGTTCGCGTCAAAAATTACCGGCCACTGGTATTTGTTGCCGTAAATCTCCGGTTTTTCCGCTATTGAATAGAGCGTATCTCCTTTTTCAACAAGGTATGTATTCGGAAGTTCTTCTTTTGCTTTTTGCTTGGCCTCATCCATGACCTGGCCCTCTTCGTCAGCCGCGCTTTTTACCTTCTGCCCTTCGCTTCCGCCGCCGCACCCGGTAATAATCATTGTTCCAAAAGCAAAAACCACCATTAAAAACATAACCAGAAATTTTTTCATCAAATTCCTCCTGTAATAAAATTAAATATGATAAATTATATCATTTTCAGTTATTCTGTCAAGTTTTATGGTTTAAGGAAAGAAACCCCTGGATTAAAACCTCAAATAAATGCCTATCTTCTGGCTGTTGCCAAGCTCGCCATATGGCGAATATACATAATCAAGGGAATACATGGTATTCTGTCCGTTCCTGAAACCTATACCGGCCCCGCCGGCCAGGCCGCTGTAAAGCCTTGTTGCCGGGTTAAAATCATACCCCGCCCTTAAGGAAACATTGAAGTCGCCGAAATTGTGCGTATATTCAAATCCCGTCCTGATATTAAGGGAATCAGCCACGGAAACATCCGCGTCAAGGCTGTAACGGAACCTGTTTGATAACCCGAATAAATTAAGAACCTGGGTGGACGCGCCCGCCGCCACTATAAGGGGCGTCATGCCGTTGCTGAAACTGATGCCGAGGTTCCTGATATCGAACCCCAGCGATATCTTGTTCCAGATAGTTTCGCCGCGGTTTTCCATAAAGTCGGCTTCTTCCAGGACGATATTGTAAATTCCTCCAAGATCCGCTGAAAGGGCCATATCGCTGTAATCCGGCCCTATATTCTCCCCGGAAAATTTAATTGTAGCTCCGGCTTCGACGTTTTTTGTAAAATCGTTGTAAAATAATTTTGATAATTTAACGCCGTATCCCGCACCCGCGAGAAAATCAGAATCGGAAACCGAAGGGCCTTCCCCTCCGTAGGTGCCCATGGCGGTTTCGTTGGTTTTTATTATAGAGCCGCCGTTTAAGTATTTAACAACCGCGCCTACGGTTCCAAATTCAGTGCCGTGGGCGTAATAAAAAGAATCATAGAACATCCCCATCAGGTAGAGGTCCTGGATAAAAAGCATATCATTGGTGTCAATGGTTGAGAGCCCCGCCGGGTTCATGTCAAAGGCCTCAAGGTCGTCGCTGATTGAATTATACGCCCCCGCCATTGCCTGCGATTTTATTCCCGAAGGAACCTTGAGCAGGTCAATGGACCCCTGACCGGCGTCGGCCGCAAGCTGTGAAACGGCAAAAAATGCCGCGATTATAATTATCGCTTTTTTCATTTTTTTTCCTTTACTGGATTATTTAACTATATAAATCTTGCCCGTATATTTGTTCCCCGGCGCTGTCACAATGTACATATATATTCCCGGCACGCACTTGTCGCCGGCTGTATTCGTCCCGTTCCATTCTATCCTTCCCGAAACATTATCGATTTCCTTTACCAGATAGCCTTCTATATTGTAAATCGCTATGTCGGACGACTGCGGCAGGAAGTCGAATTTCAGTGTGCCGTTATACGCCTTTGTGGGTGAATACGGGTTCGGGTAGCACGCTATTGTATCAGGCGTCGGAGTGGCTGTCGGCGTTATTGTTGAAGTTGTGGTTATGGTCGGCGTCATTGTATAAGTCGGCGACATTGTGTGCGTAGGGGTTATTGTGTGCGTCTGCGTAATAGTCGCCGTCAATGTGATCGTCGGCGTTACAGTCTGGGTGACGGTCCCTGTGATAGTCGGCGTCACCGTTTGGG
>Ga0181520_10008632_pt1 | contig 14372 bp, 7 predicted proteins | sample PEATcosm2014_Bin_29_FD_132451 | JGI IMG/M metagenome (GOLD analysis project Ga0181520, IMG submission 132451) | Peatland microbial communities from MTU Mesocosm Facility, Houghton, MI, USA - PEATcosm2014_Bin02_30_metaG | ecosystem: Environmental > Terrestrial > Soil > Wetlands > Peat | place... | reverse complement strand
TATGCGATCACCTCGGTGACAACACCGGCGCCCACAGTGTGGCCGCCTTCCCGGATGGCAAAGCGCACACCCTTCTCCAGCGCTATCGGAGTGATCAGCTCCGCATCAAATTCAACATTGTCCCCGGGCATCACCATCTCCACACCGGGCTTCAATGTCACTGACCCTGTCACATCGCACGTCCGAAAGTAAAACTGCGGCCGGTACCCCTTGAAAAACGGCGTGTGCCGTCCGCCTTCCTCTTTCGTCAATATGTATACGCTCGCCTTGAATTTCTTGTGCGGCGTGATCGACCCGGGCGCTGCTAATACCTGCCCACGCTCAATCTGGTTCTTCTCTATCCCACGCAAAAGCACTCCAACATTGTCCCCGGCTATCGCCTCGTCCAGAATCTTCCGGAACATCTCTACTCCCGTCACAACAGACTTCTTCGTATCCTGGATCCCTACGATCTCAATATTGTCTCCTACCTTCACTTTGCCACGTTCAATTCGCCCTGTTGCAACCGTTCCACGCCCAGTTATGCTGAACACGTCTTCCACTGCCATCAAAAACGGCTTCTCTGTCTCACGCTTCGGCTCAGGGATGTTCGTATCCAACGCCTCTATCAGCTTCAGGATCGACGGCTCCCCGTATTCTCCGGTATCCCCCGCCATTGCCTTCGCAGCTGATCCACGGATTACAGGAATCTTGTCTCCCGCAAACTCGTACTTTGTCAAAAGCTCCCGGACTTCCATCTCTACCAGGTCCAGCAGCTCCTTGTCTTCCACCAGGTCGCATTTGTTCATGTACACAACCAGCGCCGGAACGTTCACCTGCCGCGCCAGAAGTACGTGCTCTCGCGTCTGAGGCATCGGCCCGTCTGCCGCAGACACCACCAGGATCGCTCCATCCATCTGCGCCGCTCCGGTGATCATGTTCTTGATGTAGTCCGCATGTCCCGGGCAGTCTATGTGCGCGTAGTGCCGCTTGTCCGACTCATATTCCACGTGCGACACCGCTACCGTCAGAATCTTCGATTCGTCCCGCACTACCCCGCCTTTGGCGATTTCCGCGTAGGCCATCTCTTTCGATTTCCCAGTCTTCGCCAATACCTTCGTCATTGCCGCGGTCAATGTCGTCTTGCCGTGGTCCACATGGCCGATCGTCCCTACATTCACATGCGGCTTCGTCCGTTCAAACTTAGGTTTAGACATTTGATATCTCCCTTACCTTAATAGATCACGCGACGCTGGTCTTCGCGATGATTTCATCCGCCACCTGACGCGGAACTTCCGCGTAGTGACTGGGTTCCAGGTTGAAAGAGGCACGCCCCTGGCTCAGCGAGCGTACGGTTGTCGCGTAGCCAAACATTTCGGCCAGCGGTACAACGCCCCGGATAGCGCGGGCATTCCCTCTTTGTTCATTTTCCGTGACCTGAGCGCGGCGAGCGTTCAAGTCTCCAATAATCGTCCCCATGTAATCTTCCGGGGTTACAACTTCAAATTTCATTATCGGCTCAAGCAGAACGGGTCTTGCTTTTTTTGCTCCGTCTTTAAAAGCCATAGATCCTGCAATTTTGAATGCCATTTCGGACGAGTCCACATCATGATATGATCCGTCAAAAACGGTTGCCTTAACATCTACGACAGGATACCCGGCAAGCACTCCGCTCTCCATGGCTTCTACAATACCCTTCTGCACAGCTGGAACATATTCTCGCGGAATCGCGCCGCCTTTGATCTTGTCTTCAAATTCAAAACCTTTACCCGACTCCAGCGGTTCCAGAATCAGCCAGCAATGGCCGTATTGGCCGCGTCCGCCTGTCTGACGGATGTATTTTCCTTCCGTTTCCACTTTCTGACGGATTGTCTCGCGATAGGCCACCTGGGGGCGCCCGACATTGGCCTGGACGTTAAATTCGCGCTTCATCCGGTCAACGATAATCTCCAGATGCAGTTCACCCATACCCGAGATAATGGTCTGGCCGGTTTCCTCATCGCTGCGCACCCGGAAAGTAGGATCCTCTTCGGACAGGCGGTTCAAGGCCATGGCCAGCCGTTCTTCGTCCGCTTTGGATTTCGGTTCGATTGCCACGGCTATAACTGGTTCAGGGAAATGCATCGACTCAAGAATAATCGGATTCTCCTCGTCGCAGAGCGTATTGCCGGTCGTTGTATTCTTCAGACCCACCACTGCGGCGATATCGCCGGCATGCACTTCTTTAACATCTTCCGATTTGTCTGCGTGCATGCGCAGGATCTGACTGATGCGCTCTTCGCTTCCCTTTGACGTATTCGTAACGTAACTGCCAGCAGTAAGCGTCCCTGAATAAACACGGAAATAAGTTAATTTTCTTCCTCCGGCGCGCGGATCCACCTGGATTTTGAAGGCAAGCGCCGCGAACGGCGCATCATCCTTGGGCAGACGGGAAATATGCTCGGCTGTTTTGGGATGAGTGCCAGGAGTAGGCGGGACATCTGCCGGTGAAGGCAGATAATCGCATACGGCATCTAAAAGCGGCTGGACCCCTTTATTTTTGTAGGCGGAACCACAGAATACCGCGCAAAATTTTCCTGAAATCGTCCCTTTTCGGATTCCTGAGACCAATTCTTTTTCCGAAACCGGCTTCCCCTCAAGGTATTTAGCCATAACGACATCATCGAAATCGGCAGCTTTCTCGACCAAATATTGATGTGCATGCTGGGCTTTTTCCTTTAAATTTTCCGGGATCTCCTGGATATCATATTTAGTACCAAGCTTGTCGCTGTTCCAGACAAGAGCTTTCATTTTTATGAGATCCACAACCCCGACAAAGCTGTCTTCTGCGCCAATGGGCAACTGAACAGGTACAGCATTGGCAGCCAGTTTCTCATGCATGGAACGTACGCACATATCAAAATCCGCTCCGACTTTGTCCATCTTGTTCATGAAAGCCATGCGGGGTACATGATACCGTTCAGCCTGCCGCCATACGGTCTCTGACTGCGGCTCAACGCCGTTGCCCGCATCAAAAACAACTATTGCCCCGTCCAGAACCCGCAGCGAACGTTCCACTTCCATGGTAAAGTCAACGTGCCCGGGAGTATCAATAATATTGATTTGCTCATCACGCCAGGTACAGTAAGTTGCGGCAGCCGTTATGGTTATGCCGCGTTCGCGCTCCTGCTCCATCCAGTCAGTAGTCGTTGTGCCTTCATGCACTTCGCCTATTTTGTAAATACGGCCTGTGTAGAACAGAATACGTTCAGTTGTGGTCGTTTTGCCCGCATCAATATGCGCGCAAATGCCTATATTACGAATTCGATCGATAGGAAACTGTCTCGTCATAAATTTTTAGATTACCAACGGTAGTGGGCGAATGCCTTGTTCGCATCCGCCATCTTGTGGGTATCTTCCCGTTTCTTGATGGCCGCACCTTCACGGCGGCTTGCCGAGAGGATTTCATCAGCCAGACGCGCATAAAAAGGCTTGCCTGCTTTGTCCCGCGCAAACTGAATAATCCAGCGCATAGCCAACGCAGTACCGCGCTCCGGACGCACCTGAACCGGAACCTGATAAGTTGCGCCGCCGACCCGGCGAGGCTTGACTTCAACCAGCGGTTTAACGTTTTCGATTGCGCGGTTGAAGACGGCTGAGGGTTCTTCTTTGGCTTTTTCGTTAATTACTTGAAAAGCTTTTTCAATAATACGCTCAGACATGCTCTTTTTACCTTCAAAATTTATCCGGTTGATGAACCGGGAAATCAGGACCGAATTGTATTTAAAATGCGGATCCGGCATCCCTCGACGATCACGCGGCTTTAACTGTTTTCGTGGCACTCTTTTTTCTCCTTAAGCTCAGGACGCGGCCTTCGGCCGCTTTGCCCCGTATTTGGAGCGTCCCTGTTTCCGGTCCTGCACGCCGGTTGCGTCAAGCGTTCCGCGCACAATGTGATAGCGCACACCCGGCAAATCTTTTACGCGTCCGCCGCGCACCAGCACTATCGAGTGCTCCTGCAAGTTATGTCCCACTCCGGGAATATAGGAAGTTACCTCAAAACCGGACGTCATTTTCACGCGCGCCACTTTCCGCAGAGCCGAATTCGGCTTTTTCGGAGTGGTGGTATACACCCGCGTACAAACACCGCGACGCTGAGGGCAGGAAATAAGAGCGGGCGCCTTGGTCTTCGCAATCAACGGATGGCGGCCGGATCTGACCAGCTGGTTTACTGTGGGCACTAGGAATTCCCTCCGTCCTGGTTCATATAACTTCGCAGACCGGTTCCAGCTGGAATCAGGTGGCCGATAATAACGTTTTCCTTAAGCCCTTTCAAATAATCGATGGCTCCGGAAGAAGAGGCATCCGTCAAGACCCTGGTTGTCTCCTGGAAACTGGCAGCCGAAATCAAAGATTCTGAGGACAGAGATGCCTTCGTAATGCCGAGAAGAACAGGCTGCGCTTCAGCAGGCTCTCCCTTGCCGGCTATTGCCTGTTCGTTCAACCGTTTGAAGCGGTTCTTGCTCACGATTTCACCGATAAGCAGTTCCGTGTCCCCGGATTTCGTTACCCGGACGTTCGAAAGCATCTGGCGCACTATTATTTCGATATGCTTATCGTTGATAACAACACCCTGCAGCCGGTAAACTTCCTGAATCTCATTTACAAGATGCTCCTGCACAGCCTTGGCATCCTTAACCTTTAAAATATCATGCGGGTTTACCGAACCGTCAGTAAGCGCTTCGCCTACGACAACCCTGTCGCCCTCGTAAACAACAAGGTGCTTCCCATGAGGAATCTGATATTCCCTGGATGTTCCAGTCTCTTCATCGGTGACAATGACTTTTTGACCACCCTTGGGCGTCGTACCAAGTTTGATGATGCCGGGGATTTCCGAAACGACCGTCGCATTGCGCGGACGGCGGGCTTCAAAAAGTTCCACGACCCGCGGCAGACCGCCGGTTATATCCTTTGTCTTCGTTACTTCCTGAGGAATTTTGGCGAGGATGTCTCCTTCAAGAACCTTACTGCCGTCTTCAACGCTTAGATATGTGTCTACAGGAAGAGTATAGCCGGCGACCCGTTTGCCATTCTTAATAATTGCCACCTGGGGATGCAACCGCTCAGCGCGGTGCTCAATGATCACTCGTTCAGTGAGGCCGGTAACCTTATTTTTCTCCTGGTGTACCGTAATACCTTCAATTACGTCTTCTAATTTGGCAGTTCCCTCAAATTCACTGATAATTGGCAGCGCATGGGGATCCCATTCCGCCATCAGCGTGCCCTTTTCCGCCTTTTTGCCTTCCTGAATCTTTATACGCGCTCCGTAAGGCAGTCGGAAATGGTCGCGTTCTTTGCCGCTTTCTTCCTTCACCGCGATTTCCGCGTTGCGGCTGACTACAACCTGCTGACCTTCCTTGTTTTTCAAAAGACGCACGTTAAAAAATCGGACCACTCCTTCGTGCGCCGCAACAATCTGGGACCGTTTTACAACGCGGCTGGCAGCGCCGCCGATATGGAAGGTCCGAAGGGTAAGCTGAGTGCCGGGCTCTCCGATGGACTGCGCGGCGATAATACCTACGGCCTCGCCCATCCCCACCATGCGCCCGGTAGCCAGGTTTAAGCCGTAACATTTGGCGCAAATTCCCCACGGTGACTCACAGGTCAAAACAGAACGGATTCGAATGCGGTCGATTTCGGCTTCTTTTACTTTTCTTGCCGCTTCGCCGGTGATCAACTCGCCCGCTTTCACAATAACTTCGTCAGTCAGAGGATGGGTCACCGTATCAAGCGCGACCCTTCCCACAATCCGCTCCTCCAAGGTTTCGATAACTTCATCGCCGGAAGACAGCGTACCGATAGAAACCCCGGTTATCGTGCCACAATCTTCGCGGGTAATGACCACATCATTGGCCACATCCACCAAACGGCGGGTCAGGTATCCGGCGTCGGCCGTTTTTAAAGCCGTATCGGCCAGTCCTTTGCGGCCGCCATGGGTGGAAATAAAGTATTCCAGTACCGTGAGACCTTCCCTGAAATTTGAAATAACCGGGGATTCAATAATTTCTCCGATGCCGCCGGTAAGTTTTTTCTGGGGTTTAGCCATAAGTCCGCGCATTCCTGCCAACTGCCTGATCTGGGCTGCGCTGCCGCGGGCTCCTGAATTTGCCATCATGTAAATAGAATTGAATTTTGCTTCTGTTTCTTTAAAGTTAGTCTGCTCCTGCTTTTTCATCTCATCAAACATAAGGTCCGAAATACGGTCCGTCACGCGGGTCCACAGGTCGATGATCTTGTTATAGCGCTCGCTCTCGGTAATTAGCCCCAGCTTGGACTGCCGTTCAACTTCTACGGTCTGCGCCTGGGCTTCCTTCACAAGACGTTCCTTTTCCTTGGGGACAACCATATCTTCGATGGAGATGGAAAGGCCTGACCGCGTGGCAAATCTAAAACCCAACGCCTTCAAATCGTCAAGCTGATCGACAGTGCGCGAGTGCCCCAGGACGCGATAACAACGGTCAACCAGCTCAGCCAGTTCTCTTTTTCCCATGTTGTTGTTGATATGGCCGAGTTCTGGGGGAATAACGGCGTTGAAGATGACGCGTCCAACCGTCGTCCAGTCTTTCCATCTGGAAGGGTTGGCATTTTCTTCCGGGCTTAATTCCGGTTCCACCATGCGATTGATGCCGCGAACTTTGATTTTTGAGTGCAGCGAAACCTCATCCCGCTGAAATGCCGCTTCGACTTCGTCTCGGGAAGAAAAGAATTTTCCTTCACCATGATCGCCGACCTTAACCTTGGTCAGATAGTTGCAACCGAGCACCATATCCTGTGAAGGAACGGCGATCGGGCGTCCCGATGCGGGCGAGAGGAGATTATTGGCTGAAAGCATCAACAGGCGCGCTTCAAGCTGTGATTCCAGCGAAAGCGGGATATGCACCGCCATCTGGTCTCCGTCGAAATCCGCATTGAAAGCAGCGCAAGTCAAAGGATGAAGCTGGATGGCTTTACCTTCGATCAAAACCGGCTCGAAAGCCTGTATGCCAAGACGGTGCAGTGTCGGAGCGCGGTTCAGGATCACCGGATGGTGTTTTGTAACCTGATCCAGAATGTCCCAGATCTCCGGCTTTACCCGCTCCAGCATGCGTTTAGCCGCCTTGAGCATCACATTTTCCTTTTTCATCAGTTCTCGAATGATAAAGGGTTTGAAAAGCTCAAGAGCCATTTCCTTAGGCAGTCCGCACTGATGCAGCTTAAGATTCGGGCCAACAACGATAACGCTGCGTCCAGAATAATCAACGCGTTTACCCAGCAGGTTCTGACGGAAGCGTCCCTGCTTGCCTTTGAGAATATCGGAGAGAGATTTTAAGGGTCTGTTGCCGGCCCCAACAACCACTTTGCCACGAGCGCCATTTTCAATCAGGGCATCGACTGCTTCCTGCAACAGACGCTTTTCATTATGAATCATGACTTCCGGCGCACGCAGGGATTCGATATGCTTCAAACGGTTGTTGCGGTTAATGATGCGGCGGTACAAATCATTCAGATCAGACGTCGCAAACCTTCCGCCTTCGAGCGGCACCAGAGGACGCAGATCGGGCGGAAGTACCGGCAGGATCGTAAGAATCATCCATTCGGGCTTGACCTTCGAACGCTGCAGCGCTTCCACAATTCGAAGACGTTTTACAAAACGGCTGCGTTCCGCATCGGAAGTGGACTTCTTCACTTTTTCGTGCAGATCGGCCGCTTCAAGGGGAATATCAATTTTAGAAAGCAGCTCGCGGACAGCTGCGGCTCCGATCCCAATCTTTACTTTGCCGCCGTGCTCCTGGCGGATTTTCTGATATTCCTCTTCAGTAAGCAGCTGTTTTGATTCAAACAGGACTTTCCCGTCTGAATCTTTAAAATCTTCCAGAACGATATATCGAGCGTAATAAATCACACGCTCCAAATCGGATATCTTGATATTCAGAAGAGTTCCTACGCGGGAAGGCGTCTTACGCAGAAACCACACATGTGCTATGGGTACCGCTAATTCGATATGACCCATGCGTTCACGGCGGACTTTTGATTCGGTAACTTCTACGCCGCAGCGGTCACAGATAACGCCTTTATTTTTGACCCATTTATATTTGCCGCAATTGCACTCCCAGTCGCGCACAGGCCCAAAAATCCGTTCGCAGAAAAGACCGTCGCGCTCAGGCTTGAACGTACGGTAATTGATGGTTTCCGGCTTGCGCACCTCGCCGTATGACCACGACAATATTTGTTCGGGACTTGCCAGGCTGACGCGAATTGCGTCGAAATTCCCGAAATTAAGTTCCTTGTCCGCTTTTTTCCGCTCGCGGCCAGACGAAGGCAGTTTCTTTTCCAAAAGTTGCTGAAAGGACATTAGGCCTCCTGGGACACTGGACTACTTGGATCCGACCTCTTCAGTAATTTTTTCCGTTGTCTTGCCCTCATTTTTTCCCTGGCTGTTCCCTCTTAACAATTCAATGTTAAGGCCAAGCGCACGAAGTTCCCTGGCAAGCACTTTGAATGATTCGGGAACTCCCGGTTCGGAGAAAGTCTCTCCTTTAATAATGGCTTCGTACATTTTTGCCCGACCGGCAACATCGTCGGATTTTACCGTCAAAAATTCCTGCAGACAATGCGCCGCGCCGTAGGCTTCAATCGCCCATACTTCCATTTCACCGAACCGCTGCCCCCCAAACTGTGCCTTGCCGCCAAGCGGCTGCCGGGTAATGAGCGAGTAGGGGCCGGTGGAACGGGCATGTATTTTATCTTCAACCAGGTGGGCTAATTTGATTATGTACATGTAGCCAACCGTAATTTTCTCCGCGAATGGTTCTCCAATACGGCCATCATAAACGGTGAATTTGCAGTAATCGGTAGGGAGGAACTCTTCAGGAACGCCTTCTTTTCTAAGCTTCTCCTTGGCCTGACGAACCATAGCCACAACCTGTTCTTCTTTTGCTCCATCAAAAACGGACGAATTCATCTGAACGTCAAGGTTTTTCGCTGCCCAGCCAAGCATTGTTTCCAACAACTGCCCGACATTCATTCGAGACGGCACACCCAGGGGCGAAAGGACTACATCCACCGCACGACCGTCTGGCAGATGCGGCATATCTTCCACCGGCACGATGCGCGAAACAACCCCTTTATTCCCGTGACGACCGGCAAGCTTGTCCCCCACCTGCACCTTGCGCTTGGTGGCGATATAAACTTTTACGATTTTATTTACCGTTACAGGGAGCTCATCGCCGACTTTAAGACTTTCTTTTTCGCGCGCCAGTTCTACTCGAAGCTGCTGCTCCTTGCGCTGGACATAAAGCTTGATTTTTTCTTTCTCTTCATCGGCTTCGCGGGACGTAAATTTTTTGGCATCCTTCAGCTCTTCCACATGCGCCAGGCGGGCCTTGCGATCTTCCCGAAGAACTTCGATAAGCTTGTCATAGCGCGCTTCAATTTCGCGCCCGCGTCGGTTCTCTTCCTTGACCGCCATTTTCTCGCGGCGGATAAAGTTGCGAACATTAATGACCTTCCCAGCAACGCCAGGCGGAACGCGCAGGGATGCGTCCATGGTATCTTCGGCTTTTTTGCCGAAAATCACTTTCAGAAGCCGTTCTTCGGGGGTAACCTGCTGTTCACCTTTGGGTGCAACTTTGCCCACGAGGATGTCTCCCGGCACCACTTCCGCACCGGGCCGGATAATACCGTGTTCATCCAGATTAATCAGCGAATCCGCACCGACATTCGGGATATCTCGGGTGATCTCTTCCGCTCCCATCTTTGTGTCGCGTGCTTCCATCTGGAATTCATGGATATGAACCGACGTCAATAAATCGTCACGGACCACACGCTCAGACAGCAGGATCGCATCTTCAAAATTGCATCCCTCCCATGGCATGAAGGCCACGAGCAGGTTGCGTCCAAGAGCCAATTCACCATCCGCCGTTGCCGGGCCGTCCGAAATAATCTCTCCTTTTCGGACTTTCTGCCCTTTCCTTACAAGCGGTTTCTGGTTGACTGTAGTATCCTGGTTTGAACGCTGATACTTACGCAGGCGGTAGATATCGATGTGCGTATCTTTAGAAGAATCCCCTTCGGGCAACGGGTCTTCGCTGTAAATTGAAATCTCGTCGGCACAGACAGCGACGACTTCTCCAGCGCGTTTTGCGGTGATTGCGGCTCCCGAATCGCGGGCCACACGCTCTTCAATGCCCGTACCTACCAGCGGCGGCTCAGCGGTAAGAAGCGGTACCGCCTGGCGCTGCATGTTGGAACCCATTAATGCGCGATTCGCATCATCGTGCTCCAGAAACGGGATCAACGCCGTCGAAACAGAAACGACCTGCATGGGAGATATATCCATGTAGTCAATTTCTGACGGGTCAAATTCGCGGAAATCTCCGCGGTAACGGCACAGGACGCGCGGCGTCTGAAATTTGCCATTTTTATCAATGACCGCATTCGCTTGCGCCACAACAAGGTCGTTTTCGCGATCCGCCGTCAGATACTCAACTTCGTCCGTAACGCGCCCATTGGTTACCTTACGGTAGGGGGACTCGATCAGACCGTATTCATTAACTCTTGCATAGCAGGCAAGCGACGAGATGAGGCCGATGTTAGGACCTTCCGGAGTTTCGATCGGACAGATACGGCCGTAATGCGTATGATGCACGTCGCGGACTTCAAATCCAGCGCGCTTCCGGTGCAACCCACCGGGACCGAGAGCGGAAAGACGGCGCTTATGCGTCAATTCGGCAAGAGGATTTGTCTGATCCATAAACTGAGAAAGCTGCGACGATCCGAAAAATTTACGCACAATCGCCACTATGGGCGCCGCGTTCATGATACCGCGAGGGGCAAGAGTCGCTTTATCCTGAACGTTCATGCGTTCGCGGACAATGCGCGCCATCTGCGAAAGGCCTATGCGAACCTGATTCTCCAGCAGTTCACCTACGGCGCGTACACGCCGGTTTCCGAGATGATCAATATCATCCATCTCTATGGGGAACGTTTCTTTCCCTATCGCTACTTCACTGATATCGTTATTTAGCAGGATCATGTAACGCAGAGTAGAGACAATGTCTTCAATACAGAGTGTGCGTTTACGATCGGAAGGAATTTCGAATTTAAAGCCAGGCCGATGAACCAGCCAATCCGTTAGAGGCGCCAATTTCTTATTAAGTTTGTAGCGGCCTACACGGGTGAGATCATATTTACGGATGGATTTGAACAGTAGATTGTCAAGATAACTTTCCGCCTGATCAGCAGCGATAAATTCCTGCGCCCGAAGCACGCGGTATATGGTATTAATAGCGTCTTTACGGCTCTTAATATTGTCCTTGGCCAGGGTATTGCGGATGGCAACATCGTTTACTGCGGGGTCAAGCACCAACACCTTAACCTGGGTGACTTTTTTGGCATGAAGTTGGGCTATATTCTCCCGAGTCAATTCCCGGTTCGCCTCAAAAAGGACTTCGCCGGAAGACTTAACAATAACATCGGAAGCCAGGACGCGCCCGACTGCTTTATCCGCCTTGTCGCCCTCGACGCTGATTTCTTCACTGTCATAGAAAACGCGGAGAATTTCTTCATCGCTTTCCAGACCTATGGCCCGCAGAAGGACGGTGGAAAGCAATTTCTTATGCTTGTCGAGCCGCACGAATATGGCGTTATTCAAATCAAATTCAAATTCGACCCATGCCCCGCGGTAAGGGATTACACGGGCGAAATAAAGTTTTTTGCCGTAGGCGCTGATTTTCTTCTCTTCATCTTCTTCAAAAATCACACCGGGAGAACGATGAAGCTGGCTGACTACAACCCGTTCCGCACCGTTAATGATAAATGTGGCATTTTCCGTCATGAGCGGGATGTCGCAGATATAAACGTCCTGTTCGGCAATCTGCTTCACCTTACCGTTTTCTTCTCGCTGTAAAATACGGAAAGTAGCCTTTAAAGGCGTAGAATAAATGGCGTCCTTCATCATGGCTTCTTCAACGGTGTAGCGCGGCTCGCCCAATTCATACTGGACGAATTCCATGGTCAGGCTTTCGTCATTGTTCGAAATGGGAAAAACATCCATGAATGCGGCCTGAAGTCCCTGAATTTTGCGTTTCGCAGGAGAAACATTCCACTGCAGAAATTCTTCCATGGAAGTTTTCTGCATGGCCAGAAGTTCCGGCAACGTAATAATGGACGGAATACGCGAAAAATTAAGCTTTTCCAAGCTTAACCTCCTAAGCCCGCCATACTTCTGGCGGGCGCTAAATTTACTTTACTTCAACTGTAGCGCCGACTTCGGCCAGTTTTTTCTTGATTTCTTCAGCCGCTTCCTTAGTAAGACCTTCTTTAACATTTTTCGGTGCGCCCTCAACAAGGTCCTTGGCCTCTTTCAATCCCAGGCCAGTGATCTCGCGAACCACTTTAATGACCGGGATTTTATTAGCCCCGGCGCTTGCCAAGACAACAGCAAACTCGGTCTTTTCAGCTGCCGCTGCAGCGCCGCCCGCAGCAGGCGCCGCTGCTCCTGCCGGCGCGAAAGCCATTGGGGCCGCAGCCTTGACGCCAAATTTTTCTTCCAACGCCTTTACCAGCTCCGACACTTCCAGAACCGATAATTTTGAAATTTCTTCAACCAATGCCGTCTTGTCCGCCATAACTTCCTCCGTGCCACCACTATTTCCCCGGCGTGTCACCGACCGTGCTCAGTGGGGGTCTTATTATTTTCCTTCTGATTTCTTTGAGATGGCATCCAATACGTTCACCAAATCCCGCATCGGAGCCTGCATCACACTGACTAAATTAACTAAGGGAGACTGCAGCGTTCCCAGCAATATTGAGAGCAAGACTTCACGTGAAGGAAGACCGGCGATCTCTTTTAGCTGGGCGCCAGAAAGTACCTGCCCATCCAGATACCCGCCCCTGATCTTTATATTCTCGTGTGTCTTGGCAAATTCAAAAACCGTTTTGATCGAACTGGTTGCATCGCCTTTTTGAATGACTATAGCCGTGGGCCCTTCAAGGGCGTCGGCCAACGCCTGGATCCCCGCATTCTTCAGGGCAATCCGGGTCAACGAATTTTTAACGACGCGGCATTCACTCTGCTGCGAACGAAGCTTCAAACGCAATTCATTGAACTCGACAGTCTTCAAGCCCTTAAAGGCTGCGACCATCAAGCCTTTGCATTCACGCGCCTGCTTCTCCAGCTCTTGAACAGATAATTCTTTTTCAGTTGTTGGCATTTTTGATTTTCTTAACATAACCCGCAAAAGACGGGTCGAATAAATAAAAATAACCCCGGCAGCGACCTACTCTCCCGTACCCTTGCGGGTACAGTACCATGGGCCCTGGTGGGCTTAACTACCGAGTTCGGAATGGGATCGGGTGTGGCCCCACCGGAAAAACCACCGGGAAATCTATAACCTAAATGGGAGCAAACTTCAAACACCAATGCTTTGTAAAGGATCGAATGATACGGCCAAGCCGCACGACCAATTAGTACAGGTTCGCTCCACACCTTAACGGTGCTTCCACGTCCTGCCTATCAACCCAGTAGTCTTCTGGGGGTCTTAAGGTACCATAATGGTACGGGAATCCTAATCTTGAGGCAGGTTTCACACTTAGATGCTTTCAGCGTTTATCCTATCCAAACTTAGCTAGCCAGCCATGCCCCTGGCGGGACAACTGGTACACCATAGGTTTGTCCATCCCGGTCCTCTCGTACTAGGGACAGCTCCTCTCAAGATTCCTTCGCCCACGGTAGATAGAGACCGTACTGTCTCACGACGTACTGAACCCAGCTCACGTACCGCTTTAATTGGCGAACAGCCAAACCCTTCCCACCTACTTCAGCGGGAGGATGCGATGAGCCGACATCGAGGTGCCAAACCGGGTCGTCGATATGGACTCTTGGACCCGATAAGCCTGTTATCCCCGGAGTAGCTTTTATTCGTTGAGCGATGGCAATTCCACATTCAACCACCGGATCACTAGGACCTGCTTTCGCACCTGCTCGACATGTCCGTCTCGCAGTCAAGCTCCCTTCTACCCTTGCATTCGAGGCGCGATTTCTATACGCGCTGAGGGAACCTTTGTACGCCTCCGTTACTCTTTAGGAGGCAACCGCCCCAGTTAAACTGCCCACCTGACAATGTCCTACACCCTGTTAGAAGGGACGTAGTTAGAACCACAAGACCGGAAGAGTGGTATTTCACTGGTGTCTCCAGTCGCCCCGAAAGGCAACCTTCGAAGACTCCCACCTATTCTACGCATCCACTCCCGTAGTTCATTATCAAGATACAGTAAAGCTTCACGGGGTCTTTTCGTCTAGCCGCGGGCAGCAAGCGTCTTCACTTGCACCCCAATTTCACCGAGCCTCTGGTTGAGACAGCGCTCTCTTTGTT
>Ga0181520_10008630_pt1 | contig 14373 bp, 10 predicted proteins | sample PEATcosm2014_Bin_29_FD_132451 | JGI IMG/M metagenome (GOLD analysis project Ga0181520, IMG submission 132451) | Peatland microbial communities from MTU Mesocosm Facility, Houghton, MI, USA - PEATcosm2014_Bin02_30_metaG | ecosystem: Environmental > Terrestrial > Soil > Wetlands > Peat | place... | reverse complement strand
CGGCCCGAGCGGTCATCAAGGCCAACGCCACAACGACAGTCACGGCCCTCATTGCCAAGTTGAGGGCGCTAGGAATCAAGCGCGGGAAGACGTGGGTGACAGAGGCCCGGTTGGCCGCCCGTGTACGTGGTGCGGAGTAGCGTTAGCCCGCGTGCAAGGCGCGGCGTCCCCACCAGGCGTTGCTTGCCCGGCGGTTGATAAGGGTGGGGGTACCCTGAATCTTAAAAGGGGTGCCAAGGAGAGCACACCAGTAGTCTTTTCTAACCACAAACAAGAATAAATCCGAAACAGTGTGGCTATTTGACCACACTTTAGGTCATTTTGCCGCAATCCCCGGCGTGCAAGAACGCCCACAACCCATTCGCAATCTTAGTCCGCATATTGTAGCAAGGATATTCCAATGCCCTGCATATTGTGGTACGATTACATGTGTGGCTTGTTTGCGTTTTCTGTCGTCCGGTAGCCCTTTACGGTGAGGCACAATGGCAAAGTTCAAGTTCCTACTCGATAACGACGTGCGGCACCTCCAAGCGGTGTTGCCACCAAAGCAGACTGTCCATTTGGAAGAAGTCGGGTTGAGACCATCTTCACCGGACGACGACGTTGTTGCGGTCGCATCGGTGGAAGGATTGCTCATCGTGACCAACAACCGGCGCGATTTTGAGCAGTGGGTCGTTGCGCGAATCGCCGAAAGCTCCAAGAAGGATGATGGCTGCACGCAGGTCCAGGGCCTAGTTGTGGTGGTCCCGTCAGACGCAATCAGCCAAGCCCGCGCGTTGGAGAGAGCGTCCAAGAATCTCATCTTTGAGGGCAAGCGCATCGGATGGAAGAACGTTTACGAATGGTGCCTGAAGGTTGTAATCCCGGAGTCCGGCGTCCCGAAGATCACGCGACTACCGCGTTGTCCTCATTGCCGCTTTGCAGATGCCAAGGCGTCCTAGCCCGCAAGTGTGGGATCGAATGGAGGCGAATATGGTGTCGTCAACGGAGATGCAATTCAAGGTGTCGCTCCGGTCAATGAAAATTGCTCCGGCTGTAGGACCCAAGGGGTTTGCCCGAGCGGTTGAATTCCGGGTGACTTCGCTCGATACCCGCCGCACAAAAGCGGTCGATGGCGGGTTGGTCGGTGAAGAAACGCTTCGGCGCTGCGAGGTGCTCAGGGACTCAGGCCCGGAGGTTGTGACAGTCACGGGGGAATGGATGAATCAACACGTGGATAGCTGGCCAATTGACGTTGTAAACCTCGCATTGGAGCGGGCCGCAACCCGCTAAGGGTCAACTGACTAAAGGGGGAGCTATGGGAAACATCATCGTAGAACCTGAAGACGACGGGGGGTACGCCGCGCTCAAGAACGGCAAAGTGGTGGTGCGCGGGTTGACCCAAAAACAGACCGGGGATAAAGCCCACGACCTCAGGCCGAATGACACGATTGAGGCCGCCCGTGTCAGGACAACTGAAGACGGCATACCGGACGAATTTCGCAAGTTGCACGGACCCAAACGCTAGCGATTAGTGGTTGTATATTTTCGCTCGTCAAGGATCTTCAGATGGACAAGAAAGTAATTCTCGGACGAAAGAAACCCAAGTCGAAACGACGCGGACTCAGAATTGCGGGCCACGGTCTCATGGCGTCTATCACTCGCTCCGGGCGGAAGGACTATTGCTCAATGCCACTCACAGCCCAAAGCCAAGCGCGGGCCGAAAAGGCAGAGCAAGACGGCACTCTATCCATGCAGGAATGCGATGAGTTGCTTTGCGAATGCGGAGAGCGTGTTGGAGCAATTCGCAAACCTTGGATGGGTGGACCAAACGGCGCTCCCTTGGTGCCAACACCCCACTACCCGAAGAAGTTTCCCCGCAAGCTCGTGAATCCTTCCGGCAAACCGGGCTACTACAAGCGGTGAAAGTGTTGGACGTTACGGAAGCCAGCCGAAGATTGAGGTACGATGGCTTTTGAGGTCTAGTGAGAGCACGTTGGCAACCCTACTCGTGCAGTTCGTCGTCCCCGCTCTAGTCGCCTTCGCCGTTGTGGCGCTCACTCACTTCTTCACTGTCCGAAGGGAGACGGAGAGTAAACGGCGTGAGCAGCGCGTGGGGTACTTGGTTGCCGCGTATCGCGGACTTTCCAAAGCAAACAACCACCCACGCCTATGGGAAGTGGCGGGCGATTTAGAACAAGCTATCAGTGACATCCAACTATTCGGAACGCCCGAACAAATCCGGCTAGCACAACGCTTTGGTGATGAGCTAGCAAAGCAGCAAGCGGCGGACCTAGACCCGCTCCTATTCGAGTTGCGTAATAGCCTACGAAAAGAACTGGGGCAAAGGCCGGTTCCGGGCCGCGTGTTGTGGTTGAAAGTTGAACGCAAGAAATAGTGTGCGGGCTTTCGGCGGTGATACTTGTTGTGATACTTGGTTTCCGACTTTGGGGCCGTTCAGTGCGAGCTAATGCAAACTAGAAATTGAGTCAAACGCCAATGAATGCGGCTTTTTTACAACTTTATGCGTCTCGGCGCAACTTGGCGCAACACTGCCCCGGACAGACTTAAAATCCGCAGTCCTTAATCGGACGTGGGGGTTCAAGTCCCCCTCCGGGCACCAGCTAAGTGTTTTGTAATAAATAACATAAATATGTTCGTCCTTTTCTGTCCTGCTTGCCGCCGAATTGGCTCATGAGCATTCGGCCGGAGGCTCCCGGTCTTCATTGAAATGGGTCGACTTCGCGCAAGTGTCCTGAGTCCAAAACTCCCGGCAAAGCTGCTGCTGGCATTCCGAGTGTCGCATGGTCGTCGTTCCGTCCATGAACCTGAAAATGAGCGGGCGCCCCAGATCCCGATTTTGGGACCTGGGAAACCCGAACCTTCATCCGCCAGATTCAAGGAGCACGATCTTCGACTCAGCAACAATATGTCCTGAGTGCCCTGCTCCGTTCAGGCGCGAGGCGCTCATTTCGTCTGCGGCTCCAATGCGCTCCTGAATGCCTCCCAGTTGCAGGAGCCATCGGCTTGGCTGCAGCCGGGCACAAAGACGGCCATGCGTGCCGGGGGATTGGCCAGGCTGAGGGGAGTGGAATTGCGCATTTGCTCGAGTGTCTGTGCCGTGTAAAAGGTTCGCACGGAATACTCCCCGTTGCCGGGCTTCTTCCACAACTCGAAGACCAAGGCCCCACCCGGCGGCGTGTCGTCGCGGCGGCCATCGATGAGCCAGGAGAGACCGAGCGTCCCGGCAACAGCTGCGATGTTCGTGTCGTGCCCAGACAAGATGAGGAGCCGGTCGCCCGGTCTTGTGAGTGAGCCTTTCACAGGATGCGCGACAACTTCCTGTTCCATCGAACGAAGTATCTTGGCAAGCAGGTTGGAAGACTGCGCACGGGCAATGTAGGTGGTGCGCTGCGCAATGTCCACATTGGCGGTATGTAATTGCAGCAGTTCGCGCAGCTTTTGCAGGTTCACGCGGCCCCAGCCCACATTGGCCGCGTCCATGCCTTCGGCGTACTCGAGCAGGAAGTCTTCCGACATAGTCGCAGCGACGCTCAGCGGCGTATGCAATTCGACCAGGTGGCCTCCATTGCCCGGCGCGATGGAGGGGGGGATGTCGAAGATAGATTTGGGAGCAGGCTCACCCTGGCTCAAGCAGCCCACTCCGGAACCGCAGCCTGTTAGCACCGATTCAAGCGCTTCAAGTTGCGGGCGGTAGGCTTCGACAAGTCCAGCCGGATTGCCGCCGATTCGGCCTGAGACGGCTGCTGTCGCAAGGACGCTGTCGGCATGGCCGCCTCCAGCCTCCAAAGGATGGAAGAGGGGATCGGAGGTTCCTTCTGGAAGGGCGGTTACCTCGATTGCGCAACCGGGAGCCAGGCCAGCAGCGAGCGCTTTGCCAGTTTCGCGCGTTCGCTGGTCGGAGTCGGCGACGATCCTGATATGCGGCGCATCGGCGCAACCGCTCGGCGCAAGCAAGCCCTGCGCGGCCAGTTGCTGGCGGTCGTAAGCGCCGAAGATAGTCATCAGCCGCGCGCCGTGTTCGGTCAGGTAGCCGGGTGGAACGGTCCACACGGGCCAGGGCTGACGGGAGTATTGATTCAACTGGTCGAGTTTGCCGGTGGGCGAGCGCACCCCGTGGCGGCTCAGGATCACCACCAACTTCAACTCGTTTGTCGCTTTGGCCTTGTTCATTTCCGGTTCGTGAGAGGCCGTCTGCGCAGTCAGCGCGCACGCGGCGCTCACCAACATGCAAAGGCAAAGGAGAGCAATTCCAGCGGTATGGCTGCGTTTCACTTCGTTTCTCCATTCGCGCCGACCGCGTAGACACGGATCTCTGCCGGATGTCCGGCCGCACCCGGCACGCCGACATAAAGCAAATGTTGCGAGGGGACAAACAAGGCCGTTTTGGCGCCGGCAGCGGTGTGCAAAACGCCAAGAGCACTGAGAGTCTTGGCCTGGCCGGACTGGAACACGTCCACCTCACCCTCCCCGCTAACAAGATACACGCGACGCAGCGCGGCGTCGTAGAAGAGGTCGTCGGCTCCTCCCGCGGCGGGTTGGGTGGCCACTTCCTTGCCGGTTGCCACATCCAGCGCAACCAGCATACCCGGATTCCGGCAGGCGAGGTATAGCAAGCCGTCGCCGCCGAAGGCCATGGGCACGTTGTCGCCGCACTTTGTCAGCTTCCAATGCGAGGAGATCGTCTTCGTCGCTGTATCGATTATTGCCACTTCATTTGCGCCGGCAATATTTGCAAAGACGCGCCGGCTCGCCGGATCGATATCCAGCGCTTCGGGGTGCGAGGCAACCGGCAGATTAGCGACCAGGCTGAAACGCTCGGTGTCTACGACGGCGATCTGCGCCTGACTGGCGCCATCGCCTGCTCCGTGTCCTACAAAGAGCAGATGCTTGGCCTCGTCGAAGACCATGTCGTCTGCATCGTCGGAGAGCTTGATCTTTCCGGCAAGAGCCAGCGGCGTTCCTCTGTACACCCTCAGTTCGGCAAGTGCACCATCCGCAACATAAAGACTTTCGGTTGCCGCAACCCAGGCGAGGCCGTGCGGCTTGTCTAACCCGGCGATACTCTGCTCTACCTTGTCAGTTTTCAAATCGACAACCTCGACCGAGTGGTTGCCGGTGGCGGCGATGAACAGCCGATTGCCCGCCGCGTCGATTGCCAGGTGATCGAATCTGCCGCCGATGCCGCCGAGAGGTATGGTTCGCGAAGGTGACAGAGGCGCTGTGGATTGGGCCTTCAGGATTGTGCAGCTTGCAAGGAGGTAGAGCACGATGAGAAGTCGCATGATTGTCCGTCCGGGATCGTATCCGCAAAGTGATCGGGCGCGCAGGGGATGCCTGTGCGCCCGCGTATGACGTAAGAAGGCTACTTTTTAGACTTGCCCGCGCCGAAGTTATAGCGCAAACCGCCTGTGAAAGTGGGCTTGTAGTACTCACGCTGATTCACGAATTGCAGGCTGCCGGTATAGTAACCGAAGACTTCGTTGTTGAGGTTCAGGCCAGAGGCCAGGACGCTCATCCCGCGCCAGATGCGATAAGTCGCCTGCGCGTCGATCTGCATGTGGGCCAAGGTCCACACATCGCCGGAGGGGCCGGCTGGACCGAGCCCGCTGGGATCGGCGCCCGCGCCTGGAGCCAGAGTGGGCGATATCCAGTTATACGAGTAGAGGCTTGCCCCGTTGAAAGTCATGCCCAGGCGGGCGGAAAAGCGCTTGTTATCGTAGGTCGGGCTGAAGTTCCAGGTGTTGGTCGCCTGGTCGATCGTGCGCGGATGGTCGGTGCGCAGCGGCACGCCCTTTTCCCGCGATCCCGTGTAGCTGTAGTTGGCCGAAACGCCCAACCCGTCGAATGGGCTTGCGAGGAAATTCAGATGCTGCTGGTAGCTGACTTCAAAACCGTACAGATAGGCGTTCTGGCCGTTGATGTACTGGGTGACCGAAGCTAAATCCGTGGGCGATTGGAATTGCAGAATAGTGGCCAACAGCGTGGGAGGAAGTGTGCCTGCGGGAAGGTTGGCGACGTTGACCCCGGTGGGGATGGTGAATTGAAGTTGGGGCGCGGTCAGCTGCTTGACGAAGACCCCGGCCTGAACCATGCCCAGCGGATGCAGATAGTTTTCGTAGAGCACATCGTAGTTGTTGGCGTGCTCGGGCTTGAGGTTTGGATTGCCTACACTGATGGAGCCTGGGTTCGTCGAATCGTCGTCGGTGACATAGGGGACCAACTGGTAGGGATCGGGGCGAGCCACGCCGCGCGCGTAGACGGCGCGAAGATTCGAGTTCGCATCGATACCGTAGCGCAATTGCACGCTAGGCAAGACATCCAGGTAGGAAGGATTGTTGGTCACTCCGGTTGGTATCCCGCAACCGGTCGCCGGGGTGTTGGAAGTAGCGCAATGCGGATCGCCGCCGGCGTAGAGGGTCACGTTGTAGCCGAAGGTGTCCATCTGCGTCTGCTCGAAGCGCAATCCGGTTTGCAGGTGCAGCTTGCCGAAGTCGATGGTGTTCATCACGTATCCGGCGGGGATGCGCTCGATGGTGTGGAAGATATTCGGATAAGTGTCCGCCGCTGTCTTGTATCCATCCACATAAGAGGCGAGGTTGGCAAGCGTATAAGTCTTTACCTTGTTGAAGTCTGAAACCGGACCGAAGTTTCCGCCGAAATAGGTGCCGTTGAAATAGTTGGTGTTATCGAATCCGCTTTGCAGTTGCGCCATCGTCGCCTGAGGAGACGCGGCCTTTGTCGACCATCCGTCGTAAACGGTCTCGGTTGAGTCCTGAGTCTTGTGAGCATTGCTGATCTTGAAGCCTGCCTCGAAGGTTCCAAAGTGGCCGTTGACGGTGTAGTTCTTCGCATAGGAAGCAGCCGCGCTGAGATCGAGCTGAGAGACAAGACCCGTGGAGATGGTTATATCCTTGAAGGCCCAGTCGGTAGCAACCTGAAGCGGCGAGTTAGGCCCGTCGCAGTTCCCGAATGTCGGAGTGTTGGGGTTCGACTGAACGGCTGGATTGAAGTTGCAATATACCGTGGGACCAATCCACGAAAAGTCGGCCTTGGGATTGCCGGCAGAATCAACTTCATAAGAACGAGAGGCTGAGACTGCCCAGGTGAGCCATGAACTGTCAGTGGTGTGCCTTCCACCCAGGCTCAAGCTGCCGGCCGAGGCGTCAGGACGCTTCGAGGATGTGTAGAACTTGGGGCTGGACGATGCCGCCGTGGGGCTGGGCGCCGTAATCGTTCCGTTCACCAGCGAGAGGGGCTTCGAAACCGGCGAGTAATACCACTTATCGCCCCAGTCCTTGAGGTCCGAGTAAAGACCGTGCGCAAAGAAGTTCGTGTTCTCGCTGAGCTTGTAATCCGCGCTGCCGGAGAAGCCGGTGCGATAGCGATAATAGCGGTACTCGCGGATGGTGTTGTTGTCGTAAAAGGGCTGCGCGAAGGTAGAAAGAGGATCGATGGCCGGCTGGATGTTGTCGATGCCGCGGCCATTGTAATCGTAGGAACCATCGACAAGAAGTCCGAACTTCTTGGCTTTTCCGAAGCGCTGCCCGTAGGTTCCTCCGGATTCCGACTCGGCGCGGCCATTCATGATGGGCGTATAGCCGCCCTTGGTGAACAGGTCGAAGGTGGGCTGCTCTCCGGCCGTCTTGGTGCGCAGATTCACTGAGCCGCCGATGCCGTTGGCGTCCTGATTCGCAGACAGCGTCTTGTTAATCTCAACCGATTCAACCAGCGACGATGGGATCACATCGAGGCGAACCTGGCGAACCGTCGGCTCCGGCGCCGGAAGGGTGATTCCATCCACGGTGACGTTGGTAAGGCGGGGTTCGGTGCCGCGAACCTGCAGATACACGCCTTCGCCCTCGATGCGATAGAGGGTAACCGAGGGGAGGCGGCCAACCGCATCGGCGACGTTGGCGTTGGGAAGGCTGATGATCACTTCCGCGGGCAGCACCTGAAGAATATTGTCCGCCGTGCGGGTCTCGTTAATCGCGTCTGCTTCTCCGTGCGCTCGCTCCGCGGTGACCAGAATGCTCTCGCTTGCGGAGGCTACGCCCATTTTGATCTCCACGGTGCGCGTCTGACCTGCTGCCAATTCGACCTTGGTCTCTGTCGGACTGAAGCCGACGAAAGAGACAGAGATTGTGTAGGTTCCAGCCGGGACCGCCGGAAACGCGAACTCTCCCAGCTCGTTGGTTGCGCCGTTGATTCCCAGGGGAAGCAGTTTGAGCTGCGCGCCTTTCAGAATGGCTCCCCCGTTGTCAACAACCGTTCCTGCGATGATGCCCTTCGCCGCCTGGCTCATGCAGGTCTGCGCGAAGATCAACCCCAGCAGGACAAATAAGAATTGCAAGCGCTTCATGGTGGACTCCTTGTCCAGACGGAGATGCCGGTCCACGGGAGTGTGGAGCGGTTTTCGGCTGGCTATAGGTTGAACGCTACCGAGATTCGTTAAAGGCCCGTTAACAGAGCGGTGAATTATTCCTAAGGTTGGCCTCCGCTTGGCCGAATATGAATGTGCTGTGAATTCAGTGCCCGCTGTGTGCCTTTCCTGAGCGGTTCACGCTTACGCTGATACATACGGGACAAATGAGGATATTGATTGTTGAAGACGAACCGCGCATGTTGGAGCTCCTGTGCAAGGGGCTCTATGAGCACGGGTTTACCGTAATGACCGCCGTCGATGGCGAGACGGGGTTGGAAACTGCCACGGTCCATCAGTTCGACGCGATTGTATTGGACATTGGTTTGCCGCGCATGAACGGATACGATTTGATGGCGGAATTGCGCTCGCGAACGCGAATGACGCCAGTGCTCATGTTGACCGCGCGCGACACTGAAGACGACATCATACGCGGCCTCGACCTGGGCGCCGACGACTATTTGACCAAGCCGTTTTCCTTTCCCGAACTGGTTGCGCGGTTGCACTCCATTACCCGCCGTCACCGCGAACAAGGCGACGGCACGATCTCGATAGACGATGTGGTCCTCAATCCAATGCGGCGTTCGGCGACACGCAACGGTGAAAGCCTGAACCTCACGCGTCTTGAGTTCATGCTGCTGATGTGCCTTGCGCGCCGGACCGGGCAGTGCGTGCCCAGGCAGGAACTGATGCGGTCCTTGTGGGGCTCGGAGCATGGGGTCGGCCCCAGCGCCCTCGATGTTCTGATCAATTCGTTGCGCGCCAAGATCGACGCCCCGCACCGCAACAAGCTGATCGGGACGGTGCGCGGTTTGGGGTATATCTTCAGGCACAATGCGGGCGTGGAGGAGAAGGCGTCTTGATCAAGACTCTGCCAATCCGCGTTCGCCTCACGCTGTGGTACTCGCTGGCCATCGCGGTCACCATGTTTTCCATCGGCTTCGTTTCTCTTTGGATGGTGCATCGCGCAATCGACAATCTTGAAAACAACGAGCTGCAGCAGCGTGTCCGCAGTGTCCGGCGCTTCGTTGAGAGCCGCCCGGCGCACGAGACACCTGCGCAGTTACACGAGGCCATCACCGCGGCATACGACGTGAGCCACGGGAACAAGTGGCTGCAAATCATCGACGGAGATGGCAACTGGCTCTACCGCTCTCCTCACGTCGCAGCAGTTTACCCGTCCCTGGTGCTCCCCCAGCAAGCGCCGGAGGGCGGCCGCTATTTTACTTACACCGCGGAATCCGTACCTGTCCGCGCACTCATCGCGCCTATCGTTGCCCGGGGCGCTCATTACACCGTACAGACTGGACTAAGTCTTAACAAGACGCTGGCCGCGCTCTCGAATTTCCGCGCCCACCTATTTCTGCTGATTACGTTGGGGCTGTTTGTCTCCTCAATCTCCGGCTATTTCATGAGCCGCAAGGCGCTTACTCCCATCGCATCCATTGCGGCGGAGGCGCGCCTCATCAACGATCGCAACCTGGACATCCGGTTGCCGGTTCCGAACGCAAAAGACGAAATCTCCGACCTCTCTTTGACGTTGAACCGGATGCTGGAAAGGATCGACAGAGCCTTCGCCAGCGTGCGCACCTTCACTGGCAACGCCTCGCATGAATTGCGCACTCCGATTTCACTGATGCGCACCGAGATCGAGGTTGCGCTCTATCGTCCCCGCGATGCCGAGGAGTATCGGGCAATCCTCAGTCGCCTGCATGAAGAGACTGTTCGCATGACTGGCCTGGTGGAGAATCTTCTTTCGCTGGCAAGGACCGACGGAGGCGCGGAGACTATGGCCCTTGCGCCTATCCGGATCGAGGAGATTCTCTCTCCTGCTTCCGCAACGTGGAAAAATGCCATGAGCCGCGCCATGCTCGACTTTCATGTCGAGAGGCCGCACGCCGATGTTGTTGTGCTTTGCGACTTTCAAGGCATATCGAGATTGCTTTCGATTCTGCTGGAGAACGCGAGCAAGTACACGCCGCCGGGTGGCTGCGTCACGCTTAGGGCGTGCATCGAGGGAAATCGCGCCGGCATCTCCGTGCAGGACACCGGGATCGGTATCGATCCTGCGTACCTTGACCGAGTATTTGACCGCTTCTTCAGGGTCCCAACAAGCGGGTCTCTTCCGCCAGGCTCCGGGTTGGGCCTTTCGCTTGCGAAGTGGATTGCGGAGCGTCACGGCGCGCAGTTACGCGTTGAAAGTGAGCCTGGCCGGGGAAGCTGCTTTTCATTTTCTCTGGAGAGAGCCGGCGCCGTTGTCCCCGCCATCCACGATTCGCGGCCTGCGGCGGAGTCTGGCGCCAATCACTTCTCTCGTTCGTTCTCCGATTCACTGCTTGATGTTGAAACGAAGTGAAGTGATCTCCCGCACGGCCTCACATGAATGCAGCACCGCGCTTGCGATGCCCGCTGGGATTTTGGGCGCTCCTGCTTGGGATAAGGCCAGAAGCCGGGCGCTCGTCTAATCTCGGTTCTTCTTGCGAATCTCGATGCTCAGGCGCTTGATCTTCTGGTTGAGCGTCGAGAGAGGGATATGAAACTGCTCGGCGGCGTCGGTCTGGTTCCAGTTGCAGCGTTCCAGCTTTTCGATGATGATGCGCCTCTCGATGTCTTCGAGAATGTCGAAGAGCGAGGCGTTGGGGTTGTGCTCGAGCAAAGCGTCCTGAAAGCTGCGCCCGGTGATGTGGCCGGGCAAGAGATCCGAGCCAATGATCGGTCCGCTCGATAGCACCACGCCGCGCTCGATGGAGTTCTCCAGTTCGCGCACATTTCCGGGCCATTCGTAATCGACCAGCGCGCGCAGCGCGTCAGCGGAGAGCTTGCGGGGAGCCAGGCAGTTCTCGTTGGCGTAGAACTCAAGAAAGTGATTGGCCAGGAGTGGGATGTCTTCGCGCCGCGCGCGCAGCGGCGGCAGGTCGACGGTGATGACGTTCAGCCGGTAGAAGAGATCTTCGCGGAAGCGGCCGTCGCGCACCGCCTGGCGCAGGTCCACGTTGGTGGCGGCGATGATGCGCACATCCACCTGCACCTCGGCAATGCCGCCCAGATGCATGAAGCGGCGGTCCTGGAGCACACGCAGAATCTTGGCCTGGGTATCCATCCCCATGGTGGCGATTTCGTCCATGAACAGCGTGCCGCCGTTGGCCACCTCGAAGAGTCCCTTCTTGCTGGCGATGGCCGAGGTGAATGCGCCTTTGACATGGCCGAAGAGCGTCGATTCGAGCAGCTCCGAGGGCATGGCGCCGGTGTTGATGGGCACGAAAGGCTTGTCCTTGCGCGGCGAGTTGGCATGGATGGCCTTGGCGATCAACTCCTTGCCGGTGCCGCTCTCGCCTTGAATGAGTACGGTAGATCGGCTGGGCGCAACCTGTGCCACCAGGTCGAAGACTTTGAGCATGATCTCGCTCTTGCCCACGATGTTCGAGAAGTTGTAGCGCTGTTTGAGCGTGCGCTTGAGCTGAAGGTTCTCTTCCTCGGCGCGGTGGCGAGCCACTGCGGAGCGGATGTCGGCCAGCAACTTCTCGTTGTCCCAAGGCTTCTGTACAAAGTTCTCGGCGCCGGCGCGGATCGCTTCAACCACATTGTCCACAGTCCCGTAGGCCGTGATCATGATGACGGGCAGTTCTGGCTGGCGTTCCTTGATCTGCGGCAACAGTTCCAGGCCGCTCTGGCCAGGCAGGGCCAGGTCCAGCAGCACCAGATCGAAGTTCTCCAGTTCCAGCGTTCGCAGGCCCTCTTCGCCATCTACGGCCATTCGCACCGAATAGCCTTCCAGCATGAGCAGTACTTCGAGCGACTCGCGGATGCCTGCTTCGTCGTCGATGACCAAGATGCTGGCCCCAGCTTGACTGCCGGTAAACACAGGTACGGATGCAGCGAGATTCAAAGGCGGTTCGACCTCAGGCATGAACGGAATTCCTCAATAGCGGAAACTCGAGATGAAAAGTTGTGCCGGCGCCGACCGCGCTTTCGACATGAATCTTGCCCGCATGTTCCTGGATGATGCCATAGGAGACGGAAAGGCCCAATCCGGTGCCGCGCCTGTCTCCAGGTTTGGGCGTCGTCTTGGTAGTGAAGAAAGGATCGTAAATGCGTTTCAAATGCTCCGGAGCGATGCCCGCGCCGGAGTCGTTGACGAACGCCTCGACATGGCCGTTGGCCAGCGTCGCCACCCGTAAGCGGCCGCCGCCAGGCATGGCCTCCTTGGCGTTCAACAGCAGATTCAGAAACACCTGCTGCAGCTTGCCGGGATTGCCGTGAATGGGAGGCAAATCCGCTGCCAGATCCATATCGACGACAATCTGCGCGGTCTTGAACTGGTGCTCCAGCAACGAGAGGGTATCGCGGATTACCTGGTTCAGGTCGGTGGCGCGGAACTCGGTGGTCGAGGTGCGCGAGAAGTTCAGCAGGCCGTTGGCGATCTCCGCCGCGCGGAAACTCTGCTGCGTAATCTTGTCCAGCACCGGGCCCAGCCGCGTGTCGCCCTTCATCTGTTTGGAGAGCATTTGGGCATAGGAGGAGATCACTGCCAGCGGAGTATTGATCTCATGGGCTACGCCTGCGGCTAGCAGTCCGATGGAGCTGAGCTTGTCGGCCTGGGCCAGTTGGGCCTCAAGGGAAACCCGCTCGGTGATGTCGTCCACCAGAATGATGCGGCCTACCGCGACAAAATCTCGCGACAGCAGCGGCGCTACGGCGATGTTGGCGGTGCGCTGCTCTCCGGCCCGTGTGGTCAGGCGGAACTTGTAGAGGTGATGCACCCCGGAATCGTTGCGGAACCCTTCAAGGGCTTCAACGAATTCCATGGGAAATACATCGCGAAGCGCCTGTCCCAGAGCTTCGCCGCGGCTCAACGCATACATGGCCTCCATCTGGGCGTTCCAGCTCTCGATGCGGTCTTCCAGATCGATGGCCAGGATGCCCACATTGATGGATTCGACGATGTTCTCGTTGAACTCTTTCAGGCGCTCGAATTCAACGATTTTCTCTTCCAGGCGCGAGTAAAGGCTGGCGTTCTGAAGCGCAATGCCGATGTAGCTGGCCAGCGATTCAAGCAGCTCGACGTCCTCGCTCGACAGAAAATCGCCGCCGATGGTGCGTCCCAGGCCGATGACGGCAATGGTGCGTGTTTGCTCGCCGTCCTGAACGCGGCAAGGAAGATAGTAATTCAAGTCCAGCAATGCGGCCGCGCGCTGCTGGTCTTCCGGCAGATGCAGCGCCTGCTGCGCATTTTCCAGGAAGATGTGGGTGTGGTCCGTTGCCTGGTCGAAGTTTAAGAAGCCGAGGTCCAGCGAATCCGGCCCCAGCAATTCACGCGCGGCGTCGATCTCGGCGGGAAGTCCGTGCGCCGCGGCCAGGTGCAACCGCCCAGGTTCTTGCGCCATGAATACGGCAACGCGCGCCACCAGCAGGGTGCGCGGCAGTTGCTCGACAATCGACTGCAGCAGAGTCTGGAGGTTCTTTTCAGAACTGAGGCCGCGGCCGAAATCCACCAGCGCCTTCCGGTAGTCGTAGCGATGGCGATCGAAGACCTTGTCTACCCAGCTTTGGATTCGGCGCTTCAGCGGCTCGAAGAGCCCTGCCAACACCACGATGGCGATGCCCTCGCCCCAATCCCGCACCGACTCCGGCAGACGGTTGTGAGCCACGCCGGCAGCCAGCGCAATTACACCGTAGGAAGCGCCGAGAATCAGACCGGTGGTCAGCGTGTAGGCGACTCCGCGCTTGAAGATCAGGTCGGTATCCATCAGCCGGTAGCGCACGATGGCCCAACTGAACGTCAACGGCAGAAAGACCAGAGACAAACCGGCCAGCTTGGTGAGCAGGCTGGGCATTCTCAGATCGAACAGGAAGGGAATGGCGTAGAGCAGTGTAAAGGGGCCAACCGCCAGCCATGCGCCGCGCATCAGCCATTTCAATTGCTGGCGCAAGAGAGGCGTGTCCGCCTGGCT
>Ga0181520_10008628_pt1 | contig 14377 bp, 16 predicted proteins | sample PEATcosm2014_Bin_29_FD_132451 | JGI IMG/M metagenome (GOLD analysis project Ga0181520, IMG submission 132451) | Peatland microbial communities from MTU Mesocosm Facility, Houghton, MI, USA - PEATcosm2014_Bin02_30_metaG | ecosystem: Environmental > Terrestrial > Soil > Wetlands > Peat | place... | reverse complement strand
GCGGTTGATCGCCTGGGTCGTGTCGTTGGTGTGCAGGGTGGCGAAGACCAGGTGACCGGTCTCGGCGATGGAGAGCGCGATCCGGATCGAGTCCAGGTCGCGCATCTCGCCCACCAGGAGCACGTTGGGGTCCTGGCGCAGGCAGGCGCGCAGCGCATCGCCGAAGGTGGGGGTGTCCAGCCCGAGCTCTCGCTGCTCGACCACGCAGCGGCGGTTGAAGTGGACGTACTCGATCGGGTCCTCGATGGTGATGATGTGCTGGGCACGCGCGTGATTGATCCAATCGATCATCGAGGCCTGGGTGGTGGACTTGCCCGCACCGGTCGGACCCGTCACCAGGATCAGACCGCGGGGCAGCTCGACCAGGCGCTCGGTGACCGGAGGCAGCCGCAGCTCAGCAAAGGTCGGGATCTGGCTGGGGATGGCGCGCAGGGCCACCGCCACCGAGCCGCGCTGGTGAAACGCGTTGCCGCGCACCCGGCCCCGGTCGGTCCACTGGAAGGAGAAGTCGACCGAGCCGTCCTTCTCCAGCGAGCGGCGGTGGTCGGCGCTCAGGATCTGGTCGATGAGCTTGCGAGCCTGCTCGTCGGTCAGCGCCCGCGAGGCTGCAGCGACCAGCTGGCCGTCCAGGCGCAGGGACGGGGGGGCGCCCGCGCTGAGGATCAGATCCGAGGCCCCCTGGTCGAAGAGCGCGTCGAGCAGTGGCTCGATGCTCATGTCGAGCGCGTCCATCATCCCCTGGCAGTATAGGCATACCTGAACTTATCCACAGGGTAGGACGGTAGATGTGGAAAACCCTGGCCAGCACTCCGCTTTGCCGGTCTCAGCGGCCGGCTGAGCGGTGACCGGGGCGGCGACCGCCGTCCTCGCGGTCCTGCTGATCGTGGTGGGGGCGCTCGCCGGCGCGGCGACCGGCTCCTTCGCCGGCGTGGTGAGGTCGCGCGGGTGGCGCGGGGCTCTCCGCGGACGATCCCACTGCCGCGACTGCCACCGGACGCTCCGCTGGTACGAGCTGGTGCCGATCGCCAGCTACGCCATCCAGGGTGGCCGCTGCCGCGCCTGCCGGGGCGTGATCGGACGCGAGGCGCTGATCATGGAGGTGGTGGGTGCCGCGGCGGGAGCGGTCGTGGTCCTCGCCGTGGTCGGGCTGGTGCTGCTGGTCAGCGGCTGAACGGCTCCGGAAATCGCGGTGCCCGTCTCAAGCGGGCACCGGCACCTGGACCACGGTGGCAACACCCTGGTGGACGGCCACCCCCCGCAGCGGCACCGGCGCCCCGACCATGGAGCGCTGCAGCCTGGTCCCGAGCAGGTCGCCCTGGGTGACCTGCTGGGGCTGGAGCAGGAGACCCGACTTGGCCTTGCGCAGCTCCGGCACCAGGCCGCGGAAGGCTCCGGCCGCCTCCTCGATCCCGGCCGCCGCCAGCACGGTGGCTCCCCCGTCGCGCCAGCGGGCGAGGAGGAGGGAGAGGCGGGCGGCCAGGGGCAGGTCGGCCAGCGCGCCGGCGTCGTCGATGGTGACGACTGTCGAGGGCCCGGCCTCGTCGAGGCACCGTACGAGATCCGGGCTGTCCAGCTCGCTGGGGCCGAACAGCCTCACCCCCGCCACGGGTCCGAGCAGCTCGGGCAGGCGGGAGCGCCGGGGCGTGATCACCACCACCTCCCCTCTGCCCTCTGCGGCGAGGGATCGGACCATCACGGCCAGGGCGGTGCTGCGCCCCGACCCGGGCTGGCCGAGCACCAGGACGACCGGGCCGGGGAGGCGCACCTGGGAGAGCTCGTCACCCCCCACGCCGGCGAGCGCCCCGTCTCCCCGCCGGGGGAGGTGCAGCGCCTCCGCGTAGCCGATGCTGGCCGGGAGCGGATCGACCCGGAAGGGCGCCCGGTCCGGGATCGCGCCGGCCGCGCCGGCCAGCTCCCGGAGGGCCGCGGTCTGCGCGGCGCCGTCGGGGGAATCCCCGGCGTGGGCGATCTGGATGGGGTCGCCGGAGGGCACGCGGAAGGCCCGGCCCGGACCGATCTCGGCCGGCAGGCTGCGGGCGGTGAGGCCGGCCACGCTGTAGTCGAGGCGGTCGGCCATCCGCAGCATCAGCTTCGCCTCCACCATGCCCCCGACGCGCCCGGTGACCAGGGTGCGATCCCCGGTCAGCACCAGACGGAATCCGGGGCTCAGGCCATCCTGGAGCAAGCGCTGGAGCTGGGCCACCAGCTTGCCCCCGTCGAAGGATTCCAGCTGGGCGACGAAGCTGTCGTAGCGATCGACGAGAACCAGGAAGTAGGGCAGGGCGGCGCCCGGCTCGCGGGCGCGCAGCTCGGCGAGATCGCTGCAGCCGGCGGCGGTGAGCCGCTGGAGGCGCACGGTCAGCTCGCGGTGCAGGCGGTTGAGGAGTCGCTCCACCCGGTCGGCGTCGGCCGGGGTCACCACGGCCCCGCACCGGGGGAGGGCGGTCAGCGCGGCGAGCCCGCCGCCCCCGCAGTCGATGGCATAGAGGTGGAGGTCGGCCGTGGGGGTGGCGGTCGCGGCCGCGGCGAGGGTGCGCAGCAGGGTGGTCCGGCCCGACCGCGGGGCGCCCGCGACGAGCAGGTGACCCTGGCGCTCGATGTCGTAGGTGGCCACCGGCTGGCGCTGCTCCTTGGGGAGGTCCACCCGCCCGAAGCCGAGTTGCAGCGCCGGGGAGGCGCCCAGGGTCGCCAGGGGGAGCACGTCGGGAAGCGGCGGCTGCCAAGGCGGAGACGGTGCGACGGTTCCGAGGCTGGACGCGACGCCGCGAATGGCGTCGACCAGCGCGGCGAGATCCGTGGAGTCGTCGGCCGGAGCCGGCGGGTGGGCGGTCGCCGGCAGCGGTCTCCCCAGCTCGGACCACCTCACCTCGCGCACCTCGAGCGGCACCGCGCCCAGCTGCACGCCCGGGCGGGGCCCGCCCACCCGGGCCACCTGGAAGAGCTCGGGCCGGGCGGTGCCCACCCGGAGGTAGGCGCGGCCGGGATTCTCGACGGAGAGCTCGGCGGCGTCGGGCGCCCCGATCACGTCCAGGGAGTCCTGGGTGGTGGCCACCCGCAGGCAGATGCTGAGGTTGACGTTGGCCCGCATGTCGCCGGTGACGGCTCCGGCCGGACGCTGGGTGGCGAGGATCAGGTGCAAGCCGAGCGATCGACCCTGGGCGGCGATGTCGACCAGCGCCTTCAGCTGCTCGGGCATGGCCTCGGCCATGGTCTTGAACTCGTCCACGACCAGCACCAGCCGGGGTAGCGGGTCTGCATCGCGGCCGGCCCCGGCCGCCGCCCAGTAGCGGAGGATGTCGGGCTGGTCGGCCGCGTCCAGGACCGCCTTGCGCCGCCGCAGCTCGGCGCGCAGCGAGACCAGCGCGCGCTCCACCGATGCGGTGTCGAGATCGGTGACCATCCCGACCGTGTGGGGCAGGTCGACGCAGCCCCGGAACGCCGCGCCGCCCTTGTAGTCGATGAGCACGAAGACCATCTGGTCGGGGCGGTTGTGGGCGGCGAGGGAGGCGACGATGGTCTGCAGCAGCTCGCTCTTGCCCGCCCCGGTCGTCCCGCCCACCAGCAGGTGGGGCCCCTGGGCGAGGTCGAGGAGGAAGCGCCCGCCCGCATCCTTCCCGATCGGGACCGCGGTCGTCCGGCCGGTGCGCCAGAGTGACTGGACGGCAGCCGGCGCCGGAGGATCGGTGCCCAGCAGCTCGAGCAGACGGACCGACGCCGGGAGGCGGCCGCCCGCCCTGACCGCCCCGGTGTCGCGGAGCGGGGCGAGGGCGCGGGCCAGCGTCTCGCAGACCGAGGCGCTCAGCCGGTCGGGCCGGATGCCGGCGACGTTTGCCTCGCCGGCACGGCGAAGGGTGGCCGCCGCGTCACCGCCCGTACCCAGGTCGCAGACGGCGCGGCAGCCCTCGGGGAGCTGCGGGGCGGCATCGTCGATGCAGAGGAAATGGATGCCGTGGGCGGGGCCCTCGTCGATCAGCGGAGCGAGGTCGTACCGCTGGCGCAGAGCGTAGGAGCCGTCCAGCACCACCAGGTGGAGCAGCCGGGGCATCGACGGCCGCCGCTCCCTCCCCTCACCGCGCAGCCCACCGAGCAGCTCGCTCAGCTCGCTCACCCGCGCGGCGATCGTCGCCGGGTCGTTGCCCACCCGAGCGTGGGGGCCATCGGCGACCTCGGGGCGGCAGTGGGGCAGCCAGCGGATCCACTCCCAGTCGGGACCGGCCGCCTCCCCGGTGAGGAGGGTGATGGCCAGGTCGCGCGGGCTGTGGCAGGTCGCCGCCGTGGCCACGATGGCTCGGGCGAGCTCACGTGCGGCGGGTCGCGGACCGGCGATGCCGAGAGCCCGCCACGAGCGCAGCGAGAGCGTCACCGGCGCATCGGGGAGGAGGGGCGCGGCATCGCCGAGCTCAGGGGCGACACCGGTCACCTCGACCGAGGCGGGCACCGCCCCGGTCCCGACCCGGAGGGTGAGGAAGTCGTCGTCCTCGCGGCGGCGTTCCCAGACCCGGCTCGACGGCATCAGCGCGCGGAGCAGGGCGCTGCCCGGGTCCGGGTGGACGTCGCGCAGGCTCCGCAGCTCGTCGCGGAGGAGCCCGTCCAGCTGAGAACGGGCCTCTGCGAGGCCCTGCCGGTATTGATCCAGCTGGCGTCGATGGCTGCTCCTGCCCCGGCGCCGGTCGGTGACCAGGGTCCCGACCGCCATCAGCGGGGTGAGCCCCGCGATCGCGAGGAAGGCGACCTGATGGGCGATGAGTGCCATGGCCGCCGCCGCGAGCACCGGCGTCAGCATCGCGAAGAGTTGCACCGGGGCCCGGTTGGGGGGGCGGGGATCGCTGGGGAAGGCGACCCGCCCGAACCCCACCGGGGCGCGCAAGCGGGGCGGCCGGTAGAAGTCGAGGGTGCCATCGCCAGCGGGGGTGAGCGCCGCGTCTGCGGACGGGGCAATCGTGACGGTGAGCCGGGTTGCGCCGGCGGTGATCACGGTCCCGGGCAGGATCGGGCGGCGCGCGCCGGCTGCGACCCCGTCCACGGTCGTGCCGCCACGCGAGCCGCAGTCCTCGAGCGCCACCTCGGTGCCCTCGCCGGCGGTCAGTCGGAAGTGCGGCTGCGCGAGGCTCGGGTCCGCGAGCCGGATCGGGGCCTGGCGGCCGTCCTCGGTGGTTCCGGGAAGGAGGGGCACCCACGCACCGGTGTCGGGACCGCCGACGACCAGCAGGCAGAGCTGTCCCGGGACGGGTTTGGCGGGGCTGCGGGGCAGCCCGGGGGGAACGTCGGTGTCGACCCGCACGGTGGTCACGGTTCCGCCCCCTCAACTCACCCGGGGTCCCGGCAGCCCGGGCGCCCCTACTGCTGCATCGACTGGGTGATCGACTGCTCGGTCTGGGCGTACGCGTTGGCCGCGGCGGTGAGCAGCCGCGATATCCCCTCCAGGGCGGTGTTGAGCTGGGCGGCTCCCTGGTTCCACTCCTGGAAGAGGCCGCCGAACTGGGCGGATGCCGCCCCCTGCCAGCCGCTCTCGATCAGGCTCTGCACCTGACCCTGCATGGACCTGAGCCGGCTGTCGATCTCGCTGGCCCCCGCCTGGAGGGATCCGGACACGGTCATGAGATCGTCGGAGGTGACCTTGATGATCATTGCTCAGCCCCACGCCCTCTTCATTCCCGTCGCACCGGGCGCATCGTGCCCAACGGGAGAGCCGAGAACGTAGCAGAAGCTTGGGGGGTGGCGCAACCACTTCCTTGTGGTAGCTGCAGACCGCCGGGTCAGCCCCCGGCGCGGGCGGCGAGCTCGCGAATCGCGCTCACCGCGAGCTGGTCGACCCGTTCGTTGCCCGGGTTGCCGGCGTGGCCCCGCACGTGCTCGAAGGCGACCCGAGCGTCGACGAGCGGGTCGATGCCCGGGAAGAGGTCCAGGTTGGCGTTGCGTTTCCAGCGCCGGGTGAGCCAGTTGACCACGCCCAGGCTGTCGGTCCGGACCACGATCCGCCAGCCGGGGTCGGCCCCGATCCGGCGGCGGACGGCCCGGAGCGCCTCGCGCACCGCCTTGAGCTCCTCCCGGTTGTTGGTGGTGCCCGGCTCCGCCCCCGCCGCCTCCTCGACCCGGCCGTCGGGCCATTCCAGCCGGTAGGCCCAGGCTCCCGGTCCGGGATTGCCCGAGCAGGCACCGTCGGTGTAGGCGACGACCGTCCCGGGCGGGGGCGGCGCCGAGGGTCCAGGGTCCGGACGGCTCACCGCACGACCACGCGGTCGCACTTGCTGCACTGGACGAGGCCCTCGCCGGAGCGCGCCTGGTTGGCCTCGCGGATGCCGAGCGGCAGGTGGCAGCCACCGCAGCTGTCCCCCTCCAGGTGGACGACGGCAGGCTTCCAGTGCGCCGCCACCCGCTCGTAGATGCGCACGTCACCTGGCCCGGCGGCGGCTGCGGCGGCCGCCCGGACCACCCGCCGCTCGGCGAGCTCGGACTGGGCGCGAGCGAGACGCTCCCGGCGCGGCGCCTCCTGGGACCCCCGCTCCGCCTCGCGCGCCGCCACCGCGACCCGCCTGCCGGCCACCTCTGTCTCGGCGCTCTCGCTCGCCTCCATGCACTCGAGGAGGCTCGCCTCCAGCTCATCGAGGCGGGGCTTGAGGGCGGTCAGGTCGCGCTGCATGCCAAGCAGATCCTGGGGATTGCGAACGGAACCGTCGTAGAGGCGCTTCTCCAGGCTGCGGGCCCGCTGGCGGACGCCGCTCAGCTCGCGTTCCACGCCCCGGCACCGCTCCTCAGCCCCCTGGCGCTCCGCCTCGGCGGCCCGCTCCTCGGCACGCAGGCGCTCCAGCTCGGCGTCACGGCTGAGAGCCGCCTGCAGGGCGGCGATCTCGGTCTCGAGCAGGGCGATCTGATCGTCGGTCTCCTGCAGGGTGAGGAGCAGCTGCCCGCGTGGCGTGGCCCGCTCGCCGACCTCACCGCCACCGGTCACGCGGCCGCCTCGGTGGAGACCCGGACGAGGGTCTCGAGGCGGAGCTGCGCGGCTCCCGCGTCGAGAGCCCGCTCCGCCTCCTCCATCCCCGCCGCGATGTCGGGAACGCGCTCGGCCGCGAAGAGAGCGGCTCCGGCGTTGAGGATCACGCAGGTGCGGACCGGGCCCCGCTCGCCACCGAGCACCGCGCGCATCCGCGCCGCGTTGGCCTCCGCATCCCCGCCCGCGAGCGACTCCGGAGGAGCCGCGGAGATCCCCAGGCGGGCGGGATCGATGTCCATCTCCTCGACGGCGTTCCCGTTGACGACGTAGGCGTGGGAGGTGGCGTGGAGCATCAGCTCGTCCGTGCCACCCGGCCCCGAGAAGACGATGGCGCGCCGGAGACCGAGGCGGCTCATCACCGCAGCCATCGTGCCGGCCAGCGCGTCGGACGGCGTGCCGATCAGCTGATGGAGCACCCCGGCGGGGTTGGCCATCGGGCCCATGATGTTGAAGGCGGTGCGGATGCCCAGCTCGCGACGCACCGGTCCGACGTGACGCATCCCCGGGTGGTAGACGGGTGCGAGCATGAAGCCGATCCCAGCCGCTTCGATGCAGCGCAGGACGCCCTCGGGGGGGAGGGAGATGGCCACGCCGAGGGCCTCGAGCACGTCGGCGCTGCCGCAGCGCGAGGATTGGGCGCGGTTGCCGTGCTTGGCAACCGGACAGCCGGCCCCGGCCACCACCAGGGCCGCTGCGGTCGAGATGTTGAAGGTGCCGGCCCGATCGCCACCGGTGCCGCAGGTGTCGACCGCCGGAGCCCGGAGGACCACGCGGAGCGCGTGATGGCGCATCGACTCCACCATCCCGGTCAGCTCCTCGACGGTCTCGCCCTTGACCCGGAGCGCGGCGAGGAAGCCGCCCATCTGGGCGGGGGTCGCCACCCCTTCCATGATCTCGTCCATCACCGCCCGTGCGGTCGCGGCGTCGAGATCGGTCCCGTCGGCGACGCGATTGAGGGCGCTCACCAGAGACACGGTCATGGCAGGCGCACGGTACCATCCTCACTAGAGTCGGCACATGGCGGCACGCAGCGACGCGCTCTTTGACCCAGAAGTGGTCAGCCCGTGGCGAATCGGCGAAGGCCGCCGGGGCGTGCTCCTCCTGCACGGCTTCGCGGGGACGCCCCCGGAGCTCCGCCGCCTCGGGGAGGCCCTGGCCCGCAACGGCTGGCGCTGCCACGGGCCGCTCCTTGCCGGACATGGGACGACGCCCGAGGAGTTGGAGCGGACCACGTGGCAGGATTGGGCCAGGTCGGCGGAGGCGGCGCTCGCCGAGCTCCGCAAGGAGTGCGACGAGGTGATGATCGCCGGCCAGTCCGGCGGCGCCAGCCTGGCCCTTCACCTGGCCGCCAACGACCTCGGGATCAGCGCGGTCGCCTGCCTGGCGACCCCCATCTGGCTCGCCGGTTGGAAGCCCCACGCGCTGCCCGTCGTCAAACATCTGATCCGCTGGGACACGCCCGAGGACGACGTCGACCTCTACCGCCTGGAGGGGGCGCGCGAACTCTGGTCGTACCACCGCCGGTCACTCCGCTCGATCAACGAGTTCACCCGTCTGCTCGCCGAGGTTCGCGATGAGCTGGCCTCGGTCCGCGCCCCGGTCCTCCTCCTCCACGGGGAGCGTGACCGGGTCATCGACCCGGCCAACTCAGCCGAGATCGAGCGCCGGCTGCTGTCCAGCGCGGCGGTGGAGCGGCGGACCTTCCCGCGCAGCGGACACGGCATGTCGGTCGACATCGATCGCGACCATGTCAACCGGCTCGTTGCGGCCTGGTTTGACAGATTCTCGCGAGTCGGGACGGCCCCGACCGCACCGCCTCAGGCCTCGGGACTGGCGGCCTCGCCCTCCAGCATCTGACGGAGCCGCTCCGCGGTGGCGCCGTCGAGGACGAAGTTGTCCGGCTGCCCGCCCGCGGGAAGGGGACGGCGGCGGGCCGGCGGCTGAGCCCGCGGCCGCGCGTCGTCATCCTGCGCCTCACCGCGCACCTGGCTGCCGCAGCCCACGCAGCGGAGCACGCGCACCGACCGCCGGCCACCCACGTACTCGCGATGGGAGAGGCGCAGCTCGCCGCCGCAGAGGGGGCACATCGGCTGTGAGCGCATCGTCACCGATCGTGGCAGCCGCGTGCCCGATGACATTTCCCGGGTCCCATCACCCACACCTCGTCTCGCATCGTCACAGTGCGTGGCACCGCCTTGGCGGCGCTTCACCAACCTTCACCAAGCCTCGCATGGCGCGTGACCCCGCGTGCGCGTCGCTCCGCGTACGTTGCTCACGTGGCCGGCCGCCACACCCCGGAAGCATACGAGGAGACCGTGAGGATGGACACGAGAAGGCCCGAGCAGGTCGCGGCAGACGCCGACGAGACCGAGGCCATCGTGCGCTACCTCCGTCAGCGTCAGCTGGTCGGCGTGCTCGGCGAGGCCATCGCCCACGCCGAGGCGATCTGGCGCCTCGAGACCGCACTTCAGCAGGGTCGCGACCTCTGAGGTCAGGACCTGCCACGGCCGCCACAGCCATCGACGCATAGTGGGATGGTGAACGGGCAGTTGATCGATCGGCTGCGTCGCGCCTTCGCGGTGCCCGCCCCGGCGGCAGCGCCGCCCCCCGGCAAGCGCGAGGCGGCGGTCCTGATGCTCTTCGACCCGGCCCGCGACGGGCTCCCTCTCCTGTTCGTCCAGCGGGCCGAGCACCTCCGGCTCCACGCCGGGCAGATCGGCCTCCCCGGCGGCTCGTGGGAACCCGAGGACCACGACCTGGTGGCCACCGCCCTCCGGGAGGCGCGCGAGGAGATCTCCCTCGATCCCACCTGCGTCGAGATGCTCGGGGCCCTCCACCCCCGTCTCACCCATCGCTCCGACCGCTGGCTGACCCCGATGGCGGGCCTGCTGACCCGGCCCTTCACCGTCCGTGGCGACGGCAACGAGGTGGCGGACTGGTTCTGGCTCCCGCTCGGCGGTCTGCTCGCCGCGCCGCACCGCACCGAGGCGTGGACGGACGAGGGAGGCGAGCAGCGCGTCGTCCACTACTACGAGGCGGAGGGACGGACCATCTGGGGGGTGACGGGCAGGATCGTGCACGACCTCCTGGAGCGCCTCGGGACGGGCTGACCGGGGGGCTGCGCGGCGCAGCCTGCGCCGCGTGCGGCGCATCCATGGCGGGGCGAGTCGAGCGCGGCTGGGGCGCGACGCCGGGGGGCGCGAGCCCCCGTGAGAAGCGGCTGGGCCCGGCGGCCTGCCGCGCGGGGCGGGTCAGCGGGTCAGCGGAAGGTCGGGTGGAGGGCGAAGGGGTTGCCCCGCATCTCCTCGCCGATCGTGGTGGCCGGGCCGTGTCCCGGGTGGACCACGGTCTCCGGCGGCAGGGCGTAGAGGCGATCCTGGATCGAGAAGAGCAGGCTCTCCCAGGAGCCGCCGGGGAGGTCGGTCCGCCCCACGCTGCGCCGGAAGAGGGTGTCGCCCGCCAGCAGGTCGGGTCCGACCAGGAAGCAGACCGAGCCCGGGGTGTGCCCGGGAGTGTGGAGCACCCCGATCTCCAGGCCCTGCCAGGTGATCACCTGCCCGGCACTGAGGTCGTCCTCGCAAACCACCGGGGGCAGCCCCGACGGGACGCCGGGGAAGGTGCCCGCTTCGGGGAGCAGCCAGCGGTCCTCCGGATGGATGGCCGCGGTGCATGCGAAGGCCGCCTTCATGGCGGGCACGCCGGCCAGGTGATCGGGGTGGCCGTGGGTGAGCAGGATGCGGTCGCCGCTCAGCCCCTCCCTCTCCAGGAGCTGGAGCGCGGCCTTCGCCTGCAGACCCGGGTCGATCACCAGGCAGCGCTCCGTGTCGCGGCGCCGCAGGACGTAGCAGTTCTGGTCGTAGAGGGGGTCGGTGAAGAGATGGAGCTGGAGCAGGTCCCGCAGAGGCTCCATCAGGCGGGCGTGGTCGGTGGGAGCGTTTCCATGGCGGCGAAGGATACCGAATCGAACAAACCTCGTGACCGGCCCGGACGCCCCGAACCCTCCGGTAGCGGGCGCCGCCTGCTACCCCTCCCCCTCAAAGGCCTCCACGCATTCCACGCCCGCCGGCCCGGCGAGCGCCTCGTGCACGGTGCCGGCGCCGATCCTGATCCCGGCGGGGGCGGCGACCTCCCGCCCGTTGAAGGTGATGCTGCCCCGGATCACGAAGAGGTGCTTGGTGCGGTCGTGATGGTGCGCGGGGAACCACGTCCCGGGGCCGACCGACCACGAGCTGCCGCGCAGCCCCCGGGAGGCGAAGTAGCCCTCCGGCTGCTCGGCGCTGACGATGGCCTCGATGCCCTGGTCAGCCATCCAGCGCGTCGAACCTCGCGGCGAGGACGAAGTCGTTGCGGCTGAGGCCGCCGATGGCGTGGGTGGTCAGGTCGATCTCCAGATAGCCCCACCCCACCGTCATGTCGGGGTGATGGCCCTCGGCCTCGGCCACCAGCGCGAGCTGCGCCGCACGGCCGAACGCCTGCACGAAGTCGGGGAAGCGCAGCCTCCGGTGGAGCCGTCCGCCCTTGATCTGCCACTCCGGGCTCAGCTGGCCGAGGAGCCCCTCCAGCTCCTCCCCCTCCACCCTGGGCGTGGCCGCCGTGCATGCCTGGCAGTGCTCGTTGACGAGGGCGCTCATGTGCTGACTATCGGCCAAACGACGGCGCGGTGACCAGGGGTACAGCTCCATCAACGGTTCCCGGGCCTGCGGTGAAAGCGCTCGGAGATTCATCGTGTGCGTGTGTTCGCCTTGACCATGCGAACGCGCGTTTGGTATAATCAAGGTGGCAAGTATCCCCCCACCGTAGAGCGCACTGCTATGATCGGCCTGCGGAGGCCGGTGCTCAGGCGAGGGGCGTCTCGTGACGCCCCGTCGCCGGAGGGCGAAGTGCCGTGTTGGGCAGGTTCTCGGGGAACGCAGGGACGTCGCCCCGCGCGAACGATCTTGTGAGTTCGGAGAAGCCCCGGTCGTCAAGCCCAACCTCGGGTTGGGTGATACCGGGTGCCCAGTTGATCGCGCTCCCGCGGATTGGCCAGACAGCCACGAGAGCGCGATCGAACGTCCCGGTGTCGGTGGGGGCGAAGTCGAAGCGCTCGTCATACCCGAAGGAGGAATACACGTGCGCTATCAGCTTGCCGACGCAAAAGGTGACGACATAGCCCCGATAGCCGGCGAGTTGGGTGCGATAGGGTTCCGGTGCCCGTAGCTCTTCCGACCTCCAGTCCCCAAAGCGATGCTTCTCGCCCAGATAGTGAGCCAGCCAGATGTGTGTTCTTGGCGGGGGTGTCGGACGGTGTCGAGTCTGGTAAAGGTGTGCGTAATGCTCTCGCGGGATGAGAGCCTGTTGGGGCACCACCTGATGGAAGACAAGGGTAGTCTTGAAGACCCAGGCTGCCACCGCTCGCTGGTCAGCCTGAGTCCAGGCGACATGATGCCCGTGAAGGGCCGGGCGCAGAACTGGGATAGCAGGCTGCTCGACACTGTTGCTCAGCCAATGCCGGTTGCAATGCCAACACACGCACGGCACGCGCCAGTCGAATGGGACTTCGCTCCGCGGCGCCCAAGTTTCGCCAGGGCGGCCGAGGGCGCTGATCAGTACGAGTCCTCGTGGACTCTCACGGGGAAACTCCCTCCTGATCCAGTCCGAGATAACGTGCTCGCCGTCGTCGGCTTCTCGCAGGCGACAGAAGACGCAGAGCGGGTGCAGGGTCATCGGGCGAGCGCTATGCTCTCCACATGGCGAAGGACGAGCCTACCGAGCAGTACACGCCCACGGGGCTCAAGATCCCGGTCCCGACCAGAGGGGAGTTCGACCGCAACCTCGACAGGCTCCTCAAGGCACCCCCTCCGGGCTCCCACTACCGGAAGAAGCCGAAGCCGTCACCCGGCGGGGCGGCAGGCACGGGCAAGGAGTAGGCGAAACTTCGCCTCTCCCACGGGCATCCGGCGGACGCCGGGACGGCGACGAGTGACCTCGCGATGGTTGTAGCGCCACGCGTACTCATCCAGGTAGGACTGGAGCCACTTCGAGGAGACGGAGTGGTAGGTCCCACGAATCCCGCTCTTGAGGAGCGACCAAAACCCGTCGACGGACTGAGTGTGGGTGTCGCCCTCGACGTAGATCCGAGCGGAGTGGTTGACCCGGCGGTGAAAGTGGGGCGATCCCTTCCGGTCCAGGTAGTTGTAGATCGGAGACTGGTCCGTGTAGACCATGGAGGACGGCAGGATGTGGCCGCGGACGATCTCATCGACCTCGGCGGACGACGCCGACTCGACGTAGCGGGCCACAACCCCGCCCTGACGCTCCACGGCACCCACGACGACGCGCTCACGGAGACTGCGGCCGGGCCTGCCGACCGGCTCGTTGGCACGACGGCGGTGGACGAAATAGGTCTCGTCGATCTCGACCTCGCCCGAGAGGGTCACGCCGTCCTCGGCCATGAGCGAGTTGCGGATGACGTTGAACATCCGCCAGGCGGTTTTATAAGTGACCCCGAGTTCCCGTTCGAGCTGCTTCGCGGAGATGCCGCATCGGGTGCTCGTAATCAGGAACAGGGCATAGAACCAGAGGTGGAGGGAGGTGGAAGACTTGTGGAAGATGGTCCCGGCCGTGGGGTGGACGTGAAGCCCGCAAACGGTGCAAGTCCACGACTGGCGCCGGTCGGCGTTGGCGTAGTGGTGGAACTTCCGCTCGACGTCGCACCGAGGGCAGATCGCGTGCTCCCCGTCCTCGGAGTACCGGGTCCGCCAGAGGTAGGCCATGCAAGCGTCGTCATCAGGGAACTCCTTGACGAACTCCATCAGGGAGAACCGGGATTCCGAGGCGACCCCGCGGATGGGGTTCTTTCGATCAGACACCTTTTTCCTCAAAGCCGAAGGGAGGCAGAGCGTGGAAACGGATGAAGTGGCACCCCGTACAGATGAAGCCAGCAGCGATGACCGGAGCCGAAGCGGGAGTGCCATCCGCGTCAACAGTGTCGGCGTGGATGACAATTCCAGCGTCAGCAGTGGCCCAGTCGCTTCCACCGCAGAACGGGCAGATGGGATGGTAGAAGACCATCTCCCGGGCGGTGGCGAGCGCGTCCCCAGTAAGACCTTCAACCTTCGGGCTATCTTCCATGTTCCCTAGTGTACCACAAACTCTACGGTGGGGGGATACTTGCCATCAAGGTCAATGACCGTCCGAGAGGTGGGGCTGCCTGGGGGCGTCGGCGAGGAGCTCGCCGCCGTCGGTGCCGCCCTCGAGCGCTTCCTCGCCCGGCCACGCCGGGTCCGGCCGGGCGCGGTGATCCGCCAGGAGATGATCGGCTGGCGCCGCCTGGTCGACCGGATGGAGCTGGAGTTCGCCGGGATGGTCACCGAGCTGGCCGCCTGCGACGAGCTCGAGTGGCTG
>Ga0181520_10008627_pt1 | contig 14383 bp, 11 predicted proteins | sample PEATcosm2014_Bin_29_FD_132451 | JGI IMG/M metagenome (GOLD analysis project Ga0181520, IMG submission 132451) | Peatland microbial communities from MTU Mesocosm Facility, Houghton, MI, USA - PEATcosm2014_Bin02_30_metaG | ecosystem: Environmental > Terrestrial > Soil > Wetlands > Peat | place... | reverse complement strand
TATTCGGTATCGAAATGTGTGGATAGAATAGGTTTGGTAACAGCGGATACTGACTGCGTACCTGCCATGAAGATGGCGCGAAAAAGCGGTGTTCAGGTTGTTCTCGTTTCATTGCCTGGAACCGTCGTCCCAAGCGAACTGGCCCAACATTCAGATTTTGTTCGAACAGTTGCATGGCCGTCCTCACAAGCTTCCGTTGCTCCATTTCATGTTTCAAGTTAATCTCCTACAACACTTCCTGGAGTTCTGCCATGCCCACATTTGAAGAATCGCTGAAAAAGCTCGAAGCCATCGTCGATCAACTGGAGAAGGGCGACCTCGCTCTCGAAGACTCGCTCAAGCTCTTTGAGGAGGGCGTGGGCCTTTCTGCCGCCTGCAAGACTGAGCTGGATGCCGCCGAGGGCAAGGTGCAGATGCTCGTCCGCCAGCGCGACGGCTCCCTGAAGCCGGAACCATTCCTGAGCGAGAAGCCGTTCTAAAGGCAGGGAACAGGGAACAGGGAACAGGGAACAGGGAACAGGGATCAGAGAACAGGGATCAGAGAACAGGGATCAGGGATCAGGGAACAAGGATCAGGGATCAGGGATCAGCCGACTCGATTCATCTCAGCAGATCCCGGTAATCCGCGCCGTAGGCGCAAAGGTGATTAGCCCACCGTTTCAACGGTGGGATCGAGCATCCTATCATTCAGCAGGAGTCCCGTAGGGACGGCGCATACCCGTCAATAGAGCCGGAAGTTGATCTCGATATTGATCGGCACGGCCACCGGCTTGCCTTCTTTCATCGCAGGGTGGAACTTGTACTTCAGCACCGCCTCGATGGCTTTTTCGTCCAGCCCCATGCCCAGCGCTCGCACCACGCGCGGGTTCTGCGGATTGCCATTTTTGTCCACAATCAGATAGACAAGCACCACTCCCTGATACTTGGCGCGGCGCGCTTCGTCGGAAAACTCGGCGTCCGGCGCAATGTAGGGTACAGGCACGGTCACTTTTGGGCCGACGTGCTCCAGCCCGCCGCCAAAGTTTCCGCCGGTTCCATCTCCGTATCCTAAACCATGACCATTTCCCACTCCGCCGCCAGTGCCGTTGCCGCCGGAGCCCAGCTTGACGGTAGAGTTTGTCATGCCGAAATTCTGCAGGTTGGGATTGTCAGGAACTACATCGATTACATCAACCGTCGGCGGAGGCGGCTCTACCAACTGCGGAGTCACTCTGGGCGCCTGCATCTTCGGCGGGACTTTGCCTTGCACGGGAGGAGATTTCTCCTGGCTTCCGCCGCCGCCGCGAGGGCCTTCCAGCTTGATATCAACAGGCGTTTCAACCACCACCGGCTTCTTCGCTTCAATCATCGGCTTGACGACGGTGATGAGCAAAACCGCAAGAATTCCGCCATTGAGCAAAGCAGAGGCGCCCACCGCCCACGGATTGCGTTTGACCGCCATACGGTCAGGAACTGGAATCGGCTTCGAGGTCAGAACCAGCGGCGGAAGCTTGGGCGGGAAAAAGACATCGCGGAAGGTCTCAAAAAGCTCGGCAAAGATATTTTTGTCTTCAACCGGAAAGCCAAAGTTCAGATCGAGTTCCACGGAGTCGGACGAGGCCGCCACGGCGGGCAGTTCAAGATCGGGCTGTGTGGGCAGATGGTTTGACATAATTGGTGCTGTATTGGTCGCTCCAGGACGTTTATCTAGCTGCCCAGGCGGGATACACTCCATTTCCGGTTCCACTGTAATCATTATGCCTGACTCCACCCCTTCAGGGATACTACTACACTTATAGTAGCAATTACTACATACGCGTTTTTCTTTCCATCCAACGCGCAAAAAACCGAGGAGAAGCATTCCCTTGCCGGCGACAATCTTCCGCCAACTTCAGCGCAAACTTGCCTGAAATCCGTTTTGAATCTCTTCGGGCAGCGGTGAACTGCCAGAATTCTACCATTTCAGCGCTGGCAAACTCATCCAATTAGTAGACGGATCAGGATAGCAGTTTGTTACCCGGAAAAATTTTCTCCAGGCATTTACACTAGAAGATGGACTGAAACCGACGAACCAAGGGAGTAACGATGTCTCCAGCACCGGAGTTGAAGGCGACGCTGACTCTGCCGCAAACCGCCTTCCCTATGAAGGCGAATCTGCCGCAGAATGAACCGCTCAGGCTGGCCCGTTGGGCTGAACTTGATCTCTACGCCGAACTGCGCAAAGCTGGCGCTGGCCGCCCCGCGTACCTGTTGCACGACGGGCCGCCCTACGCCAACGGACCTATTCATCTGGGCCACGCGCTGAACAAGGGGCTCAAGGACTTTGTGGTCAAGTCGAAGACCATGGCCGGCTTTGATGCGCCGTACGTTCCCGGCTACGATTGCCACGGACTGCCCATCGAGATCAAGGTAGAAGAGCAGCTTGGCCGCAAACGGCTGGAGCTGCCCGCCTCGGCGATTCTCTCCGCCTGCCGCACGTACGCGCAAAAATACGTGGACTTGCAGACCTCGCAATTCGAGCGCATTGGCATCTTTGGCCGCTGGAGCGATCCGTACAAGACGATGGCGCGCGGTTATGAAGCGCGCACGCTCGAGGCCTTTTACGGCTTCCTGGAGAAGGGTTTTGTCTATCGCGGCCTGAAGCCGGTCTACTGGTGCATCCACGACCGCACCACGCTGGCCGAGGCCGAGGTCGAGTACGCGCAGCACACCAGCCCGTCGATCTATGTGCGCTACCGGCTCACCTCGGACCCGGCCGCCATTGACCCCGCGCTCGCCGGCAAGCAAGTTTCCACCATCATCTGGACGACCACGCCGTGGACCTTGCCCGCGTCGCTCGCCGTGGCTTTTCATCCCGGCTTTGAGTATGTGGCGCTGCAAGTTGAGAGTGGCGAAGTCTACATCGTCGCCGCCGAACTGGCCGAGGCCGTCCGCGCCGCCTGCAACCTGGGCACAACCACGGAACTCGCGCGCTTCAAAGGCAGTGCGCTCGACCGCACCACCTACCAGCATCCCTTCCTGGAACGCTCGATCCTTGGCGTCAACGCCCTTTACGTCACCGGCGACACAGGCACCGGCGCCGTGCATACCGCTCCGGCCCACGGCGCGGATGACTACAACACCGGCCTGCGCTATGGCCTGGACCCCGTCTGCCGCGTAGACGAGGTGGGCCGCCTCACCGTGGACACAGAGGCATGGCCGCAAGCCGCGCCGCCGCCCTTCGAGGGCCTGAAGGTTTGGGCTGCCAATCCGGTCATCATCGCCCTGCTCGAAGAGCGTGGCGCTCTGCTCGGAAGCCGCGACCTGGAACACTCCTACCCGCACTGCTGGCGCTGCCACAAGCCGGTCATCTATCGCGCCACCGAGCAGTGGTTCATCGGCATGGAGACGCCGGTCAAGCGCGCCGACGGCTCGGAGACGACCTTCCGCCAGTTGGCCATCGAAGAGATCGACAAGGTGGTTTGGGACCCGGCCTGGGGCAAGGAGCGCATCACCAACATGATCGCCACGCGCCCCGATTGGTGCATCAGCCGCCAAAAGATTTGGGACGTGCCCATCGCCGTCTTCCTCTGCGAACAATGCAACCGGCCCCTCGTCTCTGCCGATCTGAACCGCTCGGTGGTTGAACTGATTGCGCGCGAGGGCATCGAGGCCTGGCGCACGCCCGCCGCCGATGCTCTGCTGCCGGCTGGCGCCAAGTGCGCCCACTGCGGCGGCGCGGAGTTCCGTAAGGAGAAGGATATTCTCGACGTCTGGGTGGACTCCGGCACAAGCTGGCTGGCGGTCTGCGAATCGGACCCGGAGTTGAAGCCCGCTTACACCTCCTTCCAGAAGAATGAAGGCACGCAGGTGCTTTATCTGGAGGGCGGCGATCAGCATCGCGGCTGGTTCCACTCGTCGCTGCTGACCTCGGTCGCGTTGCGTGGCCGCGCGCCCTACTCGCACGTGACCACCGCCGGCTGGACCCTCGACGAGCAAGGACGCGCCATGTCGAAGTCGCTCGGCAACGGCGTCGATCCGGTGGACATCGCCAACCGCATGGGCGGCGAGATTGTGCGCCTCTGGGTTGCTTCCATCGACTTCCGCGAAGACATGGCGGCCAGTGAAAACCTGATGGCCCGCTGCGCCGAAATCTATCGCAAGCTGCGCAACACCTTCCGCTTTTTGCTGGGCAATCTGAACGGCTTCGATCCCGCGCACGACCGTGTGGCTGAAGCAGATCTGTTACCGCTGGATCGCTATATGCTAGCCCGCACGCGCGAGCTGACGGAAAACATTCTCGACTGGTACAACCGCTTCGAGTTCCATCGCGTCTACCACGCGCTGAATGACTTTGCCGTCGCCGACCTGAGCAACTTCTATCTCGATGTGCTGAAGGATCGTATGTACACCTTCGCGCCCACGAGCCAGGAGCGCCGCTCCGCGCAAACCGTGCTGTGGCAGATTACTGAAGCTCTCGTCCGCCTCGTCGCGCCGATTTTGAGCTTCACCGCAGACGAAGTCTGGGATTATTTGCCCGCCGTCGAAGGAAGGGAAGTGAGCGTACATCTGGCGCGGTTTCCAAAACCCGAGGAGATTTTTTCCAGCTCAACAGAGTCTGAAATCCTCGTGTGGAGACAGCGCCTTTTGCCTTTCAGGAGTCGGGCACTATTCCGGATTGAAGCATTGCGGAGAGATAAGAAGATTGGGAAATCTCTTGAATGTACCGTGCGTTTCTACTTCCCAATTGGAACTGAAGGTAAATACGATAGTCTTCGTGTGACTCTTGAGGAAATTCTCAATGTCTCAAGGGTTGAGTTTGCATTTGTTCCACAAAAAGATGTCATTGGTATGTGCAAAGAGGGCTATGACATTGAGGTCTGGCAGAAGTGGGCCGCAGATATCGAGTCCTGGCAAGCACAGGTTGGGTTGCCGAATGACCCCCTAAATGTCTGGGAAGTCGAGGCATTTGAGACAACTGGCGAAAGATGCAACCGTTGCTGGCGTTATACAGAAAACACAAGCAACTACGGCATCTGGGCGAATGTATGCACCCGTTGCAGCGATGCGCTCAAGGAGATGAAGATTGAACCGCCGATCTCCACCGCTGAGAACATTTCTCCGAATGATAAGGAGTAGCGCCGATCTCCGAATGCGATAAAGTAGCGCCAATCTCCAAATGCTGTAAAGTAGCGCCAATCTCCGAATGCTGTAGTGTAGCGCCGACCTCCTGGTCGGCTGTGGCGTGGACCTCCCGGTCCACGCTACACATTACAGCAAACGAAGATGCGTTCTAGTGTCCTGTCTCTGAAATTCATGACATCAAAATGGCTGTCATTCTGAGCGAAAGGGGCCCCAAACGTTCTTCAGTTTGGGGGTGGTGAGTCGAAGAATCTGCGTTCTTCTTTCCCTGATTTCTTGTAACAACTTCAGAGACAGGACACTAGAATGGGTCGCTGATTTCGCACCGTCCCTACGGGACGGGGGCTTTATGTCGGACGCTGACCCAGGGTTCCGCTACGCTTCACCCTGGGCTAGTATCAGTTCTCCCTACGGGAGAAAGTTTCTCGTTACGGGAGAAAGCTCATGCAGGGTGCTCCCCCACCCTCGCCGCGTTTCTGTCTTTGCGGTCTCTGTCTTTGCGGTCAGGATGGGAAACCCAAATCCGGGAACGCTGGCACTCGAACTCAGTGCCCGTCAGGCCGTGAGGCGTTGAGGCCATTGAAGATCGCCTCATAGCGGCCGTTCTCGGCTGCCAAACGCAGGCCTTTCACATTCTCTACGCAGATCTCCGGCGGCGTGGGCTGCGTGTGGAAGAGCTGCATCACCTCTGCAATGAAGGCGCCTAGCGGCATGGCGCGCGGATCATCGGCGCCGTTCATCAGGTGGGTGGCCACGTAAGGCGGAATCAGTTCAATCACCTCGACCGGCGTGCCGCGCAGTTGATGGCGGAGCGATTGGGTGTAAGAGTGAATGGCCGCCTTGGTGGCGCAATAGGTGGGCGTAAGCGCCAGCGGAACAAATGCCAACCCGGAAGAGACGTTGATAAGTGCGGCGCGCGGCTGCTTCTGCAGGTGCGCGAGCAGCGCCGCCGTCAGCCGGATGGGCCCCAGCAGGTTGGTGGAGACGATGGCTTCGGCGTCGGCCAGATCAGCCTGCTGGTCAAGCAGATTCTCTGGGCGCATGATGCCGGCGTTGTTGATGAGCACATTCAGCGCGGGATAATTGGCCACCACGCGGGCGGCAAAGGCGCGGATGGCGGCCGGATCTTCCACATCCAGAATGAGCGACTTGATGCCGGGATTGGCGGCGGTGGTCTCGTCAAGCGCCTGCCTGCGCCGTCCGGCGATGATCACCTGGTTGCCCAGTTTATGGAACTCTTCCGCAAGGCCGCGCCCAATGCCCGAGCCGCCGCCGGTGATAAGGATCGTGTTGCCCGTCAAATTCATGAGATTCGCCCTCCAAGAGGAATCATAAAGCTTATCGCGTTCAATCGCGCGGAATTCACTCGATCCGCCCTTCCGTTCTACACTTGAATCAGGAACAACAGTTTTATCGCCTGTGGGCAGGTCGCCTGCCCGCGGTTGCAATCAAGGAGAAAAACATGGCACTGATGAAGACTTCCAATCCGGTTTTGAACGGCAAGGCTTTTGAAAGCTCACCGATTACTCGTTATGGAGGGGGAATTGTGGATACCAGCCGCATGACCCTGACCGGCACGGTGAACAAGACGGGCATTCTGCTGCTTTGCGTGGTTGCCTCCGCGGCCTGGACCTGGAGCCTCTTCACGCAATCGCATGATGCGGCCGATGTTGCCCTGCCCATGATGGCTGGCCTGATCGGCGGATTGATCGTTGCCCTGATGACCACTTTCAAGCCGGCCTGGTCCCCCGTTACCGCTCCCATCTATGCCCTGCTGGAGGGCATGGTGCTGGGCGGCATCTCGGCCTTCCTGAATGCATCCTATCCGGGCATCGCCATCCAGGCCGTCGGATTGACATTTGGCACGCTGCTGGCCCTGTTGCTTGCTTATCGCTCCGGGCTGATTCCGGTTACCGCCAAGCTGCGCATGGGCATTGCAGCGGCCACCGGCGGCATCTGCCTCTTTTATATGATCTCGATGCTGCTCAGCCTCTTCCACTTGAATATGGGCTCCTCGCTGATCTACGGCAGCGGAATCATCGGCATCGGCTTCAGCCTCTTTGTCGTCGCCATCGCCGCCCTGAATCTGGTGCTGGACTTCGACTTCATTGAGAGAGGCGCGGCAGCCGGCGCTCCCAAGTATATGGAGTGGTACGGAGCCTTCGGCATCATCGTCACGCTGGTCTGGCTCTATCTGGAGATTCTCCGGTTGCTCTCCAAACTGCGCAGGAGATAAGGTCAATCATGGTTCAATTGTTGGATTTGACGCCACTTTCCAAAGCCCTTCAGCGGCTTGCTGAAGGGCTTGCGCGCTATCAAACCGACACCAGTGACACGCAGATCCGCGACGGCCTCATTCAGCGCTTTGAGTTCACCTATGAGATCAGCCACAAAATGCTCAAGCGCTATTTGGAATCCGCCAGCGCCAATTTGGTTGAAATCGACACCATGCCCTTTGCAGGCCTGATCCGCACGGGCAACGAGCAGGGCTTGCTGCTTGGCAACTGGACGGATTGGAAGCGCTACCGCGAGATGCGCAGCCAAACCAGCCATACCTACGACGAGGAAGTGGCTCTGGGCGTTGTGCAAGGTATTCCGGCATTTCTCGCCGAGGCCGAGTTTCTGCTGAAGCAGTTGCAGGAGCGCAACACACCATGAAGCCGCGCGCGCTCAACCTTACTGCAACGGAAGCGGAGATTGCGCGCTCCATCTTGTTGCGTCACGTGCCGGAGCGCGAGGTATGGGCCTTCGGCTCTCGCGTAAAAGGAAACGCCAAACCATTTTCCGATCTTGATTTGGTGGTTTTGGGCAACCAGCCGCTGTCCATCTCGACGATGGCGGAGCTGGCCGACGACTTTTCCGAGTCCGACCTGCCCTTCAAAGTGGACATCGTTGATTGGGCCACGACCAGCGAGAACTTTCGCAAAGTGATTGAGGCAGAACGAGTTGTCTTTCTTCATCCGGGAATCCTTGACGCGAGTCCTCAAGCGTAAAAGAGGCGCAGCGGATTGGAAGCGTTTGACTTCTCAACTTCTCTCGGCATTGAATAACTTATGGATTGAATCTGCCGTCTAATGATTACCAGAGGCTGGGTGCCTGGAGTCGATCTGCACGCCCACACGCGCCTCGAAGGGAGCAACTCCGATGAAAAATTCAGCAATGGCCATCTGCCTGAGTGTTACCGCACTGCTCGCCGTGCCCGCCTTTTCCCAAAGCGATGCGCAACAAGGGCTGGGAAAGGCTGTGGTGACGATTCTGCCCAAAAAGGACGGCGCTGCGCCCCCTAGCGTCAGCGTCCAGGATCTATCGCTCAAAATCGGCGGTAAAATTGCCAAGATCAATGATTTCAAGCTCTTCCAGAGCAGTGACAATATTGAACTGGTGCTGCTGATCGATAATTCCTCGAGCAGCAGCTTGGGAACCCAACTGAGCACCATCGAAAGTTTTGTGAAAAGCCTCCCGCCCAACATCAAAGCCGCCATCGCCTATATGCAAAACGGGCAGGCTGACTTTGTCGGCCCGCTCTCCGCCGATCATGCACAGGTTCTGCGTGCGCTGCATCTGCCCGGAGGCGGCCCCGGAGCCAGCGCCAGCCCTTATTTCTGCCTCTCTGACCTTGCCAAGCGATGGCCATCGCAAGACCAAACGGCGCGGCGCGAGGTGGTGATGGTCTCGGACGGCGTCGATCCTTACAACATGCGCTACGATCCGAATAACCCGTATCTCGAAGCCGCTATCTCCGACTCCGTCCGCGCGCGCCTGGTGGTGTATTCGCTCTACTGGGAAAGCCGTGGAACGGGTAGCGGGCGGAGATACCAGAACATGGCCGGGCAGAGTTATTTGATGGACGTAACGCAGGCCACCGGCGGCAAAAACTTCTGGATCGGAATGGGCAATCCTATCTCCTTCGAGCCGTACTTCAAGGAACTTACGCGCATCTTCCAGAACCAATACGAGCTCGCCTTTGCAACCAGCCCGACCAACAAGCCGCAGGTTGAAGATATGAAGCTCAAGTTCAAAGCACCGGACGCGGATGTAAACTCGCCGCTGAATGTCATGGTCTATTCCGCGGCCACTGCCAAGAATTAGGGTTTGAATTCGATCCTCAGGACTTTGCGCAATAAGTTAGCGGGACCAAGTGGCCCCGCTAACTTGATAACTGTTTGAATGTAGCGCCGATCTCCTGATCGGCTGTCGCGCGGACGTCCTCATCCGCGCTTGCACTTTACTGAAAAAACATATTAAGGCGTTTTCGCTTTTACTATAAACTTCCGTGCCCCATCCATTCCGCGTTTTTCAGCGGAATGGGTGGGAAAACCAATAGAATTGTGGCCTACACAATTTCCCAAAACTCTCTAACGGTCCAAGCTGACTTTAACCGCTTCGCCGCTGTAGTGAATCACGCGGTCCGGATTGCTAGTAACTTCGACGCCCGTTCCATGGCCTTTCTCAACGAATACTACATGGAAACTACGGCTCTTCAGCATACCAGGAAAATCCCCTTGGCGCGCATCGATGGTCAGTTCGCGCTTGGTGTCATTCCAATGGAAGGCAATCGTTGAGTACACGCCCTTCTCGTAGTTGTAGTTGTCGTTCTCATCCTCGTAGAGCGTGAAGTTGCCGTCCGCGCCGGGATAGACGCGCAACTCAATCGGGTCGGCAGGCTTTTCGGTCGCGTATTGAACCAGCGGGCCCATCGGCACAATCGATCCAGCCTTGATAAACAGAGGCATCGTCGAAACCGGCGCATCGACAACGATGCTCTTGCCGCCGACCTGCTTCTCTCCAGTCCAGAAATCAATCCACTCGGTTCCAGCGGGAAGATAAACGCTGCGCGTTTTCTCCCGATGCTCAACGATCTTTTCATCGGCATGAATCGCCGGCGTCTTCCAGAAGAGAATGGAGCGGAATGCGCCCAGCGAGCTATTCGCGGTCTCGAACTTAAAGTCATATTCCTTGCCGGCCACTAACTCAACCGGAACCGTCCATGACTCCATCGACTCATAGTTATGCGCAATCTCCTTGCCGTCCAGGTAAACCCTGCGCGGCCCAAAGCTCTTCAAATTGAAGCGATAACTTCCGCTCGCCGAAGGAGTCAGCTTGCCCTCCCAGCGAATCGAAAACTTCGGGTCTTTGATGAAATCCGGCCAGCCCGTGTACCAAAAGAGATTCACATCCGGCTCGGTGGCTTCGTGGCAGGGCGTCTTGAATTGATCGTCGCAGAAGTAAGTCGCGTCCAGTCCGGGCTTTCCGTCCTTGGTTTTGAAGTTCTCCGGCCCCACCAGCACGCCTAGCTCCGGCGGACGGTGCTCCATATATTCGGTCACCGGTGCAACCAGGAAGGCGGGCCCAAACATATATTGATCGTTGATCGAATAAGTCTTTTTGTCGGCAGCAAAATCCATGGGCAATCCGCGCATGATGGTATATTGATCGTGCGTCACTTGCCAGCCTAGCGAATAGATGTAAGGCAGCAGTCGGTAGCGCAAGTGATCAAACTTCTCCAGCACCGGGGTATATTCGCCGTACTCCCAAATCTCGCGCGGCGTCTCCGAGCCATGTGAGCGGAAGATAGGTGCGAATGCGCCGAACTGGAACATACGCGTATAAAACTCCTGGTAGGCCGGATCCTTGCCGCCATTCATAAAAGTGCCGCCCTGGCAGCCCAGCGAGTAAGCGCCGATGTCAAAGGTCCAATACGGAATTCCAGCCATGCTGTGATTCACGCCGGCGGAGATTTGATTCTTGAAGACAGGCCAGTCCGCGCCTATATCTCCAGACCATGTCGTAGCCGCTGCGCGCTGCTGCCCGGCAAAGGTTGAGCGAGTAAGAATATAAACTCTCTTTTGATCCGTCTCCTTGCGCTGGTTGTTATAAACGGCCTCGGTGTCCAGAAGCGAGTAAGGATTGAGATAGCGCGCGAAAGTGCCGAGATGATTGTCTTTCTCGCGCTTCATCTCAAACTCTTCGCCCTCCGGCGTCAGCGCGTTCACAATATCCGGCTCGGTCGAATCCATCCACCAGCCGTCAACGCCCGCCGCAAATGGCACCTTGCTGGCATATTTCCAATAAAGGTCCGTGGCCGCCGGGTTATAAACATCAAAGTATTTAAAGCCCGCCCAGCCCACCGTGGGAAACAAGAATCCGCGCTGATCCATATCTTTATAGATTTCGGATTTTGGACCCAGCCCCGCCCAGATGGAAAGCATCAGATGGAAGTTCTGTTTGTGTAACTCGTCCACCATCTCCTTGGGGCGCGGATAGCGGGTTGGATCAAAAACCATGCCGCCCCACATATCGTTATCGCCCCAGTGGTTCCAATCCTGCACAATCCCATCCACGGGAATCTTGCGCTTGCGATACTCGCTGGCAATGCCGAGTAACTCATCCCGCGTGGCGTAGTGCTCCTTGCTCTGCCAGTAGCCGTAGGCCCACTTGCCATACAACGGCGCATCGCCCGTCAGCTTTCTATATCCGGCTATCTCCTGATCGATGCTTGGTCCGTAAAAGAAGTAATAGTCGATGTTATCGCCAACCTCCGACCAGAGCGAGGTCGCCTTCCCGCTATCGTCAAAGATCGTCTTCGAGTAGTTATCCCATAGAATTCCATAACCGGCGGTTGAAACCAGCACGGGAGTTACATCCACCGTGTTCGCCTGCACCAGCTTAATGGTGTGCCCGCGATAGTTCATGATGCCGTCTTGAAATTGTCCTAGCCCGTAAACGCCCTCGTCCGCGCTCAATATGAAATTCTGCTGAAGATTGAAGGCCTTTTCCTCGCGCGGATTCGTCGCCGGCGTAAAGATTGCGCGGCCCTGCTCCTGAAGGATCGTCTTGCCATCCTTATCAAAATACTGAATCGAGCCGTCAGCCTTGCTGATAATCACCTTGACCAGCCCATCGCTCAGGGTAACTCCCGCCGCATCCTCCGCAACTTTGACATCCAGAGTCGGCAGCTCTTTTTGAATCACCGTAAGGCTGAGTTTGTCGGCCTTTCCATTGGCCGGCCATTTCACAACGCGCACGGTTCCTTCGGCGTAAAACTGCGCCTTGATGTTTAGATCGCCAAAAGTAAGTTGCACGCCGTTTTGTATCTTCTGAATCTGCGGCGAGGTCGCGGAGTTAGTTTGGCTTTCGAGCGGCAAAATGCAGATTGAAAGCATCAGGATCAGTGCGGCAGTGCGAAATGCAAACGCTAAAAATTTCATAAGTCAAACCTTTCAATCAACTTTCATTTTCAATCCAACATTCTGCAGGGGGCTAACGCCCGTATGGATGATACGAGCGTTAGCGCACAACTAACTTTGTGCCCTTTCAAAACATCAACTAAATCAGAGATACTTATCCCTTGGCAAACATCTGCTTCATGCCGCGCAACGCCTGGCGCGTCCGCTCTTCGTTCTCGATCAGCGAGAAGCGCACGTGTCCGTCGCCGTAATCGCCAAAGCCGATTCCCGGTGAAACCGCCGTCTTGGCCTCGGTGAGCAGCAGCTTGGAGAACTCCAGCGACTTCAAATGCTTGAACTGCTCCGGTATCTGCGCCCAGACGAACATCGTCGCTTTGGGCAGCGCCACCGGCCAGCCGAGCTTGTTCAGCCCCTCCACCAGCACGTCGCGGCGCTTGCGATAGTTCTCGCAGATCGCGTGCACGCACTCCTGCGGCCCTTCGAGCGCGGCAATCGACGCCACCTGAATCGGCGTAAACGTCCCGTAGTCAAAGTAGCTCTTCAGACGCGCCAGCGCCGCCACCAGCTTCGGGTTGCCCACCATGAAGCCCACCCGCCAGCCGGGCATATTGTAGCTTTTGCTCAGCGTAAAGAACTCGACAGCCACGTCCTTGGCTCCCGGAACTTGCAGCACGCTGGGCGGCTTGTAGCCGTCAAAGGCCAGGTCGGCATAGGCCAGATCGTGAATCAGATGGAAGCCGTACTCGCGCGCCAGCTCCACCAGCCGCGCCAGAAAGGGCAGATCGACACACTCCGTCGTCGGGTTCGACGGAAAATTGACGATCAGCGCCTTGGGCCGCGGCACCATGCGCGGAATCAGATCTTCCAACTGCGCCAAAAACTGCTCGCGGTCGTGGATCGGCACGCTCACCACGTGCGCCCCGGCAATCACCGGGCCATAAATATGGATCGGGTAGCTGGGATTGGGCACCAGCACCGTGTCATTCGAGTCGAGAATCGCCAGGCAGAGGTGGGCAATGCCCTCCTTGGAACCGATGGTGACAATCGCCTCCGTCTCCGGGTCCAAATCGACGTCGTAGCGCGTTTTATACCAGTTGCAGATGGCCTTGCGCAGCCGCGGAATGCCGCGCGAAACCGAGTAGCGGTGGGTGACGGGCTTCATCAGCGACTCCACCAGCTTGTCCACGATGTGTTTGGGCGTGGCCCCATCCGGGTTACCCATGCCGAAGTCGATGATGTCCACGCCCCGGCGGCGAGCCGAGGCCTTCATCTCCCCGGTAATGTTGAAGACGTAAGGCGGTAGGCGCTGAATCCTGCTGAATTCTTCCATCTGACCAGTCTAAGACAAAAGGGGCAGGATGTGCACCGAGTTGAGCCGAGAGATCATCGACCATCTCGATGAGGCGTTCACCGGGTTTGCCATTGCCAACATGGCGCGTCGCCCGCTGCAAGTCTCGTATCGTCAGGCAATTCTATTTATGATTGCAATCGGGAGCTACCTTGTGCGTTGGCCTTGGATGGTTCTGCTTGCTCCCAGAGTGAAGAAAGTGGAGTAGCCCGAATGAGCCTTTATTGCGCGCAAGGAAGCATCGATGCCGACCTCTCCTCAGCCGAATTGAAAGAGCTGCTCAATCAGTCACTGGCCAGGTTGGGAGAGCGCCATCAAGTGCTTGCCTTGCCTCCCGATCAAACCCGCGAGCACTCCCGCGCCGGCGAACTGACGCGTTACGCATGGCAGTTCTATGGCGAGCGGCTCAAGGCGATTTTGCCCGCCTTGGGCACGCACTCTGCCATGCGGCCCGAGCAGATCACCCGTATGTTTGGTGACGTGCCGCAGAGTCTCTTTCGCGTTCACAACTGGCGAACCGATGTGGAGACGCTCGGTGAAGTTCCGGCAGAGTATATTCGCGAGCAGTCCGAGTGCAAGTTGAACTATCCGTGGCCGGCGCAGGTCAATAAAATGCTCACCCGCGGCGGCTTCGACCTGATTCTTTCCGTTGGGCAGGTGGTTCCCCATGAAGTGATCGGCATGGCCAACTACAACAAGAACGTCCTGGTGGGCACGGGCGGCCACGAGGGAATCAGCCGCAGCCATT
>Ga0181520_10008626_pt1 | contig 14384 bp, 9 predicted proteins | sample PEATcosm2014_Bin_29_FD_132451 | JGI IMG/M metagenome (GOLD analysis project Ga0181520, IMG submission 132451) | Peatland microbial communities from MTU Mesocosm Facility, Houghton, MI, USA - PEATcosm2014_Bin02_30_metaG | ecosystem: Environmental > Terrestrial > Soil > Wetlands > Peat | place... | reverse complement strand
GAACTCGAATTCCGAGCGCATAACCGCCGATCCGGAAGTTACATTGTCGTTAACAGGCGGATGGCCTCGGCCCCGACGCCTCAAAAAGCCGCACCGAGGGTGCCCGTCCTGAGCGAAGTCGAATGGTGCCGCAAAAGCCCTAAAATAGCGGCGGGCTTTAGCCCCTGAGGGAAGGTCTTTTCAAACTGACCCACCACCCAGCGATCCGCTCGGACCGCATCACTGACCATAAGCCGACATTTCAGGATTGATTGCTCGGGGCTGCCTTCTTGGGTGACCATCCTGGCCAAGCCGCAGCAAGTGCCTCGATCAGGAACCGATATCTCTCGGTTATATCGAATCCCTTTCGGGCGATCTGCTCGACAGTTCGTTTAATCCATGCCTCAGTTTCGTCGGGGCGCTTTATAAGACTGACGTAGAAGGTCAGAGCTTCCCTCCACCAATCATCTCCCCGCAGAAAGCTCCTGAGCGCCTGTTCGGATCGTGTTCCTTGAGGGTCTGGTAACTCAGTGGCGGCGAGATATTCCTGGAACGAGAGGTGCGAAAAAAGATAGGCGTTCGCCCCTGCGCGCACCAGCAGTCCATCTCCCAGAATCTCATCTAGCACACTTCGCCACTGAGTCGTCAAAGCAGACGACGTCTGATCGATCGAACTTTTGATGTTTTCCTCCTGTGCGTCCCTTCGGCCGTTTATATGCAACTGTCCGGCCAACCTCGTGAGAATGCTGAGCTTCAAGTGCGAGCCGAAGCGGGTGTCTCGCCTAACGTTCTTCGCGAGATCCCAACCACCGCACATTAGATCTATAAACACCTCGTAAAGTCTTAGTTTGTTATCCGGCAGCGAACGCCTTTGGCGGAACACAGCAATTATCAATGTCCCCAAGAGCGGTATACCCATGAGTCCCCTAAGTGCGGGGGTCTTGGCAAGTTCTTCTCTAAATAAAGCGAGAGAGCCCGGATCAGAGTCGAGCCAATTCGCAATGAGAATCTCGACCTGCGCACCGTCCAACTCCGCTAGCTCCACTCGGGTTAGCCACCGAAGCCAGACCCCTGAAAGGTAATCCCGTCCCGTGACGACGACCTGTACCTCCGGGTGATTTTGCGCAACCCGAGACGCGAGGAGCATCAACTTCTCTTGCTGCTCTGGGGTGCTGACCTCATCTAGTCCGTCCAAATACAGGCGAACCCTCTGTCCATTCTTCTTCGCAATCTCTACAAGTTCGACCGACTCCGGCGCACGGAAAAACGCATCTTCGCAGCTATTGAGATTGTTCGTTGAAAGCTTGTGAAGTGGCACATAAATAGGGAAAACTGATGCACTCTTGTCAATTAGGCTTTGGATGTCATTAAGGGTGTTCCATTTACAGAACGAGGTCTTACCGTATCCCGCGGGGGCCGCAACGAAGAGCGGCTTCGAGACTTTGTCAAGCAGGTCCTCTGGAAACTTCTGCGAGATAGGCCTCGAATGGCGGCGAAAGCCGGACGGGTGCGTTCGCAAAACCTCTCGAACCTGACCGAAGCGGCGATATGGTTCCGAACGTAGATCAGCAATAGCTAGGCCCTGCCGCTGGGCTTGGCGCGCGAACTGGTTGGCTTCACGGACGAGACCTGCGAACCGCGCGAGCACATTTTGGAGGTCCTTGAACTCCTGCGCCCCCTTAAACTCGGGCCAGTTTCGCAGCGTAAATTTCATAATCTTCTGCGGAGTGACCGGCGATGCCGATAAACTGCACTCAATCTCGTATTTCGTCCATTGATCCTTCCAGTCTTTGCTCAAGTTGCCGGCGAGGCTCTCCAAGAATGCCGCAAGTTTCTCTGCTGTTAATGCGTCACCTGACTCCCACACCTGGGGGTTCCGAATGAATGCGGCAACAAACCGCAATTCCTCCACGACTTCCATCAGGGCATCACGCCCAACTAAGTGATCGAGGTTCGCAAGGTGCGGGGGTTCGACCAAGAATTCAAGCTCAAATGTCTCGATTCGGAACCCCTGCCGCACATAAACGCTCTTCAGACTCTTGCTCGCACCCGCGAAGAGGCTATGTTGAGCGCCCAAAAACCGAAGGGGGTCCTCCTGCTCGAACACCCTTTGGATGGATGCAACGTAAACCCCGAGCATTGTCGACTCAAAAGCTAGAAACTCGGGCCAATGAGCTGCGAACCGCTCAAGGAGACGACTGCCACAAAGAAAATCGACCTGACCGGACCGAGCCTTGAGCTTTCCCTGGATTGAGCGCATTGTTGGCTGAGGACAGTCGTAGGGAGAAATAACAAAGACGCGCGCAACCATCTCATCCTCGCCGCCGCTCCCGACCACGGGCGTGTCAAGTGCCTGCTCAACCTGGTTCAAGACGGTTCGCGCGCCCTGATTGTCCTCTGCGGAGCCAGTTATCTTGCCGTTTTTAACGACGCATGCGTTGAGCATGCGGTTGTCGAATCCATCTTGAGAATAAAAGATTAGATCCTTGCCGTATTCCTGGGTGCCATGAAGGATCTGGACCTCCTGATTCCCCATCTTCGTCAACAGAGTGGCGAGCCTGCTCCGCAGTTCCTCTTCCGTTCCGAAGGTCTCGGCAAACTTCTGCAAATCGACTGACATGCTCGTGCCCAACTTCCGAACGACAAATCGTGTGTGCTAATAATAAGGCAAGATTGTGCAGCGGTTCGCGATGCGGGATGGTGCCCTTTACCAAGAAATGAATGTGGGCCCTCGGTTCCTCGCCGAGCCTATCGCGGAAAGACAGGTAACTAGGCAGCGTACTTCGTCGATCGGTCCTGAAAAACGCCCCTGGGCCCTGGAACACGGTAGCCCCTGAACGGCCAGAAACCGCTTGTCAAGACCCCAACCAGCCGCCGACCACCCCAACCCGCTGAAAACACTCGCAAAAAACCTCCATCAACTCTGCCGATAATTTCCCCCTCTTCCCGCATAATCACTGCATAAGTCCAAAACCAGTCATTCGTTTCCGGCGTCGCCGTCTCGTTCCTATCTTGAGAACGCTTCGAACTTCCCTCGGAATACAGGGAACTCGATTGAAATGAGGTCTTTACGAAGGCCGGTTCTTTAGAATCAACACTTTACAGCAACACGCGCCCCGCAACCTCTTTGCCATAAAGACTTTGGGCTCAAAGTAGGGGGGGCAGGGGGGAGTAACTAAATGTACATGATCTGCCGGCACATCAGGACCATCGGGCCCCGCTGCGGATCCCCTGCACACAAGGGCAACCCGCTCCCTGCCCCACCCGCCCCGGCCCTTAACGATTTGGTTACCCCCCTCCCCCTCCCCCTCCCCGGGGTACGAGTCAAATGCCAGGAGTTGGAAGCCGGCCTTCTTGGTCCCTTGTTCCCTTGGTCCCTTGTTCCCTTGGTCCCTCGGTCCCTTGTTCCCTTGGTCCCTTGGTCCCTTGGTCCCTGCCTCACCCTCCCCGGGTGGGAGCCAGGAAAAGGCTTCAGGCCGCGATTCTCTGACCACTGGCCACTGATCACTGACCACTGGCGGCGAAGCCGCCAAAACCGGCTGTGAGGCTGTAAAGCCCACCTAAAGCCAGCCGATTCAGCAGCTTCTGAGTACAGCCCGGGCAGGGTACAGCCGCTGTGCAACTGTACTCTGCTGCTATCTGAAGGAAACTAAACCATTTATAGGAAGATTCACAATGAGCCGGAATCTCGGTAAAGCCGCTGTGCCGCTGTACGTCGGCGCCCTCCAGGAACCGAGCGCAGCCGAAGGGTCAGCGTTTTCTCGCTCCCTCGCTCCCTTGTTCCCTTGTTCCCTCGTTCCCTCGCTCCCTTGTTCCCTTGTTCCCTCGCTCCCTTGTTCCCTTGTTCCCTCGCTCCCTTGTTCTCGACCCTAATGAAACTCGCCTTTTCAACCGATACCTCGCATAGGGGTTTCCATGGCACTCTTCGATTTCGATGCGGAAGACACAAGGCCCGCTCGCTTTGCTGCCCGTCTGCCCATCCTTTCCCGTGAAGAGAAGGTGTTCGGCTACAAGCTGCTGTTTCGCTCCAGCGTCAATAATTACTTCCCTTCCGTGGAGGGTCACGACGCCAGCCGCGGCGTGATCGACATGTCGAGCCTGATCGGCCTCAATACTCTATGCAACAATCTCCCGGCCTTCATCGTGATGACCCGCGAGATTCTGATTCAGGAGTATTTGGCCCTGCTGCCCTCCGATAAGGTGGTCGCGGAGATTCCGGAGTCGGTTTCCGCGGACACCGAAGTGGTGCGTGCCTGCAAGCAATTGAAGAACGCCGGATACAGGATCGCGCTCAGCAACTTCCGCGCCCACGATCCCCGAGAGGCGCTCGAAGATATCGCCGATTTTCTCAAGATCGACATCAAAATGTCGTCTCTGGCAGATGTGGCGCGGCTCACGCGGCACTACCGCGGCCGCGGCTCGCAACTCATCGCCGAGAAAGTCGAGACGCGGGAGGATTTCGCATTCACGAAGGGCGAAGGATTCAGCTTCTTCGAGGGCTATTTCTTTCGCAAACCGGAGATGATGCGTGCGCGCGGCGCGCAATCGAATCGCACCGTTTTCCTGCGCTTGCTCGGGGCCGTTTCCAGGCCGGTTCTCGACTGGAATGAGCTGGAGAACATCGTCAAGTCCGATCCCACGCTCTACTTTCGTTTGCTGCGCTATCTGAACTCGGCCATCTTCGGCCTGCAGGGCGAGGTCAGGACCATTGGCCAGGCGCTGAACATCCTGGGCGAAAAAGAAATACGCCGCTGGTGCCAGTTGAGCGGCATGCTCGAGCTGTCGAGAAACAAGCCTTCGGACCTAGCGCTCGCGGCCCTGGTGCGCGCGCGCTTCGCGGAACTGATCGGCACCAGAGTCGCCTGCGGAAGTTCAGACATGTTTCAAGTTGGGCTGTTGTCCTTGATGGATGCGATCCTCGAGATCCCGATGCGCGATGTGCTGGAGGGACTGCCGATTGATGACGGTTCGAGGACCGCCCTAATGGAAGGAAAGGGCCCGCTTTCTCCGGTGTACGAGCTGATGCTTGCCGTGGAAGCAGGTGTGTGGCCCAGGATTGCGTCCCTGGCCTCCAGGTTTCAGATCCAGCAGGACTTCATTGCGCAGTCCTACTGGGACGCTATGCAGTGGGCGCAGTCGATTGTGACGACGGGTTGATGGACAAGCTGCGATTGGCCCACGGTCTGGGCCATCGCGCTTATTTCGCCAGCGGCTCGGAACCCGAACCCTTTCCGTCCGCGGTCGTCAGCGATTCCGCGTCCAGCTCATGCTCGTGCTTGTAATTCTCCTCCGGCATCTTGCCGTCCCACCAGGCCCAGTTCATCGGATAAACGTCGGGATCGAAGAAGACCTGGTAAAAATGCCAGACGATGATGGCAAGCGTGGCCAGAATCGCCTCGTAGAAATGCACCGCCGTGGCCACATCGACCCACCAGCGCGCCAGCAGATCGCCGACCCAGACCTTGGCCCAGATCATGATGCCGGTGACGCCCATGAGCGCCGTGCCCCACACCAGCGCCCAGTACTCGGCCTTCTCCGCGTAGTTGAAGCGGCCGAACTTCGGCTTCTCCTTGCTCACGCCGAGGTAGTATCGCATGGTGCCCAACGCGTCGAAAAGATCCTTGGGCCGCGGCGCGATGTCGCGCAACATGCGTCGCCCTTCACGCGCCATGGCGAGATAGAAAACGTGATAAATGCCCGCGGCGATGAGAATACAGCCCGCGATGCGATGAATGATGCCGCGCAAATTCTCGCCCATGCCCAGCGTGTGCGCGAACCACGTGTCGGGGAACTTGAGCGCAAAACCGGTGATGACCAGCACGATGAAGCTCGAGAGCAGGATCAGGTGCTGCCAGCGCTGGTTCACCGTCATGCGCGTCATGAATGGGTTCATCATGCGCCGCCGCGCCACAGCCTTGCTGCGCCAGATGATGGCGTTGTGCAGGAACATTAACCCGATCACAACCAGGATCAGGACGATGTAGATCCATCGCACCCAGCGCACGGCCACGGAATCGATGTCGTTGGCGCGGGTGCCCGCTACCAGATGCACCGGCGTACGCGTGAATTTTTGCGTCACGCCCTGGTGGCACTTGCCGCAGGTCGCGTCGAGATTGGCAGGATTGACGGTCGATCGCGGATCGCTTGAGGGCAAAATGTTGTGCACGCCGTGGCAACTGGAGCAGTTGGCAGCCACCATGCTGCCGCCCTCCGCGGCCAGCCCGTGATAGCTGTCAAAATAAGTGTTCACGCGGTTGCCGGGTACGCCGAACTCCTGCGAAAGCCGCACGCCCTCATGGCAGCGCGCGCAGATGTCGCGCGAAACATTTTGCTCCGCCACCGGCGAGTTGGGATCGGTGTGTTCCTTGATGGAGTGAATGCCGTGGCAATCCGTGCAGGTGGGAGCCAGCGCATTGCCGCGCCCCAGCGCTTGCCCGTGAATGCTCACGTTGAACGTGTTGGCCACATCGATGTGGCAAGCGCCACAGGTGGACGCGACAGAAAACTTCGAGATCGGCGATTTGGGATCATTGGCCGGCAGAATCTCGTGCGTACCGTGGCAATCGGTACACACCGCGGCATCTTTCGAACCGTTGGCTATGGCGCGCCCGTGCACGCTCGATTGATAGGAGATGAAGGCCTGCGCACTCTCGCCATTCGACTCCATCAGAAATGTCTGCCCGTGGCAGCGGCCGCAAGTGGCGGGAATGTTGGCATGATTCACGGGCGATTTGGGATCGCCGCCGCCTTCGATCTGATGCGCGTCGCCGTGGCAATCTTCGCACGTAGCAGCGGGGCTTTTTCCACTCTGGCTGGCCCTGGCATGCGTCGAATGCGCGTAAGCCGTCTGGGCATCGGCGTGACACCGGGCGCAGCTCACCTTCTCCGGCGGCTTCTCATGCACCAGGCTCTTCACGTCGTTGTGGCAGTCCACGCACGCAAACATGCGTCCGTGCACCGAGCGCTTGAACTTGTTTTGATCGACAAAGAGGCTCACCGTCGAGCCATTCGCGTCCGCCGTGGTCAGCGTGGGGTCGGAGTGACAGGCGAGGCAGTCCGCGTCCTTGAGCTTTTGCGCGGAAAGTGCGTCGGAGGCCCAGGCAAAAAATACAAAAAACAGCGTAGAGAACCAGAAAAGCCGTACGGATTTCACACTTTGAGGAGATGCCGATGTGAAATTTCCTGCCGTGACTGGAGTCACAGAGGCAGCAGTCAGCTTGTAGCCAGCAGCCTGTAGCTGCTGGCTACCGGCTACTGGCTGTTTTCCGCTAGCTAAAATACGCCGTCAATGTGAGCACCAGCAGCGTGAGCCCGATGAAAATGGCCGTGAAGCCCACCACTTTGGAGAAGTTCAGCAGCCACAACGGCGGCGCAATGCCCACCTTCTTCTGGAGCGTGCCCTGTGCCTGGTTCCGCTGGTATTCGAGCGTGCGCTTTTCCTCAAACTCATGATCGCTCTCCACCCCGGTAAAGATCACCATATCCATGGGGAAGCTATCGGGGCGCAGATGGGTGTTGACGAAGTGAATGGAAAAGATGAACAGAACGGCCAGCAGTGCCTCTTCGCTGTGGATCACGAGCACCGCATTCAGTGCCCATCCCGGCAGGAAGTGCGCAAAGAACGGCGCAAACCACATGGCGTAGCCCGAGAAACCGATGACGATCATGCCCCAGAACACCGCCCAGTAGTCGAACTTCTCCCAGTAGGCATAGCGCTCGAACTGCGGCTTGGGCCCCAGCCCGAGGAACCAGCGCATGTGGCCGAAGATGTCCTTGACGTCTTTCCAGTTGGGAATCATCGAGGTCGGACCCCAGAAAACTCCCTTTTCGCGGTTGATGATGCCGCGCTGGAAGACGTCCTTCAAGTGGATCAAAAAGGCAATGGTCAAAACCACGGCAAAGAACTTGTGCAGAAACAGGATGGCCCCAAATCCGCCCACGCCAGTGGCAAACCTGCGCGCCCAGAAGCTCTCGCTGAAGCGCATCGGCAGCCCGGTGGCCGCCAGGCCGAGAAACGTGGTAAACAGCACGGCGTGCATGTAGCGCTGCTCACGCGTGAAGCGCACGTAGTACTTTTCCCCTGCGCCGGGATTCAATCCTGGAATTGCTGTCTGCGGCTCAGGCATGCTTTCCTCCATTACCCGCTTTGTTTTTCATCTGGCTAAGGCGCGACCGGATGAGCCACAGGATAGTGTGCAACAGGAAGAACGTGAGCACACTGGCCAGCAGCAGGTTCATAAACAGCCGAACAAAATAAAGCCCCGGATTCAGCTTGCGGTCGCGCGCGTTGGCGTGCGGCTGATACTTTACGAAGCTCGCATTGGCGCCCGCGTGGCAGCGGCCGCACGTGGTAATCAGGTTGGCCGGGTTGACCGGCGATGTGGGATCGGACGTGGGACGCACGTCGTGCGCCTGATGGCAGTCCCAGCAGCGCGCCGTCTCTACGTAGCCGCCGAGCGAACCCAACTGCGAGTGGAAGGTATCGCGGTAGGTGGAGAACTTGTCCTTGTGGCAGTTGCCGCAAATGGGCGTGGACTGCATGCGGAAGGCCGACTCCGTAGGCTGCAGAATGGCGTGCGCGGTATGGCAATCGCTGCAGACCGGCGCCTTGAGATCGCCTTTGGCAATGGCCTGTCCGTGCACGCCAGCCTGGTATTCGTCATTGATCTTGGCGTGGCAGTTGCCGCAGGTATGCGGGATGTTCGATTTGTAGGTGGGGCTTGCGGGATCGGTATGGCTCAGGATGTGATGCGATCCGTGGCAACTTTGGCAATTCGCCGCCACCAGCAGCCCCTCTTTGCTCAACGCAAAGCCGTGGATCGAATCAATGTAGTTTGGATAGACACTGGCCAAGCCGTGTTTGCCCGCCATGCCATTGTTGCTGTGGCATTGGCCGCAGGTCTTGGGCACGTTGAGCGGATAAACGGCCGAACGCGCGTCGGTCTTGGGAAAGATTTCGTGGGCATTCCCGTGACAACTCGTGCACGGATGCTCCTTGGTGTCTGCGTGAACGCTGCCGCTGAGTTGGGTCGCTTGGTCGGCATGGCAGGTCTTGCAATCCACCGGCGCAACCTTGTCAGGATGCGGATAGCCCTTGATGTCCGCATGGCAATTGGTGCATTGCAGGCTGCCGTGAATGCTGTCGCCGAATTTCTTCCCGTCTACGGCGATGCTGTGTCCAGCGCTGTCGGTCATGCTGGCATCGCCGTGGCAGGTCAGGCAGTCCTGCGCGCGGAGTGCCCGCGGCGCAAGCACCAAAACCGCCAGACCGGCCGCGAGCGCAAGGCTGCGAACTGTCAAAGTCGCGTTCTTCCATGCGGCACCGTTCATTCTGCCGTCTTCCTTCCCGTGGCGAGTGCGGGCTTGCCCGCTCATCCGCAGTTCCCGCGGATTCCACCGTTCCTTCACACAACTTTTGCGGAGGATCGCTCTTCCAAGGTCGTTCTTTTGGGAAAGCGCTGGCAGTGACACGTATCACAAGCGACGCGATACAGATCACAAGGGCGGGGGCCAAGCGTGCGGTTTCAGAACGGAAGATCACAGAAATCAGGGAATTACACTCGGGATTGTGACCTTCTGGCTGATGACGCCTTGCTTTTCAAATATAGTCATATTATTATGACCATAGCGACAAAGGAGATCCCATGCAGAAGATTCCGGCCGGCCAATTCAAATCGCAGTGTCTCGCCCTGATGGACCGGGTCGCCGAAAGCGGCCGGCCCATGGTGGTCACAAAGCACGGAAAGCCGGTGGTTCAAATCAGCCGGGTCGAGTCCAATGAAGACGAAATTTTCGGCTTTCTGGCTGGAAAAGGCCGCATTGTTGGAGACATTGAGAACACGATTCCCGTCTCCGATTGGAATCTGCCCGAATGATTCTTCTCGACACTCATATCGTCGTCTGGCTGGCTTTTGAACCGGACAGACTGTCGAAACGCGCGAAGGAGGCAGTCCGCGCCGCTCGTCTTGAGGGCGGACTTGCGATTGCATCAATTACCCTTTTCGAGTTGGCGTGGCTTGCCGAGAAAGGGCGGATCGAAACCTCGCTCAGCGTGGAATCGTTCGTCCGCATGTGTGCTTCAAAGACGACGGTGGTTCCCATTACTCCGGAGATCGCCGCACGTGCGGTCAGCTTCCCCGATTCGTATCCAAAAGATCCCCAGGACCGTCTCATCGGAGCAACGGCGCTGGTCGAAGGCATTGAGCTGGTCACACATGACAAGTTGACCAAGAAATCAGGCCTCGTTCCGGTCATCTGGTGACGGAGTGCCAAGCCTTCATTTCTTTGTCTGACTGCAGCCGATGCCGCGCGGCGAACGCAACGTTCATTAGCCCGCGCTTCATTGTGGGATGTCTATGAGTGCTTTTGAGCCCAGTCGCGGGCCTCGTCGAACCGCTCGCGATCGCGCCACACATCGCGGTCCCATTGATCGCCGATCAGTTCGAACTGCTGGCGGGCAACAGCCGCATCCTGGAATTTGTATGCGAACCAGGCCAACTTATTCTTCAGCCGTGCCGTGGTCCCGTACTCGGCGGTAATCGCCTGGTATCCCCTCTGAATGCGTGGCCAATCCATCTCCTTGACACCGAAGTTCCTGCCGTTTTTTCCGATTACCGAAACAGCGATATGATAGTAAATCTCGTCGCCCTGCTCGCCACCCACGCGGTCCGCGGAAGATGTGGCAAAGGCCACGGCCTCTCCCGGCTTTCCTTCCCATTTGGGCAGCAGGTACATCGCCATCTGTTTGTAGAGATCGAAGTATTCCGGCTCGAATTGGATGCCCTGCTCGAAGACCTCGCGCATTTTGGGCTCGTCCCAGCCCTGCGCCAGGCCGACAATCATCATCTCGGAGTACCACCGGGGGCAGCGTTCATGGAGTTTGGCCGCTGCGTTGAGGACGTCGAGCGACTCCTGTATGCGCTCATCGAACAGCTTCCAGCCCTCGGCGGTCACAGTATTCGCCATGCCATTGCCGCGCGCCACCCACGCCCAGCGGTGAAGGCTGGTGGCCAAAGCAACCCGCGCGGTGATGGAATCCGGACGCTGGGCGATCCAGCGCCTGAGGTGCGCCAAGTGGTCGAGGCTGTCTTTGTCAGTGAGCATGGGCTTGTCGAGCGCGCCGTAAAACTCTGTCAGCTTCCAGCTTCCTCCCGCCGCGCGCCTCTTTTGGCTGCGCAACTCGTACGCCATGCGGTCCAGATCGTCGAATTTTTCCTCGACCAGATCAGTCTCGATGAGACGCGTCCACTTGCTTCCGCTCCATGAGCTTTCATCCACATTGGATGCCAGGGCCTTTGGCGCGCCTGGCGCTGCCTGCGCCCGCAGTGGTTTCGAGAGAAGGGCAAACGACGGTACGAGGACAAGAAAAGCGGCAAAGTTGGAAACGTGCATGAACGGACCTCTCAAAACGACATCATGCTAGCGCAAACTGCCATGCAGAACAAGGCAGCCCGTAAAGGAATATGTCTTTTGACATCCTTCCATTCCCGAGGCAAACGAACCTCGCCCCTGCGAGGCGTGAAACTCACGTCCGCAAGCTGAGAGCTGACGGCTGACCGATGACTGCATTCTTTGTCCAGGTGATGTGGATCACATGCCACAGTACCCTCGCTCGAAGAGAATAGTGGCGCTAGTCAGGAGACCCTCCATGGGAACAGTTGCGCTTCCCGAAAAAAGAACCATGCTCACCCTCCCCGGAGATGCGATACGGCAGATTCTCTGGCGCTTTGCCGATCGGTTCGACTTACAGATGCTTGTTGCATCGGCGCGCGGCGTGGCGCGAGGAACCGTGGCCCGCATGGTCGCGGCTGGCGAACGCAATACGCACGAGTGGACCGCGGCCAAGGATGAAATGCTCGACGCCTTTGACCGCGCCGGCATCACTGCGGCCTTCATGGAGCCAGAAGAGGGCGGCTTCATCGTCGGACCCAAGAATCTCGCGCTCGGTCTCGCGGCCTTCGAGCTCGCGTGGGTCGATGGCGGCGCAGCGACCGCGAGCCTGGCGGGATTTCTGGCGCTATCGCCGATTCACGAACGCGGCACGCTGGAGCAGATCTCCCGCTACAAAAAGCTCTCCGCTCCCCCGCAACCGGGTGAAGATCGCAAGCCCTGGCGCGGCGCCTTCGCGTTGACCGAGCCCATCCCTTACGTGGGCGTCGACACCGGCATGATGAGCGGCAAGGTGCGCGTGGCCGACTGGAAAGACGGCGAGGAACCGGTGCTGCAGGTGGACAAGCGCGGGCGCTTCATTACCGGGATTGCTTTTGCCAACTTCGTCACCGCCGCCGTCACCTCTGACGACGCGCGCATCAAGGGCAGTTGCGTAGTGATTCTCGAAGAAACCGACCCGGGCACGTTCGATCGCGGCACCCCGACCAAGAAGCTCGTGCATCAGCTCTCTTCTACCGGCGACCCCGTCTTGAACCTCAAGGTTCCTGCCAACCGCATCGTGGGCGGATACACCGTGAAGGACGGCGTGATCGTGCCCAACTTCAACCACACCGAAATCATCGATGCAGTCTTCCGGCGCACACGCGTTCCGGTGGGACTGATGACGGCGTCGAAGCTGCTCTCGGCCGTGGAGCCGGTCATCCGCTACCAGCGCCAGCGTTTCCGCGGCGCTGAAGGCGCCAAGCCCGGATCCGTCCGCTACGAGCACGGCATCCAGCAGCGCGAAGATGCGCTGCATCGTCTCGTCGACGTGTGGGCCACGGGCGAGGCGGCGACGTCGTTGGGCTTTGCCACAGCGCGCCTCTTTGATGAATTGGACCCCCTCGAAAAACAGAAGACTGCAATCCTTAAAGAACGCGGTGTCGCCGGCGGACGCGCCGAGATTAGGGCGCTCAAGGCAAGCGAGCAACGCGCCATCGAGCTGTCGCGTCTGAAGGAAGGCGACCCGCGCCGCGCCGAACTCGAGGCCGATCCCCTGGTGCAATACGTTCTCAAAGATGCCGAGGCCAACGTGCTTTGTCCGGCCACCAAGCTCTGGAACACCGGCCACGGCGCCAACATGATGCGCGAGGCCGTGAGCCTGATGGGCGGCTACGGCATCACCGAGGACTGCCCCGGCTTTTTGGCCAACAAGTGGATGGACGCACAACTCGAAGCCACCTACGAAGGCCCCGAGGCCGTGCAGCGCCGCCAGTTGACCATCACCATGACCAGCGAAGTCTTCCTCGCGGAGTTCGCCGCGTGGACCGCGGAGATGCGCAGCATTGCGTCCACGCGTCCCGGCACTGGCGCCTGCACACTCGCCTCGGCCATGAACCTTTGGGCTTGGACGCTCCACTATCTGCAGCACGCCACCGATCCCGCAGGCAACAAGCTCTACCATGGGCAGCGCCAGGGCGTGACTTTCGCGTTGGCCGACGCGCTCAGTTGGCTGATGGCCTCGCGTTGCCAGATTCAGGATGTGCTCGAACTCGAGACCCGCGGCGCTGCCGACGCTGTGGCCGCCGAAGGCCTGGCCGGAACCGTGCAATTCCTGAGCGACCTTTGCCACACCCAGGCCGCACAGGCCGCCGGCGAAGTTTCGCGCATCTGCGCCGAGCTAGTCTTTGGCTACAACCGTCATCCCGCGTGGGATGAGGGCGAGCATCGCACCTGTTTCCTGTCGAGCGAGCTGGAAGAGCTGGAAGAAACCATGCCCGGCATCATGGCCATCGCCGTTGATGTTCTTGAGGACGACGGCAGCCACCCGGCGAAAGCCGGCCCGTGCGCGGGATGCGCGGGATCGAGCGAATTCCTCCGCCTGCAAAGCAAGTTGACCACCTGCCTCACTGGCGCGCGCCTCGCCAAGGATCGCGCCGCTGAAACCGTCAGCAGAGTCATGATCCCCGAGGCATTGGATTATCCGGTATGAGCTTTGCTCCACAGTCCGCCGAGATCGACCGCCAGACGATGGAAGTGGATATCGCCTGCGCGGGTTTCGGTCCGGCCACGGGTGGATTTCTGACCACGCTCACCCAGGCCTGGAGCCGAAACCCCGCCGATCCTGTGTTTGAAAGCCGCGTCGCTCCGGGCATGCCGCTGCAGGTGCTTTGTTACGAGCGCGCGGACGACCTGGCCGCCGGCGTCAGTGGCGTGGTCACACGTGCCGAAGGCATTCGCTCGAGCTTTCCCGCACTCGATCCCGCGCAGATCCCCATGGCCGTCGCGGTCAAGCAGGAGCGCGTTCTTTATCTCCTCGATCCCATCGGTGCCAGCCGGCGCTCCGCACTCTTGCGGGTTGGAGATCGTCTTCTCGGCCTCGGAGGAAAGCGGTGGGTAAAAGACTCTGCCTTTGAGCTGCCATGGGCGCCTGCGTTTCTGCACAAGCGCGGCGGCCTGATCCTCTCGATCGGCCAATTCAACCAGTGGGTCGGCAATCAGCTCATGGCCGACGGCTTCGTGCAGATCTGGCCGAG
>Ga0181520_10008625_pt1 | contig 14384 bp, 8 predicted proteins | sample PEATcosm2014_Bin_29_FD_132451 | JGI IMG/M metagenome (GOLD analysis project Ga0181520, IMG submission 132451) | Peatland microbial communities from MTU Mesocosm Facility, Houghton, MI, USA - PEATcosm2014_Bin02_30_metaG | ecosystem: Environmental > Terrestrial > Soil > Wetlands > Peat | place... | reverse complement strand
TTCAATTCTTCACTTTTTCACTGGCATCTTTGCGCATAATTTCGATCTTCCGGCGCACACTCTATGTATGAATGCCGAATCAGCCCTCAGGACCGTCGCCTTTGGCTCGTTGTCGCTCGATCCAATTCCCGAGAACCTACTCCTGATCCAGGAAAGCCAGTCTTCAATGCAAAAAACCAAACTGCTAATGCCATTAACGAAATCAGCGCTAACTCTTCTGCTTTCAGTTGTCTGGACACATAATCCCTACCCCTCCCCCTCCCTGTGGAAAACAGGGTGTAGAAATTACAAACAACTGAATTTAAATAATTTATATACCACGAGATTGCGAAAAAGGGTCCAGAGAATGGCAAAAAACGGCCAAGAATCCGTCGTTTTTCGCCTCTTTTCGGCCGTTTTTGGCCAAAAACAGCAGATTTTTACTGGTTCACTTCTTCACTGATTCACTGCCGCTCACACGCGGAAGAATGCGTGCGGGAATGCCAACGGCAATCGAGTTCGATGGGACGTCCGTGATCACCACGGCGTTTGCGCCGATCGCCACATCGTCGCCGATGCGAATGGGACCGAGCAGCTTTGCCCCTGCGCCGATATCCACGCGGTCTCCGATTGTCGGTGAACCCCGTTGCTGCGTATGGCGAAGGCCGACCGTCACGCCGTTGCGAATAATGCAGTCCTCACCGAATACCGCATCGCCGCTGACGATGATGCCGCCGAAGTGCTCGATAACGAAGCGCCGGCCGAGCAAAACTTCGCAGGGCAGCTCAATACCGGTGAGTGTTTCGACGAACGGCTTGAAGAACTTGTAGAGGAACGAGAACGGCAAGCGCACGGGCCGCCACCGGATGGTATAGCGCCAGCGGCCGTAGCGATAGAAGACCATCGCCCAGAAGCCGTGGCGAGCGAGATCGGAGCCGTGCGCTCGAAAGTCTTCCCGGATGTTGTCAAACACAGGTTGCCTCGACGAGGTTTGCGCTGTTCGTATTGGAAGTTGAATGGCTCATGTCTGTCTTTCCAGAGTCGCCGTTTACCAGGGACGCGGCGGGCTGATCCGGCCGCCGTTCGTTTCCTTCCATGCCTGGCGCATCATTTTAATCAGAAGGCTTGCCTCTTCGGCACGCTCCTTCCGGGCTGGGCTGGTGCTGAATCGATTGCGCATCCATCGCAGATGGTAAATGGTTTCTTCAAGGCCCTTCGCAAGCCACGCCTGAAAACCATGGTGTTTCCGGTAGTAAAGCAGGGTGGCCCGCATGCGCCAAAGCACGACCTGCGCACCGGTTTTAGAAAACTTGAGGGAGCGCAACTGGCGTCCCGATTCGCCGCCAATGTGCGTGACCACCACATCGGGCCAGTAGAGCACGCGATAGCCGGCAGCTTTGACGCGCCTGCACAGATCGACCTCTTCGTAGTAAAGAAAGAAAGCCGGGTCGAAGAGCCCCGTTTTGGCGAGGGCCTCCCGGCGCAAAATGGAGAACGCTCCCGGAACCCAATCAACTTGAGCAGGCTGGCTGGGGTCGGCCCAGGTGCGGTCCGGTGCTCCAAAGATGCGCGAGCGGGGAAAGCGCGCGGCAAGTCCGGTCATCACGATCGCGTCTATCCAAAGTGAGTGGAAGGTGCGGGCCGAGGGCTGCCAGGCGCCGTCCCGGCTCACCAGGCGCGCTCCACCAATGCCCGCGGTGGCATCGGCATCCATGTGGCCGATTGCGCGCCTCAGCGCGCCCGGATGGAGGAACGCATCCGAATTGAGCAGCACGATGTATCGGCCCCTGGCCTGTTCCATGGCCAGGTTGTTGGCAGCGGCAAATCCGAGGTTGACGTCGCTGCGAATGAGCCGAACTGGAATCTCGGAGCTGGAGAATTCAGCGTCGACCATCTCCGCGGAGCCGTCGACAGAGGCGTTGTCGACGACCAGGACTTCTGTGCTGGCGCCGAGTCCAGCGCATTCGGCGAGCAGGGAAGTCAGGCACTCCCGAAGCAGGTCGCGGGTATTGAAGGAGATCACGATGATCGAAACTTCGTAGTCGTAAGCGCCGAGAAGCTTCATGATCGAGCGATCCCCCGGGTGAGCACATTGCCGTCTGCGCGGCTGAGCGCGCGACAGATCATCCTTCTGGCGACGCGTTGAGTGTCCCTGATCATGGTCGAGGTGCCTCAAGTATAGAGCGCGCGAGAGATGCGCACCGGTCCTGTTGCGCTACTCGATGTGGGCAGGGAATGGTGCCTTGGGGGCATGAGAACAGCGGCGATCCTGGAGAAGCAGCTATCCTTAAGGCCGAGCCGATGAATACGAAGCCGCGAATGCGAAACACTCCCGTCTCGGTCGCCCTGACAGCCGCGCTCAGCCTGACCGGCTGCGTCATCCTTGCTGCCTCCTTGCAGCACCAGGAAGCTCTTGGGGCTGCAGCGCAGGAAAGTTCCGCAGGTGTAACGCACTTCCGTGTGACGAATCAGGTGGTCCTTTCCAACGTGACCCGCCTGGGGATCAACCTCGGGGAGCAGACCTACTACGATTCAGGCCAAATGACGAAGAACCTCCTCTACCGGAACCCAGGTTTCGAGGGGATGGAGTATCGGAGCATCTTGCACTGCCTCGTGGGCGGCGCGGGAACCTGCATTGACTCGCGCCACGTTTTTCAATGGCCTGCGGGCTTCTGGGATAGCGCACGTTACGAAGTGCTCGATGGCAGCGCCTCGGGACAGCGCGGCACGGTGACGACGAGCAGCCCTAGCAGTGATGGAAACGGCGGCGGCTATCGCTTGAGCCTCGATGGGCGGGCACCCATTGGCGCCGGCGATTGGCTGGCGGTGAGCAAGGGGTTTCCAGGCGATCCGACTTCAGGGTGGTGGCCTTCTATCCAGGGCGGCGCACATCTCGAAGCCGAGCGAAAGGATCTTTCGCCGCTCACTGCCGGGCGTCAGGCATTGCGCATCGAGGCCGGCAGCCCAGGCCAATCCGCCGAGATCAAGTCGTACTTCGACTCGACTGAGGGTCGATCGTTCCTGCGGCTCAAGGGGGCCTACCGTCTCAGTTTTCGCGCCAAGTCTCTCACCGGCGCGCAGGTCATTCACCTGCATGTAAAGCGAATCGCCAACCCGACCCGCGTCTATCTCGACCGGGATATTCCGATCACCAGGGTCTGGGGCGACTATCATGCGGATTTCAATGCGGACGAGGAAGCTGCGATTCCCGCACCAGTGGAAGCCGGCTTCAGTGTCAACAATGAATCCCTCCTGTTGGACGACGTGGACCTTGAGCAAACCTCCGGGAAGCCGTCGAACGGGACTGCCTTTCGCGACGAGGTTGTGGATGCGCTCAAAGAGGTGCATCCAGGCGTGATTCGGCTCATGTCGAGTCATTCGGAACTCGGGAGCACGATCGATAACCTGCTGAAGTTGCCCATGGCCAGGCAGCGTTCCGGGTTTTCAACGTGGTCTTCCTCGATGGAAGACATTCCCGTCGGAATTCCTGAGTTCCTTGAGCTTTGCAGCGAGGTTGGCGCCGAGCCGTGGATCGTCGCGCCGACGGCAATGAGCCGCGATGAAGCCCGTGAGCTGGCCGAGTATCTTTCCGGGTCAGCCTCGACGGCTGGCGGGGCGATTCGCGCTGCGCAGGGCAGGCGTGACCCGTGGACCCGCACATTCAGAACCATCCACATCGAGCTGGGCAATGAGACTTGGAACGGGATCTTCCAGGGAGAGACGATCGAGGATCCTGCCGCATATGGCCGCCGTGCCAATCAGGTGTTTGGCGCATTCCGCGCGGCTGCAGGGTCGGAAGCGCCCCAATTCGATCTGGTGGTTGGCGCCTTCACGGTAGTGCCCGATCGGAACTCCAGCTTGCTCACCGCGGCGTCCCAGGCCGATTCGCTGGCCATTGCACCCTATCTCATGCACAGCCTGACCAACTGGAAGAGCGACGACGATCTTTACGGTCCTCTTCTCGCGCAACCCGAGCAGATGTCGCGCGATGGAGTGGTTCGAGCCGCGCACGCGTCGGCACGTGGACGCCAACTGGCGGTCTATGAGGTGAACCTCCACACGACCGAGGGAACCGCTCCGGCCGACGTACTCGATCGTTTTACCCCGTCAGCGGCGGCTGGGATCGCGGTGACCGGTCATATGCTCCGCATGATGCGCGACCAGGGAATCCGCGACGAGATGCTCTTCAGCTTTCCGCAATTCGATTTCAAACGCGGCGACGGCACCCCAGTCCGTTTATGGGGAAGCGTGGTGGAGATGGGCGGCCGATGGCGGCCGCAACTGATTACCGAAGCGCTTGCAAACCGAGCGATGCGCGGGGATATGGTGCGGGTCGAAGTCTCCGGAGAGAACCCGACACGGGACCAACCCCCGGGCAACGATGGAGTGCAACTCAAGGGCGTTCATGAACTGGATGCCTACGCATTTCACCAGGGGAACCGCTACGGGCTGATCCTCTTCAACTACGGCCTGCACACGGCAAGAGAAGTGAGTCTTGAAGCGCCGGGAATCAGTTCACGATCGAGCGAGAAGGTCTTGAGGCTGATGCATTCCGGACCGGGAAGCTCCAATGAAATCGCAAATCAGGTTACAGTAAAGGAGGAGGGAATTACGGGCAGTAATCTATCGCTTCCTCCCTGCTCGATGACGGTACTGGAATGGCAGGAATGAACAGGAAACCTGCATGGATATTGAGTCTTTGCGATGTTCCATTTCCGTGCGCCGACGGGGGTAACTAGATCTCTCATTATCAAGGTAACCACTTAAAGTTACCCATTTGCGCTGATAATACTATCGAATGAAGTAGAGGTCTCCACTTTTGGCTTCCACCTTTTCGCCATTGTTTCATCAGGTTCGACGGAATAACTTTGAATCAATCAGTCCACGAGGTCCGAGGGATTGAGAAGGATTGCCTGGATAAGGCAGCGTGGGGTTGCCAGCACCTGGGCGTGAGTTCCGCCCGGCATGGGAGAACCGGGACATTGCCGGGCGGGACAGCTTATCAAATCGGACCGGACAGATCGAGAACGATCAAGACAGTCGTTGGATCATCGCAGTGGTGCATGCGGCGTCCAACAGGAATTTTCAAGCGCTGGGTTGGTCTGGGGAATGGAAGCTTGAGAATGAAAAGAAACTCGGAGCACCCGATCGCAGTTCTGGGATTGCCGCTGGATAGCCTGACGGCTGAGCAAGCGGTCGACGCCATCGAAGGCCTGATTCTTTCAGGCGGCACGCACCAGGTGGCAACAGCAAATCTAGATTTCTGGTTGAACTCCCTCGCCGATCAGCACCTGCATCGGATCATTGCCGGCTGCAGCCTTGTTCTCCCGGATGGGATGCCGCTGGTCTGGGTGTCGAAGATGATGGGATGCCCTCTTGCCGAACGGGTAACCGGCGTCGATCTTGTTCCGCGCCTTGCCAAGTTGTCTGCTGAGAAGGGCTACAGGATTTTTCTTCTGGGTGGAAGAGAAGGGGTCGCAGAAAGGGCAGCGCGACTGCTCGAGAAACTCTATCCCGGGACCTGCATTGTCGACACCTATGCTCCCTCCGAGGAGACGATGGCGCTATTCGACCATAGCGAGATCCTCAGCCGGATTCATTCAGCGAGACCCGATATCCTCCTGGTCGCACTGGGGAATCCCAAGCAGGAAAAGTGGATCTGGATGCACCGCAAGCGCCTTGGAGTGCCCGTGGCCATGGGTGTCGGGGGCAGCTTTGAGATTCTGGTTGGGGACGTGCGCAGGGCGCCGAAGTGGATTCAACGAGTTGGCATGGAGTGGGCCATGCGATTCATGCAGGAACCTTCGCGGCTCGGCCCGCGCTATTTTCGCGATTTCACCGGACTGGCGCGGCGGCTGCCCCTGACGCTCTTGGGCGCGTGGCTGCAACGGCCTTTCTTCGATCATTCTCATCTAACCACAGTGAATACACCGCAGGGCATGCATGTTTATCTCCACGGCAGATTGAGCGGGCAAACGGCCGCGGAATTCCAACAGGCTTCGGAAGCAAGCGTTGCCAGCGGCCTTGTCATGATCGTGCACATGCAGGGAGTGAAGCAGATTACAGCTTCGGGGTTGGGTGTGCTCATGGACGTGCGCCGGCAACTTCTGGATGCGGGGCTCACTCTCTCCTTAGCCGGCCTCAGTTTCAAGCAGCGGTTCCTGCTGCATGCCTGGTGTGCTCAACCGTTGTTCGATGAGTGGCAATCGACCATTGCGCACGGACGGTCAATGGCTCCGGATGCGGAGACTGCAAGCAGAAGTCCAATGCGCGGAGAACAGGAAGTCTTGCCGGCGCAGACGCGCATCCGGGGATAGAACCTCGAAGCAGCAGGCATTGTGGGGGACGGAATGGATCTGATCATCCTGATCCCGGCAGTCGCCTGCTGGGTAGCACTTTCGAGGGGCACCGTGAGAAGCGCGTTCGTGAACGTCTATATACCTGTGGTGCTTCTGCTTCCCCAGTACTTCACGCTCAGGTTTCCCCATCTGCCCCCTCTCTCGTTCGCCGACACCGCGATTCTTCCCCTTTTCCTGGCTCTCTGCCTGAAGGAAGTGCGCCGCTGGAGGTTCTCGTGGATGGATCTGCTGGTGGTGCTGTTTGCCTTCAGTGTGGCTTTGTCAGAAGGGTTAAGCACTGCGCTGGCCAACGGAACGTGGAGGCGGCTGTTTCTTTTGGATGGAGAGCCGATAGAGACCAACCTTGCCAACGCCGGGTTATTGCTGTTCGGGGAACTCACCACTGTGATTGTGCCCTACATGCTGGGCAAGCTCCTGATTGAACAGAGCGAAGCGGACGATCAACCGGCAAGAATTCCCTTGATCCGGCGAATGGTTGTCTTATTGGCAGTGGTCGCCGGAATCAGCGTGATCGACTTTGTCTCGGGCAAGAGCAGCTGGCAGACTGTGTTTATCAAGTTGTTTGCCGGTACAGCGTCCAACTGGCCGCAGCAGATGCGCTGGGGCTTTGGGCGAATTGCGGGCCCGTATGGACACGCCATCCTGGCCGGAACGATCTTCCTGCTGGGTTTGATTTACTGCCTCTGGCTGCGGTCCTATGTGCCGGAATGGGGAACGCGACGGGTGATCGGCGGCTTCCCGTTGACGTTTCGTGGGTTGGTGATGGGGGCTCTGGTCGCGGGTCTTCTCATGGCACAATCTCGTGGGCCTTGGGTGGGCGCAGGGCTCGCTTTGATTCTGGTTCTGCTGATGCAAAGGTTCGCGACGTGGAAGGCTGCGACTCTATTCGGTCTGGTTGCAGGGGTCTCCCTGATGGCTGCTTACACATATGGCAAGCAATATACAGAGGTGCAGCGGACAGAGGCAGTCGATGACGAGCAAAGAGACGCAATCTACCGGCGGCAACTGCTTGACAGCTACAGACCGATCATCAAAGAGCGCAAGGCATTTGGTTGGGGCATCACCACGTATCCTGCAATGAATGGCCAGACCTCGATCGACAATGAGTATCTGATGCTTGCGGTCACTCAGGGTTTCGTTGGGCTCGGCCTTTTTGTCGCCATCGGATTCGGAACGATGTTCAGGCTGCTGAAACTGTTGACTCGGCCGATTGCAATGGAAGACCGGGCCCTAATCGTAGCGCATCTGGCTGCGCTCGTCGGAGTCATGACAACCATTACAACTGTGTTTCTTGGGGAGCAGGCGGTCGTGCTGTTCTTCCTTGTGGTTGGCTGGGGGCAGGCAATGAACCCGCAGCGCGTTGGCGAGGCGGCCCCAGACAGGGTAATTCCACAATTTCAGTTTCAGAGAGTCTTAACTTAGCAAGGGTAGGGAACGCAAAGGCATGGAGCAGACTTCAATCACGGTGCTGGCGGTCGCAATTGCGGTGTTTGCGGCACCGCTGTTCGTTGACCTGGCGATCTGCCTGGCCGGCAACTACGGCCGCGTGCGACGGCCGAGTGCAGCCGTGCCCAGGGAGATCAGACTGGCAGTTGTCGTTCCTGCGCATAATGAAGAGGCCATGATTGGGAGTACGCTCAAGTCGCTGAGCGCTGCCGGGCCGGAGACACCGGTTTTCGTCGTTGCACACAATTGCACGGATTCCACGGCAGAAATTGCAACACTTGCTGGCGCTCATGTGCTGGTCTTGAGCAATCCCAGGCTGCGCGGCAAGGGAGCCGCGCTACGGCATGGGTTCGCTGCTGCGATCGCGCAAGGATCAAACGCGATCCTGGTTGTGGACGCCGACACAAGTGTCAGCTCAAACCTGATCGAAGCCACCCGGTTGAAGCTTTCTGAAGGCGCCGAGGCGACCCAATGCAGGTACGAGCTTGAGTTGCCTCCGGACCAGGCGCGTAGCTCGATGGCGCGTCTGCGCGCACTCGCATTCAGAGGCATGAATGTGTTGCGTGCAAGAGGACGGGCGGGCCTGGGCTTCTCTACCGGGATATTTGGCAATGGGTTTGCTCTGACTGCCGTAACTTTGGAGCGGGTTCCATTCGATGCGGACAGCATCGCCGAGGATGTGGAGTACCACACGAGGCTTGTTTCAGCCGGCATTTCTGTTTTCTGGATCGGGGATGCCTATATTCATGCACAGGCTCCGAAATCGCGCGAGGCGCAAGTCATCCAGGAAGCGCGGTGGGAGGGCGGACGAGTGAGGGTGGCGAGCCGATCGACCACACGACTGCTCGCGGCGATCCTGCATGGGCGGTGGCGTGCAATTGAGACGCTAGCCGATGTGTGGAGTCTTCCCCTTTCGCGCGGAATCATTGCTCTCGTGCTCACCTTCGGGCTTCCAGTCCATTGGCTTCACGAGATTGCGATTGCCTGTGCAGCGGTCACTCTTTTCTACGTAGTTAAAGCAGCCATGCTGGGCGATGAGCCCGTCAGCGACCTGATTGCGTTAGCCAGCGCACCGTTGTACCTGGTGTGGAAGGCTCTTATCACGCCGCTGGTTCTGCGCCAATCGCGCAGTCGCGCTGAGTGGTCGCGCACCAAGAGGGAGGCGCCGCAGCAATGAGCAACCCTCAGATGCATCATCCCGTGCCGGATAGCCGGGTGGAATGGACGGTCGATCCCGGAACAGCTGTCCAATTGGGGAGTGCCGAGGCTGCCCGACAGCCGTTGCAAGAGGTGAATCGGAAGTTTGGCCTCAACGTGTCTGCAACGATCGTTGCCCGCATTGTGAACATGGCGAGGGGCGTTTGCGTTGTGCCGTTCCTGCTTGCACACATCGGTCTGGAAGCTTACGGAATCTGGACTACGATCTTCATCCTTGTGATGTATGTCGGGTTGACCACCCTCGGGATCTCGAACGTGTACATCAAGTATGTTGCGGAGTTTCACGCGCGCCGTGAATACGACAAAGCCAACGCCCTGATCTCGACCGGATTGGCTGTGACCATTCCACTGTGTGCCGCCATTTTTGCAGCCATATGGCTGGGATGGAGTTGGCTTGCTCCCTGGCTGCACCTGCCACCTGCCCATGCAACCGACGGGAAGGAAGCGGTACTGATTGTGCTCGGAGTTTTTCTCTCCAGCATTGCCCTCAACGCATTCGGTGATATGTTGACCGGTACGCAACAGATCGCGGCAACACAGGTGTTTTCGACGATAGGCATTCTCGCAGAGTTCGTCCTGATTGTGTGGCTGGTGAGCGCGGGCCGGGGCATAGCTGGACTTGCCGAAGCCTACCTGGCGAGGACAGTCATCAACGACGGGCTAACAATCTGGTGGGCCCGCAAGCAGTTGAAGTGGCTCCGTCTCTCTCCAAGGCTGGTAAGCCGTGAGTCGCTCAACTACGTAATCCACTTCGGCGGACTTGTCCAGTTCCAAAGCATGCTTTCGATCTTCCTGGCATCGGTTGAACGAGTCGCCGCGCTGACTTTTATGGGTGCGGCATCAGCCGGACTGATGGACGTGGCAAAGAAGTGGCCAAGCTCGCTCTCAACGATTCCGACCGCATTTTTCTCAGCGCTGTTGCCGGCTGCCTCCCATGTGGATGCTGCTTCAAGCCGCGCAGAGGCGATGCCGAACCTTCAGAAGCTTTACCTGCGGACGACCCGGCATTCGAATTTGTGCACATCCGCCTTCGTGGCAGTTTTGGCATTTTGGGCAGCGCCCTTGATGCATGTCTGGCTGGGACCGGCAATTCCGGTCAAGGAGTCGCTGATTGCGCTGTTTATTGTCTTCAGCCTGACGATGCAGATGCACATGCTCACCGGGACCGGCACGTCGATCTTTCGAGGCATGGGGCGGGTCTACGAAGAGTTCACCTACTCGATTCCGAACCTGCTGCTTCTCGCAGTGACCCTGCCTTTGGCTCGATGGATCGAAGGGCGCTGGACTGCGCTGGGCATCGGTGTCGCAGTTTGCGCGGCAACGGTCCTGGCAGCCTTTGTGTTGATGGGCAGGGTATTTGTTGTGCTGAAGTTGCGCCTTGGCCCGTTTCTTCGCCAGGTGATCGTTCCAGGGATCACCCCTTATTTGGCAGCGGGCGCTTTGGCCTGGCCAGTCGCGCACTTTGTTGCAAGGGTCAATCGGTGGCAGGGAGCGGGGGTGATCCTGGCCGGCGGAATTCTCTATTCGGCGGGAATCCTGTCTGTGTTGTACCGGTGGATTTTGACTGAGGTTGAAAGGCATCAAGTGGACAAGTACATCGGGCTGGGCTTTGGGTTTCTGCGTACGCGGGAGGCCACGGCATGAATAGGCGCATTTCCGGCAAATGGGCATTCGTTTTGCTGCCCGGGCTCGTGATCGCTCCCGTCTTTGGTTCTGGACTGTTTTCCGTTCAGGCGCAGGACGGTTCCCAGACGCAACAGGATCCGAAGTTGAAGCCAAATCCGCTCGAAGCCCTGCGGAACTTCGAGCCGGCGGAGGATGAGGAATACCGTCTCGGAAAGGGCGATGAGATCGCGGTGGATTTTGCGGGCCGGCCCGAGCTTTCGGCCAAGCTCGTGATTGGCCCAGATGGACGAATCACCCTTACCTTAGCCGGAGATATTGTTCTGGCAGGATTGACGCGCCCGCAGGCGGCGGCAGCGATTGAGGCGGCGCTTACACCCTATTATTCGAATCTCGCTGCTCAGGTCGCAGTCACCAAATACACCGCCAATAAGATTCTTCTCCTGGGCGCGGTCGAGAAGCCGGGAGTTCTTACATTCGATGGGACGCCGACATTGCTTGAGGCCCTGACCCGCGGCGGGATGAATACCTCGGCGAACAAGTCGACGCAAATCCCTGAACGCTGCGCGATTTACCGAGGCCGCGACCAGGTGGTTTGGGTTGATCTGAAGGCACTCTTGAATGCGGGCAATGCAATGGCCGACCTTCGGCTTCGCCGGGACGATGTGATCTACGTGCCCAGCGGAGCCGAGCGATTTGTGTCGGTACTCGGAGAAGTAGGGAAACCGGGTGCGATTCCACTGACCTCAACTTCGACCCTTGCCAGCGTGCTTGCGGAGGCGGGTGGGTTTACGGGGAAGGCTGGAAACAAGCCGCACATTCAGATTGTCGACCCAGCTTCGGGCATTTCCCGAACCATCTCATTCAACGACGTGCTCAATCCAGCCAAGTCTCTCGAGGTTACATTGCGGCCGGGTGAGATCATCTTTGTCCCTCAGTCAGGGTTCTATAAATTCACTTATGTTCTCGAGCGACTGAATCCGGCCATCCAAATCGGAACTTTGGCAATGCTGGAAGGAGGACTGCCATGAGCCCGCAAAGCAATCGACCTGCTGAATTGGCCGCTCCTCGCGTTGTGGAGCCTTCCACCGCGGCAAATCCGAGGTCCGCGCATTCTGGGAAGGCACCCCACACTGAGCAAGCATTCTTTCGGTTGGATTTGGTGCGCAGCCTGCAGCTGCACCGGCGGCTCGCCCTCGCCTTCGCGGCGTTGGGTCTTGTGCTGGGGATGATCTATTACTTTGCCAAGGCTCCGGTCTACCTGGCGCAGTGTCTGATTTATGTTCAACCGGCTCCGCCGAGCGTGATCCAGCAAGGCTATTCCAGCCGCTGGCCGTATGACGCGTCGACCTATGATTCCTACATCCAGCAGCAGATTACGAATGCGATGCGAGAGGACGTTCTTACCAGCGCGTTGAAGAAGCTGGGGGATGCAGCAAGAAAACCCAACGAAAGCGATGAAGATGCTCTTAACGGGCTGAGGAGGGAGCTCTCTGTCGCACGCGTTGGCCAGACGTACCAATTCTTTATTGAAGCCCGCACCTCGAATCCGGAGCTTGCGGCACAAACAGCCAATGCCGTTGCGACCAGCTACATCGAGAGCACTGCTCACGACCAGAAAGCAGGAGATCAGGAACGGCTAACCATGCTCCGCGAGGAGCGGGATCGTGTTCAAAGCGCTCTCGATGCGGACCGTGCCGAGCAACAGGATCTGAACAAGCAGCTTGGAGTTGCCTCGATAGCAGGCGCCCCCGACCACTTTGACCAGGACATTACCGAGATTCGAACAGAACTCGTGAAGGCGCGGACGGAGCACGATGCCGCGGAAGCGAAGTTCGCGGCAATGGGCGCAAACCACGGAGCATCTTCCAATGCGATTGATGCAGCAGCCGATGAGAGTGCCGATGCGGACGCGGGCCTGATCAGCATGAAGACCGCACTGAACGCGCGGAAGGCAGTCCTGATCAGCAAGATGGCAAACTTGACTCCGGGGAATCCGGAGTACAAGCAGGATGCAGCGGAACTGGCCCAGATCAATAGCAATCTTGATCAGATGATGAAAGACCTGCGCACCCGGGCATCCTCGCACATTCAGCTCCAGTTGCGCTCGGAGCTGGAACGCACGGCCGGGGTTGAAGCGCAGCTCAATAGCCAATTGCGCCAGCTTGTTTCCAGCGCCACCAACGCGACCTCGAAGCTGCAGCGGGCAAGCGACCTTGCGGCGGACATCACTCGACTGCAGTCAAGATACTCCGCCGTTGACGAGCAGCTCCACAACAGGATCCTCGAGGATGCGGCGCCGTCCGGAGCCTACGTGAGCACGACTGCGGAGGTTCCGGATCATCGGACCAAATCTGGCAGGACTCGCAATGCGCTCGCCATCGTGTTGGCCGGGATTATCCTCGGACTCATCGCCGCGATTTTGCGACACAAGCTGGATCGGCACGTATATGTAGGGTCCGATGTCGAAGGTGTTCTAGGGTTCGGCCCGATGGTGCTCCTGCCGGATTTTGGACAAGTCTCAGAAGGCGCAGCCGAGGAACATCTCTTGCGCCTGGCCGCGGCCATCGAACATGCACACAAGCAAGGCCATTTGAGAAGCTACGTTTTTACCGGCGCAAGTTCCGGGACGGGCGTGACCACCATTGTGACCCGGGTGAGAACCCTGTTGGAATCGATGGGAAGGCCGACGGTGTATGTGGATGCTTCAGGAACTTCCGCCGAGGAAGAGCCGGTGGGAGCGGCTGCAGAAGGCCCGCAGGAGACGCGGGCGCTGGTGACGGCCGGTGGACGCAGCCGGCAATCGGGACTCTCAAATCAAACGGCCAATGAAGTCGACAGTCAGACGCTCGTGTTGACCGATGCCGCGCCGATTGCAGTCTCAGCGGAGACAGAGTATCTTGCGCGATTTGCCGATTGCGTGATTGTGGTCGTCGAGTCGGGCGTGACGACGCGCGCAGAGATCCGCGACGCGGCTGCGACTCTGCAGAGGCTCAATGTCGGCGCTGTCGGATTTGTTCTCAATCGCGTGGGCCTTGACAAGGCCGATCCGGCCTTTCGGGCTTCCGTGGACTCAATTGAGAAACACCTTCAATCGCAAATGGGAGCCGCTGCGCGCCGGACCAAGAGAACCGGTGCGGTGGTCACGGCAAATGCAACCGACCCAATCGTCAAACCGGTCGAAGTGACTTCGAGTGTTCCGGTGGTGCATTCGCAGGCCCCGACAGCGGGCCCCCAGGCGGCGAGTCCCCAGTTCATGAGCCAGAGACCTGCCGCATTCGCAGAGCCGTCCTGGAAAGTCAGTTCTGGGAGAGTCAGTTCTGGCGAGCCATTGGCATCGAGCACCTGGACCGAGGGTTGGCCAACGGTCCCCGCGCCCGCAGCTTCATCCGAAGCCAAACCAGTCGAGACTGCGCTCGGCGCGCATTTCCACAATACCCAACCAGCGTCTTCGTTTGAACCAGTGAATCGGCAGGAGGGTGGCTCGATGGACCGTCCGGCGCCCGCTTCTGTTTCGACCTTTGCAGCCCCGGTTGCCCCGCAGGGAGAGCCTCAGGCACTCCATATCGCTGAGTCGCAGCGCAAAGTTGAAGAGATCGCTGGTCCAAGGCAGCCGACCTTTGACCCTTCGCGTGAAGAGCAGGTGAGGGAAGCAGTCCGGTCTGAGCTCCATTCTTCCGAAAGCCCTACAGGTCCGGTCCCGGTCGTTCACCAGGCGCTGTGGATGCAGCGGGAACGCTTGCCAGTCCCTGCACAGCC
>Ga0181520_10008623_pt1 | contig 14386 bp, 8 predicted proteins | sample PEATcosm2014_Bin_29_FD_132451 | JGI IMG/M metagenome (GOLD analysis project Ga0181520, IMG submission 132451) | Peatland microbial communities from MTU Mesocosm Facility, Houghton, MI, USA - PEATcosm2014_Bin02_30_metaG | ecosystem: Environmental > Terrestrial > Soil > Wetlands > Peat | place... | reverse complement strand
TATTTGGCGATGGCGCGGGCGTTCGCAAGGTGGGCAAAGGTACGGTCTACGCCGGGCAAAGCCTCGCTGACGTTTTCACTGCATTGCATATCGCCAAGGATTTCGACTACAGCAAACCGGAGAGCGATACGCGACTCCTCTTTGTACATCGCAAGCTTGACGGTGGCGACCTGTACTTCGTTGACAACCGAAACGATCGTGAAGAAGCTGTTGAGGCAAGCTTCCGCGTGACCGGAAAAACGCCGGAACTGTGGCATTCGGATACGGGCACGATCGAACCGGCATCGTTTACCATCGCTGGCGGACAGACAACCGTGCCTTTGCACCTTGATCCGTGGGGCACGGTCTTCGTGGTCTTCCGCAATCCTGCCGTGGAAACCAAGCACATCTTGCCCAAAGTTGCGCAGACCACGCTCTCCACATTGGACGGGTCATGGACGGTGAGTTTCGAGCCCGACCGCGGCGCACCGTCATCGATCACGCTGAGCAAGCTCGCATCTTGGGCGGACTCGACCGACGCTGGAGTGAAATACTTCTCTGGAACCGGCAGCTATGTCCGCACAATTCAGGCTCCCGCGGATTGGTTCAAACCGGGGGCTCATCTTTGGATTGATTTAGGCGACGTGAAGAACCTTGCGGAAGTGCTGGTGAACGGCAGGAGCCTGGGCCTCGTGTGGCATTCGCCGTTCCGCGTCGATGCCACCTCTGCCCTCAAGCCAGGCGCAAATCAAGTCGAGGTGAAGGTGACCAATGCCTGGGTGAACCGCTTGATCGGCGACCAGCAACCCGGCGCAACCAAGTACACTTTTGCGGATGTTACGCCCTATAAGGCAGATTCACCGTTGCTCTCCTCGGGGTTATTGGGCCCCGTCACGGTGGTTCGATCAGCAACTGAATAGCATGCAAGCGGCGGCCGGCCCCCAAGGCCGGCCCGTCGCGGCGAACTGCGCTTTTGCAACTGACGAGCCTGCATTCAAGATCGCATTCGGGATGGGAGACGGAATGCAAGACACAGGTGAGGTGCTATCTCGAGCAATCGTGTGCGCCCGCCGCCGCTTGCTTCCTTTCCTCTTGCTGATGTATGTGGTGGCTTTTCTCGACCGTGCCAATATCGGATTTGCAAAACAGCAACTCCAGGCAGGCGCGCGCATTTCGGAATCGGCGTATGCATGGGGAGCGGGACTTTTCTTTCTCAGCTACGCACTGTTCGAGATTCCAAGCAACCTCATCATGCATCGGGTTGGCGCGAGAATCTGGATGTGCCGCATCATGGTGACATGGGGAGCCGTCTCCGTCGCCACCATGTTTGCGCGCGGGCCCGTCTCGTTTTATTGCCTGCGCTTCCTGCTGGGTTTCGCGGAGGCCGGCTTCTTTCCTGGAGTCGTTCTGTACCTCACCTATTGGTTTCCAAACCGTGTCCGCGGCCAGATCCTCGGGCAATTCTATTTCGGGGCGCCCCTTGCCTTCATCTTCGGTGGTCCGCTCTCCGGACTCCTCCTCACGCTCCATGGCAAGGCCGGATTGTCCGGCTGGCAATGGATGTTCTTTGTAGAAGGCTCTCTTGCGATCCTTGTCGGAATCTGGGCGTTCTGGTACCTCACTGACAGACCGAAAGACGCATCCTGGCTATCCCAACTAGAGAAGGCCGCGCTCGACAAAGCTCTGGCTGACGAAGAGGAAATACGGCAATCGCATGGCCCATCGGCATTTTTCGCCGCTCTCGGGGACCGTAAATTGCTTCATTTTGCAGGCATCTATTTCCTCATCCAGATGAGCGTCTATGGTGTGGTCTTTTATCTGCCGGCCGAAGTCGCGGCCATCCTCGGCAAATCGATCGGGCTCGAAGTCGGAATCGTGTCGGCGCTGCCCTGGGCGTGCGCGCTGAGCGCTGTCATTTGGATTCCGTGGTGGGCCGATCAAATCAAGCGGCCGGGCATTCTCGCGGCAATCGTTCTTGCCGTCGCGGGACTGGCCAGTGCCGCTTTTCTTGTCAAAATCGGCGCGCTTGCGCTGGCAGCCATCTGCGTTGCGGCCTCGGGATTCATCGCCGTGCAGCCGGTTTTCTGGACTTTTCCGACCAGTTATCTATCGGGCCGCGCCGCCGCCGGAGGCATCGCCTTCATCAACACGCTCGGCGCTCTCGGAGGGTTTGTCGCCCCAAACATCAAAGTCTGGGCCGATCAGCATTTTCGTTCTGCCGCAGCCGGTCTTTATGTACTGGCCGGTTTCACTCTCCTTGCCGCTGGTCTCACTGCACTTCTCCCCAAAGAGAGATACATTGAGAGTGAGAACAAATTCAAGTGATACCATTCGCTGAAGAAGAGGTTTTGGTTCGATGGCAAATCACACGATCCGCCAGGTACGCGCATATGTTTATCGCGGCGGCGGCGGCGACTATCACGACCAGGGGCCGGAACACTGGATCGACGACCACATCGCGACCCCGATGTCGAAGTACCCACAATACCGGCAAAGCCGCCAGTCCTTCGGGCTGAATGTTCTCGGAACCCTCGTCGTCGAAATCGAGGCCGACAACGGCGTAGTCGGCTTTGCTGTCTCGACGGGAGGTGAACCTGCGGCTTGGATCGTTGAAAACCATCTGGCGCGATTTCTCGTGGGCGCGCAGGTGCACGACACAGAGCGCATCTGGGATCAGATGTACCTCTCGACGCTCTTCTATGGCCGCAAAGGCATCGCCGTCAATGCCATCAGTTGCGTCGACCTGGCGCTGTGGGACCTGTTAGGTAAACTGCGTCAGGAACCCGTGTTTCAATTGCTAGGTGGACCGGTTCGCGATGAATTGGTCTTCTACGCCACAGGCGCGCGTCCTGACCTTGCCAAGCAGATGGGCTTTATCGGGGGGAAACTTCCCTTGCATCACGGCCCGGCTGAAGGCGACCAAGGTTTGAAACAGAACCTCGCACAACTGGGTGAGATGCGGTCGCGCACCGGGGACGATTTCTGGCTGATGTACGACTGCTGGATGAGCCTCGATCTGAACTACGCGATACGCCTCGCGCAGACCGCGGCGCAGTATTCGTTGAAGTGGATCGAGGAAGCTTTGCCGCCCGATGACTATTGGGGCTATGCGGAGCTGAAGCGCAGCGTGCCTCCCGGAATGTTGGTCACAACTGGCGAACATGAAGCGACCCGCTGGGGATTCCGGCTGCTGCTGGAGATGGGTTGCGCGGACATTATCCAGCCCGACGTGGGATGGTGCGGCGGAATCACCGAATTGATCAGGATTTCAGCGCTCGCCGACGCACATGGAGTCATGGTGGTGCCGCACGGTTCAAGTGTGTATAGCTATCACTTCGTGCTTACCCGCCACAACAGTCCTTTCTCGGAGTTTCTGATGATGGCGCCCGCAGCCGACATGGTGGTCCCGATGTTCGCTCCGCTGTTGCTCGATGAACCCGTCCCCGTCAATGGACGAATGAAGGTGCCAGATAAGCCGGGATTTGGCGTGCGGCTGAACCCCGACTGCAAACTTCAAAGGGTTTTCCAGCATTCGCCGAAGTAAATCACTGAACCAAATGAATTCAGGCCGCCGAAGCTATGGTTGGGCAACTCCGAGGGAACCAAAGTGAAAAGACGAGATTTCTTGAAATCCGCGGTGATACTGGCTGCCGGCTCCGCAGCCGCACCGAAGCTTCAACCTCTAGACAGCTCCATTCCTGTAATTGACACCCACATTCACCTCTTCGATCCGCGGCGGCCAGGCGGCGTTCCATGGCCTGAGAAGACCAACGCGGCTCTGTACCATCCCGCATTGCCGGAGCGATACGCGGCGCTCTCTCAGCCGCACGGCGTGGCCGGCGCCATTGCAATCGAGTGCAGCCCATGGCTGGTGGATAACTTCTGGCTTCAGGATGTTGTAGAGCGAAGCCCTATCATGGTTGGATTCATCGGTGATCTGTTGCCCGAAGCGCCTGACTTTGGCGCCACGCTCGATCGATTGCATCGCAGCCAACTCTTCCTCGGCATACGCTATGGCAATTTGTGGAATCGCGATTTGCGCGTTGCAATGCAGAAGCCGGAATTCCGCGACGGGCTGAAGTTGCTTGCCAGTGACGGGCTGGTTCTGGAGACGGCAAACCCCGATCCCGCGCTGATCTCCGCCGTGCTCGCGGTATCCGATCAAGTGCCGGAACTCCGCATCGTAATTGACCATTTGCCTCACGCCGCTGTGCCGGATGATGCGCAGACTCGGGCCAGCTACGAGGCCAATCTGAGCGAGCTGGGCCACCGCTCCAACGTCTATGTGAAAGGATCGGAGATTGTGAGGCAGGTTTCCGGCCGGGCTGCATTGGATCCCGGTTTGTATAAGGCGTCGCTGGACCGGATGTGGGAGATATTCGGCGAGGACCGCATCTTCTTCGGCAGCGATTGGCCTAACAGCGATTCGCTGGCCACTTACGGAGAAACATTCCGCGTTGCACAGGATTACATTGCCACTCGGAGCCCGAGCGCACAGCAGAAGTATTTCTGGAAAAACTCGATTGCGGTGTACAAATGGCAGGCGCGTACTCCCAGCCAGGCTCAACTGCACAAACCCTGACAGCTTGTGGCGAAAGTCGGAATCCGAGGAATACCGTCCCTCGGCGGCTATGGTGGTCCCATGGACTTGAGAATTGTGGTTTCGAGATAGATCAACTCCGGTTCCGCCATAGCTGCACCGCGGTGCTCGCTCAATGCGCTGCGGCGACAGCCCGGCGGAAAACGAAAACTCGCTCTTCTTCGCTCAGCCATGGCGATTGCAATCGCACCGGATCACCGCCCCAGGAAAGCAGCAGGTCGCCTTTGCCGAGCAGATTTTGCGCTCCGCCCCGGTCGAGCAGCACGCCGGAATCGGTGCGATTGGCCACTTTGAGCGCGATCTTTCCCGGCAGGTTGGCCTTCAGAACTCCGCTGACCACCTGGCGGCTCGGTCGTTGCGTGGCGAGGATGAGATGAAGGCCAGCCGCGCGCCCGGCCTGAGCGATGCGCACGAAGCCGCGTTCGAGGTCGTCCCGCTGCCGTTTGCCCCCGGCCAGCAGCAGATCGGCGAATTCGTCCACCACGCAAACCACGCGCGGAAGAACCGCTCCGGTCTTCTGACGGTAGCGCGCCAGATCGTCCGCGCCTGCCTGCTTGAAGATCTCATAGCGCCGCGCCATCTCTTCAGTCATCTCCTCGATCCAGGAAAGAGCAGCGCCGTCCAGCGAATCCACAAGCGAATCCGGACGCCAGAGATAGGGCGAGCCAGTCAACTCGGAGAATGCGTTCTTCTTGGGATCGACCAGCACCAGGCGCAGGGAATCAGGATCGTTGGTGACCAGAAGGCTGGCGACGGCCGACCGCAGCCATTCCGATTTACCACTGCCGGTGGTGCCGCCTACAAGCAGATGCGGGCAGTCGCCGGCAAGGTCAATGAAGTGGATCTGTCCGTTGATATCCACGCCGGCTGCGGCGTTGGAATTTCCGCCGTCCGTCTTCTGTGCTTGGATTTCTGTCCAAAGGCTGCCAAAGGAGACAAACTCCCGCTCCGGCCTGCGCACGTCCACGGCAATTCTTCCGCCTGCCCGCGCAATGATGGGCTCTTCACTGAGTAGCAAGCGCATTTGCAGATTGGGGCCTTGTTTTTCGATTCTGCTGGCGGGCACGCCGCGCCCCGGTTCCAGAAGATAGCGCACAAAGGCCGGGCCGACCAGAGGCTCACCCGCGGATCGCGCCTCCGCGCCAAACTCCTGCAGTGCCCTCAACAGTTTCCTTTCAATCTCCAACTCGGCGGCGGAGGCCTTTCTGGGCCACTCGGACTGTGCAGCTTTTACTGCGATCATGCTCGCAGCGGCGCGATCCCGACCTGAGTGTGGGGAAACGCCAGCGAGCGCCCCGATCAGCGCCAGGAGCGTCGGCCGCGCCTGTTGAATCGATGCCTCGGCCAACAGAATTTCATGGGCCTCGGGCTCGCCTCCAAAGCGAACGATTGCCGCTGAACCGCAATCTCCGCCGAGCAGTTCGCGATAGAGACAAGCCTGGGCGGCATCGGCTTCGGCGTGGCCGCCGCCCAGCTTGAACTCGACGACACAGCAGCGGTCCGGAGCAATGCGGATCACCTGATCGAGACGGCCCGAAACGACGACCGGGCGGGTCCAATCCGGGAGAAAAAATACAGTTTCCAACTCGCACTCGGACTGAAACAGCGAATCCCCACCGACCCACTGTTCTGCCTGGCCGTCGTAGTGAAGCACTCCGGTGCGTACGGCTTCGGAGAGGATGCCACAGAACCATCGGGCGAAGGACTGCACTCCCCGCCACAGTGTCAGCACCTCCTCCCCACTTTCGCGCAGCAAGGCGTGCTGCCGCGTCAGTTCCGGTCCCAGAGAGTGTTGATACAGGGCGCCGAGCCACTCATCGGCGTTCAACTCGCCGGTGAGGACCGATCTCCAGTAGGCAGGGTGGGCCTCATCGAGCGCCTGCTCTGCCACGCGGTGAAATAGTTGCCCCGCCGCGCTCCCGGCGCCTTGAGAGGGGACGCCGGAGACCTCGAAGATGCGCTGGCGAATCGCGCTGACGGTGAGCCGGACGGGCTTATCTGGCGTCATCTGGTTCTCCCGCCGGTGTTTGAACCACAGCCTGGCAGAGTACAGGGCAAGAACCCCCAAACCAGCGTAGATGAAGCGGGTACGCGCGCGCATAGGCTTCCAGTTGCTCCAGGGTACACCCGGTTTCGCGAGCCGCTTCGCCGGCCGGGACGACTTTGATTCTCGATATCAAGTCCAACAGCGCATCCCTGCGCGAATCGACGGGAACCGGCGGTTCCTCGCCGAGGATTTCCGAGGCTAGCTCCTGCACCTGCGAAGGAAGATTGCGGGCCAGCCACTCGCGCACCGTCTTGGGCTCGATGGTGTCGCCGTTGCGGCTCAGGTCGCCGCTGGTAGCGGCTGCAACCAACCGGCGCATGGCGTCCAGCGCTTCCAGTGCCTCGGCCTCAACGCGAACTACCCGGCCCCCTTCGCGTTCGATCTGCTCCAGGCGCTCCCGTGTTTTGATCGCCCCCGGCCTTATCGGAAGCCGCGCATCGCGCAAGACGCAGAGCTTCACACCTGGCTGTGGATGGGCAAGCAGCTTTTTCAACCACGGACCAAGGCTCCGCATGTCGGATTGATTGGCAAGAGCGATGTGGATGCGCGCATTCCCAGAACCGGCAATCAGGCCCGACGCCGTCTCCTCTGTCGCGTGCCCCAGCAGATGCAACGCCACCGGCAAACCGTGCGCCAATACCCGGTCCGCATCTGCGTCGCTGCGGACCTGTGCCTTAGCCCAAAGCTGGTCGAGTTCGCCGCGGAGAAAGTCATCCATCGAGGCTGCGGGCTTTCCAACTCCCGTAGACGGAAGCTCTCCGCCGCCCCTCTCTTGCCAGTCGGCAAAAAGCTGCCGCGCATGGTGAATCAGCCGCCTCGGGTTGCAGCTTCCATGTTGCGTCTCAAAGAATGCGCGCAGGCTGCTTTCTTGAATGGGTGTCTCTCTGGCCAGTTCCGGCACAAGGGACAGCCGCGCCGCCACGAGTGCTCTGCATTGCTCCCAGTCCAGCGGCTGCAGGTGCGCTTGCTCCTTGCTGATGCGCACAAAATCGGTGGGAGAATCGTCCTCCAGCCTCTTGAGAAACCGCGCGAGCACGGTCGATACAACCAGCGCATTCTGGGTATCGTCCACCAGGCTTGCGCCCATGCGGTCAAACAGGGCGAAGCTCTTGGCCTGCTGCGCGATGTCGAGTGCCTCCAATTGGTCGAAGCAAAGGACCACCGGCGATGGGAAGCACAGCCGGATCAGCGCCAAAACGACGCGGCGCGCGCTGGTCTCTGCGTAGTCTTCCTCGACCTCCTCCAAGGTGACCTGCGAAAGCGAGAGATTCTGGAGATCGGCATCAGACAAGCCGTCGCCGGCTAGCCAGGCACGGCACAGGCGTCGATGCTGTCCCATGGCAAAATGCTCCAGAACACGCATCAAACCCAGGTCCAGATCCTTCACCTGTCGTTCATCGAACGCCGAAGACAGATTCCCTTTGCACTGCGCCGCAAAACTGCGCAGAACGGCGTCGAGTGGAATATTTCCGTCCGCTTTCTTCGTGGTCAGCTCTTCGGCAACCCGCCTCCTGAGGTGCCGCCACACCTGGGTCGGGGCAGTCTCGACGCGCACCGCGACAAAAAGCGCGGGCGAAGGCGCCGCCTCCTGCTCTTCCGCCAACCACTTGCGGAAGCGGCCAAGCAGGTGGGTCTTGCCGCACCCTGCCTCACCGTAAAGCAGAACGGAATGCGAGTGCCCTTGCGTGGCAACCAGTTCATAGGCTCTTCGGCATGCATCGAATGCCGCTCGATGAATCTGGGGCACGTCCGCCCCAATCGCCTGTTCGGGACTGGCAACGACATCGCTGCTGAATGGATTTGAAATAGCCCGGCCATTCATCACTCGTCCACACCTTCCCTGCGCGGCAGCGCGACCCCGATGAACAACTCGCCGCTCTGGTCTTCAACGTAATCGCACTTCTCCTCGTCCGGCACCGGCCGAGGGCCGTCGTACCGGGCCAGCACCAGCGCGCGCGTGTCGGCAAGGTGGATTACTGCCCGGTCGAGAAATGCCCGAATTTCCGGCGAGTTTCGCAGGCGGTCAACCCGGACAAAGTTACCCACTCCCGGCTGGAGCCTCTGCACCACTCCGGGGAGCACAGTCTCCAGCATTGCGGATGCAGAATCGGCAGGCGCCTGCGCCTTGAGCCAAACCCAGGAGACAAGAATCGGCGACTGACGAGTTGCCGCGAACAGCAACAGTTGCTTGGCTGCAGCCAAATCCCGGGTCGCGGCCCGCACCTCGCTCAAGGCGCGCGCCTCGCTGATCAGCCGCAGCGCCTTGCGCACAGCCGTGGCCCCCTTTGGAAGGGTCAACGGCTCGCGTTCGAGGGCGCGTAGCAGCGCCTCTTCCGCGCAGGCGCGCAACGGCCGGCTGCAATAAACCTGGGAGACCCCATATTTGGGCCACATATGAATTCCTGGCAAGCTCGGCTGATCTACAAGCAACTTTCTCAGCTCGCCGGCAAAGCGCTTTGCGCCCGCTGCATTTGTGCGGCCCACCACCGCCGCTTGAACCTGGTTGACAGTCAACGGCCCCTGGGCACGCTGGAGAACTGCGCCGACAGCTTCTATCGATTCAAAGGTCATCGTCTCCTCGCAAAGAGAAGGATCGGCTTCAGTTTACGCTCCCAAACCTGCAACAATGACAAACTCTTGTGGACGCCACCGTAGTCCGGATGAACCGGAGGCCAATGCTAAGACGATCTGCTGGGGACATTCGGATGTGGCGCTTGCTGAAAGCCATGTGCGTAGCGGCAGAAAATGCGGTTCTTATAAGAGGCTGCTTATAAATCGATTAGGCCTCAGGCTTGTTTCTTTTCCCTGAGGAGATTGTTCTGTTGAGTTTCTTGCATGAGCGAGAAGCGATTTGAGTTGTTGATCAATGAGCAATGGGAACTGGTTGAGCCGTTGCTACCTGAGTCGAAGCGCATCATAGCCAACCGTGACTACGATTCCGAGCCGCTTCGCGAGCGGTTCAAGAGGCGCGGCATTAAATTGACTGTGCCGTACCGGAAGATCAACAAACGGCGGCGCCACGAGGACGGACGCAAGCTGAGGCGGTTCAAGCGGCACTGGATCGTCGAGCGAACCAACGCCTGGCTCGGTCAGTTTCGACGCTTGCTGGTCAGACATGAACACCTCCTTGCCACTTACCGCGCCTTCGTATTCCTCGCCTGCTTCTGGATCACGCTCCGCAGGTGTTTATGAAAACGGTTCCTAGTCTGTGGAGCCTATAAGCTCTTGTAGGAACAAGGTCGAGCATGGTAAAGTTCCCCCGAATTGCAGCAAAGCGACAAAACCTCATTCCAGGAACAACGCAGAGCATATCTGTTCTTTATAGATCAGACCATGAGTTTGCAGGGGGCAACTGGAATGGATTGCCACAGAAGGGCGTGTGCATGAGTTATCGAGTGCTTCTTCTTTGCGTTGTCCTGGGCGCACCCGCCTTTCGGGTGGCCGCAGCCTTCCAATTGGCTGGAACAAACGGTACCGCGCACGCAACTCAAAGCCAGGCAGAGACGAATCGCCCCATCCTCTGGGTGATCCCCCATACCCATTGGGAAGGTGCTGTCTTCGAGACGCGCGAAGACTATCTGGAACATGATTTGCCCAATATTCAGCAGGCGCTTCGTCTGCTGCGCAGTGTTCCGGATTATCGCTTCGTGCTCGACCAGGCCGCATACGTCAAGCCGTTTCTGGAACGCTATCCGGAGGAAGCTGCCGATTTTCGCAATTTCGTTGCGCAGGGCCGGTTACAAATTGTTGGCGGAACGGACGTGATGCTGGATAGCAATATTCCCAGCGGAGAGTCCTGGATCCGGCAGGTCTTGTATGGCAAGGGTTACTTCAGAAAGTCGCTCAATGTGGATGTCACCACGGGCTGGGCAATCGACACTTTTGGTCATAACGCGCAGATGCCGCAATTGCTCAAGCTGGCTGGCTTCACGTCTTATTGGTTTCAGCGCGGGCCGCGCGATGAGCATACGCCATCGGAGTTTCTTTGGGCGGGCGTGGATGGGACAAAGATACCCGCCTTCTGGCTTCCCCTGAGTTATGGGTTGTTTTATCCGGCGCCCAAGAACTCGCTTGAATTCGACAGGTATGCGCGGAGCCTGTGGAACAGTCTCGGGGCGCACTCACACTTTACCGATCGCGTGGCGCTGGCTGGAGCCGATGTTGTGTCACCCGAGGCGGAACTGCCGGAGAGGGTGAAGGCATTTAACGCGCAGCCGACTCCGCCCTTCGCCTTGCGTTTTGGTTTGCCTGGCGATTATGAGCAAGTGGTTGCTCAGCGCACTGACCGGCCGGTGATCGGCGGGGAATTGGATCCAATCTTCCAGGGTGCTTACAGCACACGCATCGAGCTGAAACAGTGGATGCGCGAGGATGAACAGGTTCTGACGAACGCAGAGAAGTTGGCGACTGTGGGCGAATTGTTCGGTGCGCCGCCCGACACTGGCGAGCGCTGGCAAGCCTGGGAACCGGTGCTGTTCAATCAGGCGCATGATCTTACTTCGGGCACGATGGTCGACACAGTCTACCTGGACTCGATCCGGGAATACCAACACTCGAAGGACCTGGGTGGTGGGCTCGTTCGCAGCAGCCTGGAGACGATTGCCGCGAAGATCGATACCACAAGCAAGGAAAAAGATGCCGTTCCCGTGCTGGTGTTTAACACGCTTGGCTGGCCGCGCACAGATGTGGCGCAGGCGGAAGTGCACTTCCTGGGCGCCGGCGTAAAGCACCTAAAGGTTCACGGTCCCACGGGGAGTGAGGAACCGGTGCAGATTCTCGATGCCGACCGGGGCATCGACGGAGGTATTCGACGGGCTACAGTTGTCTTCATCGCCCGCGCCGTTCCGGCGATAGGCTGGGCTGTCTACAACGTGATCCCGCGGCAGGACTGGGCGGACGACGACCTAACCGGAAATGGGGGCGCGATGCCTGCGGCAACGACGCACTATGTTGACTCGGGGTCGATCGAAAACGAGTTCTATCGCGCCACTTTTGATCTTTGGACCGGCGCGATGACGGGCCTGGACATGAAGTCGGCCGCTGGCGTCTGGCGTGTATCGGGAGAGCGGCCGGGGAATGTTGTCGCGTGCGAGCAGGACGGCGGGGATTCCTGGGAGCTTTACGGCACACTGGACGGCGCACGGTTTACTGCGATGACGCGCGCAAGCGGCTTGCCGCCACACGACCGCTCTCACTTCAGCGATGAGTGGGTAGGCGGGAATGGACAGACTGTCACGGGGCCGGTCTTCTCTGAGTTTCAAGTGGAGCACCCCTTTGGAAAGGGCAGTTTTTCAACTCGCGCGCGCGTTTACAAAGGAATCCAGCGCATCGAATTCGAAAGCAAGATCGTGAACAACGATACTTTCGTGCGTTATCGCCTGCTCTTTCCAACCTCGATTCAATCTGGCCGCCGCTTCGATGAAATTCCTTTTGCAGCCATCGAGCGGCCCCAGCAACATGAGTTTCCCGCGCAGAACTGGATGGACTGGAGCGATGGCAGTCACGGCGTTGCTCTGCTCAACGTGGGGATGCCGGGAGCCAATGTCTCCGATGGCACGTTGATGCTTTCGCTGATGCGATCGGCCCGGATCAACGAGTACAGCGGTGTTGGGCTCAGCTCCTCTGACTTGGGATTGGAACTGGGACAGCAGCGCACGTTTCATTATGCTCTAGTGCCGCACGCCGGCAGTTGGCAGGAATCCCGCGTTTATCAGGCCGGTTTGGAATTCAACCGGCCGTTGCTGGTGCGTGCGCTTGAGCAACATCCCGGAAAGCTGGGGAAGACGTGGGGCATGCTGAAGGTTTCATCGCCCGATGTAGTCGTGAGTTCGCTGATGCCAGCCGGGGATGGGAAGGGTTTGATCGCCCGTGTCTATGAGGCGGCCGGTCAGCCTGCCGCGAACATCAAGATCCAATTTGCCACCGGCATTCAAGCGGCTTCGGAGGTCAACTTGATGGAAGATCCAATCCAGCCGCTTGCGTTCAAAGGCGATTCGATTCAATTCGATCTGCGGCCCTTTGAGATTAAGACTTTTCGCCTCCAACTGGCTGCAAACCGGTAACGGCGGCGGATAAAAAAACCGGGGGATGCAGCGTTACGACTTGATTTCCATAATGGCCCGGACGATGCGCTGCACATCGGGCCGGTACGCGTTCTCGAGCACCGGCGTGAATGGTACCGGCACATCGGGTGAGGCGACGCGGCGAATCCGCACAGCCGGCCAGCGTTCTGCGATTCCAGCGGCAATTTCCGCGCCGACGCCGCCGGTCAGGGGTCCTTCCTCCACAATCACGACGCGGCCGGTTTTGCTGACAGACGTCTCGATCGTGTCCCAATCCAGGGGAGAGAGGGTACGCATATCGATGACCTCGACATCGAGGTTTTCCGCTGCCTGCATGGCGATATGGACCATCAGTAGCCAGGCAAGAACGGTCACGCTGTTGCCTTCGCGTCGCACAGCGGCTGAGCCGATGGGAACAATATAGTCCCCGTCTGGAATGTCGCTGGTTGCATCCACCGCGCCCGATTCCGCGCGCGCGCCTCTCGATCCATACAGCAGTTTGTGCTCGAATATCAGCACGGGATTACCGTCGCGCAGAGCAGCATTGAGCAGCCCCTTGGCGTCATACGCATTCGAAGGCGCTACCACTTTAAGCCCTGGAACACCGGTGAAATAGCGCTCCATATTCTGGGCATGCTGCGAGCCGCGGCCGGTAGCGCCCACGGGCGCCCGCATGACCAGAGGGACACTGGCCTGACCTCCAGACATATAGCACATTTTTGCCGCATTGTTGATGATCTGGTCGCTGGCCAGAAACAGGAAGTCGCCATACTGGACGTCGGCAATTGGCCGCATCCCCATCAGGGCCGCGCCGGTGGCCACTCCGAAAAAGCCGAGTTCGGCGATGGGGGTATTGATGAGCCGGTCGGGAAAGCGTTTTTCAAGACCAAGCGTGACGGTGAATGCTCCGCCCCATCCGCCGGGCACACCGATATCCTCGCCGATGCAGAACACATTGGGATCGGCCGCCATGGCTTCGGCCAAGCCCTCGCGCAACGCTTCGGCGATGCCCATCCGCCGCGTCTTCGGCTCGATCTCTGGCGCAGGCGCTATTGACGGCTTGTCCGAATTTACCGCCGGTGCTACGAAAACGAAATCGGTGACCTCGATGGCCTTCGGCTGCGGAGCAACCTTGGCGCGCTCAATCGCTTTGGCAAGCATTCCCTCGACGCGATGCTGGATACAGTCTCGCTCTTCGACACCGAGTTGCAGCGACTCCGCAAACCGCTCGATAGGATCCTGCTCGGCCCAAAGCGCCCGCTCCTCTTTCGGTTGATAGTGGCAGGGATCGCGGCGCGAATGGCCGGTGCGGCGGTAGGTCAGCAATTCCAGCAGCACCGGCCCCTTGCCGGACCGGCATTCTGCAACTGCCTTTTGGGCGGCTTCGAAAACTGCAACCACGTCGTTGCCGTCAACGGCCTCGCCGCGAATCCCATAGGAGGCTGCACGATCGGCAATGCGCGGGGCTTTCATCACCAGATCGACACGGGTCGAGGCACCGTAAAGATTGTTCTCGCAAACGAAGAGGACAGGGAGCTCCCAGATCGCCGCCATGTTGACGCCTTCGTGGAAGGCCCCCTCGGCTACCGCACCATCGCCAAAAAAGCAGGCGGCCACATGCGGCCTTTTCTGCATCTTGAAAGCCAGAGCCATACCTGTGGCCAGCGGAATGCCGCCACCCACAATGGCAATGCCTGG
>Ga0181520_10008619_pt1 | contig 14387 bp, 15 predicted proteins | sample PEATcosm2014_Bin_29_FD_132451 | JGI IMG/M metagenome (GOLD analysis project Ga0181520, IMG submission 132451) | Peatland microbial communities from MTU Mesocosm Facility, Houghton, MI, USA - PEATcosm2014_Bin02_30_metaG | ecosystem: Environmental > Terrestrial > Soil > Wetlands > Peat | place... | reverse complement strand
GGCTTTCGCTGCGGAGATCGCCTTGACCCGCGCGTTGAGGCGGCTTTTGTAGCGGGATGCGGTGTTGGCGTGGATGACGCCCTTCTGTACGCTCTTGTCGAGGGCTGAGACGGTTGCGCGGAACTGCTCGGCGGCAGCGCTGGAGTCGCCCGTCTGGAGAGCTTCGCGAAGGGCGCGGAGGCTGGAGCGGAAAGCGGTGCGGTTGGAGCGGTTCACCGCGGTTCGTTTGGTGGTCTGACGGGCTCGTTTGAGCGAAGAAACATGGTTCGCCATGAGTGGATCGGATCTCGCTTTCAGAAATGAATGCGGGCAGAGGAGACAGACGCCGCGCATCCGCCGCAAACACCAAGTATACGGCAGGCAACAGGCAATAGGGAACAGGGGTCAGGAAAAGTGGATCAAACTTCGTGGTTGTCGAAGAGGAGAATGTCGAGGGCGGCGAGGGATTGCGCGTGGGCGCCAGCTGCCTGGCCTTCGGGGCTGGCGAAGGCGGACTGCATCGCCAGCATCGAGTCGAAGTGCAGCGTTGCGACGAGATGATAAGCGGAGGGGCCGAACGGCGTTGCGACGGGACCGTGGCTGACTTCGTACTTGCGCAGGCCGGGTATTTTCTTCGCGAGCGGGATGTGGATTGCGGCGTAGTCCTTGTCGAAGGCCGCGGTGTCTTTCGGGGTTCTGTAGAGCACGATCATTTGCGCCATACAATCTCTCCTGTTGTTACGCTGGCTGCGATCATACGCGGATCAGAGGCGTCGGGTGCTTATCAGCGCTCAACATTAGTTTGGGAAGAAGACGGTGATGGTGCCGTCGTCGGCATTGGCGGTGATGATGTCGCCGCGGGAATCGCTGGTGAGGCGGGCTATGGCGACGGAACCCCATCCACCGGCGATGGGGATGGAGGATGCGGTGAAGCGTCCGCTGGGGCTGCGTTCGTAGAGCATGAGGGTTTTGCTTTCGGCGCAGGCGACAGCGATGGCGTGATGGCAGTTGCCGTTGAGGTCGCCGGCGGCGACGCTGTTGGGGCCGCGGCAGTTTTCGAGAGACAAAGGTGAACCGGGCATGGGGTGGAAGGCGCCTCGCCGATCGCCGCTGAGAATAGTGACGGCGTTCTCCGCGGGGCTGACGATGTCGCGCTGGTAGGGAATCACGATGAGGTCAGGGTTGCCGTCGCCGTTGAGATCGTCGATGGCGACCTGCCAGGGCTTTGCGCCGGCGGGAAAGGGCGAGCCAGGTGGGTTGTGGAATCCGCCCTTGCCGTCGCCGAGAAGGATAGAGACGGTGTCGTCGTCGAGATTAGTGGTGGCGATGTCGGGATGGCCGTCGTGGTTGAAGTCGGCGGTGCGGAGGCGTTCATAGGGGCGATGGCCAGTGGGGAAAAAGGCGCCGGGCGTGAGGAGGCGGCCTGTGCCGTCGCCGAGGAGGAGTTCGATCTGGTTCGATCCCCAACTGTCGGTGACGACGTCGGGTTTGCCGTCGGAGTTAAAGTCGGCGGCGACTACGCCGTGAGGGTGGGGATTGGAGTGCACGTCGACGGGTGAGCCGGGCGCAAGACGGAAGCCGCCTCGGCCGTCGCCGAGGAAAACGCGCAGGTAGGGCGACTGATGGTTGGCGATGACGAGGTCTGGGTTTCCGTCGTTGTTCATGTCAGCGATGGCGATGTCGTTGGGGAGATGGCCTGCAGGGAAGGGTGAGCCGGGCGCGGGATGAAAGCCGCCGCGACCGTCACCGAGGAGCACGGCGATGGAGCCGTTATCCACGGTGTCGGAGCCGGCGTTGGCGACGACGAGGTCGGGGTGGTGGTCGTGATTGACGTCGGCGACAGCGATCCAGCGCGGGCTGGGCCCGGTGGGGATGGTTATCTGGCGGAAGCGTGGCGTTTGCGCGTTGGGCGTGGCACAGAGGGAAGTGAGGACGATGAGAAGGGCGGAACGCATGTGGGCACCCTGGAGACGCACAAGGAGGGTAGCGGATGGGCGGCGGATGCGCCAATTGCGGAGTGCAGGTTTTTACAATCCGCGGCTTGCCGGGATCGATGACAATTGGGAGCCATTGGAGGGGGTGCGAGATGGCGAATGATCGTTTATCGGGCGGAACGGCAAAACGAATTCATTGGGTTCAGATACTGATTGGCGGGTTTTTGGCCGAGGCGTTGCTGATTCTTATCGTGATTCCGATCAGCATGAAGTTCGGGCAGACCCCGTTGCTGTATGTGGCGCCGGTGGGATCGCTGGTGACGTGTTTCCTTTTCGGGTGGTGGGTTGGTGGCCGGATCGAGTCGCGGGTTGTCCTCCACGGGGTTTTGGTGGGAGTGGTTGCAATGCTGATCTATATCGGGCTGACGCGAGCGCGGCCGGAGCCGTTGGCGTATGTGATGGCTCATGTGTTGAAACTGGTGGGCGGCGGGGCTGGAGCGTGGGCCGCAGCCCGGCGAAGGGCTCGCTTAGCGTGAGGTAGTCTGCGTGTCGTCGAGGAAGCGCCGAAGTGTGGCGGTAAGGCCGGTGGGGGCGGTTACAGGGAGCGCCCTCAGGTCGAAGTATTGTTTCGGATAGGGGGCGGCTTCGAAAAGGGCGCGGGTGCGGGGCGTTTCACCGTGGACGTCGAGGAAGAGGAGCGCGGTGTGGGCGCGGGCGAGGTCCGGGGCGGGATCGAGACGCGCGTTTTGTAACAGCCACAGTGGCAAAATGCGGGTCCGGGCATCGGATTCGAAGATCTGCCGGGCGGGAGGGTTAGGGTCTTCCAGGATGGCTCCGGCGGGGGCGAACTGCGCGCCGAGATGGGCGGCGAGGGTGGCTCCGACGCCGTCGCCGAAGACGATCAGGTTGCGCGCGGGGATATGGCGGGTGTCCGTGAGGTATGTCCAGGCGGCGATAGCGTCTTCGGTCGCGAGGCGTTCGGTGGGATGAGAGCCGGCAGAGCGGCCGAAGCCGCGATAGTCGAAGGCGAAAACGTTGATGCCCACGGAATGAAGGGTGGCGAGGGCGGGGACGCAATCGGAGAGAGAGCCGCTGGCGTCGTGGAGATAAAGGATCGTGGCGGTTACGTATTTCGCCTGAGCGTCAGCCGGAATCCACCAGCCGTCGAGTTGGGGAAGTCCGGCATCAGTGACGTTGAAGTGAACTTCCTGGAACGGCAGGCCGGCGGAGCCTGGGGTTGCGGAGATGGACCGCGAGGGATGGAAGAGCATCTGCCACTGGCCTTGGTAGAAGAGGAGGCACAGGGCGGCGTATCCACAGAGGGCGGCGGCCAGGAGGGTAAGGGCGAGAGCTGTGAAGAGCCAGCGAGGGCTGACATCGATTGAATTTGCGGAAGTGGGTGGCGCTGGTTTGGGCATTCGCTGGCTTGGTGGACTGCGCGAACCATCCTCCGCTCAGGATAACCAGCGCTGAGGGTAACCAGCTGACTTCTAGCCGAAAGCGAGCTCGTCGGAGGATTCGAGGGGGGTTCCGCATAGGCGGCAGACGACAGCGGAGCAGTCGCCGCAGACGAGCGGGTCTTCTACGGAGCGAGCGCAGACCGGACACCAGAGGCTGATGGGTTGCGGGTTGGACGCAGCCTGAGACGGAGGCGGTGCGGGCTGGGACATCTCTGGAAATGAGCGTAGCACCTTTTAGGGCAGGTTAGGGCAGGGGCGGCGAGCGTGGATTCTCTCTGGATTGACAGTGCAGATACGTACCAAGCTTTGTACCCGCCGCGAAAAAAGGGTGCCAAGTTAATTGAAGGAGGCTGTTTACTAGCAATTAAAGGGTTGGAAGTGTGCCGGTGGTTTAACGGCTACGAGCCATTGACCGGGAAGGAAGGAGAACTATGGCGACAGCAGGTCTGAATCGGATGATGCTTTGGGGCGACCTGGAGGGCCGCGATCTGGAGGGACGCTGGCTGCTGGGAAGGCTGGCGCGTCCGCTGGGACGAACGGCATGGTTCGAGGCGATGGGCGCGGATGGAATGCCGCTGATGCTGAGCATCACGGAAGCCCTGAACGACGAGGACCAACTGTTGGCGCGGCTGCAGGAGGCGGCCGAAATCCATCACCCGCATGTGGTGGCGATCCGCGAGGCGGCAATCTCACATCTGGACGATACGCCTGTGGTCGTTGCGGCGATGGAGATCACAGAGGAGAACCTGGCGGATGTACTTCGCGAGCGAACGCTGAGCGCGCCCGAGGGTCGGCAGGTTCTGGACGCGACGCTGGCGGCACTGACGGTGATCCACGCGCAGGGGCTGGTGCACCAGCACATGGAAGCGGCGAGCATCCTGGCGATGGGGGAGACGATCAAGCTGCGCAGCGACTGCCTGCAAATCGGCGGATCGAAGTTTGGCACGTCCGCGGCGGATGATGTGCGGAGCGCGGCACGGATGGTCACACAGGCCGTGACGGGCTTTTCCCCGAAGGGAGAAAACGATCCGGTGCTGCAGCTGCTTCCTGAGCCGATGGCGCGGGCGGTAAGGCGGGCGCTGACCGGGAATTCGAGCGCGACGGAGGTGGCGGCGCTGGCGGGAACGCGTCTGGAGCTGTTGCGGGATATTGCGAGGGATCTGACCCGCATCGAGCCGCTGTCGAAAAGGGTATTAAAGGCGGCCACGGCTTCCGATGTGGCGGCGGTGCGGGAGAAGAATCAAGCCGAGCAGCCGGTGGAGCGGGAATCAACCCGGCCGAAACGAGCCGGGAGGAAATCACTGTCCAGGGAGACGGCGGCACCGCGAATGCTGGCGATGAAGCCGTCGGATGTTCAGGAGCAGGCGGCGCTGTTCGCGGAACTCTCTGTATTGCCCGATGAGCGACAGCGGAACGATTTGGCGTGGGCGATGAAGGGTGAAGCGGCGGCCGAGGCGCAGTGGGGCAGCGCGCCGTATTTAATTGCCGCCGTAATCGCGGTTTTGCTGGTGACGGTGTTAACGGTGTACGGCATGATGCATCTGGAGTCGCCGGGAAAGCGATCGGCCGCGCCTCCTGCGCGTTCGCCTGCGGTAGTGGTGGCGCAGCCCACGGCGTCTTTGGTCAGAAGTGCCGCAGTGAATGCGGTGGCGAGTGCGAAGGGTGAAGAGTGGCGAGTGGTCGCCTACACCTTCGAATTTGAAGCGGAAGCAGAGCGGACGGCGAAGGAGGTTGCGAGGCGTTATCCGGAGCTGGATCCACGGGTATTCGCGCTGAAGGGGGCGGCTCCGTGGATGGTGACGCTGGGGGGAACGATGAGCCGGGCCGAGGCGCTGGTCTTGCGCGAAAAGGCGGTGTCTCTGGGGTTGCCGGATGACACGTACGCGCAGAAGTTCCGCTGACCATTGTGTCTACGACTTTTTTTCTATTGTGCCGATTGGCGCAATCAAAGTAGGATTGCCGAAAATGTTCCCCGGATGACGGCACAGCGAGCCGATCCCGTTACAGGCACGGGCGAGCATTGATCTCTGATTCTGCGGGATCAGCGGAGAATTGCGTGGACGGCAGGACCTCGGTACTGATTATCGACGACGATCCGACGCATCTGCGGATCTACGGCTGGATCATAGACGCAGCGGGCTATGAGGCATTGCCAGCGCTGGTAACGGCAGACCGGATCGATTATCCCCAGGGACAAGTCAATATAGTGGTGATGGATTATCGCCTGACTGGACAGCTGACGGCGGTTGAGGCCGCGATCGCGACGAAGGGACGATATCCGGCTGCGCCGATCGTTGTGCTGTCGGATGTATACGATTTGCCCGCAGATATTGAACCCTATGCGCAGGCATTTGTGAGGAAGGGGGAGCCGGCGAAGTTGGTGGCCACCCTCGAGCGACTGTCGAAAAATACGGCCATTCAGCCGGACAGCGCCGCGTAGAACTTCTTACACCGCCGTTTAATCGGGAGACAACCTGAGGAGGAGGTGGCCGCATCGCAACCTCGGCGCCCGGCGCATGGCCGCGATCTGGCGAGCGCAGGCAAAGGTACGGGGGAGTACACACTGTCGTCACGGCTCAGCAGTGTGACGAAATTTTGCGAGACGATCGAATAGGGGAGCGGGCGCGGACGAGATGGGGGGGACAGAGCAGGTGCGGAGGCGATGGGACCGGTGGTGGTCCCGACCGCAGGGGCTTCGAAGCCTGCTTCTGGCTGGGCTTGTGGCGACCTCTGGCGCTATGCCGCAGGAGGCCGGAGCGCAGAAGCCTTCGCGCGACGATGTCCAGGCGGCCTATCTCTACAATTTCGGAAAATTTGTGCGCTGGCCGGAAAACGCCGGGCATGGCCCGATCGAGGTATGTGTAGCCGGAGACGATTCGTTTGGGCAGGTGATGGGACGGCTGGTGGCGGGGGAGCAGATCAACGGGCGCAGGTTCGAAGTACGGAATCTGGACCGTCCTGAAGGAGCCGGAGCGTGCGCCATTGTGTTCGTCGATACTGCCGAGCCGGTTCGTGAGGACGCTTTTCTTGCGGCGGCGGCGGGCAAGCCGATCCTGACGGTGGGAGACGCGCCGGATTTTCTGGCGCGGGGCGGAATGATCCAGTTCCTGCTGGTGGAGGATCATGTCCGCTTCTCGGTAAACCTGGCGGCGGCGAGCCGCTGCGGGGTGGGGCTGAGCTCGGAGCTGCTGAAAGTCGCCGTGGCGGTTACCGGTAAGCCGGAAACGGGAGGAGCGAAATGAAGCCTGGCGCCTCCTCGATTTCTGCAAAGCTGATGTTGATGAATGTGGTGGTGAGCGCCACGGTGTTGGCGCTGGCGGTGCTGGCTTTCTTCTTCTACGACCTGATTTCGTTCCGGCAAAACCTGATCCGGAACCTGGAGACTGCGGCGCAGATTGTGGGGACCAACAGCGTGTCAGCGCTGCTGTTCGACGATCAGCAAAGCGCGGCCACGACGCTGCAGGCTCTGCGCAATTCGCCGGACGTGGTGGCTGCCGCGCTGGTGGCAAACGATGGCTCGACTTTTGCGGAATATCAACGGTCGGAAAACGGGCCGTCGGTGCGGACACGGGCGCTGGAGGCGGGGAAGAACGACGAAGACTGGGTAACCGGGACGCACGTGCTGCTGGGACACCGGATTATCTTCCAGGGCAAGCCTGCAGGGACGGTGTATATTGCCGCCGAACTGACCGAGACCTGGCGAAGAGCCCGCCAGTATTTGTTGATCGCGTGCGGGGTTCTGCTGATCTGCATGGCGGCCGGATTGCTCATCAGCTCAACGGCGCGAAGGCTGGTGGCGCGTCCGATGGTAGATCTGGCGGAAACGGCGCGGCGTGTATCGCGGGAGCGGGACTACTCGGTGCGCGCGGCCCCCCATCGGGACAAGGACGAGATCGCAGTGCTGGTCGAGGCCTTTAACGAGATGCTGGTGCAGATCCAGAACCGGGATATCGCGCTGAACCGGGCGCGCGATCAGCTGGAGTTGCGGGTGCAGGAGCGCACGGCAGCGCTGCGTGCCGCGAATCGGGAACTGGAGGCGTTCTCCTATACGGTTGCGCATGACTTGCGTGGACCGCTCGATGCGGTGCAGGGGATGGTCTACATCATCGAGAGCCTCGACAAGGAGAAGCGTGAAGGCGAGCGCGCGGAGATTCTGGAGCAGATGCGGCAGACGACGCGGAACATGGCGGTGTTAATCGACGATCTGCTGAACCTTTCAAGGGCGAGCACGGCTGCGCTCAGGAAGGAGCCGGTAAACCTGAGCGACATAGTGTGGCAGATCGCGGAGGATTTGAAGCGCTCGGATCCGGACAGGCGCGTGGAGTTCAAAATTGCGCATCTTCCGGTGGTGGAGGCGGATGGCGGGCTGATCCGCGTGGCCCTCGACAACCTGATCCGCAACGCGTGGAAGTACACCTCACGGCATGAGGAGGCATGCATTGAGTTCGGAGCCATGCGAGTGCGGGACGAGACCGTGTATTACCTGAAGGACGACGGCGCGGGATTCGACCCGAGGCTGAACGACCGGCTGTTTCAGCCCTTTCATAGGCTGCATAGCCGGAGCGAATTTCCCGGCACGGGGATCGGATTGGCGACGGTGGCACGCATCCTGGCGCGACACGGCGGGCGGATCTGGGCCGAAGGCGCGGTGGAGAAGGGCGCGACGTTCTGGTTCACGCTAAAGAGCGAGGCATCAGCGGTCGCATGAAGCGGGCAGCGCGGCAGCGCCAGGGAGTTTGCCTGGCATGCCGGGAGCAAACCCTGAGCATTCTCTAATCTTCCGGTCTTTGTTTGGGCATCCACTCGCTCTTCGAACGCGTGCGATGGGTCGTGAACCGGATAACAAGCCGAAAATCGAGACGACCGCCGTACCACCGCAGCCGGCGATGGGCCGCGGGGGGGATGGCGCGGTTCGCGTACTCGCGAACGGAGCGTTGGTGGCCGGGGAGCCGCCAGCAATGGGTTCCGCAACAGCGGAGACCGGGGCGCTGGTGGTGCGCAGCGAGGAAATCGAAGAGCGGGCGCCGGATGATCTGGATACGCGCCTGGACCGTCTGCCGATGCGGCTGGATGGGATGGTTAAGGTCCACTCCTTTCGGGTGCAGGATCTGCTCTCGATGGAGAAGGGAACGATTGTGGAGACGGTGCATGAGCATACCCAGGATGTACCGGTGCTCTGCGGAGGCGCGCTACTGGCGTGGGCCGAGTTCGAGGTGCTGGATATGAGACTCGCGGTGCGGCTTACGCGCCTCGCATAACCCGGCCAGCCCCCGCGAAGTTGGGAGTGACGGATGGGAGGATCGAGAAACACGATGGGGATGGTATTGAATCCGGTCTTTGAGGGAAGCACGCCCTTGCCGCGCTACAGCTGGACGATGCGGATGGGGTTGTGGCTGCGCCGGCTGATGAGTCTGCCTACCGCCGGCGAGATGCCGATCCGTCTGGAGGGCAGACTGAGCCTCGGACCGAAGAAATCGCTGGTGCTGGTGAACTGCCGCGGCAAGAGTGTGCTGCTGGCGCTGGGAACGGAAAGCATCACGCCGATTATGGAAGTACCGGCGCATCGGCGGCGGAGAAGGGACTCCGCGCAGTGAACGCGCTGCTGGTGGCCGCCGTGAAGGCCGGCAACGACCTGCCGGGGCTCGACTTGTCCGGGCATTTCGGCAACAACAACTCGATCCCCTGGACGATTGTATTCACGCTGACGCTGCTGACGCTGTTGCCCGCGATCCTGCTGGCGATGACGCCGATGGTGCGGCTGCTGGTGGTGTTTCATTTTCTCCGCCAGGCGCTGGGAACGCAAACCGCTCCGTCGAACCAGGTCCTGATGGGACTGGGCCTGATGATGACATGGTTTCTGATGCAGCCGGTGCTCGTCCAGGTCGATCGGGAGGCGGTCGAGCCCTTTCGGGCCGGTCAGCTGTCGGGGTGGGATGCGATCGACCGGGGATCGGAGCCGGTGAAGGCCTACCTGTTGCGCTACGCGCGGGAAAAAGACCTGGCGTTGTTCGTCTCGGCGTCGATGACTGCGCGGCCTGCGAAGCCAGATGACCTGCCGATGCGGGTGGTGGTACCGGCCTACATTCTGAGCGAGCTGAAGGCGGGATTCGAGATCGGCGCGGTGCTGTTCCTGCCCTTCCTGCTGGTGGATATGGTGGTGGCCTCGATTACGACCTCGATCGGAATGTTCCAGCTTCCGCCGGTGGTGATCTCGACGCCACTGAAGATTCTGCTTTTCGTCATGGTGGACGGCTGGAACCTGTTGGCGGGTTCGCTGCTGAGGAGTTTTTGATCGAGGCTGGTGTCGAGGGGCGGGGCAGAGCGGTCCGTAGAGGCATGACCAGCCAGACGCGAGCGGACGGTTGGGGGGAAGGGAGCGGGAGAGGAAAGCCATGGGACCGGATGCGGTAGCGGAACTGATGCGGAGCCTGTTGCGGGAGGCGTTGATCCTGGGGGCCCCGGTGCTCCTTGCGGCCTGCGTCACCAGTTTCGCGATCAGTCTGGTCCAGACGCTGACCTCGCTCCAGGATCAGACCATCTCGACCGTTCCCCGGTTGCTCATCGTCGTAGGCCTTCTGATGGCGGCGCTGCCCTGGTTTCTGGGCCGGCTGATGAGCTACACGCTGTCGCTGTTCTCGGACTTCCATCGCTTTCTGGGGGCCGGATGAGCGGCGCCCCGGGCCACGCGAACTGGGAAAGCACGTTCGAGGCCATGACCCTTGTCATGGTCCGGATCAGCGGGTTGATGATCTTCGCTCCGGTATTTTCCTCGGCGGCGATTCCGGTGCGTGTCAAGGCAGCGTTTGCGCTCGCCGTTTCGTTTCTGGTGGCGCCGGTGGTCGCGTCGTTTCCGCGCGCACACGCGGAGTTGGGAGTTATGCCGGTCCTCGGTGAGCTGAGCGTGGGACTGGTTCTCGGGATGACGTTGTCGCTGTTGTTTGCGTCGCTCGATTTCGCCGGACAGGTCATGGGGTTTCAGTTCAGCTTTTCACTGGTGAATCTGATGGACCCGAATGCCCCGGTACAGACGCCGCTGCTGGGGCAGATGTTGGGACTGCTGGGAACGCTGGTCGTGTTGGGGACGGGACTCGACCGTACGCTGCTGGCTGCTCTGCTGCGGACGTTTGCGGCGGCGCCTGTGGGAACTGTGACGCTCGATCCACACGCCGGGCTGACGATCGTCTCGATGGCCGGCGGAATATTTGCGGCGGCGCTGCAGCTGTCGGCTCCCGTAATGGGAGCGACGCTGCTCGCGGAGCTGGCGGTAGCGCTGGCCGGTAAGCTCTCGCCGCAACTGCCGGTGATGGCGCTGACCGTGCCGCTCAAAACCCTGGTTGGCTTTAGCGTTCTGATCGGGTCGCTGGCGCTGTGGCCGCACTGGATCGAGGCGCGCTTCGCCGCGCTGCTCGACGGCGCGGGACGGCTACTGGCGGGGGCGGCTTAGGCCATGCCTGGCGACCGGACAGAGAAAGCGAGTCCGCGGCAGAGGCAGAAGGCAGCCGAGCACGGCGACCGCGCACGCAGCCGCGACCTCATCTCCGGCGCCGCCATGCTGGCAGGAACGTTTGTGCTGGGCAGCGTCGCGAGGCAATGGACCGGCCGGTGGTCCGAAGCCTATCGGGCATTTTTGACCCTTGGACAGCCGGCTTTGTGGGATCGATCGACCGCCGGAGAAACGGCTCTGGCCATACGCGGGATCGCGCTAAGAACAATGGAGCCCGTGGGAATTGTCTTTCTGGCCTCGCTCGTGGCGGCGGTGGCAGCCGGGGTGATGCAGGGGGGAGGCTGGTCGCTCAATTTTGCGGCGCTGTCGCCGAAGCTCGAGCGTCTCAGCCCCGCGGAGAACGCGAAGAATGTCTTTTCGCTGCGCGCCGCGGTGCGCTTGGGAAAGTCGCTGGTACCGGTCGTGCTTCTGGGCTTCTTCGCGGTCCGCGCCATCGAGGCGCAAACCGAGATACCGCCCATGAGCATGGAGCGGTACCCGGACGTGTTTGCCGAGATGTACAACCTGTTGCTCGATGGGGCGTGGATTTTCCTCGGCTGGGCGGGCATCGACTACGTGATGGAGTGGAGGAGCCGGGAGAGCCGGCTGCGTATGTCGAAGCAGGACGTACGCGACGAGTTCCGGGAAATGGAAGGGAGCCCGCAGGTTAAGGCGCGCATTCGCGGACTGCGCCGGCAGATGCGGCGGCGTCAGATGAAGGCGGACGTTTCCCGGGCGTCCGTCGTGGTGACCAACCCCACCCACTATGCAGTGGCGCTGAGCTTCGACTTCGAAACTATGGATCCACCGCGGGTTCTGGCCAAGGGCCGTGATCTGCTGGCGGCGCAGATTCGTGAAGAGGCGCAGTGGGCGGGCGTGCCGATTGTCGAGAATCCGCCGCTGGCCCGCTCGCTGTACCGCCAGGTCGAGCAAGGTCACGCGATTCCTTATGAACTTTACGCGGCGGTGGCGGCGATTCTGGCCTGGCTTTACCGGCGCGAGGTTGAAGAGCGTGTGCGGCGCGAACATGGCGAAGCCAGGTCCCATGCCGATACCCACGGGAAGAAGAACCAGCGCGGCACTGCCGCTGCAGGCAAGACGCGATGAAGACAAATGAGGGCGGGACGATGACGACAGCGGAGAGGGTGATCGGATGAGTGCCGGAACGATGCTCCTTGGGGCGCCCCCGCCCGGCGGCGGTGTTAAGGCTCTGCGCAGCCTGGCGCTGCCGGTCGCGGCAATCAGCGTTCTGTTTGTGATGGTGGTGCCGGTTCCGGCCTTCGTTATGGACATGTTGCTGGCCTGTTCGATGGCAGCCTCGATCCTGGTGTTTCTGTCGGCGGTTCAGCTGCGGAGGGCGATCGATTTCTCCGTGTTTCCCACGTTGCTGCTGTTGCTGACGCTGTTCCGCCTGTCGCTGAACATCGCATCCAGCCGGCGCATTCTCCTGCACGGGAACGAGGGAACCTCGGCGGCGGGCAAGGTGATCGAGGCCTTTGGCCAGTTTGTAGTGGGCGGCAATTACGTGGTGGGCTTTGTCCTGTTCCTGGCCCTGATCGCGATCCAGTTCCTGGTGGTGAGCCATGGCGCCGTGCGCACCGCCGAAGTGACTGCGCGCTTCACTCTCGACGCGCTGCCGGGCAAGCAGATGGCCATCGACGCCGATATGAACGCCGGCCTGATCGACGAGGCAACGGCCAGGAAGAGACGGCAGGCGATCGCGCACGAGGCGGAATTTTACGGGGCGATGGACGGGGCGGCGCGTTTTAGTCAGAGGGACTCCCTGGCCACCATTCTGATTACCGCGATCAATATCCTCGCCGGGCTGCTGATCGGGACGCTGCAGCAGGGCATCGACCTCGGAGAAGCGGTGCGCACCTACACGATTCTGACTGTAGGCGACGGCCTGGTGACGATGATTCCCTCGCTGCTGGTCTCGGTCGCCGGCGGGATGGTGCTGACACGAGCCTCCTCGGCCGGGCAGCTGACGACGGAGCTTGGAGCGCAGCTGCTCGGAAAGGGACCCACGCTCTATGTGGCGAGCGGAGTGCTGGGGGCGCTGTGCCTGATTCCTGGTCTCCCGAAGCTCGCGTTCCTCCTGCCAGCGGCGGCTCTCGGGTTCGCGGGCACGCGTGTGGCGAAGCGCGAGGCTCCGGCGGCCGAAGCGGAGATGGCGAAGAAAGCAGCGGAGAAACCGGAGAATGTGGCGTCAACGCTGCGCCTTGACGAGCTGAGCCTTGAGATCGGCTTCCAGCTCATCCCCCTGGTCGACGAGAAACAGGGCGGCCAGGTGCTCGGACGAGTGAAGACGCTGCGGAGGCATCTGGCAGGCGAGTTGGGGTTTCTCATTCCTCCGGTCCATATTTCGGACAATTTGCGGCTGAAGGCGCGGGAGTATGTCATCTCGCTGAAGGGAATCGAGGTCGGCCGCTGGCAGACTGAGGGTAACTGCCTGCTGGCGGTATCGACTGAGGCTCAGCCGCGGCCGCTGGCTGGCAAGGAGGCGAGGGAGCCGGCTTACGGAGCCGCGGCGCGGTGGATCCAGCCAGCGGCCGAGGAGGAAGCGCTGGCGGCGGGGTATTCCGTGGTGGATCAGGTGACGGTGATCGGGACGCATCTGGGTGAGCTGATCCGCAAACATGCCCACGAACTGCTGGGACGGGCAGAGACCAAACGGTTGCTGGACTCGCTCGCGGACAGTCATCCAAAACTGGTCGAAGAACTGGTGCCGAAGATCCTCTCCCTCGGCGAGGTGCAGAGGGTCCTGCAGCAGCTTCTGCGGGAGCGGGTATCGATTCGGGACCTGGGAACGATTCTGGAGACACTGGTCGAGACGGGCGCGCAGAACCGCAGCCTGCCGCAGCTGGTCGAGGCGGCTCGCCAATCGCTGGGGCGCCGGCTCACGCAGCCTCTGCTCGAAGCGGACGGGACGCTGCGCGTCATCGCGCTGGAGCCGACGATTGAGGAAGAGCTGATGGGTTTGTTCGCGCCGGAGCCGGGAGCGCGGTTGCTGTCCGGAGGCGGGAGTACGCCGGTCCTGAAACGGATCCTCGATTCTTTGAAACATCTCATGGGAACGGCTTCGTCTTCGGCCCAGCCCGTGCTCCTTTGTTCAAGTCCGGCGCGGTATCACCTCAGGAGATGGCTGGAACCGGCGCTGCCGAGGCTGACGGTGGTCGCGCCTACCGAAATTCCGCCGGAGGTACAGGCGAGGGCGGTGGGGATCGTGCGTCAGGGGGCTTAGGACTCAGGCAGAGCCGCGGTGAATGGGCAGGCGGGATTTAGCAGTTAGCTCAGGACGAGGAACGACGCGATGGACTATGCAGGTCATGCAGCAGAAACGTGGAGAGAGCCGGTCCGGCGGGGAGCGGCCCGGGCGCGGCTAGAGGACGGTGGACCGGACCATAGCGTCGAAATCCCGGATACCGAATCCGCGCCGGGGCCTCCGGCGAACGACGAGGAGCGCGAGCGCATGATGCTCGAACATATGCCTGCGGTTCGCTGGATGGCCCGGCGCATCCACGAGCGCCT
>Ga0181520_10008617_pt1 | contig 14391 bp, 12 predicted proteins | sample PEATcosm2014_Bin_29_FD_132451 | JGI IMG/M metagenome (GOLD analysis project Ga0181520, IMG submission 132451) | Peatland microbial communities from MTU Mesocosm Facility, Houghton, MI, USA - PEATcosm2014_Bin02_30_metaG | ecosystem: Environmental > Terrestrial > Soil > Wetlands > Peat | place... | reverse complement strand
TGCTTCAAGCCATCTGCATTTTGCGTTCCCAGCCGGCAGTTGAAGAGCGAGCGTTCGTAGGCATCCATCCAGCGCGCGTCTCCGGTCCAGCCAAAGACCAGCCGCTCCAGCTTCATCAGGTTGTAAGCCACGCAGCACTCGGCATTCTTCCAGGCCAGAGTTCCTTCCAAATGCCCAGGCAGTGTCTTCCAGTTTTCGTCCAAGCTGGTGTTGGCGATGGCGTAACTGCGCCTCGTGAGCACCTCCTCCAGGAAGTATTCGGCAATCTGCCGGTAGCGGCGGTCGCCGGTGACTTCATACATCCGCGCCGCGCCAATGATCTTGGGAACGTGGGTATTGGCGTGCAGCCCCTGCAGTTCATCTCGGCGCTCGGCCAGAGGATCAAGAAAGCCGGGCTGCTCAAAGGAATGCGCGGCATCAATGTAGCGGTCTTTCCCCGTCACGGCGGCCAGATTCGCCAGCACCTCGTTCATGCCTCCATACTCGGTCTTCAGCATCCTCTGCCGCTGATCGGCGCTGATGCCCCAGAAGTATTCGTGCGCCCACTGGCCCATTCCTTCGCAGACCTCAAGGGCGTCTGTGTTGCCCGTCAACTGATGCATATCCAGCAGCCCGGCCATGATCTTGTGATAGGTGTAAAAAGGCGCCCAGACCTGTTTGCCCTGCGCCAGATGATCGAAAAGATCGGTCGGATAAGCGCTCAAATACCTCGTCCCGATCTTCTTTTGGCACTGCGCCAGCCCGGCCACCACCGCATCGCCCTTCTTCTTGAGAACCTCATTCCCGGAGGTAGCTGATGCCAGCGCCACAGCCGACAGAAAATGCCCGCCGTTGAAGTGGCCACGCAACTCACAGGTTGGCTCTTCCCATCCCTTATAGGGCGTCGCGCTCGAACTAATGCCCGCCGTCAGCCGGAAGGAATGCAGCAATCGGTCAACGGTGAGCGAGTCCAAATAGCGCGCATTGATCTCCGCCTGCTCCTTGAAGATGCTTGGCGAAAGGCGAACCGAAGTCAGCGGGAAGGGAACGATTCTCGGGCTTCCATCAGCGGGCGCAAGGGCGCCAAAAACTTCCTTGGGCGTCAGCGAACCAATGAGCGTCATACCAACAGCGGCGGCTGTGCTGGTCTTCAGAAAATTGCGGCGGGAATAATTGGTCACGGCATTTCTCTCTTTGCGATGTTGTTTTGGAATGCTTGCAGAAAACGATTTCAGACCTTCGCAGTATAGCGCCGTGGAGGCGCTCATGGCCAAGGCAAGAGGCAGAGGTTCTGTGCAATGATAAAGTTTAGGTTAAAGAACTATGTTTGCTACCTCGCAGCACGCGCACTTCATCGGCATCGGCGGCATCGGCATGAGCGGCATTGCGGAAATATTGCTCAACCTCGGAATGGAGGTTTCGGGCTCTGATCTGCGCCGAGGGCCGGTGACGGACCGGCTAGCCCGCATGGGCGCGGCAATTTACGAGGGCCACGATGCGCGCAATGTGGCCGGCGCTACCGTGGTTGTGACCAGCTCGGCAGTGAGCGCTGCAAATCCAGAAGTGATGGAGGCCCACGCCCGCAAGATTCCCGTAATTCAGCGCGCCGAGATGCTGGCCGAGCTGATGCGGCTCAAATACGGTATCGCCATCGCCGGAATGCACGGCAAAACGACGACAACTTCCATGGTGGCGGCGGTGTTGGCGGCCGGTGGCCTGGACCCCACAGTGGTGGTCGGCGGGCGCGTGGACGCGATGGGATCAAATGCTCGGCTGGGCAGTTCGCAGTACCTGGTTGCCGAGGCCGACGAGAGCGACCGCTCCTTCCTCAAGCTCTCGCCGATTCTGGCCGTGGTCACCAATCTCGACCGAGAGCACATGGATTGCTATCGCGACATGGTTGACGTTGAAGAGGCCTTCCTGAGCTTTATCAACAAACTTCCCTTTTACGGCGCGGTGACGGCCTGCGTGGACAATCCGCAGTTGGCGGCTATTCTGCCGCGCGCGCGGCGGCGGGTTTTCACCTATGGAATCACGCCGAACGCCGACTATCGACTGGAGTTCATTGAAGAAGGGAAGGGAAGTTTCGCGCGCTTCCAGGTGGTCACCGCGCTGGGCGTGCTTGGCCCCTTTGAATTGAATGTGCCAGGGCGGCACAATGTGCTGAACGCCACGGCCGCCGTGGCCATTGCCCACCAACTCGGCATGGACGCGGCAAAGATTGCCCTGGGACTGAGCCACTTTCGCGGCGTGGACCGGCGCTTTCAGCATCGCGGCGCGGCGCGCGGGGTTACCGTTGTGGACGATTATGGGCATCATCCCACGGAGATTCGCGCCACTCTGGCGGCGGCGCGCGAGTGCGGCTACGAGAAAATTCACGTCGTCTTCCAGCCTCACCGGTACTCGCGCACGCTCGATCTGCTGGAGCAGTTCACGGGTGCTTTCGCCGATGCGGATTCAGTGATTGTGCTGCCCATCTATGCAGCCAGCGAGGAGCCGATTCCAGGTGTGACGGCGGAGAAGTTGGCCGAGAAGATCGAAGGCCCTCAAGTGCAGTACGCTGCGGATTTCCCCGCCGCTGTGGCAGCCGTGGCCGCGCAAGCCGAAACCGGCGACTTGATTTTGACCCTGGGCGCCGGAAATGTGAGCCAGTTGGGGCCGCAGATTCTGGCGGCGCTGGAGGCTTGAATCCGCAGGCAGGCGCTGCACACGAGCCAAGCTCGCAGCGTTAAGTGGCTGGCTACTTCTTGGAGCTCTTCGGGTTCTTGGAGCTCTTCGGGCGCGAGCTCTTTTGTATGCTGCCGTAGATGGCGCGGGCCGAGCGCGGATCAATCAGCCAGTGCAACAGCGGCGGATGGCGGTCCAGATCGACGCGCGCGATGGAGCCTTTGCGCATTCGGATGGCCGCGCCGTCGTTGCTGGCGATCAAGCGCCCCAGGAATTGGAAGACGTTGGGGTTGTGGCCCACGGCCAGCACGCCCTCGAAGCCTGAGTAGTGAGCCAGCATCTGCTGGAAGTCGGCGTAGTCGGCGTCGGGCGCAAGCGACTGGCTGATCTCTACTCGCTGGTCATAGCCCAGTTCCGTGCCCACAAACTGCGCGGTTTGCAGGGCGCGCTTCAAGGGGCTGGAGACGATCACATCCACCTGAACCTTGAGCGATGCCAGCACCCGCGCCATCAGCACACATTGTTCCTTGCCTTCTTTGATAAGGGCGCGCTTGTCGTCGATCAGAGGATTGCCGCGCCGCAATCCGGCACTGGCGTGACGCATCAGATAGAGGTTCATAAGGGGGCGATCCGGCCAATCTTGAAGGGGGCAGCCAGCTCCTTGACTTCCAATCTTAACACCATATTGATATCTTGGGTTAGCCGGTCCGGCAATCTTGCCGAAGAGTGCGTTTTGAGAAATTGATCGAGTGCTGTTCCTTCCGGCTTGTAGTTTTGCTATACTTGTTAAGTTCCACCCGTGTGCGGAGGTGGCGAAATTGGCAGACGCACCAGCTTGAGGTGCTGGCGCCCACAAGGCATAGGGGTTCAAGTCCCCTCTTCCGCACCAAATCTCTCTCGTCCGGGTCACCGGACTGACCTGGAAAGCAGCTTAAAGATGCAGATTGCTCTGGTTCTTGTCACCATCTTGCACGTAATTGTGTGCGGCGTCCTGATTTTTGTTGTTCTTTTGCAGCAAGGCCGCTCGGCGGATCTGGCTGGCGCCTTTGGCGGACAGGGCTCACAGACAGCCTTCGGACCGCGTGCCGCAGCCAACGTGCTCACCCGGATCACTACCTGGGCGGCGATTCTGTTCATGTGCACCTCAATTGCCCTGACGGTTTTGATGTCACATTCCGGTGGCGGCACGCACTCGGTGCTGGATAACGTCAAGACTGCTCCCGCATCTGCGCCGGCCAAACCCGGCAAATAAGCCTTTCCAACCATGCAGATCGAAGTGCAAACGGCAGCCCTCAGGGGCTGCCGTTTTTTCGTTGAGAAAAATCTTTACTGCTTCCAAAAATAATTCTTGACAATAATATCTGACAGATATATCTTGTAGCTATATGAAGAACAGCCGCACCGCTTACGTCATCCTCGGAATGCTCTCCTTTGCGCCTAAAGGTTCTGGCTACGAGCTGCACAAGGCGATTGAAGAGAACTTCGGCAGCTTTTGGGGAGAGAGCTATGGGCAGATCTATCCATCTTTGAAGCAACTGGCCGCCGAGGGCCTGATTGAGGCCTGCCAGCCGGCAGCCGCAACCAAAAAACGCCGACAGGAGTATGCGCTCACCGATGCCGGGCGCGTCGCCTTGCGCCATTGGCTGGCGCAGCCGTTTCAAAATGATCCGCCGCGTAATGAGTTCATGCTGAAGCTGTTTTTTGGCCGCCAGGCGGAGCCGGGGGTGGCGTTGGCTCACGTGCTTGAAGTAAATCGCCGCAACCGGCAGATGTTGGCCCAGTTGGAGGGAATTGAAAAAATGGCGCGCGCCTACCAATCGAAAGATCCGAATCTGCCCTACTGGATGCTCACTCTGGGCCTGGGGATCGCGATGACACGGGCCGCGCTGGAGTGGGGCGAAGCGGCGCTCAAGGAACTGGCTGCTTTGGATGAGCCCACATCAACCGCAGTAGCCGCGAGTCTTGAATAGGGCCAGCAAAGCCCACAACCAGCGTATGCAAGGCTGTACACGCAAGCGAAGGAGAACGCAAATGACTACTGAAGTAAAATCCAGCCGCTCGGCACAAATCATGGCATGGATCACCATTGGAATTTTTCTCTCCGGCTGGTTTCTGCAGCAGACGGGGAGCTGGACCGGGCCAATTATGGGCGCGTGGTTTGTGGGCACGCAGCGGCTGCGGCGCGGCTTTCTGTGGATGCTGGCCATCAATGTGATTCCTGGACTGATCTTCGGCTGGCGCAAGATTCCGTTCACCAGTCCTGAACAAGCGCTCCATTATCTTGGTTGGTTTCTGCTCGTCTCGGTTCTCGGCATTCTTCCATTTACCTATCATCGGTTTGTCAGCCCGCGGCTTTCCGGCTGGCTGGCTACGCTGCCGCTACCGGTTGGAGCTGTGGCGCTCTCCGGCGTCCAGCGCACATTTCATATTGAAGGCGTTCCCACTGCCGGCCTGCACACTTTCATCATTCTCTGGTTTGCGGCAACCATTGTCTGGTTTTGGAACCGTGAATCGAAGGCCACCTCCATCGTCTTTGGCGTGGGTTGTCTTCTTGCCGGCCTCCTGGAACTCTCGCGCTCCTTTCACATTGCCATTCTGCAATCAACCCCATTCTTCCATGCGATCTTGGTCGATGTATGTGGCAGCGCCGCGCTGATCCTGGCTTTCTGGGCGCTTATCCATCCGATCAGAGAGCGCAGTTGGGCCAGCCGTCCAGAGACAATTGACCTCTTGCGCAGCCCGTTTACCGGCGAGCCGCTCACCGTTGCCGTCGAAGGGAACAGGGAAGCGCTCGTCAGCAAATCCGGAGAGAGCTTTCCGGTGCGTGATGGGATTCCAACCTTCCTCAAGCCGGAGGATCTAACCGGCGACAACGGCAAATACAACAAGCTGTATGAAAACATTGGCGGCTTTTATGACGATACACAGCGCTTTTTTGCAGCCTTTCGTGGCTTGAATGTTGATTCATATTTCGAAAATTACATGAACCTGCTGGAGGTAAAGCCGGGCGATTCGGTGCTGGAAACATCGGTCGGAACAGGACTGAACTTCAAGTATCTGCCGCGCGGGGTAAAGCTCTCCGGGCTTGATCTCTCGGCCGAGATGCTGGCCAATTGCCAACGCAATCTGCGCCGTTGGCAGATGGAGGCCGACCTATACCTATGCAACGCCGAGAGCCTGCCCTTTGCCGATGCAAGCTTTGACGTGGTTTACACTTGCGGCGGCTTCAACTTCTTCAACGATCGCCCCAAGGCGCTGCGCGAGATGATCCGCATTACCAAGCCGGGCGGCCACCTGATGGTCGAGGATGAGACCGAGGAGTATGTAAAGAGCACCTACCAAAACATCCCGTATACCAGCAGCTTTTACAATGACCGCAAGGAAGCCGTCACCGTGCCCATTGATCTGGTGCCGCCGGAGATGGAAGATATTCGCGTGGAAATGTTGAAGAATGGAAAGTTCTACGCCATCACCTTCCGAAAACCGCTTGCCCTGGCGGTGAATGATCCGGGAGAATCAAAGATTCGGTGAAACATTTTCCAGGTTCTCATGGACCCGCCTGACCGCCTCATGAGCGCGATTGCCGAAGCGCGCGCATGAGGCGGAAGACGGACAGACCACATGGAAGCGGATGCAGACGGCGTTCGCGGAAGAAGCGCGGGGTCCATCCTCCCTCCGTTATGACTTCGCTAAGCCGATCTTGGTAGTTAGTCCGCGTTCTCGATCTCCTCAGCCCCTGCCGCCAGCGCCAGTCCCGATTGCGACCACTCCGGCGACTCCATCTCGCGCAGGTCGGGTTGCAGCTTTTTTACTTCGGCTAACTCGCCGCTGGAGTGGGCCAGCTCGCCTAACTGGCGGCCATAGGTGAAAACGCCGCCTTTGCCTTCGATAGTGCCGATGAATTTGTTATAAGTATCGACGCTCGTGCCCAGCGCATTGCCCAGCCTCGTCAGATGACCTTGCGCGGTTACCAGCTTGTCATAAATCTTTTGGCCGATCTCGTGAATGGCTTTGGCGTTTTGCGTGATCTCCGACTGCTGCCAGCCAAATTCAACGGCGCGCAAGAGGGCAATCAGCGTGGTTGGCGTGGCCATCACCACATGATTCTTGGCGCTGAATTCAATCAACGAGGGATCAGCTTCAAGCGCCGCGCTGAAGAGCGCTTCGCTCGGCAAAAAACAAACCACAAAATCCGGCGCTTTATCAAACTGCTTCCAATACTCCTTGCTCGAAAGATCCTTCAAGTGCGCCTTGACGCGTGCCGCATGAGCCGCAAAGTCAGCCGCGCCGCTGGCATCCAGAAAGGCATCCAGTGGCGTCTTGGCATCGACCACGATCTCGCGGCCATTGGGTAGTTGAATGGTCATATCCGGCCGCAGCATCTTGTCGTCTTCGTCGCGCGCAGTCACCTGCTCGCTGAACGAGCAGTACTGCACCATGCCTGCATATTCGACGCAGCGCTTCAGTTGCAGTTCGCCCCAGTTGCCGCGCGTCTTGGGAGCGCGCAGGGCGGTAATCAACTGCGCGGTTTCATTCTTCAAGGCGGTAAGCGAGGCGGGAATCGAACTCTGGATATTCTCCACCAGCGTTTTCACCTCGGAGTACGCGCCGGCGCGGGATTTCTCCATCTCCTGTGCCTGCGCATTGAGGGCCATCAGCGCGGCACCCAGCGGGTCAAGCAGGTTCTTGATGGCCACTTCCTTGGCTTCCAGGGTCTGTTTCGCTTCGCTGGTTTGGCCGCCAAGCTGCTCCCGCGCCAGAGTCAGGAAGGATTGCGTATTGGCGCGCAGGGCATCGGCGGCAACGCTCTTGAAAGCGGCGTCCAGGTCGGACTTCATCTGCGTGTATTTGGCCTCTTCGCTGCGCAGTTGCTGTTCAGCGGTGGCCAGGTGACGACCGAGCATATCCCGCTCCCCGGCGACCGAGGCAATCCGGGCTTCCAAATCAGCCTTCTCAGCGCGCAAGCCCAGAATGACCGCGTCTCGATCCTCGGCTTGCGTCTTGAAGCGCTCGCGCTCCGCGCCTCTGATCCTGAGTTCCGTCATCTCTGAATAGGCGGATTCGAGTTGCTCGCGCAGGGGCATCTCGCGCGACTCGGCCAGCTTGCGTTCATTCTCCAACTGCGTCCGGGCGGCGGAACTGGCATGACTGCCTCGGATGGCGAGACCAAGGAGGATGCCAATAAGAAAGGCAACAACGCCGACGGCGGCTAATAGTATGAAGGGGTTTCCCACGATAAAAATCCTCTTCGCCTAATGTACGCCTATTCTCAACGTTTTTCATGACAAATTTGCAAGATTTCTGATCCCTGATCCCTGATCTCTGATCCCTGCCTTTACACGCCTCCGGCGCTCCCGATAGACTAATGAAACGGGAGCCGCGCATATTTTTGTTTGGGGCAGTTGTGTACTTGCGCCTTGAGCCGGTATGGTTAATTAGCGGTGCCTGTAAGGGCGAGCCCCGGAGAGAATCCGAAGTTCAATAACCACGAGGAGAAGCACGCATGGCCGTTGCAGATAAGATCAAACAGATTATCGTCGAGCAGTTGCAGGTCGACGAGGCCGAAGTCACCCCCGGCGCCAGCTTTCAGGAAGACCTGGGCGCGGATTCGCTGGACGTCGTCGAACTGGTAATGCAGTTCGAAGAGGCCTTTGACATTGAGATTCCCGACGAGAGCGCGGAGAAGATCAAGACCGTCAAGGACGCTGTCGATTACATTGAGAAAAACGCGAAAGGCGGCCAGTAGCCCTTGAGCCCGCAATCGTCCCGCCGAGTCGTCATCACAGGCCTGGGGCTTCTGTGCGGTGTGGGCAACACCGCGCCCCAGGTTTGGCAGCAGCTTATGGCCGGTGCCAGCGGCATGGGGCCCATCCAGGGCTTTGATACCACTGGCTTTACCACCACCTTTGCCGCCGAGGTCAAGAACTTTGACCCGCTCAACTTCGTGGACAAAAAAGAGTCGCGCAAAATGGCGCGATTCATCCACTATGCCTTTGCCGCCACTCAGGAGGCCATGCAGCAATCGGGCCTTCAGATCACTCCGGAGATTGCCGACCGGGTGGGCGTCTTTATTGGCTCGGGCATCGGCGGCTTTGAAGTGATCGAGCGTGAACACACCAACCTGATGCAGGGCGGTCCACGCAAGATTTCGCCATTCTTCATTCCCGCGGCCATCGTCAATATGGCCTCCGGGTTTTTGAGCATCCGCTACGGAGCGCAGGGGCCAATTTCGGCTACTGCGACGGCTTGCGCCACCAGCGCCAACGCAATTGGCGACTCGGCGCGCATCATTGAACACGGCGACGCCGATGTGATGATTGCCGGCGGCGCTGAAGCAGCGGTGACGCCGCTCTCGGTGGGCGGGTTCGCCTCCATGCGTGCGCTGTCCACGCGCAACGACGACCCAACACGTGCCAGCCGTCCCTTTGACAAGGACCGCGATGGCTTTGTGATTGGCGAAGGCTCCGGCATCCTGATTCTTGAGGAGCTGGAGTTCGCCAAAAAGCGTGGCGCAAAGATTCTGGCCGAGATCATCGGCTATGGCATGAGCGCCGACGCCCATCACATCACCAGCATCGCGCCGGAAGGCATGGGCGCGCAGCGCAGCATGAGGGCAGCTCTCAAGGATGCGGGCATTCAGCCGCAGGAAGTGGGCTACATCAACGCGCACGCGACCTCGACTCCAGCCGGCGACGGCAATGAGTCGGCGGCCATTGAAGGCGTCTTCGGCGAGCACGCCCTGAGCCACAAGCTCAAGGTGAGCGGAACCAAATCCATGCACGGCCATCTTCTGGGCGGAGCGGGCGGTTTGGAGGCCGGCATCACGGTGCTCTCTCTCATCAACCAGATGCTTCCGCCAACCATCAACCTGGAGAACGTCGATCCCGAATGTCGCTTGGACTATGTGCCGAACAAGGCCATCGCCCACAGCTTCGATATCGCTCTCTCCAACTCCTTCGGCTTCGGCGGCATCAACGCCTCGCTGGTCATGAAGCGCTGGACGGAGTAACGGCAGCTTTCAGCCGTCAGCTCTCAGCTTTCAGCTTTCAGCCTAAAACGCCAACAGCGCGAATCCTTTCCGGATTCGCGCTGTTGCCGTTTGTGGCGTTAAATTTGCCTTCAGCCCATGACGGCTGCAACACCTACACTGATAAGTACGATGAACACCCACCATCCAAAGACGGCAATATAGCCGGAGCCGCGTTTGACTCCCGCCACCGCTGCCAAGCCGATGGCCAGCAAAACCATGCTCCAAATCTGAATCACATCCAGAGAAGTCGCAAAAGCATAGAGCGCTTTGTTTGTCTCCAGGGGATTCAGAAATGCGCCAATGTTGGTAGGCGCAAAGTTCTTGATGTTGAAGGACTCAGGCGCCACGCCCGCATAGATCACAACAATCCCCAACAAGGTTTTGATGATGGAGGGCAAGGAAGTATAGAAGCACACGGCCAGAACATTTGAGTACTTTGCTCGTCCGCCAAAGCCAAAATTGATGGTGGCCATCAAGATCAGAGATGCCAAGGCAAGCCCGCCCAGGACGAAAACCGGAGAAGCAATAAAAACGCCCTCGGTGGCGTACATCGAGAATTTTTCAATCATTTCCCGCTGTTCCGGCGAGGCCTGCGCCATCCTCTCTTCCTGCTGCGGATTCAAATGCATCTGATTGTCCGTAACTTGCTTCATCCCAATCTGCGTGTAGACGACGGCAAAGAAAAGGTAGCCGACGACTGCCTGCAGAACCAGCGGCATCCACCAGCTGCGGTTGCCGCGCTTGATGTCCTCAAAGGTCTTGGACGGCGCGGTAAAGGTATTCATTACACGCTGCCGTTGGGTAAGGCCGGGAACGCTCTCGGCCGCAATTTGAACTTCTGTTTCGCTCATCCATCCGCCTCACACAGCCATGATGTGGCTATGGCCGAGATTGTACCCTCAAAGGCCATGCGCGGAACAGTGAAAAATTGTTCACGAAAATACAGTCCTATGACTGAATGAATTTGAAAATGACGGACTGTAGCGCCGACCTCCTGGTCGGCAGTAGCGCGGGCGCCCTCGCCCGCGCTTGTCAATGAATCATTAAAGGCATTTCAAATTGGTGCGGTGTGCGGCATGGACTGGAGGGCCATGTTACAGTCCAGCCCCTGCGTTCTTCGTCGGCTCCGTTTCGGCCTCTGCTGCCGGGTACGGCTCCGCATCACCCGGAATGTAACTCTTGTAGACGGTGATGTGAAAGCAGGACTGCCGGAACTCTTCCTCCACATCGATCTTGCCGGCATTTTGCAGGGGCAGCAGATGCGCGCGCATCCAGGCGATCTCTTTGCGCGTTAGGCCGGTCTTGGCAATGTCGATAGTTGCGCCGGTCAGATGCGGGCTGGCGACGTCGCCTTCGGCCGCCGTTGCGTTGCCGTTCACGCGCATGAGTTTCTTCTGGTACTCAACGGTGCGCACCGCCGAACTGACCTCTAGCGGCCCGTGGAAGGCCTCCCCATGAGCACGGGCCAAGTCGCTGAGGAATCGCGCTGTCCAGGGACGGCAGTAGCGCCGATTCTCCGGCAGATTTTGGTTGACGCTGAGCGCGGGCGAGACCGGAACAGGAACCAGCATCTTGCGCGCGATGCGGTCGTTCAAATCAGCGTCGTCCTCGATCCGCTCCAGTCCGTCGGCTTCGGTTTTTTCGTTTTGGCGAACCAGCGACTCCAAGCTGCCACGCAGCGGCGACGGCACAGCCTTGCGCGTGGAGGGAAGGGAAGCGGCCTCGATGACCGGTTCTTTATCGGATGAATCCTTGGCATCGATCTTGGAGGAATCACTGCGGACGGCGTCTATCTCGGACGCTTCTGGTTCCGGTCTGACGCGAGTTCTGCGCGTGTAGACGGCGGGGCGAAGATGGACCGAGTATCGGCTTTTGCGTTCGCGGGCGATCTTTGCACGGTGACGTTTGGATGCGCCAGAGGCTGGCGTTTGCTTGCCATGAGAGGCGCGCGCAGGCGCGGGCAAAGCCCTCCCATGCGTCCTGTGCGCAGAGGCAACCGGAGCGAGGAAAAAGGCCGCGAAGAAAACAAAAATCAATAAAAAAGGATTTCGGCGCATGAGTGTGCGCGACGAATCCAGAGCTTTTTCAGTGTAAGCCATCTTCGCCATAATTCCGAGTACCCATCGTGGTTCGCATTCGTCTGATAACGCACCTGCGTTGCCGGCCCGCGCGTGTGAACCTGTAGCGCCGACCTCCTGGTCGGCTGTGGCGTGGACCTCCCGGTCCACGCTCGTTCCCGCCAAGCGCTGAGATTCTCCGATGAAACTCACCGGGCTTGACGCGAGAGGGCTAAAATGTTCGACTGATTCAGGATAGAGACGGAGTGAGCCGATGCGCGTGCCTCAATTGACCCTCGACGATTTTGAATACAATTTTGCCGATCGCCACCGGCTGCAGGATGTTTTGGCCAAGTGGGCCAGCGAGCGCCCGGAGGCGGATGCGCTGGTAAGCGCGGAGAGTGGGCGCACGGTGACCTGGTGGGAATTTGACCGCACCACGACGGCTTGGGCCGCGGAGTTGCTGCGCATGGGCTTCCGCAAGGGCGACTATCTGGTTACGCTGCTGCCCATGTCCATCGATCATGTGCTGCTCGAATACTGTTGCTTCAAGATCGGCGTGATTGTTGCGCCGCTCGATTTGCGCATGACGCCTGCCGAGATTCTGCGCGCGCTGGAGATTCTGCGTCCGCGCGGCTTTGCCGGGCTGGGCGTCAAGGGGCCGATTGATCTGCGGCCGTTGTGGCGCGCCGTGCAGGCGCAGTGCGCGTGGATCGAGCATTGCATCGTGGTGGACTCGGCGGAGGCGATTGAAGGCGCTCTCTCTCTGGCCTCCATTGCCGAGGCGGCTCAGCAGGCCGCAAGTGCGGAACTGCCCAATGAGGTCAATGAGAACGACGGCGCGCTGGTGATCTTCACCACCGGCTCAACCGGATCGCCCAAGCCGGCGCTGCTCTCGCATCGCAGCATTACGGCGCAGAATATGTGCCTCTGCGCGGCCTTCTTTGGAGGTGACAGCGGCTCTCGCGTGCTGGTCAATCTGCCCGCATCGCATGTAGGCGGCCAGAGCGAGGTGCTGATGACCACGCTCTTCGGCGGCGGCACGGCGATTCTTCTGGAAATCTTCGACGCGGGCCGTTCGCTGCGCGCCATTGCCGAGCACAAAGCGGAGATTCTCGGCCAGATTCCGGCCATGTTCAACCTGGAATGGATGCTGAAGGACTTTGATCGCCATGATCTGTCTAGTCTCAAGTTCGCCGCATACGGAGGCAATGCGGTGGCGCTGCCCTTTTTGGAGAAGCTGGCTACCATGGCGCCGGTGATCGGAACCGGTCTGGGGCTGACCGAGGCCTCCGGCTGGTGTACCTATGTGCTGGCAAATGTGGCCGAGCGCGACGCATCGGGTCAGGAGGCCATTCTTGCCGGGCTGGGCGTCGACATGCCGATCTATCCCTGCACCATCCGTCAGCCCATGCGCGAGGACGGAAGCGCGGGTGATGAATTGCCCAACGGCGAGGTCGGCCACGTCTGCTTTCGCGGGCCGCTGACGTTTCTGGGCTACGTGAATGATCCGGCGGCGACGGCCAAGGCCATCTCGCGCGATGGGTACTTGTACACCGGCGATCTGGGCCGCTGGAATAACGCGGGCCTGCATCTGACCGGGCGCGAGAAGTGGGTGATCAAGTCGATGGGCTACCAGGTCTTTCCCGGCGATGTGGAGGCGCAAATCTGCGCGCTCACCGAGAAGGTGGCCAACTGCGTGGCAGTGGGCGTGGCGCATGAGGTGCTTTCGGAGGCCGTGGTGGCCGTGGTGGAGAAGCGGCCCGGTGTGGAGTTGAGCCGCCCTGAGCTGGAGCGGCAGGCGCGCGGGCTGGCCAGCTATATGCGGCCGCGCCACTGGATCATTCTGGAGGCTGGGCAGATGCCGCTGAATCGCGTCGTCAAGCCGGATTACAAACGCGCGCAGGAGATGGCGCGTGAGGAAATTGCCGCCCTGCGCCAGCGCGGCGAGTGGGATGCAGGGCTGGTTGCGGAGTAGAAATGCTTCAGCGCGCGGCTGAAGCCTGAAGCAGTTGCGAGGCCAGCGAGCAAAGCCCTTGGCGGAAGACCTCGCGGGCCGCATCCGGCGTCCAGTCGGCCGCATTCGGCCCGCCATGCGTGCGCAGCAGCGCAGCAGTCTCCGTGGCGCTAAAGCCGGCCACCGCGCGCAGCACAAAGACCACGCGTATCCACGTCGGAAGGCTCTCCAGCCACTCCCGCACCCGGTCGCGCTCCGGTCCGGCAATCATGCCTTCCAGTTCCTCCGATGAGATTCCCGCCGCGGCCAGATCATCTTCCTCAATGCAGACCGAAGCCGGAGCAAGCCCCGCCGGAGCGGCCAGACTCTCCGAATCTCGCTGCGCAAGCACCTTGAGCGCCGCCGCGCACAGATCCCGCCGGCTGCTCTCTCGCGCCACCTGCGGATCCTGGCAGACTGAAACCTCGGCGTTGGCCACCGCCTCCTCCACAAGGCGCACGCTCTCCTCGCCTTCGCCCAGCAGCATTGAAGCCAGGCTATAGAGCCCGGCGGCCACCAATTCGAAGATCGCTTCCAGCCCATCCTCGGCTTCGGGCAGTTGCTGCGGAATCACTTTGAAGAGCGCGGTGTTCGTGTCCTGGGGCATGAAGAAGGCTCCTTCCGAGCAAGCTGTGCAACCCGCTCACCCTCTATCCTCAACC
>Ga0181520_10008616_pt1 | contig 14393 bp, 5 predicted proteins | sample PEATcosm2014_Bin_29_FD_132451 | JGI IMG/M metagenome (GOLD analysis project Ga0181520, IMG submission 132451) | Peatland microbial communities from MTU Mesocosm Facility, Houghton, MI, USA - PEATcosm2014_Bin02_30_metaG | ecosystem: Environmental > Terrestrial > Soil > Wetlands > Peat | place... | reverse complement strand
GGGAGATTGAGGAACGGCAGATTGTGGAACAGCACCACGCCGTGGAACGGGAGCGCACCCGCGTGGCTCAGGATCTTCACGATGAACTTGGCGCCGGCTTGACCGAAGTCAGCATTTTAGGCTCCCTGGCAAACACCCCGGCGGTACCTCCGCAAGACAAAAGTCGCTACCTGGATCAGCTCACCCATAAGGCCCGTTCCCTGGTCATCTCCCTGGATGAAATTGTCTGGGCCGTCAATCCGCACTATGATTCAGTGGCTTCGCTGGCGAGTTATTTCTCGCTTTTCGCGGAATCGTTTTTGAATCTGGCCGGGATCACCTGCCGGTTGCGAGTGATGGATGACATCCCCGAATACCCGTTGGATTCAATGCTGCGCCACGGAATTTTTTGCGCCTTCAAAGAGGCGCTCAATAATGTGATCCGTCATTCGGGCGCGACCGAAGTGCAACTGATTTTTGAAGTGGTCGGCGATCAATTGGTGCTTTCGGTCATTGACAACGGAGGCGGTTTTGAGTTTGTTGCGGAGTCGCCGGGCAAGGACGGTCTGGCCGGTCTGTGCCAGCGGATGCAACAACTTGGTGGCGACTGTCAGATCACCAGCCAGCCCGGCCACGGCACGAAGGTCCAAATTCGCCTGCCATTAAATCAAGCCCAATATGGTCAAAGTCGCAATCGTTGAAGACAACAAGACCACGCGCGAAGGTCTGGAGACAATCGTCAATTTGTCGCCCGAACATCGGTGCGTCTGTGTCTGTGAAACCGCCGAAGAAGCGTTGCGGCTTATTCCGAAGCATCAGCCCGAAGTAGTCCTGATGGACATCCAGCTTCCCAAAATGTCCGGGGTGGAATGTGTGGCCAAGCTCAAGGAACGGCTTCCTTCCGTGCAGGTGATCATGGTGACGGTTTATCAAGACCCCGATCGCATCTTTTGTGCCCTCCGCGCCGGCGCTTCGGGTTACCTTTTAAAACGGGCGACGACTGAAGAGGTGTTAAATGCCATTCGCGACGTGCAACAGGGCGGAGTGCCCATGAGCGCGGAAATCGCCCGTAAAGTGATAAAATATTTCCAAACCCAGCCGGTCTCTGCCCCGGAAATTGGAAAGCTCTCCCCACGCGAACTCGAAATCCTTGATCTGATCGTCCCTGGCTTTTCCAATAAGGAAATCGCCGACCGGCTGAGCATCAGTGTTGAGTCCATCCGCTGGCATCTGAAGAACATCTATCATAAGCTCCATGTCCATTCGCGAACCGAAGCGGCCTCAAAGTTCCGGCCGCCTTCCTGAAGAACGGGATGGTCTTCCCATCTGCCCTGACGATTTCCTGTTTCCATTTTGCAGTTCCCCATTGGTTTGAAGCCATTTTGTGACCGGGGCTTTTTCCTGGCCGCCAGGCGGCTGATTTTTGGGAGGTCACATCCCCCACCCGCTTGGGGGGCTACCACAAGCCGTCCGAACATTGTAGCTTCTAACAATAATACAAGATCGTGAATACATTAACAGAGGATCATTATTTTATTCCAGACCTGGCAGTTATTAGACAGGCATACATGACCAGCCGACAATTAATCAATTTAAGTTTCCTCCTTCAAAAACAAATCAAACGTCCAACCTGAAACAAATCCCATAAAAACGCCAAATGCAAATGTGGTGTGCAGCATTCGCGAGTCCTGACTCCGACTTCAGTCCAGCAACGCCACAAATGCCAATGATCCAAACCCTGTAGAAAAACCTGTGAAACCCTCATTGTTATGAACAAATTCAAACTACTCAAAAAAAACATCACCGCGAGCCTTGTCTGCACGGCTTTGCTGATGTTTGCCAGTGTGTCTGGCGCCCAAACCATAACCGTGCTTGGCGCCAATGCGCCAGCTCCTGGACCCAACGACCAGTATCAGACGAATTTCCAATTAATGGCCTCATCCCCCCCGCCAGGGGGCGGCGCCTTCAATTACTATGTCAACGCCGACCCCGCACCTGGCCAGACTTTTACGACCGGCAGCAATCCGGCCGGCTATACCTTGGCCAGCCTCGCCCTTTTTGATGCCGACAACACGGGTGGCGGCTTTGGCAATGAAACTTTTACTTTGAATATTTATACGGTGTCAGGCAGTACTGCTACCGTATTGGCCAGCTATGTTTCCCAGAGTATTACTATCCCTGATTTCCAATGGTTTCAGTGGACCAGTCTCGGTGCAATTCTACAGCCCAATACGCAATACGCGTATGCCATGTATGCCAATGGTGCAGGCTGGATGAATTTGGGAAACGTAAGTGGAAACCTTTATTCTGGCGGGCAAGTTGCCATTGTACCGCGCAGTGGTGGCACGATGACCTTTAGCAGCGCGAGCGGCTGGAATGCCAGTTTCGATGTGGGCCTCGCTCCCATTACGGCGGTGACGGCCACTCAGCCAACATTTTCTCCCAGTGCGAATGTGTTTCCGGGAACCACTGTAACCGCCAGCGCCCAGGTGGCGGGCCCAACTCCATATCGTTATCAATGGCAAACTGACGGTGGATCCGGCGGCACGTTGACCAACATCCCTGGAGCAAACGCCGCCACGTTGTCAATTAACACCACCGGCTTCGTCCCCGGCAATTATAACTATGATCTAATTGTATCCAACAACAACAGCTCGGCCACCAGTTCGGTGGCACCCCTGTCGGTCGTTCAACTGGTCGGCATTCCCGGTGTCATTGGCATCAAGTTCGGCTTCAGTGGGGGTTATGCCACCTCCGTGGCTCTGGCCGCGGCTGATCAGGCGGGCATTCCATCCGGGCCGCTTGTGCCGCCGCAATACGTGCCGTTGACGGCGGTCATGGACTGGAACAACCTCCTGCCAACGGCTCCGGCTGGTGCGGATACCACTTGGAACATTGCCCAGGACAGCGCCGGCAACGCCCTTTCCGGCGTGACGTTGACGGCTGCCGGCATAGATGATGGCTGGTATAATAATTTTTCAGATTGTCCTGATGCGAGATTGTTGGATTCCTTCTGGAAATTCAATACCAGCAACGGACTGCAGGATGGAGGTGGTAAATTTTTCGCCACCTTTACCATCGCCAATCTACCCGCCAGCACTTATGACGTATATGTCTATATTGACGACAACAACGGCAACTACTGGGGCAATGTTCAGGCCAACTCGGTGCTGGCCTTCGGCAGCAATATTGACGCAGATGGCTTTAATGGAGCCGATTCCGACCCATGCAGTCTGAGCACTCCGTTACATACCGCAGCGGGTTATGGCAATCCGGCCAATTATGTGAAGATGCCCTACGTGGCCACAACCGCAGGCGGGGTAATTGATGTTACCGCGGTGATGATCGGTGGTGGCGATTTTGGCATTTCGGGAATTGAACTGGTCCCTTCGCCGGATATCATTTTGACGCAAGACCTCCTGCCCACATACGCAGAGACGGTTGTTGGCGATCAAATCGTCTACACGGCGGATTTCAATAATTCACCGGCGGTCAATCTTCAATGGGAAAAGAGCAGCGGGGGGATGACAAATAACATCAACACGGGCGTGGTAAATGTGACCAATAATGGGGTCATTACCTCGACCTTGACGCTCAACAATGTGCAACTGACCGATTCTGGATCATACTGGCTTAAAGCAGTCAATGCAGCCAACAGCTTGGATGTCTCCTATACCTCGGTCGCGTCCCTCGTGGTCAGCAACTCACCGGCGCCCGTGAACAACGTCATCGTGAATTATGCCGACCAAACCGGCCAGAATTTTACCAATGCCTGGACCATCAACACCAACATTGACTTGATTTTTGGGTTCCCGACTGACGGATCGGGCAACCCGGGAACGGCTGCTGCCGGAGGGGGTAATTTTGGGCTCGATACCGCCAATGACGACCCGACTATTTTGGCTAATGCCGTTTACGTGGGCGACAGCCTCTACGCGAATTTCGTGACCTGTGGCCCCGGCGGTCCCTCCCCAGGAGCCGGTCAATCAATGACCTATACATTTACCAATTCAGGCTATGGTTTTGATGTGACAAACATCACGGTTTATGGGGGGTGGCTCAACGGTGGTCGTATCGAGCAGCTTTACCAGGTTTTATATTCCACTCCATCAACACCCGGGACTACGACCCTTTTGACGACCGCAGATTACAAGGCCAACGATCCGAGCGGCGCACCAACGGCCACCCGTACTACGCTCGTTCCAGCAAATGGCGTTCTGATGCATAACGTGTATGCAGTGGAGATTAACTGGGACTTCGGAAGTCCTCAGAACGGTTATTGCGGTTATTCCGCAATCACTTTTGGCGGCACGCCCTCATCGCAGATCTATCCTGCGCCGCCGATTTTGACACAGGATACCACGCCGCTCACGGCTGAAGATGTGGTGGGCAGCCAGATAATTCTTACGGCGGGCTTCAGTGGCGCCACCAGTTATCAATGGCTCAAAAATGGCACCAACCTTTACGGAGCCACGACGCCAACCCTGACGCTAAACAACCTTCAGCTTACAAATGCTGGCGCTTACAGTCTGGTGGCTTCGAATTCTGGGGGCACGTTCGCGGGCCGCGCGTGTACGGTCACGGTTGACCCGGCACCGGCAGCGGTCGGCAATGTGGTCACAGCCTTCGCCTACCAGACAGACAACGAGAACCCGTTTGGCCCTACTTGGGAAACAAATGACCTGGTTTCAAGTCTGATTTACGGCCAGAATCCTCCCGGCGGCGGCTTTGGCACCGGCGATTTCACGGGCGGTGGCGCTGATGGTGGTCTCCCCGTGCTGACCGATGGCAGTTATGGATACATTGATTATAGTGGCGCCACCCACCCGGCCTTTGCTGATGGCGGCCCCAGCGCGGGCCAGTATGTCATCTACACCCTCGGAACCAATGCCAGCGGCTATAGCATCACGAATATTCAGATTGCCGGCGGATGGAATGACGACGGCCGAAATTCGCAATATTACACCGTTTCGTATTCCACGGTGGTGAATCCGACCAATTTCATTCCGATAAAAGCTGTGCAAAACAGCCCCACGTTTAGCAATGCATCTGAAATTCGCACGACGATCACACCCGCAACTGGAGTGCTCGCCAGCAATGCTTACGCCATGGAAGTTGACTTCACCACACCGCCGGGCGTGCCAAACGGATATTCCGGCTACAGTGAAATAAGTGTATTCGGTTCGCCCTCTGGGCTGCTCCTGATCGCACCGCCAATTGGTTCGATTACACAATCAGGTGGTAACTTGATTGTGACGGGTTCCGGCGGCTACCCTCCGAACAGTGGCTATACCTGGCTCACCACGACCAACCTGTCGGCTCCGATCATTTGGACGACGAACAGCACCGGCACTTTGGATGCCACGGGAGCCTTCTCGAACTCCATCCCGATTAGCGGCACTCCGGCCCGTTTCTTCCGGTTGAGGATACCGTAAGCTGGAATAGCATGGCCGGGGCACATTTGTGATCCCGGCCATGCGATTTTAAATTGGAAGTTTCACAATATGATAAAATTTGAACCGCGCAAGTTGTCTTCAAAAGGTGTTGGATCACCAAAGCCGGCCTTTACGTTAATCGAGTTGCTGGTGGTAATTGCAATCATTGCCATTTTGGCTGCCATGCTGCTGCCCGCATTGTCGGCTGCCAAACGCAAAGCCAAAGAGCTGCAATGTAAAAACAATCTCAAGCAAATGAGCCTGGCTGCGTTTATGTATGCGAACGATTTTGGGCCAATCAACTATGATCCAAACACACTTTGGCTTACCTCCCTGATGCAATATCAATCCCAGGTGGCTACCATTCGTTACTGTCCGATTGCTGACACCAATACTGTGCCGGCCAGCCTGTTTGCCACGCCTGGAGGATGGGGGGCTGGCACCGCAAATTATGCCTGGGGCTTTGATGCTCCGTCAAACTCCGGCAGCTATACGCTCAACGGCTGGCTTTATGCAAAGAACAGTGATGCTGCGGCGTGGGCCAATTCTCAAACATCCATAGGCGCGCAAGGCCTTTTCGGCAAGATTGACAAAGTTCAGAATACTTCCCAGACGCCTTTATTTTGTGATGGGGTTTGGGTGGATGCATTTCCCAATAGTGGCACTGCCACCGCTAATGGCGACGCTTGGTTACCGATCAATTTATATGCCGGTGTTGGCACCGGCACCCCAATGATGGGACGAATGGTGATTGCCCGACACGGCATTAATTCTCCGAAAACTGCCCCACAAAATGTCCGGACTGACAAAAATCTACCCGGGGGGGTGAACGTTGGGCTTTGTGATGGGCACGTAGAGTATTGTAAATCCAGCTCTCTCTGGAACTATTATTGGCACGCAATCTCCGTCCCCAAGGGCGCGCCTTGAACAATGTTAGCGTCCTTGTTTTTTCGACCGGCTAACATTATTGTATTATTGTGGTTTCGCCCGGTTACAAGCAGTTGTCAAATAAGCTAAAACGCATCTTCGTATTAAAGTCATGTCATTCATTCACACATTGCTGGGGCGCGGCCTCTCCTCTCTCATGGTTTGCAGTTTTACCTTGACGGGTGTCCAACCAGCAAATGCCAGCGAACCGCGGATCGTCAATATTTACAATTTCATCCGCAACACCGATTACCGTGTCGCCAACTCCGAAGACGTTCTTTACGAGGCCACCCGGCAGGAAATTCAACTGGTCAAGCAGGCCCATCTGCCCGCCACCTGGGCTTTGCAGTATGATGCCCTGATCAATCCCCGCTATCAAAAGCTCCTGAAAGAACAACTGGGCCCCCATGACGAAATCGCGGCCTGGTGGGAAATTCCGCAGGTGCTGGCCGAAAAGGCCGGCTTGCAATGGCGCGGCGAACATGAGTGGGATTCCACCGCCAATGTCGGTTTTTCACCCGGCTACACCCCGGACGAACGGCGCAAGCTGGTGGACGTCTATATGGCCGATTTCAAAGCCATCTATGGTTACTATCCCCGCACCGTTGGCTCGTGGTTCATTGATGAAGTCACCCTGGACTACCTGGCCCGGCGTTACGGCATTGTGGCCTCCTGCAATTGCAAAGACCAGGTGGGCACCGACGGCTACACGCTCTGGGGCGGCTACTGGAATCAGGCCTACTATCCCAGCCGCCTCAATGCCTACATGCCCGCCCAGACCCGGGCCGGACAGATCAATGTGCCGATTTTCCGGATGCTGGGCAGCGATCCCATTTATCAACACGGCACCACTCCGGGCATGTTCACCCTCGAACCGGTTTACGAGGACGCCGGCGGCTCGGCGGACTGGGTGGCGTGGTTCATGAACACGCTGATTCATCAACCTTCACTGGCCTTTGGCTATACGCAGGCCGGACAGGAAAATGCGTTTGGCTGGGACGCCATGAAAACCGGCCTGACCTTGCAAGTGGCGCTCCTGGCCAAACAAGCCAAAGCCGGCGAGATTCAGGTGGAGACCCTGGCGCAGGCCGGCCAATGGTTTCGCGATCATTATTCCGTCACGCCGCCCACTTCCGTGGTAGCCCTGGAGGATTGGAAACATCAAGACCGCAAGACCGTCTGGTACGACAGCCGCTTCTATCGCATCAATTTTCTGTGGGAGAACGGCGGATTTTTCATCCGGGACCTCCACCGGTTCGATGAAACGGTGGCCTCGGTGACCCATGACACCGCCATGACGACGCGGTCGCTGGCCTATGGCACCCTGCCGGTGATGGATGGGGCGTGCTGGTCGGGGACGGAACAGGCCGGCATCTGGCCGGTCTTGCTCTCCGCCGGGGGTGACAAAACGCCCCTGACTCCGGACGGTCCACCGGTGGTCACGGAATTGAACCAGACGGATCTAAGCATCCGGCAGCCCCTCCGCGATGGCGGAACCTTCACCATCGTCTGCAGCGAAACCAAAGTGACCTGCACCGGCGTGGATGGCCAGGGCAAACCCCTGCGCTGGGCGTGGGACTTGGTCGGGGGTGAGCAGCAAAAGGCGGCGGTGCAGACGGTCACGTCCAACAGCGTGGCCTATCACCTGACCGGGATGAATTATCAAATCCGGCTCTCGCCCGATGCCGGTTCGTGTCAGCAACTGGAGAACGGCGCGATTCGACTCAATCCCAACCAATCGGGAAAAAACATTTTGATTTTAGATGGAACCAGCACTAATCCAACCGCAAAAAATGGAAAGAATGAAGCGCTTACCATGTAAGCCACTTAAATTATTGTGAATAAACAAAAATTGCTTAAATGCAAAATTGCCGCGAGTTTGGATTTTCTGATTGTGCTATTGTTCGTGAGTTCCGCCCCGGCGCAATTGACCGTCACGACGTCTGACCAGCAGGGGGCCTTGCCATTTACCCCCACCTGGTCCCCCGCATCAGACAGCTTGATTGCCGGGCTGGCTCCCACCACCTCGGCAGGAAATTTTAGTTTGAACACGGCCGGTAGAAGTGTCAACTCGCTGACAGCGGAGGTCAGTTTTACAATCAGCCAGATACCAGGAAATGATACCAGCACAAACTACATAACCTGCGGCAATGACGACGGGGCGGGCTCATTGGCAATCTACACCCTGCCCGCTTCCACCAACGGTTATAATCTAACCAACATCACGGTTTACGGCGGGTGGAAGGACAATGGCCGGGACCAACAGGCTTATACTGTTTATTATTCCACCGTGACGGCGATCACGAATTTCATCCTGCTGGGGGTCGTCAATTATACCCCCTCGGTTCCCGCCAACACGGCATCTGCCACCCGCGTAATTCTTGCAGCCTCGACGGGCGGGGTGATCGCCTCGAATGTTGCCGCTGTGAAATTCGATTTTACCACTCCCGCCTCCGAAAACGGTTATTGTGGTTACGTGGCCATTACTGTGGAAGGAACACGTTCCAGCCCGCCAACCGGCCCGCCGGTCGCCTCGCCACCGGTTGAATCTCCGGCAAATGCCAATGTTGGCATTACGTCTGGAACCAGCGTCACACTTACCGGCGCCGCCATCGGCTCCACGCCGATTGGCTATCAGTGGCAAACGGACGGCGGAGCCGGAGGGACATTGACTAATATTCCCGGAGCAACCGGTTCAACCTTGGTGGTTCAAACCACCGGTTTCGCCCTGGGCACGTATCAGTATGACTACGTGGCGAGCAACTCACTGGGCACCAATACAAGCATCACCGCCGCAATTGCCCTGGTGGCCATGGTGGATATCGGCGCTGGCACGCCCACCCCCGGACCGGCAGATATTTCACAATTATTAAACACGGCGCAATCCGATGACGGGATTAATTATTACACCGACAACGGCGCGGCCTACGGCAACTGGTGCGGACAGACCTTTACCACCGGGACCAATCAAAACGGGTATGTTTTGCAAACCCTGGCGTGGAAGAGCGCCGGCAATGGCAGCGACTTTGGCGCATCCCAGCTCTATGACTTGTATTTCTACTCCATTTCCACCGATGGAAGCACGGCGACAGTCATTGCGAGCTACCAGGGCTACGGTGGAGGCACTGAAAATGACTGGTTCCAATGGCGGGGGTTGAGTGTGCCGCTGGCTCCCAACCAAGTTTACGGTTACGCGTTTGGCCATGATGCCTCTGCCAGCGGTTGGGAACACATTGGGACTCAGGGCGGCAACCCCTATCCGGGTGGTCAACTCATGAGCGTCGCCAACACCACGGGAACAGGGACAGTTACCTATGGCAACACCGGCAGTTCAGATGCCACCTTCGATCTTGGAATGACTGTCTATCAAAAATCCGCTCCCACCGCCTTGATGCCAACTTTTACGCCCAACACTCCTGTTTACGCCGGAATGTCGGTCACGCTTGCGCTTGACGAAACCGTCCTGGGCAAGCCACCGTTTACCTATCAATGGCTGACCGATGGAGGCACGGGCGGTGCGCTGGCGGCGATTGGCGGCGCTACCGGCACCAATCTGCTGGTAAACACCACCTCGCTTGCGGCGGGCAGTTATAAGTATGCTGTCATCGTCAACAATGCTTATGGTTCTTCCACCAGCGCCGTGCTGCCGGTGAACATTCTCGGATCCAGCGCACCTGCCGTGGTAACAGACATCGCGCCGACGCCGGCAAATGCAGGGAATATCGGACAGACCCTGACCTATTCGGCCACGTTTACCGGAACGCCGCCAATCAGCTATCAATGGTATGTTGACACGGGCAGCGGCCCGATGCCCATTTCCGCAGCCAGCAACCCCAGCGCCATAAGCAACACATTGGTGGTGGCCAACGTTCAGTTGACCAATGCGGGCATCTATTCCTTGGTCGCTCAAAACCCTGCGGGGAGCACCGCGAGCAGCGATTCAACCCTGGTCGTGACCCCGCCGGCTGGCACGCCACCGCCCGCGGTAACCCTGCCACCTGTAACTTTGCAAATCGCTCAGAACGGCCCGGGAAGTGCGAATCTCCAATGGGCACAAGGCACCCTCCTGCAATCCACAAATATCGCCGGTCCTTGGACACCCATCGCAACGGCCCTGGCCATGACCAATTATCCGGCAACGACGGGCAATTCAACGAGGTTTTTCAAGGTGGCGGTCGCCGGCCAGCCGCGCATTGTTAATCTATATTGTTTCGCCCGCGATCAGGATTATCGGCTGGCCAATTCCCAGGAGGTGCTTTTTGAGGCCACCACTCAACAAGTTCAGTTGTTCAAGCAGGCCAACCTGCCGGCAACCTTCGCGTTACAGTATGATGCCTTGATGGACACCAACTATCAAAATTACTTCAAGGCGCAATTGGGGACCAATTATGAGATTGCAGCCTGGTGGGAAATTCCACAAGAGCTGGCCGTCCGGGCCGGCCTGACATGGCGCGGTCAGCATGAGTGGGATTCCACGCCGGATGTTGATTTTTCCTGCGGCTATACACCGGCGGAGCGACGCGCGTTGGTGGACGCCTATATGACCGATTTCAAGACGGTCTTTGGTTATTATCCGCGAACCGTAGGCTCATGGTACATTGATGAAGTTACCCTGGCCTACATGGCCACGCAATACAACATCGTCGCCTCCTGCAATTGCAAGGATCAGGTTGGCACCGATACTTACACCCTGTGGGGCAGCTATTGGAATCAAGCCTATTATCCCAGCAGCGTTAATGCCTATATGCCAGCCCAGACCACGGCAGGACAGATCAATGTGCCCATCTTTCGGATGCTGGGCAGTGATCCCATTTATCAGTATGGCACCGAGTCGCCAGGCGTAGTCACACTGGAACCGGTCTATCCCCAAGCCGGCGGCTCGGCAGACTGGGTTGCGTGGTTTATTAATAATTTGATCAGTCAACCGTCGCTTGCCTTTGGTTATACCCAGGCCGGGCAAGAAAACTCCTTTGGCTGGTCTGCCATGGAAACCGGCCTGACACGGCAGGTGGCGCTCTATGCCGCAGAGGTCAAGGCCGGAGAAATACAAGTTGAGACCTTGGCGCAAGCAGGCCAGTGGTTCCGCAGCCAGTATTCTCAAACGCCGCCCACGTCCGAGGTTGCCCTCAATGACTGGGAAAATCAGGGCAACCAGACGGTGTGGTATGACAGCCGCTTTTATCGTCTCAATGTGTTTTGGGAGACTGGTGGCTTTTTTATCCGTGATCTTCACTGCTTTGATGAAAACATGGTTTCCTCGACCTATGCCACCCCGCTCACGACGACGTATTTTAACTATCAAACTCTGCCCATAATGGATGGGTCATCCTGGTCAGGGTCAGGAACAGAAGCGGTGGGCATGTGGCCGGTGCTGGTATCAACCAATGGCACCACAACGCCGATGACACCCGCTGGTTCACCGGTGGTCAAAGAACTGAACCCAACTGATTTGAGCATCCAGCAACCCATCAGCGGGGGCGGAACCTTTGCGATTGTTTGCAATGAAACCAATGTCACTTTCGCTGGCGTGGACGGACAGGGGCGGCCCTTAAGCTGGGCTTGGGATCTGGTCGGCGGCGCCCAGCAAACAGCGGCTGTGCAGAATGTCTCATCGAACAGCATCTCCTACATTTTCCATCCCGTTTCCGCTGATGGAAGCACAGGCAGCGGGGAGAACTATCAACTCAAGCTGTCACCTAACATGGGTTCCTGCCAGCAATTGGGCAATGGTGACATTCAACTTAAAGCCAACAGTTCAGGAATACTCACCCTGATCCTAAACGCAAATATGTAGCTCACGGCGCTGAGAGGCGGTAAAACCTTTGAGGCCAGTTCGTGACCGTCAGGTCAATGAATTGAAACTGGCCGGGCGGGGAGTCTGTGACCGTCCCAAGGCTGACCCAGTTTAACAAGTTGGTGGTCGCCCACACGCTATAGGTCGCATTCGTGGAGCCGGAAAAATTCAGATCAAAGCTTCCCGTCCCGGAGTTTCCAGGATTCCACGAGAAGCCGGAGAATTGCGGTGCGGCCGGAAGTCCGATGTTGATTGTCACCTGGGCCGAACCTGAATTATAAACCCCGTCATTCACCATGAAATTGAAAGTCGCATAAGGATTTCCGGTCATTCCCGCAGCCGGCGCGAAGATGACCTGCCCGCCCGGATTGCTGACCATTGTGCCGGGCGCGTTGATCGGCAGTCCGCGTTCACCGGCGGAGGATTGATAAAGCGCCCCGACCGCCGGCAACGACAAAATTTGGCAGTTCAACGTCGTTTGATCAGGACTCACGGCTGGAAGCACGAGGGTGAGATCATGGTTCACATAACCCGAAACCGTTGAGTTATTGGCCTGTGGTGTTTGATCTCCAATCGCGAGCGCAAAGTTTGTCCCCCCCGCGATCGCGGCCACATTGGTCAAGCCCGCCGGTGGGTTAAGCTGGCCCTGGCTGTTGTTGCCCCAACCGGTCACCGGCCCGGCGGATAGCAACGCCAGATTGAAGGCGCTTCCGCTGGCGACCGCAGACACATTGGTCAGGCTGGCGGGCACGTTCGTCTGGCCGCTGGCATTGTTGCCCCAGACCACCAGGGTGCCCGCCACGCCACCGATGCCATAAGTGGCTGCCAGCATTTCATTATCGCTCATGATTTCCGATGAATTCAATGCCCGGTTGTAAAGCTGGATTTCAGCGATGTCGCCGTTAAAAAAATAAGAACTGGTCGTCATCGCTCCGATTTGAAACGGGTAATCGCCACGGGCGTCCGGGCAAAGTGAATTTTGAGATGCCACGACGGCGCCGTCCACATAAAGGGTGATCGTGTTGCCAGCCCGCACATACATGCCGATATGCGGATTGCCATCCGTCACATTGCCGCCATATCGGCTAAAATCTGTGTTGCAACCGTTGCCGCCGGCGCCCAACCCGGCCCCGAGTTCACTGCCGTTGATGCAAAACGCCCAGTCGGTAACGACGCCGGGCTGCTCGGCCCCCAGCAAACCGGTGTTTTGATAAAAAGATGCCGAAGAATTGCCCGGGGTTGAAGTCCTGAACACGACCACCATGGTAAAACTTCCGGCGGCAGCCATCGGGCTGTCCGCCGCAGCTACGGTTAGAAACTGGCTGCTGCCACTGGAGAAACGCACCGTTTTATGTCCGTTCAGCACGTTGGAATACAACTTGGGTTGATTGCCGACGACGGGCTGGGTGGCATTTTTTCCACCGATGCTGTCCGTCCAATTGCTAACCGATGAGCCGGCGGTCCCTGAAAGGCTGTCTGCCACCCATCTGCACATCGGAGCGCCGGCGACTCCGCTCAGGCCATAAGTGTTGGCCAGCACACTGTCGGCGCTCACGATTTCCCAAGACGTCAGCGCCCGGTTGTAGAGCTCGATTTCGGCGATGTCGCCAGTGAAGAACCCGGAACTTGTGGTCATGGCCCCAATCTGAAAATTGTAATCGCCCCGCGCCGCCGTACACAGGGAGTTTTGTTCCGCCACGATGACGCCATCCACATATAAACGGACGATGCTGCCGGAGCGCACATACATGGCAATATGGGGATTGCCATCGGTCACAGTTCCGCCGTACAGACTCACGTCTCCGGCGCAACTGGTGCTGCCCGCACCGAGTCCCAGGCCAAGCTCGCTGCCATTGAGACACAGTGCCCAGTCGGTGACGATGTTCGGCTGTTCGGCCCCCAGCAGTCCGGTGTTCTGAAAAAATGAACCGGCAGAAATTCCCGGCGTGGAGGTTCTGAATACCATTGCCAGGGTGAAATCCGTGGCTCCGGAAATCGGACTGTCCGCCGCCGCCACCGTCAAGAACTGACTGCTGGCACTGGAGAAACGAACGACGCCGTGGCCGTTGAAGACATTGGTGTAAAGTTGCGGCTGATTGCCGGCGGAGTTCTGGGTTGCGGTTTTGCCCAGGACTCCGTCAGTCCAACTGCTGACGGGCGTTCCGTTGCTTCCGGCGAGGCTGTCCGCCACCCATCGGCTTGAGGGAAGCAGATTGGGCTGGGAAGTTCCATTCGCCTTGAGCGCAAGACTGTGATAG